>SL_7KL_010_BRINEDRAFT_10000165_pt1 | contig 29491 bp, 30 predicted proteins | sample SodLak_010_BRINE_FD_10663 | JGI IMG/M metagenome (IMG submission 10663)
AGAAGCACACAGCAGGCAGCTTTTTTTACAAAATCTCTCCTAAAGTCACCTCGATTTTTATGCCCCTGGGGGAATGTTTTCCGATGTGAACAACTGGAAGGACGGCCCTAATGAACGAGGTGACTGAATACACACAGCCACACCCTTTTCTACGATGTCCTTGGCTCGGCCATGATACCAGATCTTGTCTTTTTTGGGTTTATTCCCCAAGACAACATGTGATAGTGTCACATTACAAATGTTTGACAGGAAGACCCCGCTTCTTCTAAAGACAGAAAGAAGGGAAAATGGCTTGTGATCCAAATATAATTGCGTTCCTTGGTTTTAGTGTGTCCCTATTATTGTTATTTTCTTTACCACCTTTTCCGCGATCATGAGGAATCCTTTGGCTTCATAAAATTTTCTGCTAAACTAAGGTAAGATTGAAAAAAGGGATGTTTACTATGAAAAAGTTGCAACACGAATCTGATGAAAACGCTCTTAAGACTTTAAAAAATCTCAAATCTTTTTATATTGATGGCATGGCATTTATCGCTGTGGTTATCCTGACCTTCATCATATGGGCAATGCATGGGGGTGGATATTTTTGGCCTTTGTGGGTGATTATCGGTTGGGGCACAGCCCTGGCGGTAAAGGCGATAAACCTTGACCTTCTTCCCTACTTGGCCGAGTACTTTCCATTCTTTGACCCCAACTGGGAACATAAAGAATTAGAAAAACTAAGAAGCCAAACGCCCCCACCTGAAAACAAAAATACGCCTGTGGTCGACAAAAAACCAAAGAGCTCTAAGTAAAAACGTTTTTTTCGCGCAGTTCCTCGAATTGCGCGGGGTGGGATTTTATTTGCATCTTACCTAGAATTCACTTATATTTGCTCTAGTTAATTTACGAAATGTTGAGTTGATGAAATTTAAAAAAATATTAATTGCCAATCGTGGTGAAATTGCACTTCGAATTTTGCGTGCGTGCAAGGAAATGGATATTGGCACAGTGGCCGTCCATTCAACGGCTGATGCCAATTCCATGCATGTCCGTTTAGCTGATGAAAGCGTATGTATAGGGGATGCCCCGTCTCGGAGTAGCTACCTTAATATGCCAGCGATTATTTCAGCTGCAACGGTTTCTGGAGTTGACGCCATTCATCCTGGGGTTGGTTTTCTATCGGAAAACGCCGACTTTGCGAAAATGGTTGAAGAACATGAATTTAAATTTATCGGGCCGTCTGCAGAACATATCACCATTATGGGTGATAAAATCACGGCAAAAGAAGCTGTTAAAGCTTTAGGTGTGCCTGTTGTCCCCGGTTCTGCCGGAGCCCTTGAAAGCGATGACGAGGCTTTGGAGATTGCCGAAAGGATGGGTTATCCTGTCCTTGTGAAAGCCAACGCAGGCGGAGGTGGAAAAGGCATGAAAGTTGCCCATTCCGCCACAGAATTAAAAAGTGCCATCTCGATGGCAAAGAATGAAGCTGGGGCATGTTTTGGGAATAACAATGTCTTTTTAGAAAAATACCTCACCCTACCGCGGCACATTGAGATACAGGTGCTTGCTGATTCCCATGGAAATGCGGTGCACCTAGGTGAAAGGGACTGTTCCATTCAGCGTAGCCATCAGAAGGTTTGGGAAGAAGCTCCGTCCCCCGCAATTTCCCCAGAGCAAAGACAACGTCTGGGAGATGCGGTTCGTAATGCGGTTAAGAAGATGGGTTATGTTGGTCTTGGGACCTTCGAATTCCTCTATGAAAAGGGGGAATTTTTCTTTATTGAAATGAACACTCGCCTTCAAGTTGAACACCCAATTACGGAATATATTACCAATATTGACCTGGTTCAGGAACAAATTAAAGTTGCTATGGGGGAACGCCTGTCCTTTACACAAGAGGATATTCGATTCAAAGGCCATGCGATTGAATGCCGGATTAATGCGGAACATCCCGAAACATTTATGCCGTCTCCTGGAAAGATTGATATGTATCATCCCCCCGGGGGGCCCAATGTCCGGGTCGATAGTCATCTTTACAGTGGGTACACCATACCATCGCACTACGACAGTCTTGTTTCAAAACTTATTGTCTATGGTCATACCCGAGATGAATGCATGATACGTTTAAAACGGGCCCTTGACGAGTATTCGATTACCGGTATCCATACACTCATCCCCCTTCATCAGTATCTGGTGAATCACCCGGATGTAAAGGATGGTAAATATGATATTCACTGGTTAGAAAATGTTCTAAGAAAGCAAAAAGAGTCCGAAGCAAAAGCCGCATGACCTCTCTTTTTGTAAAATGAGTTTAAAAATAGCTCAAGACTTTTTCAATCGCCCCACATTAGACGTGGCCCAAAATTTATTGGGCCAGTCCCTTGTGTTTGGCGATTATCGCGGCGTTATCACCGAAACAGAAGCCTATATCGGAAAGGATGACCCCGCATGTCATGCAACCAAAGGACAGACGCCAAGAACACGGGTTATGTTTGGTCCCCCGGGATATAGTTACATTTACTTAATTTATGGGATGTACCATTGTCTTAATATCGTCACAGAACAGGAAGGCTTTCCAGCCGCTGTCCTAATTCGTGGTTTATACTTGATGGAGGCCCCGTTTACTCACCTTAATGGGCCAGGAAAGCTGTGTCGTCACCTGNGACTCACAAAAGACCATAATAACATTAACATTTGCACCTCAGAAAACTTTTATCTCTGTCATTCAGGTATAAGCCCCCCCTTTTTGACCACATCACGCATTGGTATTAAAGTTGGGACCGACAGATTATGGCGCTTTGTCGTACAAGAAAAGGACTTGAAAAAGATCTTTTAAGGGTAGACTTTTAAGTATGAATTTGTCACTTACGGCCTCTTTTCTGGTTTCACCGAAGATCCTTTCAGCCCCTTAGGAAGTATTTTTTTTAGCAAGTCCTTTTTTTTCTTCTTCAAGCCTTTTTCTTCCTTCTTATTGGCTAGCAAGTTGTTTTTATCCAAAAACGACACACAACTTTCAAACTTTTTTGAAGTACTATTTAAATGTTTTTTTAATATTTTAGATCTTTTCTTACTACATTCTAAAGCTACAAGACTTGCCTCATTCAAGCTATAAGCTCGACCACCATTCATTTCGTCCAAAATATCCATGGCTTCTTTGCTATTATGACTTTCATCTAACTGCATACACTTTTCTAAAGAGGACTTAATAGCTTCCACAAGTTTCTTCTGGACAAGTGTTTCAGGGGATATCGTGGCAAAGGCAGTGTGACACATCCCAAACACGACCCCCGAAATAACCGCTATTCTTAACATGTTTTTGTCCTTCTTGATCATTGTCATTTTAATTTATATGTATACTATGCAACAATAAAATTAAAAAAGCGTCAATAGTATTTGACAAAATAGTCTATTTATTAAGGCGAGACTCAGGTATCCTATGCTTGTTACAGAATCCGCCTTGGCCCTAGCACCATTCACACATGAAGGGGAGCACCGTGATTGAACCAAAAATGATAAGCTTTCCCTTTTTTTGTTAAGACCTCGATGGAGGGAGGGGGAACCATCTAAAACTTTACCGGAGGGGCAAGTTATGTGAGAAAATACTTTATACTATATCTTCTTCCGGCAAATTGAAAAGGTCTATTTTCGGGTGGTAAAGTAGATTCTTGTGTGAAGTAAATGGATAATAATGTTTCAATTGAGGCTTAAAAAAGCATAAGGCCTGTGCAACGGACCCTATAGACAATTTGAACTATGGGGCATCATTGAAACACTCTTTGCCCTACAATTTGGAAAATGGGTGTTCCCCCTTCACTAATTTCTAATGTGCACATCCCTTTGGGGAAAGGGGATTTGAATGTTATTTTCTTTGAATTTTTGCCAAATACCAAACATGATCTCACTTTTTGGGGACCCCACCCCTTTCATGGGATCATCAATCCAGGCCCGAATTTCAAAATTAACAGAACTTTCCCCAAACCCTGTTAACAGACACGTAGGGCATGGATCGCCGAGAACCCGTGGATGGGCTATTGCTGCTTCGAAAAGCAACCCTTGGACTTTCTTGATATCCGAATCGTAGGATACGCCTACGGGAATACGCAGACGGATTTTGCTATCCTGAAACGACCAATTTTCCACCCTCTGCGCGATCATTTCTTCATTGGGAATAAGGTGTTTTTTACCATCGCGCGTAATAACCGTAAGGTACCTGATACCTTGAGAGGCGACTTCTCCAAAGGTATCACCCACAGTAATAATATCGCCAGCTTGGACCGATTTGTCCATTAAAAGAATAAATCCCGAGACTAGATTTGCAAAGATCTTCTTCAACCCAAAACCCAAGCCAAACCCGAAAGCCCCCGAGAAAATGGCCAGGGTTGAAAAATCAATTCCGAGTAAGTTCCCCCCAAAAATGATCATGATAACGTACATGAAAAAACGCATCAATTGAATCATTAAGGATTGATCAGCCGGCTTAAATTTCGATGCCCTACGCATTAAACTTTCACTGAGATGAAGACAAAAATTCGTCAGCCAATAAAGAATGGTAAAAATGATGATGCCTCGAAAAACCGTAAACAGCGAAATAGAAAGAGCGCCAATTTCAAAAGAAAATAATTCAAGAATATTTCGGGTGGATTGAAAAACATCAAGAATATTTAAGGCCGTAAAAATCCAAATCATCACCCCCACAAAACGCGCCCAGGCGCTGTGCTGAATAGATCCCGTGATCATGCGAATTATCGACCAGGCAATCACTAAATTTAGGGCTACCTTCAGGAAATCCCTATTGCCATCAAATATGTTCATGGTCATGAGAGAAACACTTAATAAAAGCATGATATAAAGAAGGTACAGGATCTCCCACAAGGTCATGTCCAAATACCTAAGAACAACTGACTTAATATGAAGACTCAGGAATTTTTCAACCCGGGTTACTGTGCAACGCACCCCATAATACCCTATAAAGCCTATAGAAATTATGATGAATACCTGAAGAAAAATAAACCGATAAGGGGTGACATAAGATCCGACAAACTCCGGGTTTAGAAATGACATGGTCATGCTCCCTACACATTCTCATCCTTCAGTTGCCAAACACAACATGAATTTACACTTAAAACTGGGTTTCGATTGCAAAACTGTCTCGGACCCTATATACAGAATATGTATGCATTTCTTTAATATTCTATGAAATTCTTAGACGAAGCAAAAATATATATCAAAAGCGGTGATGGTGGCGCAGGTTGCATCAGTTTTCGCCGTGAAAAACATGTGGAATATGGCGGGCCCGATGGGGGGGATGGGGGCCGAGGAGGCCATGTCTATGCCGAAGCTGTCGATAACCTGAATACACTTATTGATTATCGCTACCAACAACACTTTCGATCCCGTCGTGGCTACCATGGGCGTGGTAGAAAATGTACCGGTGCCTCAGGCCCCGATATTATTTTAAAGCTTCCTGTAGGGACACAAATTTTATCTGAGGATAAAAAAATCCTGATCGCCGATTTTGACGCACCTGGAAAGAAGCTTCTTCTTTTGAAGGGCGGAGATGGGGGACGAGGGAACATTCATTTCCGTTCGTCCGTCAACCAAGCGCCACGTCGTGCCGAACCTGGGTGGCCCGGGGAAGAAATGTGGATTTGGCTTCGCCTAAAACTTATTGCCGATGTGGGTCTTTTGGGGCTTCCTAATGCCGGAAAGTCGACGTTTTTATCTGCGGTTAGCCGGGCCAAACCCAAAATAGCTGATTACCCTTTCACAACTTTGACCCCCCAATTAGGCGTTGTGTATATTCAAGATCAAGAGTTTGTCTTGGCAGATATTCCCGGATTAATTGAAGGTGCCCACAAAGGCGTGGGGCTTGGGACCCGTTTCCTGGGACACGTGGAAAGGTGCAGGGTTTTATTACATATCCTTGATGCCAGTGACGACAACTATGTTCAAAATTATCACACGATTCAGAACGAATTAAAGACCTATGGCCATAATCTTAGTAATAAAAGCCAAATTATAGCCTTGAATAAGGTGGATCTCCTAACCCCGGAGGATGCCCGTAAGAAACAAAAAACTTTAGAGGCCATCGCAAACCAAAGCGTTCATTTATTATCGACTTATCACAACACCGGATTGCAAGACATGAACCTGGCTCTTTTAAAAAGCATTAATGGGACTAAAGATTCAACTTAAACTGTTTTAAGATTTCGTATACACTATATCGAAAACCCCAGACCATAGCGTCGCAAACGCCCTCGGTTGAAGGGGACATTGACCGCAGACGTTCGACTCCTCGTCGGGGTATCAACAAAGGACAGACCGATGACACCAGATATTTATCTTCATCAAGGGGACCTTCCCTCCCACATTCATTTTCCTGAGTCCGTGGCGGTCGATACCGAAGCCATGGGCCTGAACCCCCATCGAGACCGACTTTGCCTTGTTCAACTGTCCGCTGGGGACGGGGTATGTCATCTTGTGCAGATTCAACCTGGACATCCCGCCCCTCATTTGTGTTCTGTTTTGGAAAATAAGGATGTGACAAAAATTTTTCATTTTGCTCGGTTTGATGTCGGGATTTTGCAACATACTTTTGGGATTACCTGTCGTTCAATATTTTGCACCAAAATGGCGTCAAAGCTTGTAAGAACCTACACTCACCGACATGGTTTAAAAGATTTATTAAAACACCTTTTGGGCATCGAGGTATCAAAACAAGAACAAACCAGCGATTGGGGAGCTGCCGTTCTTACCCCGGAACAACTCACGTATGCCGCAAATGATGTCCTCTATTTACACCAACTCAAAGAAAACCTAGATATCCTCTTAAAACGAGAGTCACGAACAGAGCTTGCCCAAGCTTGCTTTGATTTCTTACCAGCCCGCACCAAACTTGATGTATTGGGGTATGATGAACCAGATATCTTCTGTCACTAAGACGTCTCTTTTTGTTCGCTATGGACCTTTCTTAGCCCTTTTCGCGGCCATCTATATCATGATCCTCTTAGGCGGGGCAACCCGCCTTACGGGATCGGGTCTTTCCATGGTAAACTGGCAGCCTATCCGTGGAATACTCCCCCCCCTTACCCTGGATCACTGGGTGGAGACCTTTCGTCGGTATCAAGGCACTCCGGAATATCAACATATCAATTACGGTATGACCTTAGGCGAATTTCAATCTATCTTTTGGTTAGAATATATTCATCGGGTTTGGGGCCGCTTTATTGGCGTGTTACTTGTGGTATGCACATGGTCAGCATACAGACATTTTCCACACCTACTGAAGCCCGTTGCCTATTTGTGGGGGCTTGGGATTTGTCAAGGGTTAATGGGGTGGTACATGGTAAAAAGCGGGCTTGTTCAAGATCCGTATGTCAGCCCCTATCGTTTAACAGCGCACTTATTTTTAGGCCTTCTCACTCTAAGTCTCGCTTTTTGGTGCACCTATCAAACCTTGCCACTATCAAAAAAGCGTTGGCCTATTTCATCCCATCTGTATTCCTTATTGATGTTCCTGTGCTGCCTTTTGATCTGCACGGTGGCTTATGGTGGCCTTGTTGCCGGTTTTAAGGCTGGGTTAATGTATAACACCTTTCCTTTAATGGAGGGTTGGGTTATACCCCCGGATCTCTTTTTCTATGACCCCTGGTGGTCAAACTTTATTCTCAATTCGACCACGATCCAGTGGACTCATCGTTTTCTCGCCTTAACTTCCCTATGTCTTTACATGTTTATCTTAGGCCTAGGACATCGCCACCGTTTTATTTTGAACCTAGGAATTTTACTTCTCATTCAAATTGCTTTAGGGGCTTTGACAATTTGTTTACAAGTTCCCTTTTTATGGGCTTTTTTCCATCAAGGATGGGCATTGTGTCTTGTGCTTTATACCCTATTGATCTTGTGGAGGTCGGAACCTGAGGGTAAAATGAGAAAGTCCATTTCGACATGAGGCAAAAAAACCAATGACGTCGATTTGGTAAGCGCGATTACAGTCAGTGCAAAATGAGGGGTTTTCAGCTTAGATTGTTCGCAAGTGGCCTAGGCGCGACACCCCAAGGTGTCGTAAATTGGCAAGGGTTACAAAATCTTTATGCACCGACATAAATTTAAGACGCACTTGGAAATCTTCTGGAATAATCAGTTGCCGAAAACGGACCTGTTGTTGCGCAACACCGAACAAAACTGGATGCTAGGTTATGATAAACTGGATATCGTCCCCCACAAGGGCAAACACCTTATTAAGATGGGGACCCTTTTTAGTGTTATTTGGTTTCACCTGTATCATGAGTATCTATGGTGGAGCAACCCATATTTCAGGATCCGGCCTCCCCCTTGTGTTCTATTGGATATTTTTAGGGGTCCTTCCTCCTGTGACTGTGGAACAATGGGAAATAACCTTTTTAATTTCTAAACACTATCCAGGAATCCCTGAATATCACGATATCCATCCTTCTATGTCCTTAGATGCATTCAAATCTATCTTTTGGTCAAACCATATTTATCATTTTTGGGGACGTTGTATTTCTGTATTACTGGGCTTATGTACGTGGTCGGCTTACAAATTCACCCCGCGTCTGCTAAAACTACTTATCATTTTGTGGGCTATCGGACTTTATCAGGCATTTATGGGATGGGGTCTGTTAAAAATAGAAAGCGATCCCCTTAGGCTTGTGCTGCATGTATATTTTAGCACGTTCACTCTTATCTTAACTTTCTCGTGTTTCTATCAAACCTCGCCTTGGCCAAAAAAACACTTTTTTGTTTCAATTCCTCTTTACCTCACATTAATCGTTTTTTTTGTTCTCGTTGCTTACATAATGATCTACGGAGCCATAATCGTCGCTTTTACAGCGGGCGATATTTACAATACATTTCCTTTAATACAGGGATTCATTTTCCCTTCGGATTTTTTCTTTTATAAACTTTGGTGGTCAAAAACAACAACACACCCACCATTTACCCAATGGCATGCTCCTTTTTCAGCCTTGATCTGCTTAGGAATATATAGTGTTATTTTCTGCCTAGGATATCATCACCGTCCCATTCTGAAACTTGGCGTTCTGTTGATTATTCAAATTTTATTAGAGATTCTACTCAACACAGCAACTGAAGGTGTCTTTTTATGGGCTATATTACACCAGGGGTGGGCTATTTTTCTTTTGTTCTATAGTTTACTGTTATGTTGGCAATCCAAAACAAAGCCTAAGGCACCTCGTCTTTGATATCTTCACGGGATAAAATGGGGGCAACATCTAGATCTGTTGCATTCATCATACTGGCTACCTTTTGCAGCGAAGATAAAACAAGGTTTTGCTCCCAATCCTGAAGATGCTCAAAAGACTTTAAGAACGTTTCTTGCAATAAGGGCGGTGTTGAACTCATTAAGTTACGACCGGTGTCTGTAATTTGTACCCAGGTTTTCCGTTTATCTGTTGTCCCTTTTTCCTTTTTGATGACGCCACGCTTTTCAAGGCGATCCAAAATAGAAGATACCGTGGCAAAGCTTACATTCACTTCCCTTGCTAAAAGACCAATGGGAATTTGCTCCTCCCGATACACGGTTTTTAGAATCATCAATTGCGGCCATGTCAAACTACAGGTTTTAAAAAGTTTCTTTGAATGCACGTCAACAGCACGCATTATACGTCTGATAGCAATTAAAACATCCTCAGTCACACGATCAGTCGTTTTGTTTAACACGGTTTCTACGGCTTTTGTTGTCTTACACGATGCCTTTATATCATACATTCCGGAATCACCCTATATTTCGTTGTCAAAGTATTTAAAATGTTCAGAAAACACCGGGATTTAAAAATAAGCTTGATTTTTCGCCATTCTACGTTATATTTATAAGTACATATCAACAAAAAAGACAGTATGGTGACTCAAAAAAAACTTTCAATACATAATACTTTAGGCCTAATTGCAATTTTTTTATGGTCTACAGGCAGTCTCGCAGCTTCGCACACAACTCGACTCCCCCCCTTTCAAATCTTAGCTATTGCCCTCAGTTTGAACATCCCTATTTTAGCTTGCAAATTACTTTCCAAAAAAAACTGGCATGTTTTCAAACTCTCTCCATCAATTTGGCTTGTCGGATTAGGCGGCACTTTTGGGCAGTTGGTTACTTTTATCCTTGCCTTTAAGTATGCGCCGCCAGCCTACGCCGATGTGATCATTCATCTTTGGCCGCTGTTTGTCATGGTCATGATGACTTTAATCTTTAAAACCCCATTTGAGATGAAATATAAAATCTCTCTTATGCTTGGTATTGCGGCCATTTTTCTTTTAAATTGCAACCAAGAAGTCTGCGATTTTACCCCAACAACGTGTCTAGGCCTTTTCTTCGCAGCGGTTTGTGGCGGGATTTTAGCGTTTTATACGGCATTCTTTCGAAACTCAAAAGCGAATATGACCGAACTTATTAGTTACTTTTTAGGTTTTAGCGGGGTTCTTTCCTGCATTTTCCATTTGCAGTTTGAAAGCTTCGTACAACCTACTTTTGTCGAAGCCTGTTGGCTTGGCTACATGGCCATGATGACCCATGGACTGGCATATTACGGATGGAACGCGGGATTAAAAGGGGGAAATATAAAACTTTTAACATCAATGTGTTGCGCGATTCCTGTTTTATCGATCAATTTTCTATGTCTTTTTGGAAACTCCACCTATACACGTGAGATTCTCCTTGCAAGCCTCCTGATCATGGCTGGATGCGTCATTAACTGTATGCACTTTCGGCCCGTCGAAAAACTAAAGTTGGCCGAAAGCTAGTCAGTTCTTGGATCAAGTTCCGAAGCAACAGGAGTCGTAAAATGGGCGGGGGCAAAAGGTTGGCGATACTCACCCTTTTTACGTGACGAGATGATTTTATAAAAGATCAAGCTTAATAGAATGATTGTAAATACAGCAAAAAATAAAAACAAACCGAAGGTTTTATGTATATTTAAAAATAAGGGAACAATTAAAGGCCCTACGATCGATCCGCCTCCATAGGCGATTAATAACCCCTGAGTTAAGTTTACAATATCTTCCGGGGGTGTGAAATCGCAAGCATGGCTAATCGAAACCGGATAAATGGCAGCAGCAGACCCACCCACAAGAAAAAGACCGACTAACAAGGTATACGAATAGGACTGATAGCTAAAAGATAGGATAAAGACACCAATCAAAAGAGCCACACAAAGGCCCATCAGGATATAACGCCGATCCATTTTATCAGAGAAGTAACCAATGGGATATTGAAACAATACCCCTCCTCCAATGGCTAAAACCATTAAAAATGAAGTTTGCTGAACGGTAAATCCAATGGTGTGGGCAAAGTAAGGTAAGAAACTAAAAATTCCCGCCATGAGGGCACCACCAAAAAAGCACCCTAAAACTCCCGAAGCGGATATACGATAAAGTTCCCGAACCGTAAGTGCCGAAGGTCGGTGTAGATCAGGGCTTCGCGCCCGGGTAGTTGTCAATGGGATAATGGAAAGACAAATCAACATAACGGCGATATTAAAAAGAATTCCGGTTTTCGACGTCCCAAGATTAAGAAAGAGCTGCCCCAAAGTCGCCCCTAAAGACGTCGCAATCATGTAAAACGCCAGGTTCTTACCACTTTCTTTTCCTTCTGACACACTTAATATCCAGCTTTCAATCACAATGTAAAGCCCCGCAAGACAAAGCCCATTCATAAAACGACCTGTTATCCACGTCACAGTATGATTCCAGACATCCGGCAAAAGCACTGAAATCGCCATCAAAGCCGCAAACGTTGAATAGGCCCGTATATGCCCTACTCTGTTGATCAAGCGAATCATACAAAAGGCTCCATAAAGAAGCCCCATATAATAAATCGAAGAAATCAAACCGATAAACCAATCGGAATAGCCATGATCCTGCAGAAATATGGGAACAAAAGACGTAAATAGACCATTTCCCAGCATCAAAATAAAAACACTGATTAAGGGAGCTTGCGTTTGTTGAGACATATCTTCCTCCTTTTGCTATCTTAGAGAATAACGAGCTCAGTTAAAAGGGTAGATATCATTTCTTTTAAACGGGCATGTGTGTGAATGGTCTTTCACTCCCTTTTGGGAATATCGCTAAGGAACAACGCCATTCATATCCAAAACATCTCATTCTATTATTGACATATAGACGTTTTTAAAGTCTAGGTAAGAACTATTTGACAAGATTAGCTTCAGGGTTTAGTTTAATAAAAAATATTAAATGTTGTACAAATGAGAAAATATTTATTATCAAAATCCCTCTTTATCATTTTTCTTGGGACTACCTCTGCCACAATGAGTACGGGCCGTATAGAGTCCCCAAACAAGAAAAGAACCTTTCAGCAAATGGTATCCCATGATCTTTTCCACGACACCAATGACACTATCCCACCAAAAAAAAGAACACGCTCTGACCAAACCGTGCCTCCCGAGGTCATAGACCAAATTTATTCTTTTCTTGAAAAGAGTGATCATAAAAAAATGAGGCTTTTAAGCAAGGACTGTAATAAGTTGTGGCACAAAACAGCGAATTCTTTTGTTTTTAATTCATCCTCAAGATTCTTGGGGTGGGCTTTTAACGTGCTGACCCCCCCTGAAGATTTATATCTGAAGGATACGGAAGACAAAAGGGAACATATGAATAAGCTCATATTACCCAATAATGTTGGTGGGGAGTTCGAATTCATGTGTAGTAGGATCAGAATCTCGTCTAAGATTAGTTCCTACATATATGAGTGTAGCAAAAAAATATATAATCTTCTCCCGGATAATGTATCCACAACCCCCGACTCATGGGGTGAATCAATTCATTTGGTATTTAACGGGACGGATACTGACCAAAATGCCAACGCATTTTGCCTGAAGAATATACAATGGACTGTGAATAAATTTATCTTAGATAAGTTGATAAAGTTTGAAGGAAATAAACCTATTATCGATGAAGCCCAAGTGCCTGAGATTTTTGAGGTGCTGAATTATCTTCAAGAAACATTCGCATCCTGTGAAGAACTTTATGGATATAAGAAGCAAATCAAGCAATTTTTTAGTGATTGCGCCCAAGGACAGCTTGGTTCTCCAGATAAACTTAAAGTATTTACAGAAGCCATCGATAACAATAAGGAAACGCTCTTCAGGAATAAGAAAGCTAGGAGCGATAAACTTGATGTCATGAGTTCTCTTGCCCTTGCCCATCTTCATACGGGGGAGGATATCGTTGGATTCTTAGGTTCTATCAATGCCCTTTCAAAACTAGCAATAAAAACTCGTCTTACAAATAAAAGTTTCTTCAACACATTCCATAGTTTAGCCACGGGCCATATTGACACGACCGAAAAAGTTAAGAATTTTGCCGCTGCGGTGCATGAAAACCAGAATATACTTTTTCAAACCAACGGGCGGGCGTTCAATGAAGTGATGACAAAAAAAAACAACTATAAACTCATGCTTGATCTTGCTGCGGCGGGTTTGCGTTCAACTGATCAACCAAATGCTGTTGCCAGACTCTTTCCGAGGGGTGCAAAATATAGCATTAAAAAAGGAATTGTTGATGGTCTTCGTATTGGAAATTTGAAGAGCGTGGAGCAGATTAATAAATAGGCCGATGCAATGAATGAAAATAAAGAGAGTTTTTTTGGCAAAAAGTCGAGCGTTACCGCGCGAATGAGAACTATTTATAACCTTGCTGCGGCAGGATACCATTCCAAAGAACAAGTGAAAGCTATTGCCGAGATTTTCTCGCTAAATGATTTTTTTTCAGAATCTCAAAATAGCATCATTTTTAATCTTCGAAAAACAGGTCTGATCACAGGTGATAAGATTCACAATTTTGCCGTTGCCTTAAGTGCGAGTAAGAAACGTTTGTTTCGTGGGCTCTCTCCAGCTGCACGCGGAAGTGTAATTTCTCATCTTTTGCGTTACAGACTTGTTATGAAAAAAAGGATAAAGAACTTTGCTGATGGTGTGAGCGAGAACAGGAAGAGATTGTATTTTAAACTAATCGATCATCATCGCATGGATGTTGTTCAGTCTCTAATTAAGTCGGGCTTTCATTCGAAAAAGCAGATAAAAGCTGTCACCGATCTTTTTACAAGGGATGTTTATATTCGCAATCGACATGATATTATTGGCTTATGTAAAAAGTATCTAGTGACAGCGGATGAAATACAGAGTTTTGCTGATGCCGTGAATGAGAACAAGAAGGGCTTGTTTAGTGATAGCAATCTACATGATTCTTACAACGCAAGGATTATGTCTTCTCTCATTAAAACGGGCTTTCATTCGAATAAGCAGATAAAAGCTGTCACAAGTTTATTTCAAGGGAATATTTTTATTTACGAACGACATAATATTATTGACACTCTAGCTTCTCGGGGGATAACTGGAAGTGATGAGCTACAAAGTTTTGCTGATGCCGTAAATGAGAACAAGAAACGTTTGTTTAGGGGGAGCTTTAATAACTCTGATATTGAATTTTGCAACGCAGAGATTATGTCTTCTCTCATTAAGGCGGGTCTGTATTCGAAAAAGCAGATAAAAGCTGTCACCGATCTTTTTACAAGGGATATTTCTTTTTACAAACGACATAATATTATTGATATCCTAGCTTCTCGGGGGATAACTGGAAGTGATGAGCTACAGAGTTTTGCTGATGCCGTGAATGAGAACAAGAAACGTTTGTTTAATGGTGGATATTACGACCTAGATATTATTACGTCTCTCGTTGAGACGGGCCTTCATTCGAAAGAAAAAATACAGGCTTTCACCAATTTTTTTACAGAGAATACTAATAATTATTTTCGACGTTGGATTATTCTTACCCTATTTTTTTCAGGGATAACAGAGGGTAAGATACAGAATTTTGCCGATGCCTTGAACAGAAACTCTTCGCTGATTGCCAAATATCCTGATAAAGAAGATTCTATTATTCTCTTTCTCATGACGCTGAACCTTCATCATGGAGAAGAGAAGGAATATTATCTTTCATATCTTTTTTCAGAACCGAGAAGTATAATGGGTGATAATAAACACAAAACCATCCTTCCAGATGCTCAATTTCAAACTTTAGATAAAGAGGGTAATTGGGTAAATAAACATTTCGCTACATTCGCAGGTGAAGAGGTACGCCTTGATTGAATAATGATACACTTTCCTATTTCTGTTGCCAGGACTGCGATGGGAATGAACCACCGAAAGCTTTTCTGGGGGTCAAATGATGAAGGTATGAACCCAGACTTCACCCCAGGGGGATGCCAGGTTAGTAGCCTAAAAGAAGACGGGCGCTTTAAAGCTATTAACCGGCAACCTTTTCAAGGCTTTAGCAAACAGAAAATTCGTTATGGGTTCCTATGCTGATCTTTTTATTCAATATACAGGATGATTTTAAGGCCTGTCTATCGTTTAGGATTTCTCAAAAGTCTTCTGATACTTGGCATACTTGGTAGTCTCCCTGCCTATTCGAACCTACTATACTTGGTTATGTTGCATATGGATGATCATCTCCCTTGGTTCTACTTTACGACAACAGCCTCCTTTACGGCAGGAATGCCCAAGGCAGCTTTATTTTCTTATTAGATGATCGTTTGAAATGTGCGTGCCTCAAAGCTGTCCTTATTGCCCTCTGTATAGGCTTTACCCGTACATTTTTTTCCTTCATTTCCCAAATGATTTTAGATTACCTGTGGGATGGGCAGGATTTATCATGGTCGTCTTTTGATCGGCAATTCCTGGGTTGTATATCGTGTCCCTGTGGATCAAACGGCAAACGGTCCACTCACAGAATATGAACTTATATGTTTAAACATATTTACCTTATTAAATACTTTTTCATGTCATATACGTTCAGAACAAAAAAATGTTTGCAATTTAATAAATAGTTGGTTTATATAAAACAGGGAGTCAATAATGGAGTTTTAAATGAAGACTACATTCCCAAATTTTACAAAAAGCCTTATATTTTCCCTAAGTGTCACAACATCACTTTCTCCACTGCTATCGAGTTCTGTCGAGAACGACAAGCATGAAATCGCCAGAAAAACTGCTGAGCAATCAAAAATCACCGCAGTAGAAATATATTTTGATGTCATTAAACCTTTTTTAGGCCCTGTCCATGTTGGTGATAATATAACTGATCCAAACGCCCGAGAGGTTTTGAGGACCCAACGTGCAACGCTATCGGGAAATAGGTTGAAATCTTGTTTCTCTGACGCCCAAAAATGCAACACGTTTACCCGTCAACAAATTAAGGGATTCAATACCTTATTAAGACGTCACCGCCTTCGTTATTTGGCTATTAAGGAAAACAATCCTCAGACTTTTCTTAACTTATTTTTTACCGCTAACCGGGGGAAGTTAGAATCGGTTCTAGATAACATCGAAAAATTTCCAATATTCAAAGATAAGGGGGGAAGTAAAAAATACTATGCCATGTATTTGCTTGAGTTGGGCCTGGTATCGTTTACAGAGGTAGCACTGGAACCTGAAAATTGGGCCGAACTAAAAAGAGATCAAGTCCCGGATATTCAGGCTTATCTCAAAGTAATTGCAGAAGACAAGAGTCATCAAGAACATATCAAGGCCATAGAAGCTCACAGGGCCATAGCAAATCTGGGAGAAGACGGAAATTTCCTTGTCAATCATGTCAAGGATGTCATTTCACATCTCTCACATTTAGATCCGGGTTCCGACTCTCAAGTCAGTCGTCAAATTCGCATAATGATTCGGACGTTAGAAAATTCTTTGCACCAGTCACCTCGGGTTGACGAGGTTCGAGCCCATAAAGTCTTAAACGCACTCGATCAGCTTGTAACGGGTTTAGGTATCGATAAACATATGATGAAATCGGCCCGGTTCCGCATGCATTTACTTACTGCTTGCACTCAGAACCATATAGATTCCCCAGATAAACTGAAAGAACTTAAGGATGCGATCGATAGTCATAAGAAGACTTTCGCAGAGAACTATGACATAGACATTGTCGAGGATGAGTTATGTTCGTCTCTTATCGAAGGCCATCTTCATACAAAAGATCAAATCAATGATTTCTTCACGGTCATGAAATGGATGAAAGATACGAAATTAGAAGGCGCGGACTTTGAAGTTCGAACGGCTTTTGAAGATCGTTCTTCTAAAGATAATGAAAATATAGCTCCTTACCTACGACCTGTATATTTTACGCAAGTAATGTCGGCTTTTGCTAGGGGCCATATTCATACAAAAGATCGAGTTGAGTTATTTTTCCAAATGATAGATGAAAATATGGATGATCTTTTTCCTAAATACACTAATTTTCGAGTGCATGCACCAACTTCAAGCATCTCTGACCTTATAAATGATGGGGAGGCCGCACAGTTTATAACGGGGCTAGCTCAGGCAGGTATATATTCCACAGATCACGCGCATGTCGCTATACAACTCTTCATAGAATGTTATCGCCACCAGGTTTATGATTTTGGGTTAGCATACAAGCCTAAAGTAAAGATTCTTGAGTACATTTACACGCATAGACTGACAAAAGATCAGCTTCTAAGCTTTATCAATGACATTCGTGATAACAAAGATGTGTTGTTTTCTGAAGATCGCTCGGACCGATTAAGTATCATTGATTTACTGCTTCGTGGTGAGATATTTTCCACAGAACAGATAAAAGAGGTTGCTCGGAGGGTGTCATCGTCGGACAAGTATCAATTTGCGCCTACAATTATCTATGATTACGTGAATGATGAAACGAGATAAATAATAGAATAAAGCTTTACCCCCATGGTCAGGATTATGGGGTTGGAACTTGAAACAGCAATTGTTTCTGAAGTCTTTGCGAACGCCTCTCTAGGGGCGTTCGCAATTCCTCTTTCGCATCCGTATCTATGATTTTAGGAATCTGAACGTTTCGAAAATGACTGGTTATTTTGCAGGATGTTTAAGATAACGAATTCCCTTAATTCCAATATATAGAAGACCAAGGACGCTAATAAGGGCCGTAATCATTTTTATAAAAAAGATAACAGAGTCGACTTTATGGGTTCCTTGGGCCACACTGCGATTGGCTAAGTTGGCCATTTGGTTTAACTTAATCATAAGGTTTTTATTAAGGTCTGAAATCTCATCCTGTAAAATGTCGATAGTGCGTATAGATTCGGATAGAAGAAGAAAGGTCTGATAGTACTCTTTCCCCATTTTCATGACATCATCTCGAAGCTTTGGGTCCAGTTGACTCTCTCGAACGACCCTAAGGTAATCTTTGTACTGGAACCTAAAACGTTCAATATATTTTTGTTCATTTCGGATGAAGAAATCTTTTTCATGGCGACGGAGTTTTAAAACCTGGACATACAGGGGGAGGATGTCTTTAATTTTATCTTCAACATTATGAATGCTTTTCCTTAATTTGCCGCTTAATCCTGAAATCTCTGAGAACCCGACCTTCTGCTGCTCAGCAACAATGTTTTGGAATTTTCGAGCCATGGCATCCACAACATCTTGGGCTTTGTGTGCGGAAAAGCTAAAGTATTGCTGTGAATCATGGTCAATAATTTTGTAAAGAGAAGATTTGACTTTTTGATGGCTCAATTCATAAGCATCGGCGTAGGTGTAGTCGAGATAATACAAAAAGTTTTTCTCGTTCTTTTGCATTTCTAATAGCGAGACTCGCGTATTAAAAATAATCTTCTGAAAGTAGCCAAATTTTTTATGGGTGTGTAAATGACCATCGATCAAATAAAAACCGATATAAAAAGTACTTACAAGGATAAGCAAGAGAGCAAGGGTTACGGATATAACCTTAAATATATTCCCTGTTGAGGCTTTTATAAAATTTTCTAATTGTTTGTTTTTCATGCGAGTATATAAAACTTTTTATAAATCTATATTAGAAGAAGAAAATTAATTTTTTATAAATACGGTCCCATGGACAAGGAAACATAATTCAGGGGGTCCGCAGTATGTAAAACCGATTATTTCTGTTTCGAACTATGGTAATGGCATCTTATCTTGTACAGGGGGTAGAAAACCAGGTGGCTACTGCACATAAAATAGCCCTTGTTATGTTTGCATGCCCATTTTCCTTTTTGTGAGGATTCGGTGGTAAGACCAAAAGTTCCTTCTGTGGATTCCTCGTCATGAATATCATGGATGAATGCGTCTTGTCCTTTATCATCGTCATAACGATATTCCAAAGGGACATCAGGTTTAAAAGATCGAAACGTCGGGTCATTATGTGTCGTAGACTGACAGATGTGTTTATATGTCTGGATCGTTTCCTGTTGGATCTCATAAAAATATTGGCTTGCCCAAACCCCCCCGACACCGAAAAAGAAAAAAACAGCCCCAAGCTTTAAGATGTTTTTTAAAGATTTCATTATAACCTTTTCGCAATGGTTTCTTTCTAGAGTAGCAAAGAATTGAATTGAGGGGGAATTTTTAATTCAGGAGATTAGGTTTTATATGTCCAAAAACTGTTTTAAACGAAGAATAAGGTGAATTCACCTGAGACCTCCATTCAATGGCGTTTACACAAGCTATTTCTTTGAGGCAAGAACGGCATGACCAAAGTTTTCAAGCGCTTTTTTCAAGTCATCATGCTGAATATTTTCAGTCATATGGCTAATTTTGGTTTTCTGACCTTCCGGAAGGTCAGAATGTACAGGTTTTTTCCCCGAAGGTTTGTTTTTAATAAAATAGGGTACTTGTTGAAGGTGTATTTTCGCAATGGCCGGGTAGCCAAAAAATCCATTAATCTTCTCTAGCAGCACGTCCTGACCATGTTGAAACAACAGGGCAATTGAAGTGTCGATCTTAAGATAAAGCGTCCCGTGGTGGCGCTGATCCTTGGTAAATCGAATTTTGATAGGAAGAGTTTGATCGCACCAAGGTTTTCCAATAATTGTATCCCAATTCAAGATCAATTTGGCTTCGTTTAAGCCACGTTTTTGGAAAATTGGTTTTGTAAGTTTTTGAACCAAGGGTCCTAAGGAAAACGCCCCTCTTCGGAATTTTTTTTCGATCATTTTATATTGACGTACACATAGGCCAAAAACAACGCTATTATAAGGGAAAGAAACAACCACTTTTTAGCTTGTTGTTGCCAAGGAGCCGTATTATCGTTAACGGCTTTGCGAAATTGTATATAAGAGTGTGGATCGATAATATAATCAGCCAAACACCCATAGTTTCGAAAAATGCTTGAGCCAGTTTTTAATAAAATATGCACTTCTGATCCTTTATATTTCCCTTAGGACAAAAAAACGTATCAATGGTGTACCACATAAAGTATCCTTGATTTATCCATTCAGTCTACCTTTGCGTCGGTCCCTTATATAACTGCCGAGGCCGCCCTATTCTTCGGTCCTCTGTATCCCCCATCATTTCATGCCATTGGGCAACCCAGCCAACGGTTCGTGCCACAGAGAATATCACTGTAAACATCGATATAGGGATTCCTATGGCTTTAAATATTATACCAGAATAAAAGTCAACATTGGGATATAATTTTTTCTCTATAAAATATTTATCTTCTAGGGCTATACGTTCTAATTCTAAAGCAAGGTCAAAAATAGGGTCTTTTTTGACTCCCAGCTCATCCAAAACCTCGTGGCAGGTTTCTCGCAAAACTTTCGCTCGGGGGTCATGGTTTTTATACACTCGGTGACCAAAACCCATTAATCGGAAGGGGTCATTTTTATCTTTTGCTTTTTGAATATATTCAGGAATTCGATCCTTTGAACCAATGTCCTGTAACATCTTCAAGACAGCTTCATTTGCGCCCCCATGGGCCGGCCCCCAAAGGGACGACATTCCAGCCGCAATGCAAAAAACCACTTGAAGCCGCAAGGCGCACAGTGGACGTGGATGCATTTTGTTCATGGTCAGCGTGTAAAATAAAAATGCGGTCCAAGGCTTTGGCCAAAACGGGATTAACCTGATATCGCTCACTGGGCACACTAAACATCATGTGCAAAAAATTTTCGGCAAAATGGTAGTGATTTTGCGGGTACATGAAGGGCTGACCAATGGAGTACTTATAAGCCATAGCTGCGATCGTTGGCACCTTAGCAATCATACGTCTCGCATTAAAACCTCGTTGAACCGGATCATTTACATCCAACACATCATGATAAAATGCAGACAAAGCCCCTGTTACCCCAACCAATATTGCCATAGGGTGGGCGTCTCGACGAAACCCAGAGAAAAAATTCACAATCTGGTCATGGAGCAACGTGTGATTTTTGATATCATCAACAAAAACCTTCTTCTCATCTGGTGTGGGAAGCTCTCCAGAAAGTAATAAATATGTTGCATCCATAAAATCGTTCTGACGAACGACATCTTCAATGGGATATCCCCGGTAGAGCAAGGTCCCATTTTCCCCGTCAATATAGGTAATATGGGACTCGCAACTGCTTGTTGATGTAAACCCGGGATCATGAGTAAAGAAACCTGTCCGAGGGTATAAATGACGAATATCGATAACCTGGGGTCCCATTGTGCCTTCAAGCAAAGGAAGATGTATTTCTTTTGTCCCCCCCTCTTCTGTTGGAAGTATCAGTATAGCCTCTTTTTTCATTTTTTATAACCTCATTGCCTTTTTATTGCCCGTTTATCCCAACATACCACGATCATAAACCAAATGATCATCCCGCATAAGAAGACCGGATGCTCGCCTCAAAGACATAATGGATCCATCCCCCCAATTTGAAACATAGGCGGCAGACATGTGCAACCGATGATAGTCCTGCCACCCTAGCCCCGTTAGAGAAAGACATAGTCCCCCCTTTCCGTAAAACCAAGATCTCTTCACATCCAATCTCCTCAGACCCAATCCTAAGGGAGGCTTAATGTTTCTCAGTCAGCCATTCTAGGTTCAAGGATCCATCATCAATATCACAAATGGTGGCCAGCAACCGCGCCGCCACACGATAGGGATCTGCATTTGCGCCGGGCCTTCGATCTTCTAGGTATCCATGCCCCGCTTTCACCACAGAATGAGGAACCCGCACCGAGGCACCACGGTCGCCAACACCAGACTTAAAGTGATCAATCGAACATGTTTCATGGAACCCCGTGAGCCGTTCCGCCAACTTAAACCCATAGACTCGTATATGATCTTCGTGTTTTGCAGCCAATCGTGTAATCGCCGTTTGGATAGCGTTCATTCCGATATCGGGATTTCTCATGTCCTGCGTTGAGAAATTGGTATGCATTCCAGCCCCGTTCCAATCCCCTTTACAGGGTTTATTCTCAAACGAGACATGAATGCCATGAACTTCGCTCAATCGATGGATAATCCATCGAGCAATCCATAGGTGATCACAAATAGTCAAAAGACTGGCATCTTCAGATGAATCGCCCCGGTACCCAATTTGAAATTCCCACTGACCGGGCATAACTTCGGCATTCAGACCATAAAACATTAACCCAGCCTCCAGGCAAGCCTTGGCATGGTCCTCAACAAAATCACGGCCATGAATCTGTTCGGTTCCGACACCACAGTAATAAGGCCCCTGGGGAGCTGGATAACCATTTTCAGGCCACCCCAAAGGAATATTTCGCCTAAACAGCGTGTATTCTTGTTCAAACCCCATCCAGGCCTGCACATCTTCTCCGCCTTTTTCAAGCAAGGAACGCGCCATCGCCCGAGCGTTAGAGGCATGAGGGGCCCCGTTCTCATCGATCACCTCACACATGACAAGATAATTTCCTTTGCCGCGAAAGGGATCTGAAACAAAGTTTACAGGGCGTAAATAATAATCAGAATTTCCACCCGTAGACTGGTGGGTTGACGACGCATCAAAATTCCAGGTTGGAAAGTTTTCAATTTGGGGGTTGACAGGCAAGGGAACATAACGCGATTTTGAACGCATTTGTTGAACAGGAACAGTTCCATCAAGCCAAATGTATTCCACAAAGTTTTTCATAAATTTTACATTTTTTGCATCCTGTTTTTATTATGAAGATTTTCGCAAAAAATAAAAGGCATAAAGCCGAAAAAAAGGCTTGAGAAAAGATAAAAATTTACAATGATTCGAGTTTTTGAATACGTTGTCTATGGCGTCCCCCTTCAAATTCTGTATTCAAAAAAATATCGACACAGTCATAGGCGATAAGATCCCCAAGAAATCTTTCCCCTAAACAAAGGACATTCGCGTTATTATGCCGACGCGCATAGGCAACCTCTAAACCATTGGCACATTTTGCCGCCCGAATATACGGATAACGGTTGGCTGCCATGGAAATCCCCACTCCGCTTCCACAAATTAAAATCCCCCTCGCCTGTGGATCATTTTTTATTTTTTCACAAACAGACCGGGCCACATCGGGATAATCGACAGGTTCCCCTGCGTGTGTGCCGCAATCAAAAACAAGATAGGATTTTTGATCAAGATAAAGACGAATTTTTTCTTTTAATATGATTCCTCGATGATCCGCACCCATAAAAATTTGTGTCATGACGTTTTCCTTTGATGGTCCCAAAATTGTAATAAGATCAGACTTCCCGCAATCGCAAGAATACCAATCCAGATATTTCCTTGATGGGGAAGCTCCTGAAAGATAAGAAAGCTTAAGATAAAACTAAAAATGAGTTTCGAGATCCCTATTGGCATTAAGAAAGTCACCTCTGAGTACGCAAATGCCTTGACCCCAGAATAGTAGGCAAGGGTCGCTATCCCCCCTAAACATACTAGATAGATAAAGTGGTCTAGGATGATTGGCTGCCAAGTCGACCACGAAAGAACAAACGATACAGGGGTCATCCAAAACATCAAATGAAATGCAAGCTCAACACTCGAAGCTTTCTTGAGTAAAAGTTTTCGGGAACAAATTTTGCATATTGCAATAAAGAATGCAGAAAGTATCGGCAGGATAAAGTACCCGTTAAAATCACTTTCCGCTTCGTAAAAAGCGCGATCGGGCCTTAGGATAAAAAGAGCCCCGATTAGACTGAAGAAAATCGCCCCCAATCGCCCTGCTGTTAACTGTTCATTTAAAAACACAGCCGATAAAACGATGGTAAACACGGGCCCCGTAAACCCAAGAGCAATGGCTTGGGGAATCGGCATATGGGCCATGGCCACAAACAAACACAGAACCCCTAAGGCGGCGGACAGAACACGGATAGTATGCAATATTTTACTTCCCCCAAGCCGCAACTGATGAGTCATATTTTTATGGGCCAAAAAAAACGGTGAAATAAATAAACATCCAAATAAATTCTGAAAAAAAACCAGCTGAGGTGGCGACAAGGTAGGCATATGGGTCGTTGTCGTTAAATAACGAACACATATGTTGATAAGGGCAAAACAAATGCACGCTAACAGCTTCCAACATACACCTAACCAAGGTTTTCCCTGTGTCTGTGGAAAAGGCAAAACTTGGGCATTCGTCTGCACTAAGGGCGCATCAATTTTTCTTTTAAACATCGACATTGACAAAATTTTCACGTTTCATTCAACCTTATCATAGAGGATTGACAGCCGAAAGATTTTTTACTGCCGGCCTCATAACAAACAAAACCCTTCCCCGTGGATCCGAATGATGTCATGTCCCTATGGACTTGACCACTTTCAAGTCTCAAACACCGGTAATGACGCCATCAGCCAAACGAAGGCTTAAGGCCACTGTGGGAAAAAAGAGTATTGCGTATAACAATGATCTGCCATAAGTTGCAAAATACATACATTCTAAAATGATGGGCATATGGCTTGCTTACTTAAAATTCTTGCCTTAAGTACGTTGTTGGGTTTTTCCCTTTATGACCTACATACACTGTCTTGGGCGTCCCTCCTAAGGTTAAGCCTTGTCTATGGGTACTTACTCGGCTCTTTTCCCACAGGTTATATTTTCGTTCAGATATTCAAAAAGGCGGATATTCGAACCCTGGGCTCCCAAAGTACAGGAGCCACAAATGTATTACGGACAGGTCATAAGTATTTAGCCGCCATCACATTAATCGGTGATACATTAAAGGGCTATTTTGCGGCGCATTATCTCCCCTACTTGATTCTGTGCATCATTCCCCAAGGGATTCCCTATGGTATACCTCCCGATTCCCTTGTTTTTGTTGCCGGGGCGGCCGTACTTCTGGGCCACTGCTACCCTTTTTGGTTAAACTTTAAGGGGGGCAAAGGGATCGCTACTGGATTGGGAATCTTTCTTGGCCTCTCTCCAATCCTTGCATTGATTGCGACCATCGTCTGGATTGTGACAGCTTTTCTCTTTCGGTATTCATCCCTAGCAAGCTTATTAGCAACCTATGTTGTTTTAGGCTTTAGTGCCTTGACTGCCTATTTCCCATTGACCCTTTTTATTGCTGGCTTTATTACTTTCCAGCACCGCGGAAACCTGTATCGATTATCCCAACATACGGAGCCCAAAATTGGTCGCACCTCTTCCTGATAAACAACGTATTGCGTGGCTACGATTGTCGCGTACTGACAATATTGGACCTATAACTTTTTTCAAACTATTGCGGAAATATAGGGACGTCGAACATGTATTGCATGAGATCCCTTATCTTGCCAAAAAGGGGGGGCGGCCTTTACATGTGGCGTCCCAAGCTCAGGCAGAAGATGAAATTGCGGCAACCCAAAAGCTGGGGGGACACATCGTATGTTTTGATGACCCCTGTTACCCTGCAAACCTAAAAACGATTCCTGATGCGCCTCCTGTTCTTAGTATACTGGGGTCGCCACAGAAACTTCAAAAGCAAATTCTTGCCATTGTCGGGGGCCGTAACGCATCTATCCTTGGTAAAAATCTTTCCCGATCCTTTGCTCATGATCTGGTCACAAAGGGATATACGGTTGCATCGGGGCTTGCCCGGGGAATTGATACCTGTGCCCATATTGGCGCACTTTCAGCCCCGAAGGAAAACTTTTTAAATACAGTAGCTGTGCTTGCCGGGGGCGTTGATCAAGTGTACCCAGAGGAAAATAAAGATTTATACCATCAAATAAAAGATAAGGGGCTTATCCTCAGTGAAGCCCCCATGGGTATGGCACCATTAGCCCATCACTTCCCCCGTCGCAACCGGCTTATTTCAGGATTAAGTCAGGGAACGATCATTATTGAAGCTGCGGCAAAGTCTGGGTCCCTAACAACCGCACGAATGACCTTAGATCAGAATCGAGACTTATTCGTTGTTCCGGGGTCTCCCATAGATCCGCGTTATCATGGAAGTCATCAGTTAATAAAGGATGGGGCTTATTTAATGCAAACCCTTGACGATATTTTGCCCTCTCTTCGCTGTCAGTCCTTACCTCTTGACTTAAAGGACGAAGATTCTTACTTTCCACATAATGCCATAATGAATCAAGATTCAGCTCAGGATATTCACCAAATCATTTTGGACAACTTAAGCTGGTCCCCGATAGCAATTGATGAAATCCCCCGAGTGATTTCCTGTACACCATCCATGGTTATGCAGGCTTTGCTTGAATTGGAGTTAGCGGGAAAGGTTCTTATGTCATCGGGAAACTATGTGCAGTTAACACAAAGGAAAGAAAAGTTATAATAAAATGCATGTGACATAAAGAAAGATATACACTCAAACCCCCAGAATTCAAACCGTACAAAAAAGGAAAACCGTAGATGGCTGTCGTTATTGTTGAATCACCAACCAAGGCAAAAACTATAAGTAAATATCTTGGCCCAGGGTATACTGTGCTTTCAAGTTTTGGCCATGTCCGTGATTTGCCAGCAAAGAATGGCTCCGTCGACCCAGACCATAACTTTCAAATGGTATGGGAAATGACGCCCCAGGCGAAAAAACACTTAAAAGCCATTACGGATGCAATAAAACAAGAAGATGAACTCTACCTTGCCTCGGACCCTGATCGCGAAGGAGAAGCCATTGCATGGCACCTTAAAGAGTATTTAAATGAAAAAAAATTGCTCCAAAAAGTTAAGGTTCAACGTATTGTCTTTCACGAGATCACCAAAAAAGCCATCAAAGAGGCTGTCGACCATCCAAGGGAACTAAATGAAGATCTTATCTCGGCCTACCTTGCACGACGCGCTTTGGATTTTCTTGTGGGCTTTAATTTATCTCCAATTCTTTGGCGTAAGCTTCCGGGAAGTCGTTCTGCAGGACGTGTTCAATCTGTCGCTTTACGTCTCATTACCGACCGCGAAACAGATATTGAAACCTTCACCTCTCAGGAGTATTGGACCCTTGATGGCCACTTCCAAACTCAAACGCGCAATCAGATTCAGGCCCGCTTAACCCATATTCAGGGACAAAAGCTTGATAAATTCGCCCTTCCTAATGAAAAATCTGTCCGCGATATTCTTGACCACCTTGACAGCAAAACATTTCGTATTGCCAAAATTGAAAAAAAGGAAGTCAAACGCCATCCTGCTGCTCCCTTCATCACCTCCACCCTTCAACAAGAAGCTGCACGGAAACTCTATTTTGGGGCCAGCAAAACGATGAGAGTTGCCCAACAGTTGTACGAAGGCGTTGAAATGAAAGGGGAAATGATCGGGCTTATCTCCTACATGCGTACAGATTCTGTCAACTTATCCCAAGATGCACTTACGGGCAGCCGACAATTTATACAAACCACGTATGGCGATTCTTATGTGCCGTCATCACCGCGGGCTTATAAAAGCAAGGCCAAAAATGCTCAGGAGGCCCACGAAGCCATTCGTCCAACAAACTTTGATCTTCCACCTGAATCTGTACGCGGGACTTTGTCAGAGGACCAATTTAAACTTTATAGTTTAATCTGGAAACGAATGCTTGCTTCGCAAATGGAAAGCGCCGTCTTTGAGCAAAAAAGCGTCGATATCTCTGACCCCGAAACCTATGTCAACTTCCGAGCCACTGGCTCCACGGTCAAGTTTGACGGATTTTTGAAAATTTATGAAGAAGGCAAAGACGACGAAACGGATGGAAAAGAGCAAAACTTACCTCAAAATCTTCATGTGGAAGATCGTCTTACGACTGTAAAATTTAATCCGGAACAGCATTTTACGTCTCCTCCGCCTCGATACTCTGAAGCAAGCCTTGTCAAAAAGCTTGAAGAGCTGGGCATTGGTCGACCTTCCACCTATGCCAACATTATTCGCACCCTTCAAGATCGACAGTATGTGGACCTTGAGAAACGCCGTTTCTTTCCCACATCCCGGGGACGTCTTGTCACAGCCTTTTTAACCAACTTCTTCAATAAGTATGTAGAGTTTGACTTTACAGCTGGCCTAGAAGAACAGTTAGATGAAATATCCTCTGGACATTTAGAATGGCATCAAGTTCTTCACCAATTTTGGGAAGAGTTTATTCAAACAATTAAAAGTGCAGAAAAACTCCGTATTACAGATGTCCTTGATTATTTAGAAGAAAACCTTACGGCCCTTTTGTTCCCCGCAAAAGACGATGGAACAGATCCAAGGAAATGCCCCAAGTGTGAAGACGGGAAATTAAATCTAAAGATTGGGAAATTCGGCGCGTTCATTGGCTGCTCCCATTACCCTGAATGCAATTTCACACGCAAATTTTCTGATAATGAACAAGGTGAGGATAGCGACTCTCCACAACAAGAAGTCGAAGATACGGTTTTGGGGAAAGATCCCAACAGTGACGAGGATGTTGTCCTGAAAAAGGGACCCTACGGTTTTTATTTTCAATGGGGAACAAAACCGCCAGCGGGCAAGAAAAAACCAAAACGTGCCGCCCTTCCAAAGGGGGTGGTGCCCCAGGATGCAACCCTCGAGATGGCCTTAGACTTAGGAAAACTCCCCCGGGAAGTGGGCCAACACCCAGAAACTGGAAAAAAAATAACCGCAGGCGTGGGGCGTTTCGGTCCGTATGTATTGCATGATAAAAGTTTCACCTCCTTAAAAAAGGATGATAACGTCCTAACAATTTCGGTTGAAAGGGCGTTAGAACTTATGAAAGACGCGGCGGAAAAGAAAGCTAAGGCGCCGCCCCGCCGGAAGAAAAAGTAAAAACACAGAAAAATGTCCAAGTATGGTTACCGTTTAGGTTGGGGTTATATCCCGTCACACATGGGAATGTGATCGACAATTTTGCATGTTGACCCCTTTTTGGGCAAAACAAAGCAGGTTGATTCTGTCGGCGTTGTATCCGCAATGCCCAACACGTATGAGAGTTTTGCAAACTAAGGGAAAAATTTGACTTAAATCAGTTAAGTTTTTTCTACCCGAAACAGTTATCACCCTTAGGAACAAATTTTTTTAGAACATTCGGTGCTTATTCCAGAGAAAAAAACGAGCCCCAGGGATCGTCCTCAGCGTCTTTAGGGCGTGCTTGCAAACCCATTTCAAACGAGGAATGTAGCAACCTTACAACACTTTCCTCAAATTTTACGTTTATACCCCCTTCCCCTTGTAAACAATCACAAGATGAGGGGATACTTGCAAAAAACAGGGAGAAAAAAATGAAAAAAATTTTACTGGGTTTTACAAGCCTAACCTTAATTTGTGGAACACACCTCAAGGCCTCTACGACATTTGACGGAGCGTATGTAGGGATAGGTATTGGAAGTCATTCAGTG
>SL_7KL_010_BRINEDRAFT_10000166_pt1 | contig 29296 bp, 30 predicted proteins | sample SodLak_010_BRINE_FD_10663 | JGI IMG/M metagenome (IMG submission 10663)
TGCGGCAACTGCATGGTCGGCTGCAAGCACGAGGCCAAGAACTCCCTCGACCACAACTACCTCCACCTCGCCGAAGGCGCAGGCGCCGAGGTCCTCGCAGAACGGCAGGTCGTCGACCTCATCGCTCTCCCGGGGGGTGGGTGGCGCATCGTCCACGAGCGACCGGGTGCCTGGCTGCGCCGGGACCGCCGGAGCCTCACCGCAGAGCAGGTGATCCTGTCCGCCGGTGCCCTCGGCACCCAGAAGCTGCTGTTCGAGCTCCGCGACCGTGCACGGCTGCCGGGGCTCTCCCCGGCCCTTGGCACCCTGGTGCGGACCAACTCGGAGGCCATCGTCGGTGCCACGGCGCGTCGGGTGCCAGCGGACAGCCTCGACCCCACCCCGGGCAGCGCCGGTGCCGCCGGCTACGCCCCGGGGGTGGCCATCACCTCCTCGATCCATCCCGACGCGCACACCCACATCGAACCCGTGCGCTACGGCAAGGGCTCCAACGCGATGGCGCTCACCTCGACGTTGATGGTCGACGGCGGTGGCCGCATCCCTCGCAGCCTGCGCTTCGTGCTCACCGTGCTGCGCCACCCGGTGCGGTTCCTGCGGAGCCTCTCGGCCCGTCAGTGGTCGGAGCGCACGGTGATCCTGCTGGTGATGCAGACGATCGACAACTCCCTCAAGGTCGTGCGACGCCGGGGCCTGTTCGGCCGGCGTCTGACGACCCGACGTGGCCATGGGGAGCCGAACCCCACCTGGATCCCGGTGGCCAACCAGGCAGCTCGGCACGCCGCGGAGCGCATCGACGGTCAGCCGCTGGGTTCGATCTTCGAGGCCACCCTCAACACCCCCACCACGGCGCACTTCATCGGCGGCTGCCCGATGGGTGAGGACCCCGACGCCAGCGTGATCGACCCCTACCACCGCGTGCACGGCATCGATGGGCTCCACGTCTGTGACGGGTCCACCATCACCGCCAACCTCGGTGTCAACCCCTCCCTGACGATCACCGCGATGACGGAGCGGGCCATGGCGCTGTGGCCCAACCGCGGCGAGGTGGACCCACGGCCCGCACCAGGCACCGGCTACCGACGGCTGGCGCCGGTGCCGCCGTCAGCTCCGGTGGTCCCGGCAGCTGCGCCCGCGGCCCTCACCTGGGGACCGCCCAGCGGTGCTCACTCCACGACGAGATCCTCGCCCTCCTCGGTCTCGACCACCACCCGCGTGACCCGGTAGACCCCATCCTCGTCGGGGTCGAGCTCGAGGTTGAACCGGCCCGGTCGTAGGTCCATCGTGCCCGCGAACTGCTCATCACCGCGGCGCAGGATGCGGACCATCACGGTCTCCTCGACGTCCTCCTCGGCGACACCGAGGTAGCCCTCGGCGAGCTCGCGGGAGCGCTCGCGGTCGAAGCCGTCCTCCTCCTGCGGCACCTCGGGCCCCTCGGGTGCGGGCTCGGAGACTGGCTCACCCTCCTCGGCGGCACCGCACGCCACCAGGAGTAGCGCCGCCACCAGTCCTGCGGCCACCCTGCGCTGTGTCGACCACATCTGCACACCCTCCTCCGATCGGCTGCGAAGGGTGGGACGTCACCGACGATGCGCAGGTTCCGGCTGCTGCGGACCGCGGCCGTCACCGCAGGGCGCGCCGACGGGACCATCGCCACTGGCGCCGGATGTCGCGACGACGCACGATGGGCGGACCGGATGCGCCCGCCCTCGCCGCTCGGCAGGGAGCGCACCCGCGGATCCGTCCACCCGGAGGTGGTCGAGATGCGCGCCAACCGGACGTTGCGGGCGGTTGGGACCACCGTGCTGCTGGCCCTGGCGCTCACCGCCGGTGCCTGTAGCACCGACCCGCCACCCGACCCCGAGGTGGAGGAGCCGGAGCCGGCCGAGGACCCCACGCCGGAGGCAGAGGACACCGTCGAGGTGCAGGTGTTCTTCAGCAACGATCAGCTCGGCGATCCCTGCACCGCGGTGTTCCCGCGTCCCCGGCCCGTGGACGCGGACGACCCCCTGACCGGGGCCCTGGAGGCGCTGCTCGAGGGGCCCACGGACGAGGAGCGCGCCGAGGGCTACGGCGGGTGGTTCTCCGAGGAGACCGCGGGGATGCTGCACACCGCCGAGGTGGTCAGCGGCACGGTGATGGTCGACCTCGACGACCTGCGGCCGGTGATCCCGAACGCCTCCACCTCCTGCGGCTCCGCAGCGCTGCTCGCCCAACTCGACAGCACCGTGCTCGACGCGGCGGAGGGGGCCGCCGGCGTGCTCTACCTGATCGACGGCGAGCACGACGTGTTCTACGAGTGGCTCCAGTTCGGGCCCCTCGGCATGGCCGCAGGACGCACCGACAGGTGACCGGCCGACCAGCGAGCCGGCCCGCACCGCACTCACACCTCGATGCCGAGGTGGTCGACCAGCACCGACCGCAGGCTGGGTTCTCCGACCTCCTCGAGCTCGTAGGTGGCCCGTCGGGTGGGGTGGCCCACCACCAGCAGCCGGGTGAGGTCGATCGGGGTGCCGATGACCACCACGTCGCACTCAGCCGCACGCAGGGTCGCCGCGAGGTCCGCCATCTGCTGCTGCCCGTAGCCCATCGCCGGGAGCACCGGACCGATGTCGGGGTAGGCGGTGTAGGTGTCGGCGATGGAGCCCACCGCCCACGGCCGCGGATCGACGAGCTCCCCCGCGCCCGCCGCGCGTGCGGCCACGGTGCCGGCACCGAAGGGCATCCCACCATGGGTGATGGTGGGCCCGTCCTCCACCACCAGCACGCGCGATCCGGCCAGTGACGACGGGTCGTCGAGGGTGATCGGTGACCGGGCCTGCACGAGCCGCGCGGTCGGGTTCAGCGCCGCCACGTTGGCCGCCACCTGCGCGATGTCAGCCACCTCGGCGCTGTCGACCTTGTTGATGACCACCACGTCCGCCATCCGCAGGTTGGTCTCCCCGGGGTGGTAGCGCAGTTCATGACCGGGACGCAGCGGGTCGGTCACCGTGACCATGAGATCGGGCCGGATGAAGGCCAGATCGTTGTTGCCACCGTCCCAGATGATGACGTCGGCCTCGGCCTCGGCCTGGGCCAGGATCTCCGCGTAGTCCACGCCCGCGTAGACCACCATCCCCATGGCCACGGGTGCCTCGTACTCCTCGCGCTCCTCGATGGTGGGGTCGGCGGCGTCGATGTCGTCGAGGGTCTCGAAGCGCTGCACCCGCATGCGCTCGAGGTCGCCGTAGGGCATCGGATGGCGGATCAGGACCGTGCGTAGCCCCGCATCGAGCAGCAGCCGGCCGATCCGACGGGAGGTCTGGCTCTTGCCGCAACCCGTGCGCACGGCGCAGACCGCCACGACGGGCACGTTGCTGATCAGCATGGAGGCGTTCGGGCCGACCAGGCGCAGGTCCGCACCCGTGGCCAGGACCCGCGAGGCGGTGTGCATCACCTCGAGGTGGGAGAGATCGGAGTAGGCGTGGATCACCTCCGTGGCACCGTGGTGGGCGACCAGTTCCTCGAGTTCACGCTCGGGCCGGACCGGGATGCCCTCGGGATAGCGGGGGCCTGCCAGGGAGGCGGGGTAGACCCGCTCGTCCACGCCGGGGATCTGCGTGGCCGTGAACGCGACCACCTCGCTGTCGGGGTCGTCACGGAACACGGTGTTGAACACGTGGAAGTCACGGCCGGCCGCGCCCAGGATGATCGTGCGCCGAGGGGCCGTCACCGGGCAGTGACCACCAGGTAGAGGTAGAAGGCCGTCGCCCCCTCAGGGCCCGCACGCAGATCGTGGGGCTGGCCCGGCGCCACGTAGGCGTAGGAGCCTGGCGCCAGCTGGCGATCGAGGATGGTGATCTGGCCCTCGAGGGTCCACACATGGTGGCAGTGCTGCCCGTGGGTGTGCACGGGGATCTGTGCCTCGGGCTCCAGCCGGAACACCCCCGCGAAGGACCTCCCCTCGGCCCACAGCTGCGCGTAGGTCACACCGGGCGACAGGGTGCGGCGCGGGAGGTCCGCCACCACGGCGGCATCGAGGGTGCGCAGCAGGCCGCCGGGTCCGGCTGGCGTCGCCTGGAACCCTTCGTCCTGGTCAGTGAGGGTGCTCATGACACACCGCCCTCCGCGTCACGGGTCCCTAGTGTCGCGGAACCCGCATCCTCCGGCGAGAGCCGATGGTCCTCAGCGCAGGCCTGGCGCGCAGCGCGGTGATCAGNGCAGCGCGGTGATCAGGGCAGCGCGGTGNTCANNGCAGCGCGGTGATCACCGCGGTCAGGGTGCCCTCGGCGGTCACACCACTGGGCGCGTTCACCTCCACACCGTTGAGGAACACCGCCAGCCGGAAGGACTCCGTGGTGGCGCTCGGGATGTCGGTCTGCCACGTCACCGACACCGAGGTCGAGGCGCGACCGGTACCGGCGAGCGCACCAGGCAGCTGCGTCCACGCGGAGGGTCCCTGCGCCTCGTCCGAGGCCCGGTAGATGAAGGCCTCGACCTCGCAGGGGCAGGCGTCCACGTTGCCGTCGGCCATCACCGACACGCTGCCCTGGAGGGTGACCACCCCGCTGCCTCCGGAGGAGCCGGTGGCCTGCACCGTCACCGCCGCCGGGACACCCCGGTAGCCCGTCGCGACGGACAGCTCCGTGGTACTGGCATCGAAGGCGGTACGGGGGGTGGAACGCGCCAGCAGGCTCGCGAGCTGGTCACGCCGCACCGGATCGCTCGGGCAGTAGCGGCCCGGCGCACAGCCGAGGGAGATACCGGCATCCGCGAGCTCCCTGATCGACTCCGCGTGGGTCGAGCCTGGTACGACGTCGTCGTAGCGGTCCGACGCGGAGGCCGGCACCGCCAGCAGCAGCAGCGCCACCGCCAGCAGCAGCAGCAGCCAGCGCGGCAGTGGACCTCGACGTGTGGCCGTACCTCGCATCTGCGTGCCTCCTGTGGTGGTCATGACAGCTCCGATGCGCTGCGGGTCCCACGGCGTCGGAGCACCCTGGCGGTCCCCGTCGCCGCGTCCACCTCGATGGCGCCACCCTCGAAGGAGGCCCGGTCGTGGCCGAAGCGGGTACGGATCCGGTCGCTGGTCGGCCAGCCGAGCGCGCCCCCGGGGCCCCCGGCATCGAGGTAGGCGGCCAGGACCGCGCCGTCGAGGGCGAAGGCCCCCGTGGTGGGTCCGGCGAACACCGAGACGTCCTCGAAGCTGGCCTGCCAGCCGCCGCCGACCTGCTCCTGATCGGCGACGGGGGCGCCCCAGGGGCCGTGCCGACCCCCGAGTTCCAGGTAGCGCCGCGCGATGACCCCCCGCACCACGCGCAGGGTCCCGTCGGTGGCCACCAGGACCCCGTGGGCGAAGCGCTGCTCCTGCTCGTCCGCCGGCCCTCGTGGGTAGCCCAGCCCGCTGTCGACGGGGCCGCCCAGCGCGTGGTAGCGCGCAGCCATGGTCGGGCCGAGCTCCTGCGCCGCGCCGGCCAGGGTGTAGATCGCGCCCTGCTCGAACCGCGTCACGCTGCCCCGCCCGTCACCAACGGGGGTGGTGGAGTCGGTGGGGAAACCCAACTGACCGGTCGCACCGCCAAGACCGTCGTAGCGGGGCAGAGCCGGCCCGAACACCGCGAAGGAGCGGGCACCGTCGTCGATGATGCGGCCCCGCTCGAAGCGCACCTGACGACCGGCGGTGCCCTCGATCTCCGTGGCTGCAGAGATCGGGTAGCCCAGGGCGCCGCCGGGACCGTCGAACCCGACGTAGCGGGCGGCGATGCGATCGGTGAGCACCCGTGGCCCGGTCGCCTGTCGCCAGGTGATCACGCCACGCTCGTAGCGTCGCCACGCACCCGATCGCGGACCTGGCTGCTCCGCCGCGACCGGGCGCCCGAGGAGCGAACCCGACTGGCCGAGGTCCTGGTAGTGCAGATCGATGGGGGTGGCATCGCGGCCGGGGAGGCACGGGGCGTTGTGGGTACGGGTCCGGTTGTCGGTCCGCAGGCTGGTGCCGCAGGCGGGATCCCAGCGCCACGGGACCGTGCAGATGACCACCCGGCACACCACCTCGGTGACACCCGGGATCTGGGTGTTGCACTGTCCGTAGCGGAAGTTGTTACAGCACACCCGTCGCTGGTCGCAGGTGCCGCTCGCACAGCGACACCGGCACGTGGCACCGGGCGAGCGGTTGCAGTCGACGATGTAGCGCGGCTCGTTCTGACAGAAGGGCGAGTTGTCGATCTTCCACCACCCGGCGACGTAGGACCCGGGCGGGCAGGTGTTCGCACCGTTGTTGATCGTGCAGCAGAAGGCCGTCCAGCCCTGATCGCACCGGGCACCCTCGCCGCAGATCGAGGCGTAGGCCGAGGTGGGTCGCAGCGCCCACCGCAGCGGCGCGACGGTCAACACCGAGCCGACCATGACGCTGCGTACCAGGAAGCTGCGGCGGCTCAGCCCACGCCGCTCGAGACGGGAGGCGAGCCGGGTGACCAGCCGCTCACTGCAGCTCTGGCGGGGCTCTGACACCGCAGTCATCTCGCCTCCTCGATCTCGATCGTGGCGAGGACCGCCTCGACACGTCGTGCCAGCTGGTTGGCGTCGCCCTGGGCCCCCAGCACCACGTAGAGACAGAACGCGCGGTTGCCCTGGGTGAAGAAGGACTGCCAGCCGACCTGGCCGGGTACGGCGCGCTGGAGGGAGGCGCCGCTGAACCAGCGGGGGTCGACCCTGCGGGGAAGCCCGCCCGTGGCGAACAGCGGGGTGCCAACGGCATCGGGTCCGTACTCCACGAGGGCGACGAACATGTCGTCATCGCGCATCACCTCGACGGCGCCGCTGCCGAAGTCGCCCCGGTCCGCCGGCAGCGGGAAGCTGCCGAGGTGGACCACCGGGTGCAGGGTCCCGCCGATGCCGGCCAGCTCCACAGCCTCCTCGTCGCGGTCCAGGGAGATCGCGCCCTCCCAACCCGCGGGCAGCTCCGCGGTCAGACCGTGGCCCTGTAGTCGCATGCCCTCACCTCCCCGGGAGGTCGGCGGCCAGCGCGACCACGCCGACGACAGCTAGCACCACCTGTGCCATCACCGTGGAGCGCTGCACCCGCGGGGCGGCATCCTCGAGCCGCTCATGGACCGTCCGCAGCGCCGCCGGCGTGCGCACCGGCGCCAGCAACAGCAGCGGCACCGCGCGCGTCAGACCGAAGACACCACCGACCAGCACCCCGGCCCGCCAGTCGCCGGTGAGGACCGCCGCGATCACCATGACGTAGGTGGCCGCCGTCGGCACGATGGTCGCGAACGCGGCGCCGAGCTGTGCCCCATACCCCGCGCCGTAGACCCAGCCGCGGTAGCTCGACAACCACCGCTCGTCGACCTGCCGGCGCCAGTGCGGCAGGTCGACGGGGAGTCGGCCACCGTCGACGGCCGCCCCGGCCAGCAGCGCGGTGATCAGCACACCGACTGCCCACGGCGCCGTCGCGTCGACCCGCAGCAGCCCACCAGCCCCACCGGCCAGCGCTCCGAGCAGCGCACCGGCCACCGTGGCCGCGACGGTGTAGGCGGTGGCGGTGATCCACCACCGCTGCCGGCGTGAGGCCTCCCCGACCGGGGAGATGCTGGACAGCATCGACTCCCCTCACGGCGACCAACTGCTGCGCAGCGCGGCCAGGATCGCGGTCGCCATCCCCAGCCACACGACCACGCTCATCGCTCCCCTTCCTGCTCGCCGTAGAGGCTGGGGTCGCCGGGTCCGATACCCGCCTCCAGCAGCAGCCGATCCAACTCCTGCTCACGGCGCTGATCGGCAGCGGCCTTCGGCGTCCCCAGGGCTGCATCCTCGTCGGCACGCAGGATCATCGTGCGGACCCGTTCCCAGCTGGGTGCCGTGCCTTCGCCGAGCACCCGCCCCGTCGGGCCGTGGACGTGGATGACGAAGGGGCTGCCGGGCACGGCCAGATCCCTCCACGCCGCACTGGACAGCACCACCGTCACACCCGCCGGGGCACGGGCGAGTACCTCAGTGGGACTCTCCTCCCCCGCGTCCTGGGTGACGACCACGAGCCGGGTGCCGGGGGGCAGCTGCGGCGCGACGAGGTCCTCCCAGAAGCTCGCGCAGGTCGTGCAGCCGGTGGACAGGAACACCAGCACCGTGTCGTGTGCCACGTCGGTCACCCGTACCGCCAAGGACTCCCCACGCGGACCGGTTCCCACGATGTCCACGGCGTAGCGGCCCGGAGTGGTGTCGGGCCGGGGTTGCGGGACGGAGCCGTCGGTGCGGGGCGCGGCGGTGGCGATGGGCGCACCCGGATCACGGTCCACCCCGGCACCGAGCTCGTGGAGGCGGCGCAGGATCACCGCGTGGCTGCGCAGGAGCCCGGCCACCAGCACGCTGAGCAGGATCACCACGACCACCAGCGCGCTGACGACCAGCGTCATGGGGACACCGATGCGTCGGTGGGGTCGGTGGGGTCGGTGGGGTCGGCCTGGAGGGCGGCCAGCGCGGGCAGGCGTGTGAGCACCATGGCCGCCAGTGCCGTGGCCACACCCAGCAGCCCCAGTGTGCTCACGCCGGCCAGCCCGCTCGGCAGCACCGCCACGGGCGGGACGGGCGTGAACACCGCCGCGCTCACCAGCGCCAGCGCAGCCAGGGCGTTCAGCGCGAGGTGGGTGATCCCCACCGTGCCGACGCTGTCACCGAGGCACCCACAACCGCGTCCCGCGGAGCGCTGGTGGACGGCGACACCGAGGAAGCCGAGGTAGACCAGCGCCAACGCCGCCAGCAGCCCGGCGCCACCGACGACCAGCACCGCGACGGCGAGCACGAGCTCCCCGGCACCGAGCAGCCGCACCACGACCACCGGGACACGCCGCCCACCGGGCAGGACGAGCTGGTTGTGGGTGGCGGCGGGGCGCAGCAGCTTCGCGACCCCTGCGACCGCGACGAGGCCGGCAGCGACCGCGGCAGCGACGACGAGCAGGGCCATCTCCCCCGACCTCCCAGCGCGGTGGGTCCGCACGATACGTCCCTGGAGCCGAACCAGGCAAGCGGGTGCCCTCGGTGGCCCCCCGGGTGACGGCCACGACTACCGTCCTCGCACATCGCGCTGGGGAGACCACCGTGGCCCGTACCGTCATCCGGACCTGCCCGCTGTGCGAGGCCACGTGCGGCCTGCGCATCGAGCTCGACGACGCCGATCACGTGCTGCGCGTGCGCGGTGACGAGCAGGACGTGTTCAGCGCCGGCTACCTGTGCCCGAAGGGCGCGACGCTCGGGGAGCTCGAGGCCGACCCCGACCGGCTCACCACCCCGCGGATCCGGAGGGACGGGCAGCTGGTGGCGGCGACCTGGCAGGAGGCCTACTCGGAGATCGCACGCCGGCTCCCGGCCCTCCAGGCCACCCACGGCCACGATGCCGTCGCCCTCTACCTCGGCAACCCCAACGTGCACAACCTGTCGGGGCAGCTCTACGTCCGGCCGCTGGCCAAGGCCCTGCGGACCACCAACGTGAGCTCGGCCTCCAGCGTCGACCAGCTCCCCAAGCACGTCAGCTGCGGGTACCTGTTCGGTGACCCCCTGGCGATCCCCGTGCCCGACATCGACCGCACCGAGCTCATGGTCATCCTGGGCGGCAACCCGCGGGTGTCCAACGGCTCGCTGATGACCGCGCCCGACCTGCCCGGGCGTCTCACCGCCCTGCGCCGGCGCGGCGGCCGGCTGGTGGTCATCGACCCCGTCCGCACCCGTACCGCCGACAAGGCGGACTACCACCTCGCCATCCGGCCCGGCGCGGATGCGTGGCTGCTGCTGGCGGTGATCGAGACCCTGGCGAGCGACGGCCTGGTCGACCCGGGCGACCACCTCATCGACCACCTCGACGGGCTCGAGGAGGTGCTGGCGCTGGCTGCCCCCTTCACCCCCGAGCGGGTTGCGGGGGCCTGTGGGCTCGCGCCCGAGGCGATCCGCTGGCTGGCCCGGGAGTTGGCGGCCACCCCGCGGGCGGTGGTCTACGGGCGGCTGGGGACCAGCACCGTGCCCTTCGGCACCGTGACCTCGTGGCTGGTCGACGTCGTCAACGTCCTGACCGGCAACCTGGACCGACCCGGCGGGGCGCTGTTCCCCCGCCCCGCCCACCACCGCGGCCGGCGCCGCCCCTTCCGCCACGCCCGCCGCCACAGCCGGGTCCGCGGCCTGCCGGAGGCCATCGGTGAGCTGCCCGTCGCAGGGCTCATCGACGAGCTGGTGACCCCGGGCGAGGGGCAGGTCCGGGCCCTGATCACCATCGCCGGCAACCCGGTGCTGTCCACCCCCGACGGCGCGCGGCTGGACGCGGCGCTCGCGGAGCTGGACCTGTTGATCGCGGTGGATCCCTTCATCACCGCCACCTCCCGCCACGCCGACGTGATCCTGCCGCCCCCGGCGATCCTGCAACGGCCCCACTACGACCTGGCCTTCACGGCGCTGGCCGTGCGCAACATCGCCAACCACTCCCCCGCCGCGGTGCCGCTGGCCGAGGGGCAGCCCGACGAGTGGGAGATCCTGCTCACCCTGGCCGCCATCGCACTCGGCCAGACGCCACCCGTCGACGTCGACGCCGCCGACGCCGTCGTGCTGCAGCAGGCCGTCGCCGGGGTGGTCGCCGACCCCGACGCCCGGCTGGCCACCCGGGACCCGGACGAGCTGATCGCACAGCTGGCGGGCCGTCGCGGCCCGGAACGCCTCCTCGACCTGCTGCTGCGCAGCGGGCCCTACGGTGACGGGTTCGGCACCCACCCCGACGGGCTCAGCCTCGCGGTGCTGGAGGCCAACCCCCACGGCGTGGACCTGGGCCCGCTGACCCCGCGGGTGCCCGAGGTGCTGGCCACGGCCAGCGGACGGATCGAGCTGGCACCCGCGCCGATCACCGCCGACCTGGCACGGGTGGCCCGCGCGCTGGACACCGCGACCGCCCGGGCTGCAGCGAAGGCGCCACAGCCCCTGCAACTGGTCGGTCGTCGGCACCTGCGCACCAACAACTCCTGGTCGCACAACGTGGCGGGGCTCGCCAAGGGCCAGCAGCTGTGCACCCTGCAACTCCACCCCGAGGACGCTGCCGCGCGGAAGCTGGAGGACGGCGCGAGTGCGCTGGTGCACTCCGCGGCCGGCAGCGTGAGCGCCACGGTGGAGCTGACCGACCGCCTGCGCCCGGGCGTGGTCAGCCTGCCCCACGGCTTCGGCCACGACCTCGCGGGCGTGGAGCTGTCCGTGGCGCGTCAGGCAGGTGGGGTCAACGCGAACCTGCTCAGCCCCCGCAGCGAGGTGGATGCCGTCAGCGGTAACGCCGTGCTCAACAGCATCGAGGTGGAGGTCACACCCGCGTGAGCGCGCCCGGCACCGATGCCACCACCCACCGGCGGATCGACACCCGCCTGGCGGAGCTGGCCGAGCGCATCGCCACCTGGCCCCTGCCCGGTGGCGAGCGCTGCTACCGCTCGGGTGCCGGCTACCTCGATGTGGCCGACGTCGGCGTGGACGCCGAGGGGCTGGCCATCGCCGCGGTGACCGTAGACGGCGAGGTCCACGGCGTGGGGGACCACCAGGTCCCGGTGCCACTGCACTCGGTGTCGAAGGTGTTCACCTACGGGCAGGTGCTCGCCGACCTCGGGCCCGAGGAGGTGCTCGCCCGGGTCGGGGTGGAGCCGAGCGGCGACGCCTTCAACGCCCTGCGTGTCGACGAGCGCACGCTCAGGCCCTTCAACCCGATGGTCAACGCCGGGGCCCTGGTGACCACGAGCCTGGTACCCGGTCCCGATCCGCTCGCACGGTTCGCCCGGATCCTGGCCACCCTGCGGGCCTTCGCGGGCGGCGATGAGCTCACCGTCGATGCTGACACCCTGGAGGCCGAGCTCGCCACCGCCGACCGCAACCGTGGTATCGCCTACCTGCTGCGCAGCGCCGGGCTGCTGGAGGGCGACGTGGAGGCGGTGCTCACCCGTTACCTCAAGCAGTGCGCGGTGCACGTGACCGCGACACAGCTCGCGATGATGGCGGCGACCCTGGCCGCCGGCGGGCGCAACCCCCGCACCGGTGCACAGGTCCTGCCGCGGCGGCGGATACGGGACGTGCTGAGCGTCATGCACACCTGCGGGATGTACGACTTCGCCGGGGAGTGGGCCTTCGAGGTCGGCTTCCCCGCCAAGGGTGGGGTGGGTGGGCTGATCCTGGCCGTCATCCCCGGCAAGATGGGGATCGCCGTGTGGTCCCCGCCCCTGGATGCCTACGGCAACAGCGTCAAGGGGGTGCAGACCTGCCGTGAGCTCTCCGCACGCCTCGGCCTGCACGTGTTCGCGACCGCGGAAGAGGACGCCCTGCTCACCGCCGCCACGCCCCCACGAGGGCTCCCCCTGCCACTGGAGGACGTGGTCGAGCACCCCGTGGAGCCGCCCGACGGGTGAGCGCGGGCGCTCACCTCGCGGCGTCCACGGGGGTCGCGGTGCGCTCCTCCGCGTAGCTGACCACGGGCTCGCGGGGCAGGAGGTCCTGGTCGGCCTGGAGCTCGGTGGCCGCGAGGTAGCTGTGCATGCCACCGGCCAGGGTGGCGACGTCGACGAAACCGTGCTGGACCAGGATGCGGTAGGCGAGGTAGCTGCGGAACCCCACGGCGCAGTACAGGCGCACGGGCTGTGCGCGATCGAAGCCGTCCAGCGCAGCGCGCAGTTGGTCGAGGGGGAGGTTCTCCGCGCCGGGTAGGTGACCGGCGGCGAACTCCTCGAAGCCGCGCACGTCCAGGATGCGTGCACCGGCGGTGTCCTCATCGAACCGGTCCGCGTACCACAGCGCCACATCGCCGCGCAGCAGGTTCGCACCGATGAAGCCGGCCATGTTGACCGGATCCTTGGCGGAGCCGAAGGGCGGGGCGTAGCCGAGCTCGAGGGTCTCGAGGTCGTAGACGGTCATGCCGGCGCTCAGCGCGGTGGCCAGGACGTCGAGTCGTTTGTCCACCCCGTCGAAGCCCACGACCCCGGCGCCGAGCAGCCGCCCGGTGTCGGGCGCGAACAGCACCTTGAGGTGCATCGCGGCGGTCCCCGGGTAGTAGCCGGCGTGGCCGGAAGGGTGGAGCTGCACCCGCTCGAAGGGGATGCCGGCCGCCTCGAGCTGGCGCTGGTTCGCGCCCACCCCACCGGCGACCAGATCGAAGACCTTGACGATGCCCGTGCCCTGGACCGTGCCGAAGGTGGTGTCACGCCCGCACAGGTTGTCGGCCACGACCCGGCCCTGCCGGTTGGCGGGACCCGCCAGGGGGATCAGCCACGGTCCGGGCAGCACGGTGTGGCGGACCTCCACGGCGTCACCGGCGGCGTAGACGTCCGCCAGGTTGGTGCGCATGTGCTCATCGACGGCGATGCCGCCGCGGTCACCGAGCTCCACGCCGGCGGCCGCCGCCAGTGCGGTGTTGGGGCGCACGCCGGCGGCCAGCAGCACCAGGTCGGTGACGATCTGCGTGCCGTCGGCCAGGGTGACCGCAAGGCGGTCGTCGTCGGTGGGCGCGAAGCTCGACGCCCCCACACCGAGGTGGAGGTCAACGCCGTTGGCGCGCAGGTGGGCCTCCATGGGCGAGGTCAGCTCCCGGTCGAGCGGTGGCATGAGCTGATCCGCGAGCTCCACCAGGCTCACCTCGCGGCCGCGATGGCGCAGGTTCTCCGCCATCTCCAGACCGATGTAGCCCCCACCGATCACCACGGCGTGGCGGACCTGCGGCGCGCCGTGGTCGTCGACGGCGTCCACCTGCGCCTTGATGGCGTCCATGTCCTCCATCCGCCGCAGCACGTGGATGCGGGGGTCCTCGATCCCGGGCAGCGGCGGGACCACGGGCACCGCACCGGGGCAGAGCACCAGGCGGTCGTAGCTGAGCTCCTGCTCCTCACCGGTGGCCTGCACCCGGGCGGTGACCCGGCGCGCCTGGGCGTCGATGGCCACCACCTCGGTGCCCGTGCGGACATCGAGGTTGAGCGAGGCGCGCAGGCTCTCCGGGGTCTGCAGCAGCAGCCGGTCGCGGTCCTCGATCACCTCACCGATGTGGTACGGCAGCCCGCAGTTGGCGAAGGAGACGAAGGCGTCCCGTTCCAGCACGATGATCTCCGCCGACTCGTCGAGCCGGCGCGCCCGCGCCGCCGTCGACATCCCGGCGGCCACGCCACCCACGATCACGATCCGCACCAGCGCCTCCTCGACGTGCCGACGATATGTCCGGACAACGACGGTACGGCATCGCCGGCGACCGCTGCACGGGGTGGCAGTCAGTCACGGGGCTGCAGCGGCCGCGCATCGTCGGGTAGCGGGTGCCCGGCCTTCGCCAGCCCGTGGTCACGGCGCGCCCGCAGCACCCCCTCGGAGATCGTGCGCCACAGGTGGTCGTCACCGATCGCATCCCGCAGCCCGGAGCGCTTGAGCACCACGCGGGCGTTGTAGAGCACGCGGACGAGGTAGAGGTCGACGTCCCGTCGACGCAGCCGGGTCAGCAGCGACGTGAGCATGTCGGTGCTGGTGCTGTCGAGCTGGTCGGTCGCCTCGAGGTCGAGGACCACCGCACGCGTGCGCTGATCGGCATCCACGATCCTGATGACCTGCTCCTCCACGGCTGCCGCGTTGACCCAGAACAGCGGGGCATCGAGCCGCAGGATCTTCAGCCCGACGATGGTGCGGTGCGAGCGGTGACGGGTCACCGCCGCCCAGGCGGCCTTCTCACCCGGCAGCCGTCCGAGCTCCTCCACCTGCACCCGGCTGGAGCGGTAGACCAGCCCGAGCAGCGACAGGCCCACCGCGATCATCAGCCCCGGCAGGGTCCCGAACACCACCACGCCGACCAGCGCACCCACCGCAGCCACCAGGTCGTTGCGACGGATCGCGGCGTAGCGCCGCAGGCTGGACACGTTCATCAACCCCCACACGGCGTGGATCACCACCGCGGCGAGCACCGCGCGGGGCAGGGCGCTGAGCGAGGGGGCGAACAACACCAGCACCGCGAGCGAGAGCACCGCGGCGACCACGCTGGTGACCTGGCTGGTCCCCCCTGCCCTGACCACCGCAGCGGTCTTCGACAGGCTGCCGGCCACACCGAGCCCGCCGAACAACCCCGACGCGATGTTGGCGGCGCCCGTGGCCACGAACTCCTGGTCGGTGTCGATGCGGTAGCCACCCGTGGCGGCGAACAGCCGGGCTGCGCTCAGGCTCTCCGCCAACCCGACCAGCGCGAGGCCGACCGCGGGGATCAGCAACGCGGTCACGTCGGCGCCGGTGAGGGTGGGAAGGCCGGGTACGGGCAGCCCGCGCGGGACCTCTCCCACCACGTCCACACCCCGCTCGGCCAGACCCAGCCGATCGGAGAGCAGCAGCGTGCCGATGACCAGGAGCAGCCCCCAGGGCAGCTGGCGGGCGACGGCGCCACCGCCGAACAGCAGCAACAGGCCCCCGAGCCCGATCGCGGCGGTCACCGGATCGGCGCTCGGTAGCTGTGTCAGCGTGTCCAGCAGCCGGGTGAGGACCGGCCCATCGGTGCCTGCGAGGCCGAGGAGCCGCGGGAGCTCGCCGACCATGATCACCAGCGCGAGCCCGAACACGAACCCGGTCACGATGGGTTTCGACAGGAACTCCGCGACCCAACCGGTCCGTAGCACCCCCGCCAGCAGCAACAGCGTTCCCGACAGCAGCGCCAGGGCGATCGTCCACGGCCCGCTGTGGGTCTCCATCCGCCTGGGCGGCGACGATGGAGCCGGAGACCACCGACACCGTGGACACCGGCCCGACGCTGACCTGGGGTGAGGAACCGAGCAGTGCGTAGGCCAGCAGGGCGACGGGCACGGCGTAGAGCCCCACCTGGACGGGCACACCGGCGATGGTCGCGTAGCCGAGCGCCTGTGGGATGACCAGGGCGGTGACGATCGCTCCAGCCAGCAGGTCGCCGGGGAGCCGATCACGGTGGTAGTCGCGCACCCAGGCGCCTACCGGGAAACGCGGTGTGCGCCACCACGACCTCGCCCCCGACGCGTTGCCCATCGCTCACCTCGCCGTCACCTGCTGCGACCGTAGTCCCAGCCGCCGACCGGGCGGGAGGAAGCCGGTGCCGAGCAACCGCTCGACGAGGCGGGCCGGCTGGTGCATGCTGCACCAAGGACGACCGATCGAAAGGCCACTGGGATGGGCGAGGGGACAGGCGAGGACAGGGGTACGGGGACAGCACAGCAGCCGCAGGTGCTCCTCGAACGGCAACGCAGCGGGTGGGACCTGCTCTTCGGCGGGCTGTCGGTGGTGGCGGGTGTGATCGTGCTCAGCCACGTCGCCCTGGCGAGCGTGATCTCCGTGCTGTTCACCGGATGGATGCTGCTGGTGGGCGGCGCGGTGCTGGTGGTGGGCGCGCTGGTGAACTGGTCCGACCACGAGCGGCGCTGGAACCTCGCGTACGGCGGGCTGATCGGCGTGCTCGGTTTCAGCTTCGTCAGCAACCCTGGCGTCGGGCTGTTGACGCTGACCCTGCTCGCGGGGTCACTGCTGCTGGTAGGCGGGATCCTGCGGGTGGTGCTGGCCTTCCAGCCGGGCATGCCCCGTGGCGTCCTGGTGGTCAGCGGCGGGATCACCCTCGCCCTCGCCCTGCTCATCCTGAGCGGGTGGCCGGAGTCGGCCCTGTGGTTCCTCGGCACGGTGCTGGGCGTCGAACTGGTCATCGACGGCGTGACCACCATGCTGCTCGGCCGGGTACGTCTCACCGCGGCGCGGCAGCAGGCACAGGAGCCGACCGACCCCGCGCAGGAGCCGGCCGTCGGCTGAGCACCCGTGCGCACGGGGCAGCAGCTGCGTGCGCGCGGGCCGGGGCCCTCCGCCCTCAGCCCTCGGCTGCGGCGGACTCGAGGGCGCGGGTCAACTCCTCGGCGACCTGCCCGGCGAGCCCCTCGAGGGCCGGATCACCCGTGAGGCCCATCATCGCTGCCGGGTCGATCGCGATCAGCTCCGAGCCACCGTCGGGGTGCTCGCGCACCACCACGTTGCAGGGCAGCAGGCCGCCGATCATCGGGTCGATGGCGATGGCCTCGTGCGCGTAGGCGGGTTTACAGGCACCGAGGATGCGGTAGGGCGTGGTATCGACATCGAGCTTCGCCTTGAGCGTGGCCGTCACGTCGATCTCGGTCAGGACACCGAAGCCTTCCGCGGCCAGTGCCTCCCGGACACGCGCGTCGGCGGTGGCCGGGTCGTGGGTGGTGCGGGTCCGCAACACGTAACGGTCCTGGTGCATCTGGAGCTCCTGAGCGGGTGTGAGTGGTAACGCCGACCATGCTCCCCCTGTTCCCGAGCGGGCGCATCCGATCCGCTGCGTCGGATCGCCGGGTGGCGTGAAGCTCTGCTTCACTATTATGCTTTCCGTGACGCAACGACGCGTCGCCCATCCTGCGCGGGATCGGGCGGTTGCGTCTGCCGTCACGTCGTCGCGCACGAGTGCGCGGAGGCACACGACGTGACGATCGACCTACACGAACTCGCCCTGCACGCCATCGACACCGCGGCGGTCGAGCTCCACCTCGCCGACGGGGTGCGTGGCGCGCTCCACCAGCCGGAGCGCTTCCTGGCCGTCCAGGTGCCCTACCAGGCGGATGATGGTGCCACCCGGGTGGTCCCCGGCTTCCGGGTGGCGCACTCCACCGCCCGTGGCCCCGCGAAGGGCGGCACACGGTTCCACCCCGAGGTCACCGCCAGCGAGGTCTCGGGCCTCGCCACCCTGATGAGCGTCAAGACCGCGGTGGTCGACCTGCCCCTGGGTGGCGGCAAGGGCGGGATCACCATCGACCCGAAGCAGTGCAGTGCGGCCGAGATCGAGTCGCTGACCCGCAGCTACACCCGGGCGATCGCCAACAGCATCGGTCCGGACATCGACGTGCCGGCCCCCGACGTCAACACCGGCCAGCGCCACATGGACTGGATGGCCGACGAGTTCGCCCGTGTCACGGGCCGGCATCGGCCCGGGGTCGTGACGGGCAAATCGATCGCCGCCGGCGGCTCGCTCGGGCGCGACACGGCCACGGCCGCGGGCTGCCGCACCGTGGTGCACGCCAGCGCGCAGCGACTGGGCCTCGCCGCCGACGCACGGGTGGTCATCCAGGGGTTCGGCAACGCCGGAGCGCACCTCGCCCGCATGCTCGCCGCCGACGGTCTGCGCGTGGTCGCCGTCTCCGACAGCCGCGGCGGGATCCACGACCCCGCTGGCCTGGATGTGGCCGAGGTGGCCGCAGCCAAGGCCGCGCAGGGCTCGGTGACCGCCTACGACGCCGAGGTGGTGGACGCCGACGACCTCCTGGCCCTCGACTGCGAGGTGCTGGTCCCTGCCGCGCTCGAGGGCGCGATCGACGCTGCTGAGGCGGAGCGGGTCCGTGCCACGCTCATCGCCGAAGCCGCGAACGGTCCCGTCACCGACGCAGCCGACCGCATCCTCGCCGAACGCGGGATCACCGTGGTTCCCGACGTGATCGCCAGCGCCGGTGGGGTCATCGTGTCCTGCTTCGAGTGGCAACAGAACCAGCGCGAGGAACGGTGGAGCGCCCAGCACGTCGCCGAGCGCCTCGAGCGTCGGATGTGCCGCTCCCTGGACGATCTGTGGGCAGTGGCCTCCTCCCGCGGGTTGGACCTGCGCACCGCAGCCATGGTGCTCGGTGTCGGTCGCATCGCTGCGGCCATCGAGGAGCGGCAAGGGCAGGTCCCCGCACCCCGGTTGGCCTCGTGATCCGCCCCACGCTCTAGCGTGGAGCCCCGGTGCTCCAGCCGGGAGCACCGTCGCGAGGTGCCGATGCGTCGTGGAGCTCGGCCCGGGAGGGACCTGCATGGACGCCAGCGCAGCACCAACCAGTGGGACCGACGCCCTGGACGGGTTGGTGGACCAGGTCCACATCGGCGACAACCTGGTGGTGCTGTCGGAGGGGGGCGCCCTCCTCGACCTGCTGGTCGAGCGCTACCGCGCGGCGGCCGAGGGCCTCGTCCCCCTGGTGCTGGTGACGATGCGGTCCGCCTGGCGTGGCCCCGTCCCCGCCGGTGTCGAGGTGCTGGACTGGTCTGCGGTCCTGACCTCTCAGCCCACGGAACTCCCCCACGCGCTGCCGCCCGACGCACGGCTCGAGGACGCCCTCGCGGATCTGCGCGCCGCTGACGAGCGCGTGGGGACCGGAGCGGTGTTCGCCTTCGACCGGCTCAGCGCCGTGCAGTCCGCGTGGTCGGACGAGGCGGCCCTCGAGCTGTTCCTGGCCACCTGCCCCCGGCTGTACCGACGGCGCAGCCTCGCCCTGTGGCCCCTGGAACTCGAAGCCCACCGACCGAGCTTCCTGCGCCGGCTGACGGAGATCACCCAGGTGGTCGTGGAGATCACCCGCCCGGCGCACGCCGATGGCGATGCCTTCACCCTGACCGTACGCAAGGCCGACGGCCGCACCAGCGAGGTGCAGGGGCGCAGCCGTGCGGTCCGGGTGGTCGATGGCGATCTGGAGGCGGTGGGCGACGCCATGACCACGCGGCAGCGCCTGGGCACCGTGATCCGCGACCAGCGGCTCGCCAGCGGGCTCGCGCAGGCGGAGGTGGCCCGGCGGGTCGGCATCTCGCCGTCAGCGCTGTCCCAGGTCGAACGGGGTGTGCGCGGGCCGGGTGGTGACACCCTGATGCGGCTGTGGGAGGTGCTGGGTGTTCCCTTCGGTCCCCGCCAGACCACCACCGCCGGGTACCGGATCGCGCGACGCAGCGGCCGCGAGCAGCACCGCCTCCAGGAGGGTCTCGACGGCGAACTGCTGCTGCACGACGCGACGGCCGGTGAGCTGTGGTCGCTGCAGGTCGCCCCCGGTACCCGCGGTGACCAGGGCCCCTTCGATGTCAAGGTCGCCGAGTCGGTCACCGTGGTCAGGGGCGTGATCGACCTCCAGCTCGCGGGACGGACGGAGACCCTGCACGAGGGCGACGCACTCCACAGTGACCTGACGCCGATCGATGGCTGGTCCAACCCCTCCTCGGCCCCCGCGGAGCTGGTGTGGGTGCTCCACGGCCCCCGGACCTGAGCGCCGACCGCGACGCCAGCGCCCGCGCGCTCTGGGCCGAGGGACCCTCGACGTCGCGATGAGCCCTGCGGTACCGTAGATGGAAGCCGTTCCGCGCGTTCCACCCCTCTGCTGGTTCCCGACGCGCCTTCACCCTCTGGAGGTGGACCATGGCTGCTGACTCGACCGTCGTCCGTGCGCCCGTGGTGCTGACCGCGGCAGGCCGTGAGTGGCTGCAGGAACGCCACGCCCGCGGCGCTGCCCGACTGGAGCGCATCGAGTCCGACCTGGCCAACGAGCGCACGGAGGAGCTGGTCACCGAGCACGCGTCCCTGCGCGAGCAGCTCGACGACCTGGAGATCCTCCTGCGTGACGCCGTCTCGCCCGCGGACATCATCGACGATCCCACCATCGTGGAGATCGGCGACGAGGTCGAGGTGGAGTTCCCCGACGGTGACCGCGAGTCCTTCCTGATCGTGCACCCCGTCGAGGCCGGGATGGACGAGCACCGGACCTCCAGTGAGGCCCCCCTGGCCCGCGCCGTGCTGGGTAGCCGCCCCGGTGACCGGGTGACGGTGACCTCGCCGGCCGGGATCTACCACTGCACGATCGTGCGCCGGGACCGCATCGGCTGACACGCGGATACGGCGCGGCCAACCTCGGTTGCGTTCGCCCTACTGCCGCGCCGCCGCATCGTCCTGAGTGCGACGTGCCCCCGGCCGCAGGCGCACCCCCAGCAGCACCACGGTGACCAGCGCGATCGCGCCGAGCACCAGGTGGTCCGGGGCGATGCGGTCCAGGCGCAGCAGCCAGTGCTGCGCGGCAAGGTCGAGCTGGGTGGTGTCGGGCAGCCCGGGGAGCGACAGCGCCCCACCCGAGGTGATCAGCCACACACCGATGGCCGCGAACAGCCCGCCGGTCACGAGCGAGGTGGTGTGCAGCTGCACGCGCCCGAGGTCGATCTCCCGGCCGCGCAACCAGCGCCGCTGACCGAGTTGGAGACGTTCCCACACCCCGGCCAGCAGGAACAGCGGTGCGGCCATGCCCAGGGCATAGACCGCCAGCAGGGCACCACCGTGGAGGGGACGACCGTCCAGGGCTGCGATGGTCAGCACCGCACCCAGGATGGGACCCGCACAGGAGCCGGCGACGCCGTAGACGGCACCAAGGCCGAACACCGCCGCCGGCGAGGTCCGACCCGCCATCTTCGCCTGGGCCCGACCGGTGAGCTGTGGCAGCACCCTGCCCACTCCCAGCGCCGTGAGCACCCCGAGGACGACCAGCAGCCACCCGGCACCCACCACCAGGCGCTGCTGGTTGGTGAGCAGCAGCTGGCTGGCCAGCGCTGCACCGGTGCCCAGCGGAACCATCACCGCTGCCAACCCCGCGTAGAACACCGCGGTGCGCTGGAGCAGCACCCCGGGGCGGTCGAAGGCGTAGGCGAAGAACGACGGCAACAGCAGCGCCCCACAGGGGCTGAGCAGCGTGAACACCCCACCGAGGAAGGCGGCGAGGTAGCCGATCTCCATCACGGGAGTTCCGCGCCGGCGTCCTGCGCTGCAGCCTCGATGACCTGCACGAAGGACTCGATCGGCTGCGCGCCCACCAGGGGGTAGCCGCCGATGATGAAGGCCGGGGTCCCGGAGATGCCCAGCGACTGGCCGAGGATGGCCTCACCCTCGACCCGCTCCGCGAGGTCCGGATCCTCGAGATCGGCGGCGAAGGCGTCGAGGTCGAGGTCGAGCTGCGCGGCGATGTCCAACAGGAACTCGCGGTTGACGCGGTTGTCCGCGGTGCGCAGGTCCTCGGCGAACAGCGCCTCGTGGAACTCCCAGAAGGCGTCCTGCCCTGCTGCGGCGTGACCGCCGACCGCGGCGAGGAGCGCCTGGTCGCCCTGGAAGGGCAGGTCACGCCACTCGATGCGCATGAGCCCCGTGTCGACGTAGCGCGCGATCAGCTCCGGCTCCGTGTCCCGCGCGAAGACCCCACAGAAGGGGCAGAGGAAGTCAGCCCACTGCACCATCGCCACAGGGGCGTCGGGATCGCCCAGGGCGCGGGGGTCATCAGGCTCACGGGTCGCCATCGCATCGAGCGCCTGGCGTGCATCCTCGTCGGCCAGCTGCTGGTCAGCGACCTGATCCTCGAGTGCGGCACCATCGTCGGTGACCAACTCCTCCGGCAACTCGTCGACCGGTTGCTCCTGCGACGGTGCGGCTACGTCCTCCTCGGCCGTATCGTCCGACCCGCCGCTCATGGCCGCGATGGCCAGGGCGCCGACCACCAGCAACACCACCAAGGGCGCGAGCAGGCCGGAGCGCGACCGCCCAGCCCCGGCAGGCGGAGTCTGCGACTGCTCCGTGGCGGACGTCGCTGCGTCGGTGGGGTCGACGACCGTCCCATCCGCGTGATCGACGGGCTGATCGGTCCCGTGCTGGGTGGACATGGAAGCTCCGGATCCGAGGTCGGGGACCACCGAGCGCGAGGAGCACGGTGTATCCGCGTGGGGGCGGTACCTCTACTGCAACGTACCTCCACCCCCCAACCTTCCCGACGTGCCCGACTGCGGTGCGAAACGATCCGCTGCTGGTGAGCGGCCAGAGACGCAGGAGCCCGCGTGGACACCCCCCTGACCGTGATCGCCCGCCTCCAGGCGAAGCCGGAGCACACCGGCGAACTGCTCGACGCGCTCAACCACCGGATCTGCTGGCCGGACCGGCACAGGTGGACCCCCTCTACCCGGTGGACTGACCCGACGGCGGCGGCCACGGCCACACCTGGTGTACGGAACCGGCCAGTGGTGTCCGCTTGCGTGCACCACAAGGACCTCGAAGCCCTCGTCGTGCCAAGAACCGGCCACGGGTGACCGGATACGGCCACAACCGGCCCGCGGCGTTCTCGCGTTCCGACTGTCCAGCGGTAGGTTCCCGACCCACGCGAGCGTGGCGGAACTGGCAGACGCGCTGGGTTTAGGTCCCCTTGACGGGGGTATCGGCCCGTCCCGCCAGGTGTCCTGACACCCCGCCTGAGCAGGGGAAACGCGGATCCCCGTCCCAGGCGATGACGCCCGGTCACGCCCGGTTTCGGCTCGCTCGTGTCCAATCCGTGTCCAAACTCGGACGCGACGCCTGGCTTGACCGACGCGCTGCGCCGACGGTTGACATCATCGATGTCAAAGATAGTTTGACATCCATGACCACCAGCATCGACGTCCTCTACCCCCTCGCGGAACGTCGCGCGGGCTACGTCACGACGGCGCAGGCTGCCGAGGTCGGGGTGTCCCGCCAGCAGCTGTCCTACCTCGCACGGACCGGCTCGCTCCAGCGCGTCGCGCAGGGCATCTACCGGCTCCACCGGTTCCCCGCGCAACGCTTCGAGGATGTGATCGTCGCCTGTCTCTGGGCCGGCGACGACGCGGTCGCCAGTCACGACACCGCCCTCGCCGTGTACGACCTGACCGATGCGATGCCGGCCGTGATCCACGTCTCGACACCGCGGCCCTTCCGCGGCCAGCGACGGGGCATCGTGGTCCACACCGCACCTCTGGGCGACGGCGAGCGGACCGAACGCGACGGCGTGCCCGTCACCACGGTGGAGCGAACGATCGCCGATGTCCTTGCACGCTCCGGTGAGGAGCTCGCCAGGTCGGCAGCCGAGCAAGCGCTGGAACGAGGATTGGTGACCCGGCGGCGTCTGCATGCCGCGCTGACGGGCCACGGCGACCTCGCCCGGCCGCTGCTCGACCTCGCTGGGACCGAAGCGTGAGTGCTGGGCACCGCTACCGCACCCAGGCCGCGTTGCGGACCGCGGTCGAGGAGCACCTCCGGCAACGAGCGCACGACACCGGGGTCCCGCTCGACCGACTGCGCAAGGAGGTGGCCCACCAGCGGCTGCTCGCGCGACTCGCGGTCGTCGCCCCCACCGGCTCGTGGGCGTTGAAGGGTGGGCAGGCGCTGCTGGCGCGGCTGGGCAGCCAGGCCCGGACGACCAAGGACGCTGACGCCACCTGGCGAGCTGCGCTCGATCACTTCGGTGACGTGCTCGAAGCGGCGCTCGATGTCGACCTCGGAGATGGCTTCCGCTTCGAGGCCGGCGCTGCCCGACCGATGACCGCCGAGACTGACGAGGGAGGGCTGCGCAACGCGATCCTCGGACTGCTTGACGGACGCGAGTTCGAACGGATCCAGCTCGACGTGAACGCCGTCCCCGACGATCAACGCCCCTTGGAACACCTCGAGCTACGCGACCTCCTCGACTTCGCCGGCATCGCGCCGCCGAGCATCCCGGTGATCCCCGTCGCCCAGCACCTCGCCGAGAAGCTCCACGCATACGTGCGCGACTACGGCAGCCGATCGAACAGCCGACCACGCGATCTGTACGACATGCTCGTGATCGCCAGATCGCTGCCGATCCCCGACTCGGACACACTCCTCTCGGCCTGCCGACAGACCTTCGCCCTGCGCCAGACCAACTGGCCACCAGCGNTGCCGGCACCACCCACCACCTGGATCGCCGCGTGGGGGTCCTACGTACGCGACCACGACATCCCCTGGACCGACCTCGATGCAGCAGACGAGGCGATCATGTCGTTCTGGCGGCCGCTACTCGTGAACGAGGCGGGAACTCGCCCTGCTCACTGGGATACCGACAGCTGGGCCTGGTCCGCGGCACCCTAGGAACGTCGGAGTCGGACCGGGTCATGGATCTGGCGCGGCCCCTCCCCGGCTCTCGCGCCACGTCGGCCGGGACACTCCTCCTGGCAGGTGACCCACGACGCGCATCGGCATAGCCTCGCCAGATCGTGAGCTCAGAGCCATCGAGGACGCCGTGCACGACGAGCGACGGGTGCAGGACGCTGTCCTCGCGCTGATGCACCTCAACGCCCACGCAGACAAGCTCGGGTGGCGCGCGTGGAAGACCTTCCCCTGGGAAGCCACCGACGGACTCTACGAGCGAGGGCTCATCGACGACCCTCGTTCGAAGGCCAAGTCGGTGGCGCTCACCGACGAAGGAGCTCGCCTGGCCGAGCAGCTGTTCACCGAACTGTTCGAGGTCGACGACGCCGGAACCGACTGAGCCAGACACGGCCCTTGGCAGTTCGCCGGGCCGCCCAGGTTTGCCTCAACCACAGCGGTTGTAGTGCCGTCGCGAGCGGGCGGGTATGCCTGAACTGAAGCAGATCGATGTGCGGTCCTTCGCGAGGACGGGGTCAACGGCTGCAGCTTTCGAGGTCCCTAGACCGAGCAACAACGGCGGTTACGGATCGGTTCCTCGCCTGCCAGCCGTGCCACCCGACGTAGACGCCGTAGACGCGCTACTGTAGACAAGGTAGACGAAAGGATGGTGCTGTGACGCTGACCGCAGTGCTCGACCGCTTGCGAGAGCGTGCCGAGTCCGACCCGTCGCTTGTCGAGACGCTGGAGCATCTGGCGGACGCCGACCCGGTCGGCGATCCCTTCTCCGCGCCTGCCGATGACGTGGCCAGGCTCGCCCGCACGATCAACCGGCAGCGACAAGCGGACCGGCTCGCGGCGCTGCGGGAACGGAGCCTGACCACCGGGCAGGTCGTCGAGCTGGTGGCGTCGATCTCGGATCGCAAGGGCGTGGACCGGCGGCGTGCCCGCGGCGCGCTGCTCGGCATCCGTGCCGGCAACCAGATGCTGCATCCGGCGTGGCAGTTCGACCCTCGACGCCAAGACACCCTCACCGGGCTGCCTCTCGTGCTGGCCGCACTGTCCGAGGTCGCGGCTGACGGGCTCGACGCCGACGCGATCGCCACGACGCCTCACGTCGACGCCGACGGCTCGTCCGTCGCGGAGCTGCTGGCCGCTGGCCGTACCGAGGCCGCCATCGCGCTCGTTCACCTCGCCGGAGACCAGTCCTGACCCGCTTCCCCGAACAGCGGCCAGCGGGACTGCGCACCGCCGCGACCGCACGCACCTGGTGGCGGATCGACACCGAACCTCCCGACCGCTGGGACTGGGCGGGGTTCGACCACCCACGCCACCGCTTCGACCCACCCTCCGGACGCTTCCGGGTCCGCTACGCCGCCAACGACCCCGTCGCCGCGGCACGCGAACGGTTCCCCGCCAGTCGGATCACCTCCGCCGCCTCGGACCTGTACCTGGTCCGCCTCGAGAAGCCGCCGGCAGCGCTGCACCTGACCCACCAGTCCAACCTTGATGCGCTCGGCCTCGACGACCGGGTGAACACGGCACGTCTCGATCAGCCGCTGCCTGGCAGCGACGACCCGCTGCTGGCCGTCAGCCGGCAGTTCGCCGACGCGGTCTACGACTGGTGGGGAACGACACCACCACCGATCGTCTACCGCACCCGCAGCGTGCCGGCCGCGCGCAGCATCGCCTTCACCCGATCCGTCACGTGGGCCCACGTGACCGCAGGCCATCTGCGAGACGCAACAGCGCTGCACGTCGCGCTCGTCACCTACCACGGGTTCGACGTCCCCGAGGCATGGCTCTAACGCCCGTAGGTCCGATGCGCGGATCAAGGGTCAGCGCGCCGAGTTTCGCGACGGCCGCGTCTCGGGGACAGGTCAGTTTCCGTTGGTGCTGTGTGAGGTCGTTCCGTAGGGGTACAGGCTGGAGGTGCGTTGTCCCTCGTCGGTCCGCTCGAGGCAGTAGCCGAGCCATCCGGCTGGCAGGGGGGTTGCCGTGAGGAGGTCGCAGTCCGTTGCGACCATCAGCGGCGGGTCGGTGTCTGGTGTTGCGAAAACGGCGCGGTCGCGGGTGTCGGGGACCGGGATGACCGTCACCGCGGTGTCGTCGTCGATCGCGAACAGCTCGCGTAGCTCCTGGGGGATCTGTGACGGGTCGGACGGTCGAGCCCCTTCAGGTTGGGCTGCCATGCCGATGTCGGGCGAGAGGACCTGGGGTGTCTCGATGTCAGGTTGGTGACCGAGGCAGAATCCTTGGTTCCAGGGCCGGTTGTAGGCGCGCTCGGCATCAGCGGTGAGCAGGCGGTCGTCTTGTCGCGTTCCCTGTTCGTCGTTGCTGCTCGTTCGCGCCGGTGGGCCGACGATGACCTGTGCGGCATCGACATGCAGGTTGCCGTCACGCACGTCGGTGGCGAACCGATCGAGGTCACGCGCCGCGGGTCCGCGCCGTGCCCGACCGGCTGTATCGAACAGTTCCCCATGGGCCGGTGAGGCGAAGAGCTGTTCCTCGGGGCACCACCAAAGCCCTTCGTTGGGCAGGTGCTGGGCCGAGGCGATGAACACCTCGATGTCGTCGCCGTCACGCACGAAGAACACCTGCCGGTCTTCGATCGTGCCGGAGGTGGTTCCCTGCTCGATCGAGGCAAGTGGGAACTCAAAGACGGATCCACGGACCTGCGGCCATCCCGATTCGATCGGCGCAAGCTGTGACGGTCCGCCCACGATCTCCACACCGGACGGCCCCGGACTGTCGAACAGGCTTGGGACCACGACGAACGCGACGCCCACGCTGGCAGCAACAGCCACAGCTCGGGTCGTGATGCTCCGTCGCCGTCGGGTCCGCGCTCGGTGCTCGATCGACGCGAGGCTTGTCGGCGCAGCATCCGGAAGGTGCGCTGCGACACGCTCGAGCTGTTCGTTCAGGCTCTCGGGGGCCATCAGGCGTGCTCCTGTGTGGGCTCACGAAGCTCGGCAAGCGCCCGGTGGATGTGACTCTTTGCCGTGCCGACCGGTAGGTCGAGGATCTCGGCGATCTCGGTCGGGGTGAATCCGAGGAAGTGCCGCAGCACGACTGCCACCCGGTACTCGGGGCGGAGCTTGGCGAGTCGGGCGGGCAGATCGACGTCAGGCAGCTCATCGAAGACCGGACGATCCAGCTGCTTGCTGCGTCGCAGCGGCCGCAACGACAGGTAGCGGCGCCGGGAGATCGCCCAGTTGAGCCCGACCTTGTAGACCCACGCCGCTGGCCGGTCGTAGCTGCCGACCTGCGACCAGCGCTCCAGCGCACGCGTCATCGCCTCATCCGCCGCCTCGGAAGCAAGCTGAGGATCAGACAGCGACAGCGCCAACGCACGATAGATCCGGTCGCGTTCACGCAACCAGAAGAACTCGAACCCGTCCGCTGCGATAGCCGTCTCCCTCTCACCCAACAACACGCACAGCTCGAGCCCAGGGTTGCAGACTCCGCAATCGAGCGACCTGCCGCACGATGCGAAGACTTCGCCATGGCCCTATGGGGCCGGCTCAAGCCTTCCGAGGGGTAGGGACAACGCCCGCAACGGCTACCCGACCCCAGGTGGCCCTGGGGTGGCTCAGCCGCCTGCGACGATCAGGGGAGCACAGGTGCCTTCGCTCGTGCAGATGCGGTAGTCACCCGGTTCGGCTGGCTCGGGCACTGGAACGCGCACGGTCGTCGAGGAGTAGGTGTCGTCGGTGATGGCGTACTCCGCCAGCGGATACCACCATGTGGGCTCGTTGCTGCGCTCCCCTGAGCTCAGGGAGANCCGCCACTGCCAACCGTCGCCGTCCGATTGCTCGAGGGAGTACTCGCGGCCGCGGTACATCTCGTCAGCGAAGGTGATGGTGACCTCCTTGCCCGGCTGGGCCTGTCTGGGGCTGACCTCCATCAAGCCAGGCGTCAGCGATGCTCCTTCGTAGCGCGCACCAGCGGGAGCAACCTCTTCTGGCTGGCGCTGCCAGTCAGGCGCGGAAGTGCAACCAGCGAGGGCCGCACCGACGCCGATCACCACCGCTGTCGTACGGACGATCCGTGTGAGACGACCGGCTGGGCTGGCTGCTGTCTTCTCCGTCATCCTGATCCTTGCGATGTCGTGGAGTTTCCTGCGAGAGCCGTAGTTCATCTCCGCGGTGTCCGATGGTGAGACGCGCGACCGGTCGACGCAGTTCCACCGTGCGAAGTGTCGGGACCCGTCGTGGTGGCGTCCATGATTCCAGAGGACAACTCCCGTAGTCGCTACCCCGGTGTTGGCCGGCTCCAGTCACATCACAACACGGTCCATGGCACCCGAAGGACCGCGTTGACGAAGTGGTCACCAAGCGCTGGTGTGACCCGGGTCGGGAAGCGTCGGGAACGTGATTGCTGGGTCGTCCGCCCCGCGGCCACGACGAGTTTCCACCGAATGCTCGCGGCGGGTCGGGTTCGGCCGGGTGCTGGATGGCGCACTTCCCTTCGGACCGCCGCGGGTCATGCGGCGGGGTTGTAGGTCCAGCCGAGCAGGCGATAGAGCTTGGCGGTGGGGACGAGGAGGCGGCGGCCGATGCGGATGGTGGGGATCTCGCCGCGTGCGACGGCGCGGTAGGCGGCGGAGCGGCTGATGCCGAGCAGCCGGGCGGCTTCGGGGAT
>SL_7KL_010_BRINEDRAFT_10000167_pt1 | contig 29278 bp, 32 predicted proteins | sample SodLak_010_BRINE_FD_10663 | JGI IMG/M metagenome (IMG submission 10663)
AATATCTGGATATTGCGGAGTAAAAAAGTAAAGTAGATTGCTGTTTAAAACTGATTACTCTATTTTATTCAATAAGAACATCCATTTACTGCGTTAATTTTAATCAAGATAGCTAAGGCTATCCTTCAAAAAATTGCCTTGTAACTGAATATCCTTATTGATTTTGACTTTGTGATTATATTCGAACTCAGGTTATTAATTCTTATTTCAAGCTACCTTTAGTTATTTGAAGCTAAAAGCAAAATTTTATTTTATCAGCATTTTGTATTTTTGGTGAATATAATTAGGCAAAAAATAGCTTGATAACATAGCTGAAAATAGACAGACCTATAAGCACCCACCATAATATTTCTTTCAACCAAATCTTAGTTTTTAATTGAAAAAATTCACCTCCAATTGGAGCAAGTGGAAATAAGGAAAGAATATAAAGTGAAGGGGAAGAAACCTGAATAAAACTAATTAAAGCTACAACAAACAAGACAGAAATGAGGAGTAAATTTAGTTGGATTTTTTTCAATACTTGTGCACGTTGTACAAATCCTGGAAAACTTAAAAGACAAATAAACGTCAACAATAAAATATATAAAAAGCTAAATTCAAACTCCCACGTTAAATCTAATTTAATCTGTTTGATGTAAAATTCAACTGAAAACCATTCGTTCCTTTTTAAAATGCTCCAAGCGTTGGCAAGTATAAAAGCACCTCCAAAAGTAATTGGAGGAATTAGATAATTAGCAAATTGGTTTACAGATAAGATTAAGTTTGCTAACCATATAAGGAGTAATAACAAAATTAAAGAGGGTTCAAAAAAACTAGCTAAAATCAACCACGCTGAGGCTTCAAAAGTCTTTTTTTTAAGGCTGGCCTCATTGAGCATACTTATTAACCTTCTAAAAAATAAGCCTATAAATAGAATAATCCACCAAGTGTTGGTGGACTGAACAAGCGGAAGAATTGAAATTACCCCAAAAACAAATAAACTTAAACCAAAAGAGTTTTGCTGATTAATTTTGTTTTTTTTAATGATAAAGTTTTCAAGAAAAATAATGAAGCTTAGACTACCCATTGCAATTAGTAAGCTAATTGTACTTAAATTAATTTCTTTAATTAGAAAAAGGTTTATACCAAGTGCAATCCAGCTTAAAGCAATTAAAAAAAATAAAACAATTGGTTTGGATTTTGAAAAAAACTTGGTTAACATAAATTATATCATTATTTTTGCAATATAAACATTTATAGAAATAAGCATGAAAGATTTTTTTGAAGGAATAGCGGCTTTACATGAGGATGTACTTTTTTTACCTTTAGATGCTCTTAGAGATTTACAAGAATCTTCTTGGTGGGCAGCCAATGCATTAAACTGGGTGTTCATGATTATTTGTTTTGCGGCTTTTATTTATTGGATGAAACAATTGAAAGCCTATGATAATGAAGGAACTGAACGTACTGATGTAAAATCTCACGAATTTTTAGGATAGCATTCCTCAGTACTAAGGAAATTATTTAACCATCCCTTGGTTGAAATATATTTATTTAAACACTTGCATTTTTTGTAAGTGTTTTTTTTATGATTAAATAAAATTAATATAACTCTTACTTAGTTGAGATGAAACTAGTTATTATTTGAAATTTCTGTAATAGGAAACTTGCCTACCTGCGTTAGTTAAGCAGTAAAGGGTATTTTATTGCGGTAGTTTCAATTATTAAATGATATAAAAATTTATAATGGATTTTAAAGAATACTAGCATCATTTTAATAACTTTAAAAAAACTTAAAACTAAATTTTGAAAAATGAATTTTAAAAGTATCAATCCATATAACGGAAGTCAATTAGCTAGCTATATTCCTATAAGTGAACAAGAGTTAGAAAAGAAGTTAAATCACTCTGCATTAGCTTATAAAGAGTGGAAAAATAAAACCATAAGCCACCGTACTGAGTTATTAAAAAGCGCATCAGAAATACTTGAAAAAAATAAACTTGAATACGCGAAAGCAATAACTCAAGAAATGGGCAAACCCATAACCGAAGCCATTGCTGAGGTAGAAAAGTGCGCTTGGGTTTGCGACTTTTATGTCAATCATGCTGAAAATTTTTTAGAAGATGAAGTGATTGAAACTGATGCTTCTAAGAGTTATGTGAGGCATGACCCCATTGGATCAGTTTTAGCAATAATGCCATGGAACTTTCCTTTTTGGCAGGTTTTTAGGTTTGCAGCCCCAACCTTAACTGCTGGTAATACAGCTTTACTCAAACATGCTCCTAATGTGTTTGGGTGTGCAAAACTTATTGAAAAGATTTTTTTAGAAGCTGGTTATCCTAATGGTGTTTTTCAAAACTTAATAGTTCATCATGATCAATCTGAAAGAATTATCGCTCATGAATCTGTTAAGGCAGTCTCTTTAACAGGAAGTGAAAATGCAGGAAAAGCCGTTGCGCAATTAGCGGGTAAATACCTCAAGAAAAGTTTATTGGAACTTGGTGGCAGCAACGCCTTTATTGTCTTAGAAGATGCTGATGTAGAATTGGCAGTTAATACGGCTGTTAATGCAAGAATGATGAATACGGGTCAAAGCTGTATTGCCGCTAAACGATTTATCATTATAGACACTTTATATGATACATTTGTTAATGAATTTATTAAAAAAGTAAAAACATTAAAACATGGAAACCCATTACAAGAAGATACTCAAATAGGTCCATTAGCAAGGAAAGATTTGGCTACTCAGCTTCATGATCAAGTCCAAGAATCAATACAAGAAGGCGCAAAATTGTTACTAGGAGGGAGACAAAATAATTGTTTTTATGAGCCCACAGTTTTAGAAAATGTAACACCAAAGATGAGTGTGTTTAAAGAAGAAACATTTGGTCCTGTAGCGGCATTTGTAAAAGTTGGATCTGTTGATGAAGCTTTTTCTTTAGCCGAAAAATCTAACTTTGGATTGGGCTTAAGTGTGTTTACAACTAATGTGAATAACGTTTTGAATTATGCTAAAAACTCCAGCGACGCCGCTTTTTTTGTAAATGAATTGGTTAAATCTGATCCTCGCTTGCCATTTGGGGGTACTAAAAATTCAGGATATGGACGCGAATTAAGTAAAGACGGAATGTTAGAGTTTGTGAATCGGAAAACCGTATATGTGAAATAATATAGGGGTGCATATTGAAATGCCATTTATCAGTTAAAATTACCGCAATGAAACTTCTTTTCATACCTCAAGCGCCGGGCAGGCGAGACACTTATAATCTTTTTTGGTTTAGAAGCTTTGTACATGAGTGTTTCATTACATAAAGAAACTATAATACCAGCTGAGCTTTAAAATGAGACTAAAATAAATTGAATGACTTTTTTGATTTAATTAGGCAAAAAATAAACCGTAGCATATCTATGGTTTATTTTTTAAACAACGTATAATCAAACGAAAAACGATTAAATTAGGTAGTTTGGGATTCATTAAGTTAGGGTTTAAATTATTGTAAAATTATGACTTTTAATTTCAAGACTTCTGGTCAAGTAATTAATTAAGCCTAATTAAACCATAAAATAAAGTCAATTATTCTTCAAATCTTGTTTCAACAATAGACAAAAATCGATTTTCAAAGTTCTCTTTCCCTTCCCAGTTTTGGTATTCAGGTTTTACAGCTTCTACAACAAACTCTTTAGCTTCCTCAAAAGAATTCATGGTATTTAATTGGGAGAGTACACGGTTGTAATCTTCTACATTTCCATCAAACAGTTGTCTTGTAAAAGCTAATCTGTCATTCAGTCCTATTTTGATTCCTTTTTTGAGTTGGTCATTTAATGATTTTTTCTCTTGTGAAAATAAATCGGCTGTAGTTTTTGGCTGTATGGGTTCTTGATCATTTTCGGGAACTTTTTTTTCTGTTTCATCAGCCTTAGGGTAAGGTAAACTTGCTTCCTCTTTATTTGCTTCAGAGGTGGACTCTTCACTGGCTGTTGTTTCAAAAACATCGGTAGATAATTGCTCTTCAGGTTTTTCTGTCTGCTGTTCTTTTTCTTTGTTTTCGCTTAATTCTTTTGCTTTTTCAAAGAGTGGTAAATCATCAAAATGAACACCAAAATCTTCTTCGTTTGGTTTTGAAGTATTTGTGTTTTCTTCAGCTGAAGTTTGATTAGTTGGAGTAGAAACCTCATCTACATTTGAATCTAATTTTTCTTCAGAAGCATTAGAAGCTTGATTTTTTTTAGATGATTCAGAGTTTTTAATTGAACTAGAATCATCGTAATCTTCTAACAAGGCTTCACTTTCTTTTTTGGCTTCAATTTTTTTAGACGCAATATGAGAAGTTTCAACTAGGGTTTCACCTTCAAGGCTTTCGCTATTTACATCCTCAGCCACTTTTCGCTTATTAGAAGGTTTTTCAGCCGGAGCTTTAAAGCTTTCAAATTCATTATAAAAAGCTTCAAAAAAGTCATTTTTACCTATGCTAGGTTGGCTTCCTTCAAAGTGTTTTTCAGCAAAAGAAAGCAGACTTAGTTTCTCATAAAGTTGCTTTGCTTGTATTTTTAATTCGTTTACGTTTGAACGGCTTTTCATTTTCAAAATGCTGTGTGCCATACTCATTAACTCGGCTTCTAATATTTTCTTCATAACTTTATGACTTACTTTTTTTGTAGCTTTTATTTTTTACTAATTTTACTGTTTCAAAAGAAATTAAATAGTTTAATTTTAATAAGCGACTAAATTACAAAATGTTTCTCGAAAATACAGTTAATCAAGAAGAGCAATTTGGGTGGATAGAGGTAATTTGCGGAAGTATGTTTTCTGGCAAAACTGAAGAATTGATCAGACGTCTTAAACGTGCTAAATTTGCTAAACAACGGGTAGAAATTTTCAAGCCTCAAGTAGATACTAGATATGATGAAGAGGATGTAGTTTCTCATGATGATAATCATATTCGTTCAACTCCAGTTCCTGCGGCGGCAAATATTAGATTATTGGCAGACGGTTGCGATGTCATTGGAATAGATGAAGCTCAATTTTTTGACCAAGAAATAATTACAGTTTGTAACGATTTGGCTAATCAAGGAATACGAGTTATTGTAGCGGGATTAGACATGGATTTTAAGGGAAACCCCTTTGGCCCAATGCCTTTTTTAATGGCTACCGCAGAATACGTTACTAAAGTACATGCAGTTTGTACTAGAACTGGAAACTTAGCGCAGTTTAGCTTTAGAAAATCTACTAAAGACGATTTGGTGCTTTTAGGTGAGACAGATGAATACGAACCACTTAGTAGAGCAGCCTTTTTTAAAGCAATGCGAAATGAAAAGGCAAAGGAAATAAAAGTAAATGATGCCAAGGAAATTCAACCTGAAATAAGAAAAAATGCCTAAAATCAAAGAAACTCGACTGGAAATTGATTTAAAGGCCTTAGCTCATAATTTTAATGTGGTTAAAAGTCAGCTGCCAACCTCTACCCAAATTATGGGAGTGGTAAAAGCTTTTGCATACGGTACAGATTCTATTGTTGTAGGGGAAAAGTTAGTAGAGTTAGGCGCTTCTCATTTGGCTGTTGCTTACATAGAGGAAGGAATGCGCTTTAGACGAAGAGGTATAAAAGTACCTATTTTGGTTTTTTATCCTCAGTTGGAAGATCTGCCCCAGCTTATAAGGTATGATTTAATTCCCAGTGTCTATAATTTCTATTTTTTAGAAACACTTCAAAAGCGATTGAAACGAAGAAAAATTGATCACTTTCCTATTCATATAAAAATTAATACTGGAATGAATAGGCTAGGTTTTGATTTAGAAGATTTATCTAAGGTAAAAGAAAATTTGCTTGCGCACAATAGAGTAAATGCAGTAGGTCTTTTTTCTCATCTTTCTGCGGCTGGAAATGAAGAAGAGAACGATTTCACCAACCAACAACTGAATAAATTTAGCTTAGCGAGAAGTTTTTTTAAAAATGAAATAACTACTAACTTTATATCTCATCTAGCAAATTCTAGCGGTATTCTATCTCATTCTGACGCTACTTATGATATGGTTAGAGCTGGGATCGCGCTTTACGGTTATGGAAATAATGCCAAAGAACAGAGCCTTTTAAAACCTGTAGCTAGTTTAAAAACTATTATAGCCCAGCTTAGGGAAATACCTAAAGGAGCTAGTGTTGGTTATGACCGAAAGTTTAAAGCTAAACAAACTACAAAGATAGCCACCTTGCCACTAGGTTATGCTGACGGTATTTCAAGGATTTACGGTAACGGAAATGCCCAAGTGCTAATTCATGGAGAAAAAGCCCCCATTGTTGGCAATGTCTGTATGGATACATTAATGGTAGATGTTACAGGAATTAATTGCACGGAAGGAGATGAAGTCGAGGTTTTTGGTCAACAGCAATCAGCTCTAGCGTTTGATAAAAACAAACAAAGTATTCCTTACGAATTGATTACCAGAATATCTAGACGTGTAACACGTGTTTTTTTAGACGAGTAAGTAGTTTAGTTTTATTAAAAAAACTATTTTTGTCGCAATCTTATTGCCAATGAAATCATTCAATTTTAAACAAACTCCAATTTATTTTAAGGAAGAAGGGGAAGGTAAACCGCTTTTACTTATTCATGGTTTTTTAGAAAATTCATCCATGTGGAATGACTTTACTAAACTTTGGAAATCAAATTTTAGGGTAATTTGCTTAGACTTACCTGGACATGGAAATACAGCAGCACACACTTATCAACATACAATGGCCTTTTACGCTCAAGTTTGCCATCAATTAATGACTAATTTAAAACTTGAAAACGTAATTGTTGTAGGGCATTCAATGGGGGGATACATAGGCTTAGAATTAGTTGACCAATTTCCAGATAAAATTGACCAATTGATTCTTTTAAATTCAACAGCCCTTGCCGATTCAGAAGAACGAAAAGCAGAACGCGCTAGAGCCATCAAAGCTATACAACAATTCCCAGAGGCTTTTGTTAGCATGGCCGTTAAAAACTTGTTCTTGACTGAAGACCAGAATCGTTTAGCACAAGTTATAGAGCATGCTATTATTGAAGCAAAAAAATGTTCCACGCAAGGAATAATTGCCACTTTAGAAGGCTTAAAAACCAGAAGGAATCACCAAGAAACTTTAGCAAAAACTAAAGTAAAAACTACTATAGTTGCAGGTAAAAAAGACCAAGTGGTTAAATATGCACCCACTAAACAGCTGGCAAAAGAAACCTCCACTAGATTAGTTAGTTTGCCAGGTGGACACATGAGTCATTTAGAGTTTCCACAAGAAACTTTTGAGATCATTTCTAATTTAATAGCTAAGAAATGAAATTAAAACTCTTCGCTATATTGTTTTTGTTGGCATTCATTGTTTCCGAAGCTCAAGAAAAGAATTATTCACACACCATTAGTGCTGATTATTTGTTTGGACAAATTATGCTTCATCGACCAAATATATCTCACTTGCTGCAAGGACCAACCAATGGTGTTTTGGTTTCTTGGCGTAAAAATACTTATGGATTTAAAGAATGGGAGCAACGTTACAATTACCCCTCATTTGGTGCTTCTTTTTTGCATCAATATATGGGTAACTCAACCTTAGGCGAAGCTTACAGTTTGCAAGGAGATTATTATTTTTATTTTTGGAAAAGAAAATTGAACCTTAGAGTAGGCACTGGTTTAGCGTATATGACCAACCCGTTTGATTTAGAAAATAATCCTAAAAATACAGCTTATGGATCCAGGTTTTTAGGTAGTTTTTTAATTGGCTTCAACTATGAAAAAAATAAACTATGGAATTCTCCCATAGGAATCAATGTAGGTGGTTTTTTAGTTCATTATTCCAATGGAAAAACAAAATCACCCAATACGAGCACAAATAATTACGGAATTCAAATAGGATTAAATTATGATTTAGACCACGAAAACCAACCTCAATTTCAGGAAAAAAATTATGGCTCAAAGTTTACAGAACCGCTTCGTTTTAACTTATCTTTCTCAAGTGGAATGAACGACACTGGCGTTATAGGTGAAAGCAGTCGCCCTTTTGCAGTTTTTACTGGGTATGTTGACAAACGTTTAAACCCAAAATCTGCAATTCAGCTTGGAGTTGAAGGTTTTTTTACTTCAGCCTTAAGGCATTATATTCGTCATCGACAATCACTTTTTCCTAACAATGAAGCTATTCAAGAATTAGACGATTGGCGGAGAGTTGGGGTTTTTGCAGGGCACGAATTATTTATAGGTAAACTTAGCCTTATTACACAAGTGGGGTATTATGTTTATTATCCTATAGATTACATGAAACGCTATTATTCTAGAGTAGGAATTAAGCGCTATTTCAATGATCATTTGTTTCTTTCATTGAGTTTAAAAACACACATGGCTAGAGCTGAAGCTATGGAATATGGAATAGGATATAGATTTTAAAAATGAAATTAAAAATTGAATTCAGGTTATTGCTTTTTGTTACCTTGATAGGAGTCTCGCTTTCTTGCAATGATTTCAAGGATTGCTTTACTAGTCAAGGAAATGAAGCGACTAAGGAGTTTGAGCTTGATTTCTATGATAAAATTGTGTTACGTGAGCATATAAGCTTAGAAATTATTCAAAGCGAAAATGAATTTGTTGAAATCACCACTGGAAGCAGAAGAATGGATGACGTTGAAGTGTATGTACAAGATTCTACACTCTACTTAGAAGCTACCGGACTTTGCACGGCTGGTTTTTCTGAAGCTCAAATTAAAGCTGTTGTTTCAACTGAAAAACTAAGAGAAATAAGAAACTCTTCTCAGTTTTTGATTAAAAGTAGAAATATACTTACTTACCCAAGATTAGCTCTATTATCTAATGTAAATCATCCTGGGCCAACCATTAATGTAGGTGATTTTGATTTACAAATAGATAATTTGTATGTTTGGGTAAGTACAACAGGCAATTCAACTTTTAATTTAAAAGGTAGAACAGAGAACTTCAGTTTTGGTAATTATTCATCAACCGGTAGAATTAATGCACAATTGCTAAAAGCTGATACAGTAAGTGTTGACCACAGAGGTTATTCTAATGTTCATGTTTCACCAAAAAACCTCATAAAAGGTCGCTTAAGATCTACAGGAAATGTAATTTTACATCGCATTCCTCAAACGGTAGATGTTGAAGAAACTTTTACAGGTAGATTAATAGTTGATGAAGATGCCGTTGAATAAATCTGAAAACTTAATAAAATATGACGAATCAAGAATTTCACATTGCAGGCAAGCATAAAAAGCCCATTTTGATAGATGTAACTTATGATGAGAATAAAAACAATCAACCTGTAGTTGTTTTTTGTCATGGTTACAAAGGATTTAAAGATTGGGGAGCATGGCATTTAATAGCTGAAGAGTTTGCCAAAGCAGGATTCTTTTTTCTTAAGTTTAATTTTTCTCACAACGGTGGAACACTTAAACAACCTATTGATTTCCCAGACTTAGAGGCTTTTGGGAATGATAATTACTCCAAGCAACTTGATGATCTTGGTTCTGTTTTAGACTGGACCGAAGAGGCTAATGAATATGCAGATTTTATAAATCCGCATCAAATTTCATTAATTGGCCATAGCAGAGGAGGAGGAATAAGTCTTCTAAAAACAAAAGAAGACCAGCGTATTAAAAAGTTAGTAACTTGGGCGGGAGTTTCTAATTTTCATTATAGATTTCCCAAAGGAAAAGCCCTTGAAGAATGGAAGCAGAAAGGTGTATATTACGTAAAAAATGGAAGAACAAAACAAGATATGCCTCATTTTTACCAATTCTATGAAGATTATATAGAGAACAAAGAAAGGTTCAATTTTAAAGCAGCATTACAACAGTTACATATTCCTTATTTAATCATTCATGGTACAGCAGACGAAACAGTAAACAATAGGGAAGCCGAATTTTTATTTGATCAATCAGACGAAGCCAAAATGAAATGGATTGCAGGTGCTAATCATGTTTTTTCTATGAAGCATCCGTGGAGTGAAATAAGTTTGCCCGAGGAAGCTAGGGAGTTGGTTATGGCAAGTATTGATTTTATAAATAAAAAAGGCTAATTCGTTTTTTGAATTAGCCTTTTAAGTCTTACTTAGTTAATGAGATTACACCTTGTTTCCTCTATACTCCATAGTTCCACCAAAGAACTCTTCCTCTAGAGTAATAAAAATACGATTCCCACTCATTCTTATTTCTGCATCCTGAGTGTCACCATCTATAGCTAATCTAAATGTTCCACTACCTAAATCTTCCCATGTTCCTTGAAGTTCACCATCAATAAAACACTCTTCATTGTCGTCAAAGTCAAATTCCAATTCAAAATCTGTAAGATTTAGACTTCCATCAGCATTAAACGAAACAACCGGAGTTGGATTACAGCTAGATGTTGAAATTGTCTCCTCAACAGTTCCAAAATCATCAAATTCAAACTCAGAATACACCTCGTAAATTTCCCAAGTACCTACAACAGATTCTGCATTTGCAGGTCCTCCATTGTCATCATCACTAGAGCAACTTGTAATACCTACAGATAAGGCGAACACAAATAATAATAAAATTTTTTTCATAATGTTATAATTTAAATTTGGGGTAAAGATGACTTAAATTAATCATTGTTGTTATTAAAAATGTATAAATGGTAGGTTTTAGTTGATAAGTGGTTGTTTTTTGTATTAAAAAAGCACTTTTATATTTTTAGCTCCATGCCTGGCTTAAGTCTAACAGATTTTAAATTATTGTTTTTCTTGATGTCTTCAATACTTACTTCTGGGTGTTGTTTGGCAATTTTCCATAGTGAGTCTCTTTCCTTTACTTTGTAGATTTCAAAAGTTTCTTTTTTAGATTCGTTTTGTTCTTTACCTTCTTTTAAAGGCTTTGAAGAAGAAGCTGAATGTAAGGCTTCAGGCGATTTTGGATAAATAATTAATTTTTGACCAATTTTTAGTTGGTCGGATGTTAACTTATTCCATCTTTTTATGTCACGTACAAGCACCTTATGTCTTTCAGCAATTTTCCCTAAGAAATCTCCTGATTGAACACGGTAAGTGATGGCTTCATTCATTTTTTTGTTTTCTGGTAGTTTTTCATCAGCTGTTTCAATTTTGTACTGAGTGAATCCATAAATTTCTTCTTCATTAGCTGCAAATAACTGTGCTTTTGCGTAGGGCAGTTTAATGTAATTGTTTTTGTTTTCTTCAAACGGAATAATTCCTAATTTATAGGCTGGATTTAAGCTTTTTATAAAGTCTTGATCAAGCTCTAAGACTTCGGCAACATGATCAATCTTAATCAAATCCTTAACGTGAAGGGTGTCTGTGTAAAACTTTTTGACTTCCTTTTTATTAGTTGTAATACCAAGTTCTTCAGCATATTCAAAAATATACATAATGGCTATAAAAGACGGAACATAGCCTGCGGTTTCTCTGGGTAAAAAACCCCTGAGCTCCCAATAATCCGTGTTACCACCACTTCTTCTAATGGCTTTATTTACATTTCCAGGGCCAGAATTATAAGCTGCTAAAGCCAAGTCCCAATCTTCAAACATACTGTATAGTAAGTTGAGGTATTGCGCAGCTGCTTCAGTTGATTTGATAGGATCCATGCGCTCATCTACATAACTACTCACCTCTAAATCATACATTAACCCAGTTCTATACATAAACTGCCAAAGTCCTGTAGCGCCAACAGGCGATTTAGCTCTGGGGTTAAGAGCAGATTCAACTACCGCTAAATACTTCATTTCAAGAGGAACATTGTGCTTGTCAAAAACTTCTTCAAAAAGCGGAAAGTAGAGTTGGCTAAGCTCATAGAGTTTATGCGTAAATTTTGGATCTCTGTTTAAATACATTTGAATTACGCGTTCCAAACTTGGGTTATAATTTATATCAAAGGGTGTTCTTTGATTAAGCTCATTTAAACGTGACTTTAATACATTTGTATCAAGTTCGCTATTAAATTCAAGCGTATCACTACTCTCAGTTAAAAGATGCTTCATTTGAGTGAAAAGATCTTGATTGCCAACCCTTGTTTGCCATGTAGAATCGATTGTTTTAGTTTTTTGATAATCAATCAGTATTAACTTCAAGGAATCGGCAAGCTTTTCATTAAGATGAATAGGAGGAAGTTTTTTTGAAATAGAATCTTGTGCTTGAAGCATAGAAAAGCTGAGCAAGAATAATAAAGCAAATTTGATCTTCATTAGTTATAATTTCTTATGGATTTGTTGACCTGCAATTATATGATTTTAATCAGTTTCTTTTAGATCTCTTGGGTTAATCTTTTCAGAAAAATTCCTTTAAGTAAAGCTTTTCTTTTTTGAAGTTTTATTTTTGCTCCAAAAATTTTTAAAAATGAATTCTTTTCAACTAAAGATAAAAGATAAAATACAGCTAACACCAAAAGCCGTAAAATTAGTATTTGACATTCCAGAGGCGTTAACTAACGCATTTAGTTTTTCACCAGGGCAGTACATTACTTTAAATATGAATGTGAATGGTGAAGAGGTAAGAAGATCATATTCAATCTGTTCTTCGCCAGATGAAGATTTGGCTGTGGCTGTCAAAGCAATAGATAAAGGCGTTTTTTCTAATTATGCCAATTCGATGCTAAAAATAGGTGATGAGCTAGAGGTTTTTACTCCTGAAGGAGCTTTCTTAATGGACAACGATTTGGCTAATAAAAATTACATTGCTTTTGTAGCAGGAAGTGGTATAACTCCATTAATGTCTATGATAAAATCCTTTTTGGCTTCAACTAAAACAGGCCAATTTGTGCTGATTTATGGAAACCAAAGTGCCAAAGAAACCATGTTTTTAGATGAGTTGATCGAATTACAAGAAAATAATCCCAATCAATTTCACTTAGAATTGGTTTTTAGTAGAGAGAAAAAAGAAGGGGCTCAATTTGGAAGAATTGAACGTCCATTGTTAAACTTCTTTGAAAACAACAAATATAAATCCATAGACTTTGATCAGCATTTTTTATGCGGTCCTGAGGAGATGATTGAAAATTTATCTTCCGTGCTAAAAGAAAACAGCATTCCAGATTCAAAAATAAAATATGAATTGTTTTTTTCTGCTAAAGAGGAGCAAGTTGAGGAAGGAATTGATGGGCAAACAAAAATAAAAGTAATTGTTGACGATGAAGAATTTGAATTCTCAATGCCACAAAAAGAACGAATATTAGATGCTGCTTTAGCTCAAGAAATAGACGCTCCATATTCATGTCAGGGTGGGATTTGTAGTAGTTGCGTAGCAAAAGTTAAAGAAGGTGAAGCTGCTATGGCAAAAAACCAAATTTTAACAGACGATGAAGTAGCAGAAGGCTTAATTTTAACTTGCCAAGCTCATCCAACATCTTCTAGTATTACAATTGACTATGATGACGTATAACTTAATTTTAACCCAAGAAAAACAGCTTTTTAAGAAGATTTTTTTGATTCAGTCTTATGATAAGCCTACTTTTGTAATCGACAATAATTAAATGGCTAAAAAAAATAGAAATCATCAAAAGAAACCTCGTTGGAAGCTTCTTCATCAGTATTATTCCTACACCGGTTTTTACAGTTTTATAGGAAGAAGCCTAATGAAGGCCACCGTGCCAATAGTCTTGTTTGTAACTATTATATTAGGGGTTCATTTTTTTGTTATTGATATTAATGACATTCTTATTTATATTACTGAAAACTTTCCTCCAATTGGAGTATTTGGAGTTTTCTTTGCTTCCGAATCAATTTTAGGTTTAATCCCTCCTGAAATTTTTATCGCTTGGTCAGGAAAATCAAGCTACCCTTGGTTGTTTCTAAGTATTTTAGCTTTGCTATCCTACTTAGGCGGTGTGATTTCTTATTTTGTAGGTAGAGGAGTGGCCAGTATCCCTTCGGTATTTGTCTTCTTAGAAATAAAAATGGCTAAGCACATAAAAAACATGCGTAAGTGGGGAGGTTTACTAATAATAGCTGGAGCTATGCTTCCATTGCCGTTTGCCATTTCAAGCATTGCAGCCGGGATTATTAAATTTCCATTTGGTAGTTTTTTGCTTTTTGGCTTATTGCGTTTGCTGCGCTTTGCCATTTATGGGTTGATTATTTTTGGAGCTGTAGGTTAAGAAATTTTAGTTTTATGTAGTCATATATGAAATTTATTTTAATTTACAATTATTTCATACAAAATTGTTGAAATAAGTTTGTTAAAACCAATTGCTATTTTATCTTTGCATAATATATAAATTAAAATTATCAACTATGAAAAGAGGTATTACTACTTTTTTAATGATGCTTATAGCTTCATCTTCATTAATAGCTCAGGAAGATTTTAACCGTTGGTCTATTGATTTCGGTGCAGGTGTAAACAAAGCAACAGAGCCTTATGCTACTGGTTTTGACCAAAATCAATTAACTGATTTAACTTTTGAATTAGGAGCTAGATATATGTTTAACGATAAATTTGGGTTAAGAGCAGAAGTTGGTTACAGTGAAATCCAACCAAGTTCAAATAGCTTAGATTTTGATTCTAGTTTTTTGAGGTTAGGAGTTTCTGGTGTTGCTAATCTTGGAGCCGTTTTAGGATTTAGAGATTGGACCAATCGCTTTAATTTACTTGCTCATGCAGGTGTACAATACGGAAGACTTGATACTGATTTTAATAGCAGTACTGATCAAAAAATTGGAATTAGTGGAGGTTTAACTCCTCAAATTAAACTATCAAATTCAATTGCCTTAAATTTAAATTTGACGGCCTTTGCATTTGAATCAGCAGACTTAACTTGGGATGGAACTGCAGATGCTACAGAACGTGGTTTTGATAGTTTTATGTACACTGCTACAATTGGTGCTTCATTTTATCTCGGAAACAGTGATAATCCTTCCGCAGATTGGGTAGATGCTTCTGTTAAAAAGCAATTACAAGATGAGATTGATGAGTTAGAAGACCGTCTAGCTACTATGGAGTCTAATCTTCAGGATGACGATAGAGATGGCGTTCCTAATTATTTAGACGAAGAGCCAAATACGCCCTCAGGTGTTCGTGTTGATCCGAAAGGTAGAGCTTTAGATAGCAATGGAAATGGTATTCCAGATGATATGGAAGAAGGTTTAAAAACAAAGTTTGTGACCCAGCAAAAAGCTGAGGAAGAAGGTATGCTTGGTGGAAGTAGTCAATCAGGAAGATTAGCAAAACAACTGTTAAATGATGGTTTTGTAAATGTTTACTTCCGATTTGATTCAGCACAGCCAGAAACTTATTCTTTTGATGCTATTAATTACATGGTTAGATACATGAATGCTAATCCAGAATCAACAGCTGAGTTAATTGGATTTACTGATCAACTTGGTAATCAAGAATACAATCAATCACTATCTGAGAGAAGAGCGAAAAGAGTTTATGATATCCTTGTAGCTTCGGGAATTAGTGAAGATAGATTAGAGTATAGAGGAGGTGGAATTGACGAGTCAGCTGATAAGGACTCCAGGGAAGCTAGAACTATTGTTAGAAGAGTGACTTTTAAAATAAAGTAATTAGCACAACACTTCAAAAAAAAGCTGGATAATATCCAGCTTTTTTTTGTCTTAATTTTTATAAATTAAATATAAAGTTCTATATTTAGCCAAAATTTAAAACACTAATAGAATGAGAATATTGACAACACTTTTTTTCGGTTTAATCTTAATGCTAAGCTTTAATTCTGCAGAGGCTCAAACAGACCCTCAGGAAGATCTTCAAAATGAAGCCAAGAAGCAAGCAATGAAAATTAGCGATCATTTAAATTTAGATGAAGATGAAGCTATGTTTGTTTTTAGATATGTTTATAATGACAAAATGCAAAGACAAAAACTTGATCAACTTGAGCCAGGGTCTGATGAATATAATGACTATGAAGCTCAGATTGAGGAAGAAATGAGAATGAATCTTGCTAGTCAATTTGGTGAATCTAGTGTTGAGAAGATTTTGGATTTGTATAAAAAACATAAAGAATAAGTAACTTTATTCTTTTTTTTAAAAACCTCCATCTGTGGAGGTTTTTTTATTTAAATTAAATATAAATAAATATTATAACAACATTATATATTTATATGTTAATCGGATTTGAGGTTTAAAGATACTAACCTATATTTGTAATTAATTTAGACTAAATCAAAATGATATGATTAAAGTTAGTGAGCATGCTAAATTAAAAATAGCGTCATTGATGCAAGAAGAAGGCTTTGATCCTGCTGTCGATTATGTTCGGGTAGGGGTTAAAAGTGGTGGCTGTTCAGGACTTTCTTATGAATTAAATTTCGATAAATCCAATGATGATAAAGACAAAGTTTTTGAAGATAATGGTGTAAAAATTGTTGTTAACAAAAGTAGTTTTTTATATTTGGTTGGAACAGTATTGGAATATTCTGGAGGCTTGAACGGGAAAGGATTTGTGTTTAATAACCCAAATGCACAAAGAACATGTGGGTGTGGAGAAAGTTTTTCACTTTAATATTTTAAATTAACAACAATGGCTTATACAGAACAAGAACTTGAAAAAGACCTTAAAAATAAAGAGTATGAATATGGATTTTATACTGATATTGAATCAGACACTTTTCCTGTAGGTCTGAGCGAAGATGTAGTTAGAGCAATATCAAAAAAGAAAGAAGAGCCTGAATGGATGACCAATTGGCGCCTAGAGGCGTTTAGGGCATGGGAAAAAATGAAAGAACCCAATTGGGCTAACGTGCATTACGATAAACCAGATTATCAAAATATTTCTTATTATTCAGCACCTAACAAAAAACCAAAATATGAAAGTCTTGATGAAGTTGATCCCGAATTATTGGACACTTTTAAAAAATTAGGAATTTCCATTGATGAACAGAAAAAACTTGCTGGTGTTGCTGTTGATATAGTGATGGATTCAGTTTCAGTTGCCACTACATTCAAAAAAACATTAGCGGAAAAAGGCATCATATTTTGTTCAATTTCAGAAGCAATTAAGGAGCATCCAGAATTAGTTAAAAAGTATATAGGTTCAGTTGTTCCTGTTAAAGATAATTTCTTTGCAGCATTAAACTCAGCCGTATTTAGTGATGGTTCTTTTTGTTATATTCCTAAAGGAGTTAGATGCCCTATGGAATTATCTACCTATTTTAGAATTAATCAAGCTGGAACTGGTCAATTTGAGAGAACACTTGTTATTGCTGAAGATTCAAGTTATGTAAGTTATTTGGAAGGCTGTACTGCCCCTATGCGTGACGAAAATCAATTGCACGCAGCGGTTGTGGAGTTAGTGGCGTTAGATAATGCAGAAATTAAGTACTCAACTGTGCAAAACTGGTTTCCTGGTTCTAAAGACGGAAAAGGGGGGGTTTTTAATTTTGTGACCAAAAGAGGACTCTGCGAAAAAAATGCTAAAATAAGTTGGACACAAGTTGAAACTGGATCTGCAGTAACTTGGAAATATCCATCATGTATTTTAAAGGGAGATAACTCAGTTGGCGAATTTTATTCAATTGCTTTAACTAATAATTTTCAGCAAGCCGATACGGGAACTAAAATGATTCATCTTGGTAAGAATACTAAAAGTACAATTATTTCAAAAGGTATTTCAGCAGGAAAATCGCAAAATTCTTATCGTGGTTTGGTGCAAATTAATAGTCGAGCAGAAAATGCGAGAAACTTTTCTCAATGTGATTCGCTTTTAATGGGTAATAAATGTGGGGCACATACGTTTCCATATATAGAAGCTAAGAACAAAACAGCTCAAATAGAACACGAAGCTACTACAAGTAAAATTGGTGAAGATCAAATTTTCTATTGTAATCAACGTGGTATAGATGAGGAAAAAGCTATTGCTTTAATTGTAAACGGTTTCAGTAAAGAAGTGCTTAATAAACTTCCTATGGAATTTGCAGTTGAAGCTCAGAAGTTATTAGAAATATCTCTAGAAGGTTCTGTGGGATAATTAATCAATTAAATCACTATCAACACATGAAAGTTAAAGTTTTAAGCCTATTATTTGTTTTTATACTTTTTGGTTGTAAGAACAAAAATGATTCAGAAGTAAAACCTGATGAAATAAAGTCTGTTACCGAAGAAAAAAATGAAAAAAAGCTGATGGACAGGACGCTTAAAGGAGAATTTATTTATTCAAATGGAGCTGCTGTTTTAAAAGGTAAAAGTGCTATTTATGGTATAGTATTGGACGAACAGGGTTTGGCTTTAAAACAAGCGGTTGATGAAGTGAAAAATGATGAATATGACATGATTCCTGTTTTAATACAAGGAAAAATTAAAAAAAATCCAGATGAAGGTTGGGAGCATTTGGTAGAGGTTACGCAAATAATTAAAATAGAAGACCCACAGCCTAATGAAAATATAATTATAGAATCTGCAAATTAAGCTAAAAATTATGTTACAAATAAAGAATTTACACGCCTCTGTTGAAGGTGAGGAAATATTAAAGGGAATTAACCTAGAAATTAAACCTGGTGAAGTTCACGCTATAATGGGGCCAAATGGATCTGGAAAAAGTACCTTGGCATCTGTAATAGCCGGAAATGAAGATTATGAGGTTACCGATGGTGATATAATCTTCGAAAAAGCAAATATTTCAGAGCTGTCTGCTGATGAAAGAGCACATAAAGGGATTTTTCTTTCATTTCAATATCCTGTTGAAATCCCTGGAGTTTCTGTAACCAACTTCATCAAAACTTCAATTAATCAAATTAGAAAGGCAAGAGGGCAAAAGGATATGCCTGCTAATGAAATGTTGAAGAAAATTAGAGAGAAAGCAGCATTGTTGGAAATGGACAGGAAATTTTTGTCTAGATCACTTAATGAAGGTTTCTCTGGAGGTGAGAAAAAAAGAAATGAAATCTTTCAAATGGCCATGCTTGAGCCAAAATTAGCAGTTCTTGACGAAACTGATTCAGGTTTAGATATTGATGCGCTTAGAGTAGTCTCTAATGGTGTCAATAAACTAAAAAATAATGATAATGCAACTCTAGTTATTACACATTACCAGCGCCTACTAGATTATATTGTTCCAGACGTTGTTCATGTTTTAATTGATGGACGTATTGTTAAAACTGGAGACAAGGAACTTGCTAAAGTGCTAGAAGAAAAAGGCTACGACTGGATTAAGGAAGAATTAGCCCAGCAAGCTTAAAAATTTATAAGTTATGGACTTAAAAGAAAAATTAGTGTCGTCATTCTTTGCTTTTGAAGAGCAAATTGATTTAGAAAATGACGTGCATATATTAAGAAATAAAGCGATAGAATTTTTTGAGTTGAACGGTTTTCCAACCAAAAAAGATGAAGCATGGAAATATACTTCATTAAATAGTTTGCTTAAACATGATTATAGTATTTTTCCTAAAAAGGAAGAAGCTATTGATTACAAAAGCATAAGAAAATACTGTCTTCATGAAATTGATACTTATCAAATTGTCTTTGTTGATGGTATTTACGCCTCACATTTATCCTCTACAACACATGATAAATTTGATGCTTGTTTAATGTCTTCGGCCTTAAACAATCCAAAATACGAATCAATTATAAAGAAATATTTCAATAAAATTACCCCTGAAGAAAGCTTAGTTTCTTTAAATACAGCTTTCTCTAGAGAAGGGGCTTTTATACGTGTGCCAAAATCTGTAATCGCAGAAAAACCAGTTGAAATTTTACATTTTTCTACGGGTAATGAAGCTGCTCTTATGCTCCAACCTAGAAATTTAATTGTAGCTGAAGAAAATTCTCACTTGCAAATTATTGAACGTCATCAGTCTTTAAACAACAATCCTGTTTTGACTAATTCTGTCACTGAAATATTTGTTGAAAAAAGAGCTCAAGTTGATTATTATAAAGTTCAAAACGACAAAGTAGATGCTTCCTTGATAGATAACACTTACGTTGAACAGCATGATAACAGTGTATGTTCTGTTCATACATTTTCATTGGGTGGTAAATTGACCAGAAATAACTTGAATTTCTATCAAAAAGGTGAACACATTAATTCTATTTTGAATGGTGTGACTATACTTGAAGAAAAGCAACATGTTGACCATAATACCTTGGTGCACCATCAGCAACCTAATTGTGAAAGCCATCAAGACTACAAAGGAATTTTTTCTGATAAATCAGTTGGTGTATTCAATGGTAAAGTCCTAGTGGATAAGATTGCACAGAAAACAGATGCTTTTCAAAGTAATAATAATATCCTACTAGACGATCAAGCAAGTATAAACTCGAAACCACAGCTTGAAATTTTTGCTGACGATGTAAAATGTAGTCACGGTTGCACTATAGGACAACTAGATGATGAAGCACTTTATTATCTTAAAACTCGAGGTATTCCTGATAAAGAAGCAAAAGCTTTAATGATGTTTGCCTTTGCAAACAATGTACTTGATGGGGTAAAGTTACCTGCCATTAAAAAGCGAATAACTCAACAGATTGCAATAAAACTCGGTGTACAACTAGGTTTTGAACTTTAAAATTGAATTTTATGGCCAGTGCCACTTTTAATATTGAAAAAATAAGAAAAGATTTTCCTATTTTACAACGAAAAGTAAACGGAAAAGATTTGGTTTATTTTGATAATGCGGCAACTTCACAAACTCCTAAGCTTGTGATTGATAGTATTGTAGATTATTATGAAAATTACAATGCTAATATTCATCGTGGTGTTCACTCACTCTCGCAAGAAGCCACTGATGCTTATGAACAGGCTAGAATTAAAATTCAGAAGCATTTTAACGCTCAAAAATCAAATGAAATTATTTTTACATCAGGTACCACACATGCTATTAATTTAGTAGCAAATTCATATGGGAGCTTTCTAAAAAGAGGTGACGAAGTACTAGTATCTGCTTTAGAACATCACTCAAATATAGTTCCTTGGCAAATGATGTGTGAAATGACAGGAGCTGAAATGAAGGTTATTCCTATGTTAGAAAACGGGCAACTAGATATGGATTTTTTCCATAAAGTAATTAGCCCTAAAACTAAAATGGTTTTTGTGAATCACGTTTCAAATGCTTTGGGAACTATAAATCCAATTCAGAAGATGATTGATGCAGCACATCAAGTTGGTGCACGCATTTTGATTGACGGAGCCCAAGCTGCGCCGCATATTCAAGCAGATGTACAAGCACTAGATGTTGATTTTTATACGGTTTCTGCTCATAAAATATGTGGGCCTACAGGCGTAGGTGTACTTTATGCTAAAGAAGAATTACTTGAGCAAATGCCACCTTATCAAGGAGGAGGAGAAATGATAGCCGAAGTTAGTTTTAAAAATACAACATACGCAGGATTACCTCATAAATTTGAAGCGGGAACCCCTAATATTGCTGGAGGTATTGCTTTTGGAGTAGCTTTAGATTACATGCACAGTATAGGTTTTGAAGAAATTGAAGCCTACGAAAACGAGCTTCTTACCTACGCAACAGAAAGAATTAAAGAAGTAGAAGGTGTAGTTATTTATGGGCCAGAAAATCCAAAAGATAAGACTGCTGTTCTTTCATTTAATATTAAAGGTCTGCATGCTTATGATATAGGCACTATCTTGGATCAAATGGGGATAGCGCTTAGAACAGGTCATCATTGTGCTCAGCCTATAATGGAGTTCTATAAAATCCCAGGAACAGCGAGAGCATCATTTTCATTTTACAATACCAAGCAAGAAATTGACATCTTTATAAAAGCCCTTAAAAAAACGGTTTCAATGCTGTCTTAAAGTTAGAATCATGAAAAAAAATAGTTGTTTCTTAGTTTTTTTATTACTGATTATTATTTCGTTTCAATGTAAATCAGCTAAAAATGAAAAACGTTTTGGTGAACACTTAAACTCTGGTGTATTTACAGTTGAAACTCTTAATGGAAATAATATACAAAATCAAGAACTTACTTTAGCAATTGATGCTGAACAAAACAGAATAAGTGGTCAGTCTTCGTGTAATGGATATGGTGTTTCTTACGAAATGAGAGAGAATACACTTGAATTAGGGTTTGTTATTGCCACAAAAATGTATTGTGAGGGCATGATGGAAATAGAAAGAGAATTTTTGAAGGCTGTTGGTGATATAAAGAAATTTAAATACAAAGAGAATAATAAAAAACTTGTGTTTTTTGATCAAGAAGAAAATAAAATAATTGAACTCAGTAATCAATAATAAAATGAGTAAAATTAAAGAAAGACAGGAAGAGATTATAGATGAGTTTTCCATGTTTGAAGACTGGATGCAACGTTATGAATACATGATTGAGTTAGGAAAAACCCTACCCCAAATTGATGATCAATATAAAGTAGATGAGAATATAATTAAAGGTTGCCAAAGTAGAGTATGGCTCCATGCCGACCTTGATGGTGATAAGGTTAAGTTCTCTGCCGATAGTGATGCTATTATCACCAAAGGAATTATAGCTATTTTGATTCGTGTTTTTTCAGATCAAACACCTAAAGATATTTTAGAAGCAGACTTGAATTTTATTGATGAAATTGGACTTAAAGACCACTTATCACCAACTCGGGCAAATGGATTAGTGAGCATGATTAAACAATTAAAAAACTATGCTTTAGCATATCAAGCAAAATTAAGTTAATATGGCAGAAACAATTAATACCGAAGAATTAGGAGACAAAATAGTACGTGTATTGAAAACTATTTATGATCCAGAAATACCTGTAGATATATACGAGTTAGGGCTAATCTACGACGTATTTGTTAATGAAGATAATGAGGTTAAAATAATCATGACATTAACTTCGCCTAATTGCCCTGTTGCCGAATCACTTCCTCAAGAAGTACAAGAAAAAGTAAAGTCTCTGGACATGGTCAAAGATGTTGAAGTTGAAATGACATTTGAACCAGCTTGGACCAAAGACAATATGAGTGAAGAAGCTAAGTTAGAACTCGGAATGTTGTAATTGTTATGGCAGAGATTGTAAATAGAGTAGCTAATAGTAAACTTAAAACCTTCGATTTAGAAGAAATTTATCCAGAAGGAGAGCGTGTAGCAATTGATATTAGTCAATGGCTTGAAAATGGCTTTATACTTAGAGAAAAAGAGTTTAGAGTGCAATTAAAATCTTTTAATTGGAATCACTATACCGATAAATATGTGGCTATTTATTGTTCTACCGATGCTGTTTTACCAGCTTATACTTATTTATTAGTTACTGCTCACCTCTCAGGTATTGCCAAAAAAGTAGTTCAAGGTTCATTAGCAAATTTAGAGCTTGTTATTTTTACTGAATTACTTCAGCAACTTGATACCAAGCCTTACGAAAATGCGCCCGTTATTATTAAAGGTTGTTCTAATAAACCTATACCAGAATCAGCTTATTTATTGCTTTTTCAGCAACTTGAAAAAGTTTCTAGGTCGGTTATGTTTGGCGAAGCTTGTTCGTCGGTTCCTATCTACAAAAAGTAAAAATAATTTTCATAAATTTGCCACTTAATTTTAAAAAAGCAAACTATGAAAAAAATACTATTACTCTTATCAATGCTTTTTCTATCAAGCATGGTTATAGCGCAAGATGAAGAGGAGACAAATGATGAAGAAACTGAACCATGGACAATGGGAGGTGATTTTTCTTTCCTAATCAATCAATCTACTTTTAATGATGATTGGTTAGGCGGTGGAGTTTCTAACTTTTCTGCTAATGTTTTGGTTAGTTACGACCTAAATTATAAGAAAGATAAAATTACTTGGGATAATAAATTTCTAGGTGATTATGGGCTTACACGCACCAAAGATCAAGATTTTAATAGGAAGACCAACGACCGTTTGGAAGTAAACTCAGTTTTAGGTTACCAAATGGGAGAATCTAAATGGAGCTATTCTGCTATGATGAATTTTAGAACTCAATTTGCACCGGGTTACGTTTTCGACCAAGATGAAGAAGGGAATGAAACTAGAACTTTAGAAACAGAATTTATGTCGCCAGCTTTTTTACAATTTGGTTTGGGTGCGCAATGGCGTGATAGCGAAAATTTACGCGTAAACATTTCTCCAGCTACTGGGCGTGTAATACTGGCTAGTTCAGCCTTTACTTCAACAGAAGGCTACGTAGATGGCGATTTCTTTGGGTTAGATGAAGGTAAAAGAGCAAGGTATGAGTTTGGTGCGGCAATTAATGCTTATGGTAAGTTCAACATCATGAAAGGAATTACTGCGGAAAACTTTCTTAATCTTTATGCCAATTACCTTGAAGACTTTGGAAACATAGACATTGATTACACCCTTAATTTAGTTTTGAAAGTAAATGACTTGATTTCAACTAATTTTACTTTTCAAGCTATTTATGACGACAATGCTGTGAAAGGATTTCAGGTGAGACAAGTTTTGGGTGTGGGAGTTAATTTTGCTCTGTAAAATTTCAAAAATAACATTTAATTAGATCTCAAGTTGATTTTTCAGCTTGAGATTTTTTTATATATTTAACTAATATAATTCCAAATCTGTTTGTCTTTTACCACTTGGTCATAAGTAATTCGAATAGGAAAGTTCTCTTTGTGGGTTAAATCTGGATCCGATTTCAATACTTGATAGGCTATGCTTCTTGCTAGTTTTAAGATAGGTGCATCCTGCACTAAATCGGCTATTTTTAAATTTAAAACGCCACTTTGTTGGGTTCCCATTAAATCTCCAGGACCTCTTAGTTTTAAATCTACTTCTGCAATTTTAAATCCGTCGTTGGTTTGTGTCATGGTCTCTAACCTTACCTTGCCATCGCTACTTAATTTGTGACCGGTAAGTAAAATGCAATAACTTTGTTCAGCACCTCGTCCCACACGCCCCCTGAGTTGGTGCAATTGAGATAAGCCAAATTTTTCCGCACTTTCAATAATCATTACACTGGCATTGGGTACATTAACCCCTACTTCAATCACTGTAGTGGCCACCATAATTTGTGTTTTTCCATTGACAAAACGCTCCATTTCGTAGGCTTTATCTTGTGCTTTCATATTTCCGTGAACAATAGAAACTTGATATTTTGGCTTTGGAAATTCACGTACTACACTTTCATAACCATCCATCAAGTCCTTGTAATCAAAGTTAGCCGATTCCTCAATTAACGGATAAACCATGTAAATTTGTCTTCCTTTGTCAATTTCATCACGAATAAATTTAAAGACGCGTAATCGGTGGCTATCGTACCGATGTACTGTTTTAATTGGTTTTCTGCCAGGTGGAAGTTCGTCAATCACAGAAATATCTAAATCGCCATACACACTCATTGCCAAAGTTCTAGGAATAGGTGTGGCGGTCATTACTAAAATATGAGGCGGTAGCTTGTTTTTTTTCCATAGTTTAGCGCGTTGTGCCACACCGAAACGATGTTGCTCATCAATAATAGCTAAGCCTAAATTTTTAAATTTTACCTTAGGTTCAATTAATGCATGAGTTCCAATGAGAATATGTAAATCACCATTTTCTAGGGCTTCGTGAATAATTCTTCGTTCTTTAGTTTTTGTAGAACCCGTCAAAAGTTTTACTTGAATCCCTAATTTTTCACACATTTCAGCAATGCCTTCATAATGTTGGGTAGCTAAAATTTCGGTAGGTGCCATCATGCAAGCTTGAAAACCATTATCAATAGCCATGAGCATACTCATTAAACCTACAATGGTTTTTCCAGAGCCAACATCACCTTGTAGCAAACGATTCATCTGTGCGTTACTAGCCAAGTCTTTCCTAATTTCCTTCACCACTCGCTTCTGTGCATTGGTCAATTCAAAAGGAAGAACTTCTTTATAAAATTGATGAAAGTGATGGCCTAATTCTTTAAACGGATAACCTTTAATCTTTGATTTTTTAATTAAATTTTTTCTAATTAATTGCAATTGGATAAAGAAAAATTCTTCAAATTTAAGTCGGTGTCTAGCTTTATGAAGTAAATCGGCCGATTGTGGGAAATGCACATTTAAAAGCGCCTTACTTCTTGATATTAATTTATTTTGTTCAATTACTTCTTGCGAAAGTGTCTCCGTAAATCCCTTTTTTGCTAACTTAAATAATTCGAGAATCATTTTATTTAATACTCGATTACTCACTCCCTTTTTGGTCAACTTTTCTGTAAGCGAATACACCGGCTGCATACTTACTTTAATTTCTTTCTTGTGCGCTTCTAAAAGTTCCATTTCTGGATGCGGCATGCTAGCGGTACTTCCCATCCACGTAATTTTACCAAAAATAACGTAAGGGGTGTTGACTTTGATGTTTTCTCTAATCCATTTATGGCCTCTAAACCAAACTAATTTCATACTTCCAGAGGCGTCTTCAAAAACTACTTCTAAACGTTTACCTCGTTTTTGAGGTACCATCTTTACGCTTGTAATCCGCCCAACAATTTGAACTTCAGAATTGACCTGTTTCAGCTCGTTAATCTTGTAATACTTGGTTTTGTCAATATAGCGGTAAGGAAAATGATTCAATAAATCATGGAAGGTGTGAATGCCTAACTCTTTTTCGAGCAAATCAGCTTTTGTAGGCCCCACTCCTTTTAAGTAGGTAATTGGAGTAAGTAATTCCTGTTGATTCATGAATTATTTTCAAGTTTTATTAGCAATTGTAAATTTAATAAAAAGACTCAAAACTATAAGCCGTACTCCGTTTTATTGAAAATAATTTTGTAATTTACTTTTTTTTGATGCCATGTTGAATATTATAGATAATCAAGTTTTGTCGTGTACTAAAAACTCATTTTAAAATCACAAACACTTGAAAGGGCGCATGGTAAAATAAGTTCACTAATTTTCCATCATAAACACCTGCTTTCTTTATTGCAGGTAAGCTTTCAAAAAAAGCTTCTAGGTAGGTTTCGGTTTTAGGGAATTGTGCTTCAATGTTTTTTACCCGCCATTTTTTGTCGAAGCTTAAAATTACACTAACCTTAAAATCCAGAGCCATTCCTGTACCCTTTAATTCCTGCTATTTGTCTTCAGGTAAGATGTTTTTAAAAGAAGCATTATCAATTTTGTTCAAGCTATTATAGCTTATATTTTTTTGTACATGCTGATTAATTTTTAATGAAATACATTCTTTTGCTTCCTGGTGTGAAGAGTGGTTTTTGCAATCAACAATTTCAGGATATTGATCAAATTTTTCTTCTTCAAGAGCTTTTTTCTGTTCAAAAACCTGAATGCTAAAACTTAAAATTATAATTGATATAAGAAAGTTTTTCATATTCCTATAAGACGTTTCAGCTACTTTCTTTTCTTAGAACGATTTTCAAATACAATTGGTAAAACATAAGAAACGTTAACGGGTTTACCTTCTGCTTTAGCGGGTTTCAAGTTGGGTAATTTACTCACTACGCGTTCAGCTTCTTCAGCAAGTTTTTCATGTTTAGCTCTACCTGCAATATCAACTATTTCTCCATTTTTATTAATTACAAAAGCAACGTAAATATAATTCACTTTATCTTTTGCATAAGCTTTAACTGCTTTAAATCTAAATTTACTATTTACATGTTCTGTAATCTTTTGTTGCATGCAAGCTTTTAGTTCATCTTGTGATGAAAAGTTTTCACAACCTGGAAATACAGGTACTTCTTCAACATTAGCAAAAGAAATCGTGTCATTAGAAGCTTTGAACGATAAATAATCAGCATATTTTAACTTATTTAGGCTTATGTTCATTTCGAATTGATCTGATTTATTAGATTGAAATTTCAACCATGCTTTTCGCATTTTAAATTCTTCTTCGCTTAATTGATGATTCTTAAACTGATTCACTTTTTGAGCAAATTGAGTTAGTTGCTCTTCCTTACCAGTTTCATTCCATACTTCAAGTTGGTTAAGGTAGATTCCCTCCTTGTTTTCTGTTTCATTAGTACTTTTATTGAGCGCTAAACTACTTCCAGAAATCAGGAGTAGAAGTAGCGGAATTAAAGCTAAATAATGAAATCCATTTCTTTTTTGTTGGGTGTTTTGTAGTAACATAATTCTAGTTTTTATGAGTGGTTTATTAAAGGTATTTACAAATGTAATTGATTGGCAATGCATTGTTTTTTGAAGTAAAAGTAGGGCGTAGGCCTGAGTAGATTGATTTTCAATTTTTTTATCGGCTTGAATTTCGTGTACTGCTTTAAGCTCTCTTTGTAACCAAATGAAAAGCGGATTGAACCAAAATATTATTTTTAAGATTTCAAGCAAAAGTAAATCAAAACTATGTTTTAAATTCCGATGTTCTTTTTCGTGAATATAGATGAGTTCTTTTTCCTGAGGAGTAAGTTTGTTGCCCATAAAAATCCAATTAAAAAAGTTGAAAGCATCATGGGTGTTTTTTAGTTCAAAGTACACCTGGTTTCCAATCCACTTCTGGGTTGATTGCTTTTTGATTTTTAGGACAGTTTTCAACTTTCTAATGAATAAGAAAAAGGAAAAACTTAAACCCGCTAAATATAATAAAATACTAAGATTACTTGTATTCCATGTAAAAACAGGAGATTTTGTTGGTGGAGAAGCTATTTCAGTATTCATAAATAATTCAATTTCCTCAAGTTGAATCTTAGGCTCATTTATTGAAGTTGATGATTTTTTGGCAATTTCTAAAGGATTCCATTGAAGTTGCATTACAAGAAGCGGTAGCAACAATGAAAGTATAGTTGTACTTAACAGAATCATGCGATTAAGATTTGCTTTATCAGGCAAATGTATAAGCTTATAGGTAAGCAGTAATACCCCTTGAAATGCGAAAACCAAAACTAAGTAGGTGAAGATGTTATTCATTTTGATCTTTTTTTAGTTCGTTTAAAATTTGTTCTAAGTCGCTTATATTGATATCATTTTTCTTCGTAAAAAATGAAAACATTGACTTAAGATTGCCATCAAAATAATTATTTAAAAGGTTATTCATACTGGCTTTAGAATATTCATCTTTACTAACTAGCGGAAAGTAAATATGTCCACGCCCTTGTTTTTTATAATCCACAAATTTCTTTTGTTCTAAAATCCGAATAATGGTAGAAACCGTGTTGTAGGCGGGTTTAGGTTTAGGCATTTGTTCAATAATTTCAGCAACTTTAGCCTGTTTAAGGTGCCAGAGGTATTGCATTATTACTTCTTCTGCTTTGGTTAATTCTTTCATAGTTGACTTATTTACAGTAATAAATATAACTAAATATTTAGTTTTAACTAATTTTTTAGTTGTAAATTTTTATTTTTTTGAATAATTTGATTTTTCATTTGGTGAAAAGGGAAGTAATCTCTATTTTTGCCGTCCGAAGTGTTGAAATACACTGGTCCTATAACTCAGTTGGTTAGAGTATCTGACTCATAATCAGAAAGTCCCTGGTTCGAGCCCAGGTGGGACCACAAATT
>SL_7KL_010_BRINEDRAFT_10000168_pt1 | contig 29175 bp, 26 predicted proteins | sample SodLak_010_BRINE_FD_10663 | JGI IMG/M metagenome (IMG submission 10663)
TGTTGGGCTATGGAAGCGGCTCTTGTTAAATCTTCGTAAGAAGAGTTGGTACAAGAACCTATTAATCCCCAATCTACTTTAATTGGCCAATCATTCTTTTTGGCTTTAGCTCCTAATTCGCCTACCGGAGTAGCTAAATCTGGAGTAAAAGGTCCATTTAAGTGGGGGCGTAAAGTAGAAAGGTCAATTTCTATAACTTGGTCGAAATATTTTTCTGGATTAGCATATACTTCTGGATCGCCAGTTAAGTGTTCTTTTATTTTGTTGGCTTCATCAGCAACATCATTTCTATCGGTAGCTCTTAAAAAGCGCTCCATGGAAAGATCGTAACCAAAAGTAGAAGTAGTTGCACCAATTTCAGCTCCCATATTACAGATGGTTCCTTTTCCTGTACACGAAAGGTTTTGAGCTCCAGGGCCAAAATATTCTACAATACTTCCTGTTCCTCCTTTTACGGTAAGAATTTCAGCAACCTTAAGAATTACATCTTTAGCAGCTGTCCAACCCTGAGGTTCGCCTGTTAGTTTCACTCCGATTAGTTTAGGGAATTTAAGTTCCCACGGCATGCCAGCCATCACGTCAACGGCGTCAGCACCTCCTACTCCAACGGCCACCATTCCAAGTCCCCCAGCATTTACTGTGTGTGAATCGGTTCCAATCATCATTCCTCCTGGGAATGCATAATTTTCTAAAACCACCTGGTGAATAATACCCGCTCCCGGTTTCCAGAAACCTATACCATATTTATTAGAAACGGATTCTAGGAAGTCAAAAACTTCACTAGACGCATCATTAGCGCTTTTTAAATCTTTCTTTGCTCCGTCTTTTGCTTGAATTAAGTGATCACAATGAACGGTTGTAGGCACAGCCACTTGTTCTTTTCCAGCTTGCATAAATTGAAGCAAGGCCATTTGTGCAGTAGCATCTTGACATGCAATACGATCTGGAGAAAAATTGACGTAATCTTTTCCGCGTTCGTATTTTGTTGCAGGGTCTCCATCCCATAAATGTGTATATAGAATCTTTTCTGCTAAAGTAAGTGGTGTGTCAACAACTTCACGTGCCTTTTTAATTCGGCTGTCCATTTGTTCATACACCTTTTTAATCATATCAATATCAAAGGCCATAATTTCGTATTTTTATTAAACTTGCACAAAAGTACTAAAACGATTGCAGTTTTAAAAATAAGTACAAATTATCAAAAAAGATTGAAAAAAAATTATCAAGTCAAGGCTTTTTGATAATGAAATTACGAAAAACAAATTTTATAATGAGGCAAATTATCAAATTCTCAATATTGACAGATCCAAAAGCTTGTGAACACTGCTTAAAACCTTAATTTAGAATGATTTTAGATAATGTCCTAAACAATGAAGCAACTTAATAACCAAAGGGAAATTTAATTAACACCTATTAAAAAATAATTTTGATAAAAAAGTAGAATAATGCTTTAATTGAGTAGCTGATTCATTATTTCTTCTAGTTCTTTAGCTTGGGCTTTCCCTTTGTTTCTGTTGTAGCGTGCAAAGAAATATAGGCCTGACCAAATCAGCCCGATTACCCCCATAATAAGAAATTGAGGCAGGTATTCCTTACCCAAACTCCAGCTGCTATAGCCCCAAATTCCAAGAATAATAAAAACTAAAGCTAGAAAGAAATGCAAAAACATAAACATAGTCCATAGGCTTGGGTCAGGACCAAAAGACCAGCTACTTCAGTCCCTTCCTTTTTAGGGAACAATTCTAAATGCAGATGAGGCGAATGCATTTTTTTATGCTTCTTAGGAATCTCTATCCAAATATGCTCGTCTATTTGTTTTATTGGATAAGGAAAGTTTTTGTTATTTTTCCACTGGTTGATTAGCATGACTAAATCTTCAGCTGATTTAGCAGAAAAGCGGGTAAAACGCACACGAAGCTCAATAGGAGCATCAACAGCTATGGATTTCACTGAATTCATGGGGTAAATTTAGCAGGAAATATTGACTTAAAAAAATTATACGGAATATCCCGCTTATGAAAACTATGTCATTTCGAGTAATTTCAACGAACGAAAGTGGTGATGGAATTGTATCAAGATATACGGTCACTGAGTGATTGAATGTTTCATTAGAAAACATTCAATTGTATCGAAGTGAGCTCTCGATACATCTCGCTAACAAGATTCCAAATTCATTATCAACATCCAAAAAAGCGAGACAATCGAGCTGACATCCCACATCCCACATCAAACATCTTCAATGAAATAGAAATTTTTAATTTCGTAATTAAATTAATCCCGTGAAACGAAGTGATACGGGACAACCCCAAACAAAAACCCGGCAATTAATTTTTGTCAGTTAAAAAGCGTAACTTTGCACCCAAATTTGAATAAAAATCATGGGAAGCATTGTTGCAATTGTAGGTCGTCCAAACGTAGGTAAATCAACCTTTTTCAATCGACTTATTCAACGTAGAGAAGCTATTGTTGATTCGGTAAGCGGAGTTACAAGAGACCGTCATTACGGGAAAACCGATTGGAATGGGAGAGAATTTTCAGTCATTGATACCGGAGGATACGTCATTGGAAGCGATGATGTTTTTGAAAAAGACATCGATAAACAAGTAGAATTAGCTATTGATGAAGCTGATGTAATCATTTTTGTAGTCGATGTTACTTCAGGAATTACTCCTGCAGATGAAGATGTAGCTAAACTTTTAAGAAAAGCGAACAAACCTACTTTAATTGCCGTAAACAAAGTAGATTCTAATAAAAATATGCTGGATGCAACCGAATTTTATTCGTTAGGATTAGGCGATTATTTCACCATTTCTGCCATTAATGGAAGTGGCTCTGGCGAACTCCTAGACGCAGTTGTAGAAGCTTTACCTGATGCACCTGACGAAGAGGAAGAAGAATTACCCAAATTTGCAGTTGTTGGAAGACCTAACGCCGGAAAATCTTCATTCATTAATGCCTTAATTGGTGAAGAACGTTATATTGTAACCGACATTGCAGGAACTACAAGAGATTCAATAGACACTCGGTACAATCGTTTTGGTTTTGATTTTAAATTAGTAGATACCGCAGGAATTAGAAAAAAATCGAAAGTCAAAGAAAACCTTGAATTTTATTCGGTAATGCGAAGCGTAAGAGCCATTGAACATGCGGATGTGTGCATTTTGATTTTTGACGCCTCTAGAGGGTTTGATGGGCAAGTTGAAAATATTTTTTGGCTGGCAGAAAGAAACCGAAAAGGAATTGTAATTTTAGCTAATAAATGGGATAAAGTTGACAAAGAAACGAACACCATTAAAGAATATGAGAACACCATTAGAGAACGAATTAGACCTTTTGTAGATGTGCCTATTGTTTTTGTCTCAGTTCTTAACAAACAACGAATTTTTAAGGCTATTGAAACGGCTGTTCAGGTTTATAAAAACAAAAGTACACGAATTAAGACTAAGGTTTTAAATGAAGTTTTATTACCTGAAATTCTTAAAAATCCTCCTCCAGCAATTAAAGGTAAATACGTAAAAATCAAATATATTACTCAATTACCAACACCTCAACCACAATTTGCATTTTTTTGTAACTTGCCTCAATACGTAAAAGATTCATATAAGCGATTTTTAGAAAATAAATTACGTGAACATTTTGATTTAAACGGAGTTCCAGTTTCTATTTACATGCGTAAAAAATAAAATTAATATCTAGGAGTTAATACGTTAGTAAGTTGTTCATAACATCTAAAATAAAAGTTTTTTGTAATCATTTTCAAATTGTATTTTTACCAACTTTGAAACACGCTAATAAATGGGGAAAATAATTGCTATTGCTAATCAAAAAGGTGGAGTTGGAAAAACAACTACAGCGGTAAATTTATCGGCTGCTTTGGGGGTGCTTGAAAAGAAGGTCTTGCTCATAGATGCAGACCCTCAAGCCAATGCAACATCTGGACTTGGTGTTGACTTAGAAAGTGTGGAAATAGGCACATATCAACTTCTAGAACATTCCCAAAAAGCGGAAGATGCCATAATTCCTACCAACTCACCTAATTTAGATTTGATACCTGCACACATAGATTTGGTGGCAATTGAATTAGAGCTGGTGGACCAGGAGCAAAGAGAGTACATGCTTAAACAAGCCATTACTCACCTAAAAAAAACATATGATTACATTATTATAGATTGCGCACCTTCTCTTGGCCTATTAACCTTAAATGCACTTACCGCTTCAGATTCAGTAATCATTCCCATTCAATGTGAATATTTTGCTTTGGAGGGTCTTGGTAAACTTTTAAACACCATTAAAAGCGTACAAAAAATACATAACGCTCAATTAGATATTGAAGGGCTTTTACTTACTATGTATGATTCAAGACTACGTTTGTCTAACCAAGTAGTCGAAGAAGTTGAAAATCATTTTGAAGACATGGTTTTTAAAACTGTTATTCAGAGAAATGTAAGATTAAGCGAAGCCCCAAGTTACGGAGAAAGTATCATTAAATATGACGCTTCCAGTAGAGGAGCTAACAATTATTTAAGCTTAGCTGAAGAAATCATTAAAAAGAATAACTAATGGCTAAAGCATCAAAGAAAAAAGCACTTGGAAGAGGCCTTTCTGCACTATTGAAAGACCCCGATAATGATATTCAATCAGCCAAAGACAAAAATGCTGATAAAGTAGTTGGTAGTATTGTAGAATTAGAACTGGAGAGCATTGAGGTTAATCCTTTTCAACCACGTTCTAGTTTCAATGAAGAAGCCTTAGAAGAACTAGCCACTTCCATTAGAGAATTAGGGGTTATTCAGCCTATTACCGTTAGAAAATTAGACTTTAATAAGTATCAATTGGTTTCTGGGGAACGCCGATTTAGAGCTTCTAAATTAGTTGGTCTTGAAACAATTCCTGCTTACATTAGAATTGCCAACGACCAAGAGTCTTTGGAAATGGCTCTGGTGGAAAATATTCAACGTCAAGATTTAGACCCAATTGAAATTGCCCTTTCTTACCAACGATTAATTGATGAAATTGATTTAACTCAAGAAGAGCTTAGTGACCGTATTGGAAAAAACCGATCAACCATTGCTAATTACCTTCGACTTCTAAAATTGGACCCGATTGTTCAAACAGGTATGCGTGACGGCATTTTAAGCATGGGGCACGGAAGAACACTCATTGCTATTGAAGATGAAAACTTACAAATTGAAGTATATCAAGAAATTATAAAAAACAAACTTTCTGTAAGAGAAACGGAAAAGCTAGTAAAACAAGTTCTAAACGGAAAAGAACAATCCAAAAAACCAAAAAAACCGATCGTTTCAGAACAAAAAAAGGAAGCTATCAAAACTATTTCTTCAGCTTTTGGCACTAAAGTAGAAATGAAACTTAGCAAAAAAGGTAACGGGAAATTAATAATTCCTTTTTCATCAGATGAAGACTTTAACCGAATTAAAAAATTAATTGAAGAGAACTTAAATGATTAAATTCTTCTTTTGTGTATTATTTGCCTTGAGCGCGCTGTTTTCCTATTCTCAACAAGACACTTTATCGGTTGAAGAAAAAGAGTCGCTTATGCTTGAAGAATTAAAAAACACAGAAGATGAAAGTTTTGGCATTAACTTATATGACCCACTAGCGCCGTCAAAAGCCGCCTTCTATTCGGCTGTAGTTCCTGGCTTAGGACAAGTTTATAATCGTAGTTATTGGAAGGTCCCATTAGTTTATGCTGCTATTGGAACAACAGCGTATTTTTTCATTGAAAACAACAAACAATACAACAGATATAGAGACGCTTATAAGCAGCGCTTAACAGGACAAGTAGATGAATTTAATGGAGTCTTATCTAATCAAAACTTAATAGATGCCCAAAAACAATTTAGAAGTAATCGGGATTTATCCTTACTTTTGGTTTTTGGTGCTTACATATTAAATGTTGTTGATGCTAATGTTGATGCTCATTTACAACAATTTAATATAAGTGAAAACTTAAGTTTAAAACCAAATGCACAACAAAATTTTTTAACAGGAGGATTAGATTTTGGTTTATCATTAAATTTTAAACTTTAAAAGGCGTAACATTTATGCTTATTCACACACCAATTAAAAGTAATTGCTAAAAATAAACTCAAACTAATGAAAATTGCATTGTTAGGTTACGGAAAAATGGGAAAAACCATTGAAAGGATTGCTTTAAATAGAGGTCACGAGATTTCCTTGAAGGCAAGTCATACCCCAACAAGTGAAGAATTAAAAGGAGTTGATGCAGCTATTGACTTTAGTGTGCCTAATGCGGCATTTCAAAATCTAAGTTCTTGTTTTAAAAATCAAATTCCAGTAGCCTGTGGAACAACAGGTTGGTTAGATCAATACCAAGAAGCAGTACAACTCTGTAACCAACATAAGGCTAAATTTATATATGCATCAAATTTCAGTCTTGGAGTAAATTTGTTTTTTGAATTAAATGAAACTTTAGCCAAAATGATGAATAAATTTGAGGCTTACCAAGTAGGAATGAAAGAAATTCATCATACTCAAAAATTAGATGCACCAAGCGGCACAGCTATTTCACTTGCAGAACAAATTATTGAAAATTCAAATTACACCAATTGGAAACATCCTGCAAAAAACTTAGCTAAAAATGAACTTGGTATTGAAGCCGAACGAATTGAAGACGTTAAAGGCACACACATCATAACCTATACCTCAGAAATCGATTCCATAGAAATATCACATAAAGCACATTCTAGAGAGGGTTTTGCCTTAGGCGCGGTATTAGCTGCAGAATGGCTTGCTAACAAAAAAGAACCTGGTGTATATCAAATGAAAGATGTACTCAATACTTTGAAATCTTAAAAAACTATGCTTACATTTCTTAATCTTATTATCTTAATTTTAGTGGTTCAAGTAATTCACTTTGCAGGAACTTGGAAATTGTACAAAAAAGCCGGACAACCAGTTTGGAGTGCTGCTGTACCCATTTACAACGCAGTTGTACTAACAAAAATAATGAAACGCCCAAGTTGGTGGGTGATTTTACTTTTTATTCCCGTCATCAACTTAATTATGTTTCCTGTTTTTTGGGTAGAAACCATCAGAAGTTTCGGTAAGAACTCAAAGCTTGATACCGCCCTAGTAATACTTTCACTTGGTCTGTATATCTATTATATCAATTATTTTGATGAAAGTGAATACTTAGGGTCACGAGAGCTAAAAGCTCAAAATAAAGCTGGAGAAACTGTAAGTTCCATATTATTTGCTGTTGTGGCTGCAACTATCGTACACACCTACATTATGCAACCTTTTACTATTCCAACTTCTTCTTTAGAAAAAACACTTTTGGTAGGCGACTTTTTGTTTGTTAGTAAATTTCATTATGGAGCTAAAACACCTCAAACTCCTGTTGCTTTACCTATGGTTCACGATTCTATTCCATTAACGGGGGTGAAATCTTATGTAAGTAGTATTCAACTTCCTTATTTCAGGTTTCCAGGTTTTCAAGAAATAAAGAGAAATGATATTGTGGTTTTTAACTGGCCTACCGATACGGTTAGAATGTTTAGAGACAAATCGGGTAAGCATTACCATAAGCCTATCGACAAAAAATCGAATTATGTAAAAAGAGCCGTTGGTATTGCTGGTGACAGTTTAAAAATTGAAAACGGTGTCATTTACATTAATGAGAAGCCAGAACAATTACCTGAACGTGCTGATATTCAATATTCGTATAAAGTTCAAGGAAAAGGAAAAGGATTTGATAGGTATGAATTATATAGCATTTACAACATCACAGATGGGGTTGGAATAGCCAACAGAGATGAAGAAATTTATCAATTTCAAGCAATTTCAGAAAATACCTTAGAAGATTTTAAGTACCATCCTAATGTAGCTTCAGCGGAACCCATTATTATGAAAAAAGGGTATAAAGACGAAGCTATTTTTCCAAATAACAGGAAAGTAAATTGGAACAGAGACCAAATGGGAAGCATATACATCCCTAAAGAAGGAGATGTGATTCCTATGAATGAAAAAAACTTTTCCTTGTATAGGAGACTTATTGAAGTCTATGAAGGCGAAGAAATGGGGACTCAACAAGAACTGGACTTTGCTGATGGAAAAGTGCTTTTAAATGGAAAAGAAATCTCTGAATACCAAGTAAAACAAAACTACTATTGGATGATGGGAGACAACCGTCATAATAGTGAAGACAGTAGATTTTGGGGCTTTGTTCCAGAAACGCATATTGTTGGTAAGCCCGTTTTTGTATGGATGAGTTGGGACAGCAATGCGTCTGGATTTAACAAAGTACGTTGGAATAGATTATTTACGACCGTTGGCGGAGATGGAGAACCGGTTTCTTATTTCCCTTACTTTTTAATGGTTGTAGTATTAGGCCTAGGCTACCGCTTGTTCAAAAAACGCAAAGAAGCATAAGTTTATGAATGAAAGCCTCTTACCACTTACTTACTTTGCCCCTATCGACTTAATTGCTCGCGCTCTAAATACTGAAAACTGGATGTTTGAAGTAAACGAAAACTACCAAAAACAATCCTACCGAAGCCGGCAATACATTTATGGTGCTAACGGAAAATTGCTATTAAATATTCCGATCAAACATCAAAAATCTGAAGCTAGAAAAAAGCAATTAATAAAAGAGGTGAAAATTGAAAACGATTTTCCTTGGCAAGATTTACATTGGAAATCATTAGAAGCAGCATATCGTTCTTCTCCTTACTTTGAATTTTATGAAGATGATTTGCAACCCCTGTATGAAAAAAAATATACCTATTTAATCGATTTTAATTGGGCGTGTTGGCAAATTCTAATCGATTTTATGCAACTTGAAATAGTTCCTCAGAAAACTTCTTCTTTTCATCTTAGCTATCCAGTTGAAACAAATGACTTAAGAGGTTTTGCTCAAGCAAAAAGAAAACATAAAACTGAAGCCTTGAAGTATGCTCAAGTATTTGAGGAAAAGTTAGGTTTTATTCCTAATCTTAGTATCTTAGATCTTCTTTTTAGTGAAGGACCAAATACAGGTGTTATTTTAGAAGAATTAGAATAATCATAGAGAGGCGTTGATAGTTAAATTCTTGAAATTTTTTCTTTTATTAAAAGTGGAAATTTATCTTGGAAACATTTGACCCCGCTAGAGATATAAAACCAACAGACTTGCTGTTTCTATAAATATTTGTCTCCGCTGGAGTCTTCATAAAAAAATGGAAATCATAACTTTATAAATTTAAGAAACTTACAAAAATTTGATCTACGTCATCTATAAATCACATTAATCATCGTAGCCAAACTGACGTAGCTTTCTAGAATCATTTCGCCAATTTTTTTCTACTTTAACGTAAATATCAAGAAAAATTTTCTTTCCAAAAAAACGCTCTAGATCCCTTCTAGCTTCAGAACCAATTCGGGTTAAGCCCTTTCCTTTATGACCTATGATAATGCCTTTTTGGCTTTCTCTTTCGGTCATAATTATACTCCTGATGTTAATGATATTCTCTTCTTCTTCAAACGATTCGGTATCTACTTCAACACTGTAGGGAATCTCTTTTTTGTAATGCTTCAGAATTTTTTCTCGGATGGCTTCATTCACGAAAAAACGTTCAGGCTTATCGGTAAGTTGGTCTTTGGGATAAAATGCAGGTGATTCTGGCAAGAGCTCTACTATTCGTCTAAACACTTGTGGGACACCAAATTTCTGAGTAGCGGAAATAGCAAATATTTCTGCATTAGGCACTTGTTCTTGCCAATAATTTACTTGTTCTTCTAAAACACCTTCATTGGCTAAATCTATTTTATTCAGCAAAAGTAAAACAGGCATTTTAGCATCTCTAATTTTATGTAAGAAGTTTTCATCTTTTAGAGCTTTCTCTCCTATTTCAACAAGGTAAACAAGTACATCAGCATCATCAAATGCAGACTTCACAAAATCCATCATTGCGTTTTGAAGCTGATAAGCGGGTTTGATAATTCCAGGGGTATCAGAAAATATAGCTTGAAAATCATCTCCATTTACTATTCCAAGAATTCGGTGTCGAGTAGTTTGTGCTTTAGAGTTTATAATGGAAAGTTGTTCGCCTACAAAAGCATTCATCAGAGTTGACTTGCCTACGTTAGGATTTCCTACTATATTTACAAAACCTGCCTTATGTGTCATAATTAAGTGCTAAAAATTTTTACAAAGATAAACTATATAAAGTTACAAGAATTAAAGTTATGGATTTATCTATACGCTAATCAATTCTTTAAATTATCTTTAAATTAAACAAATAAAAGTGAAACAAGTAAGTTGAAAAAAAATATCTTTGCGTTAAATAGATCAATGAAAATGAAAAATAAATTAATAATTTTAGCTGTCTTTATCTTAGGACTCAATCTCGTTGCTACATCACAAAGCAAAGATTTAGAATATTCAAATGTACTTAATCACGAAGTAAAAGTTGATGGATTATATTTACTATTAGGAAATATAGAGGCGAGTTACGAAAGTCTTTTGTCTAATGAATCTTCGGTAGGTATTAGCTTAATGATGCCGTTTGACGATTATATAAGTTGGAAAATTAAATTTGCAGCAACAGGTTATTACCGTTTTCATTTTGGAGACGGTTATGCTGATGGATTTTTCTTAGAAGGTTTTACAATGTTAAATCGTGTGGAAGACCGCGTAACAAGAACCGCTGCTTTTGGTGAAACTTTTAGAAGGACTAAAAACATTACCGATTTAGCCTTAGGTTTAGGAGCTGGATACAAACTAGTTTCTAGCGGAGGTGTAATTCTAGAATTTCATGCTGGAGTGGGTAGAAACCTTTTTAGTGGCGACAATGACAACCGAAATTTCAATTATATTTTTAGAGGTGGTGTAAATGTGGGATATAGATTTTAATTTAGAATTGATCAAATATTTATAAAACTAGTAGAAGCTTTAAAAGCTTAGTTAATACATTTTACTTCACTCAGAAAAAACAAGATACTATCGTATAGATAGTAATTATAAAAAAAATACAACTATGGAAATTCCTTTACTTAAAGAAATAGTAATTGTAATGGGCATAGCTTTACCTATTATTTTAATTTTTCAAAAAATTAAAATCCCTTCTATTTTAGGTTTTTTATTAGCTGGAATTATTGTTGGTCCTAGCGCATTTAACTTACTAAGTTCGCATCACGAAGTAGAATTACTTTCAGAAATAGGGATTATTTTTCTTTTGTTTATTATAGGAATTGAGCTTTCTTTTAAAGGTCTAATTAGCATTTGGAAGACGGTATTTATAGGTGGTGGTTTGCAAGTTGGAGTTACTATTTTAATTACCGCACTTGTGGCTATGAGTTTTGGTTTACCCATCAATCAATCCGTGTTTTTAGGTTTTCTAATATCCTTAAGCTCAACAGCTATTGTGCTTAAAATTTTAAACGACCGGGGAGAAATTAAGTCGCCCCACGGAAGAATAGCCTTGGGAATATTAATTTTTCAGGACATTATTGTAGTACCTATGATGTTGCTAACTCCAATACTTGCCGGAAAAGCAGATGATATTACAATGACACTTTTATTTATGCTTGCAAAATTAACAGGAGTGGGTATTGTGGTGTTTATTCTTCAACGTTATGTTGTTCCTTATGTGTTAGAAGTGGTCATCAAAACTAAAAACAAAGAGTTGTTTATTTTAACCGTAATACTACTCTGTTTTGGTGTTGCTTGGTTAACTTCTGCTGTAGGTCTATCGTTGGCTTTAGGAGCTTTTTTTGCAGGCTTAATTATTTCAGAATCAGAATACTCACATCAAGCTACTGCCAATGTACTCCCTTTTAGGGAAATATTCATCAGTTTCTTTTTTATCTCAGTTGGTTCATTGTTAGATTTGAACTTTTTTAGACATCACTTTTTTGAAATACTAGGTTTTGTAGTAGCAGTCTTTTTAATCAAAAAAATTATTGTTGTCCTTATTTCAGTGGGGTTAAAATATGATGTAAAAACAGCTCACATTGCAGGTTTTAATTTATTTCAAGTAGGTGAATTTTCATTACTACTTTCTACTGTGGGTATTCAAAATGAAATTTTAACCAACGAAGTTTATCAGCTTTTTCTAGCCGTATCAATCATATCTATGGGGATCACGCCATTTATGATGCAACGTTCAGAAGGTTTTGCTAGTTGGTTAATACGCGTACCTATTCCAAATAAGGTAAAGAAACGTTTAGACAACAGAAAACAACATACAAATGATCCTGAAAATGATTCATTTGACGATTTAGAAGACCACCTAGTTATTATTGGCTATGGAATTAACGGGAAAAACATTGCTAGAGTAGCAGAAAGCATGGACATTCCACATGCCATAATAGAGTTTGATGCGGAGTTGATGAAGGAAGCTAAAGCAGAGAATAAACACGTAGTTTTTGGAGACGCCGCTGAACAAGAAATCCTGAATCAAGTTAACGCACACAAAGCAAGAGTAGTGGTTATTGCTATTTCAGATCCAGAAGCTACCCATCAAATTATCTTTAATATTAGGCAGTTTTCTCAAACCACCCACATCATTGTGCGTACACGATACGTAAAAGAAATTGAAGAAAACCTAAAAATAGGGGCTGATGAAGTTATTCCTGAAGAGTTTGAAACTTCTATTGAAATTTTTTCTAGAGTACTAAAACAATACTTGGTTACTGAATCAAAAATTGGTGAAATTGTTGCGGAAATAAGAGCTTCTGACTACGAGTTATTTTCAGCAGTAAAACCATTAAACAAAAAAGGAAGCTTCCAACAATTTAACATACCTAACAAAGAATTGGCTACACTTCATGTACAACACAACAGAAACGATATTGTAGGTAAAAAATTAAGTGAAACAGGCTTAGCCAATAAATATAAAGTAAACTTATTAGCCATAAAAAGAGGGCAAAAATACATCTCTTATATTGGACCCGAAACCATTATTGAAATTGACGACTTAATTTATTTATTTGGTTCACCTAAACAAATTGCACAGTTAGATAAAGAAATTAAAATTTAACCAAATATTTGATAAGTTTATTTTTCTGAAACGTTTAAAATTAAAAACAAGGCATGAAAACTTGGAAAAAAATACTTCTTTGGATTGTTATTTTACCGCTCCTAATTTTTACTGGGGCTAGTTTATATTTAGTTATACAAAAAGACCAACTTACGCAAAAAGCTATAGCACAATACAGTGAAACAATTCAAGGAAAAATTGAAGTGGGTCACACTAAAATTTCATCTTTTGAAAATTTTCCTTATATCTCTATAGATTTACAAGACGTCTTAGTTTTTGAAAACAAAACTACCAACCAAGCCTTTGTTCAAATTGAAGACGCTTACGTTGGTTTTGACTTACTGAAAATTTTAAAAGGAGAATTTGATATTAAAGCCATTAAATTAGCCAAAGGAAACATAAAAATTATTCAAAATACTGAAGACCAGTATAATGCTGTAACTGCTTTTGAAAGTTTAAAAAATCAGAAAGAAAGTACATCTGAAGATGCTGGTTTAAATTATCACCTGGAAAAAATTAAGCTAGAAAAAATTCATTTAAGCAAGCTTAGCCTTAAAGATTCTTTACAACTAGACGCCCAAATTGAAATTGCAGAATCTAAATTAAAATCATTAGACAATCAGCTAAAAATACATTTGGACTCAGATTTAGTTTTTAACCTCATCAACCACCAAGATACTAGCTTTGTTAAAAACAAATACATGGAGCTTCATACTGATTTTATGTACGACCTGGAAACTAGCAAAATAGATTTTGATGATTCTGAAGTAGTGGTAGAAAACGGAATTTTCGGAATGTCTGGTAACATCGACCTAGCAGATGAGGTAAATATGAACTTAAAATTTGAAGGACTAAAAAGAAACTTCGATTTGTTTATTGCACTTGCTCCTGAAGAAGTTTCAGAAGCTTTAATGGTCTATGAAAATCAAGGGGACGTTTTTTTTGAAGCAAGCATTAAAGGGAAGTCCATCAATGGAAATTCGCCCTTAGTAGAAGCAAGGTTTGGATGTGAAAATGGTTTTTTTGACAATATAGAAGAAGACAAAAAGCTAAGCGATTTAAATTTTTTAGGAAGCTTTACCAATGGAAGTGAGAGAAATATAAGAACCTCTGAAGTAAAAATCCAAAACTTTAGCGCCTCACCTGAAGCTGGTATTTTTAAAGGAAATTTGCGAATTACCAATTTTGAAAGTCCAGAAATAGACCTGGAATTAGATTCTGATTTCGATTTAAACTTTTTAACTGGCTTTTTTAATCTGAATGATTTGCGTAATCTTACCGGGCAAGTTCAATTAAAAATGAAGTTTAATGACATCATAGATTTAGAAAATCCAGAAAAAGCATTGGAAGAATTCAATCAAGCCTATTTTGCTTCGCTTTCTATTAAGAACCTCAATTTCACCACAGATTCCTATCACCTACCTATAAAGAACTTGAATATTCAAGCTGAAATGGATGGCAACCTAACCACCGTTGAGTTTTTTAGATTTGAGGTTGGCTCTTCTGATGTTTCTTTAAAAGGAAGTTTAACTAGACTTCCCGATATTATTCACCAAACCAATAAGTCGGTGGAAATGGATTTACAAATTGTTTCAGATTTCGTCAATTTTACAGAACTCACTTCTACTTCAGAAGAAGATGAAAACATATTCGATGAAGAAATTGACGACTTTAAAACCAAATTTAAATTCCAAGGAAAAGCCAATACTTTTCTAACTTCAGAAAGTCTTCCCATAGGCACTTTTTATATTGAAGAACTCAATGGAAAATTCAAAAATTATCCCCACCAATTACACGATTTTTTTGCACGTATTTATATTGACAAAAACGATATAAAAATAGAAGATTTTAAAGGAATGGTAGATGATTCTGATATCCATTTCACTGGAAATCTAACCAACTACCCCATCCTGATGAACAAAGAAAAAGAAGAAGGTGATGTAGTTTTTGATTTTGACTTAGACGCTAACTTAATTAGGTTAAAAGATGTATTTTCTTATGGAGAAGAAAACTATGTACCGGAAGATTACAGAGAAGAAGTGCTTCGTGAAATAAGAGGTAAAGGAAGTATTGATTTACATTATAAAGATTCGCTTGTTTCCACCGATTTCAACTTAGATATATTTAAAGGGAGAATGCGTATTCATCCACTTAAATTTGAAGACTTTAAAGGAAATTTACACCTTGAAAATGAACAGTTAAGTTTTGAAAATTTTAGCGGTAAAATTGGGAAATCAAATTTTTCTGTTTCGGGGAATTATTACCTAGGTAAAGACAAGGACTTACTTAAGAAAGGGGATGTCATTAATTTTAAGGCTTCAGTCTTAGATATTGATGAGTTGACCAATTACAAAGAGCCTGAACCTAACGAAGACGGAAAAGTAGATCATGATGATGCTTTTAACATCTTTGAGGTTCCGTTTAGAAACATGAAAATAAATGCCACTATTGGCAAGCTTAATTACCACAAATATTTAATTGATAATTTTTCTTCTGAGCTCAGAATGCAAGACGATCATTACATCTACGTGGACGATATGCGCTTTGAAGCTGCCGGCGGAAAAGTAGCTTTAACAGGCTATTTTAATGGTTCAAATCCCGATAGCATATACATGCATCCCGATTTAAAAATGCAAGAGGTTGACTTAGATCAATTGCTTTTTAAATTTGATAATTTTGGGCAAGATCAAATGGTTTCTGATAATTTGCATGGTATAATGACTGGTAGAATTAAAGGAAAAGTTTTGATGCATAAAGATTTAACGCCTAATACAGCAAAAAGCAATTTAACGATTGATGTTTCTGTAAAGAACGGAATGCTAGAAAATTTTGAGCCTATGCAAGCGCTCTCTGATTTTTTTAATGATAAAAACCTTAATAAAGTCTTCTTTGGAAGTTTAGAAAATCGTTTAGAGCTAAAAGACGGAAGTATTATAATCCCAAATATGGTCATCAATTCTTCCTTGGGCTTCATGCAATTATCAGGCAAACAAAGCTTAGACCTAGAAATGGATTATTTCTTAAGAATACCTCTAAAAATGGTTACTCAAGTGGCGTCCAGAAAATTATTTGGCAGCAGAAAAGAAGATATTGATCCAGAGCAAGAAGATGAGATTATTGAAAAAGATCCAAGCAAAAGAACGAGTTATGTAAATGTGAGAATGAAAGGAAACCCTGAAGATTACTCTATATCACTACGCAAAAATAGAAAAGAAGAAAAAGGGGCTAAAAGCTTTGAAAAAGATGATGATTTTTTATTTGACGATATTGAAATTGAAAAATTTAGTTGGTAAAATTTGAATTTGGATTATATTTGCATTATATAAATCTTAACAATTGATAACAATGAAAAAACTTTTTTTATTAGCCTTATTAGGCTTTTGTGCAATGACAACTACCACCTCATGCAGTAGTGATGATGACCAACCAATTATTGAAAACCCAGATCCAAATGACCCAGGAAATGGTGATGAAAACGGTGATAATGACAATAACGAAGAAGCTCAAAATTTCTTCAGTTTAAACGGAGAAGAATACCCACTTAAAACTGGATCTCTGGATTTTTGGGGAGAAGAAGAAGAGGGAGTTTACGCTTGGGATATTAGTTTGTTTTCGTCAAATTTTACATTTAATTTTCAAAATGAAGACTTTCCATTTGAATTTGATGATGACTTAGTAAGCAGTATTCTTATAGAATTAAATACAGATACCAGCCAAGGACTTCAAGTAGGCATTTACCAAATTGATGAAGATAATTTTACTCCCTTTGTTTGCTCTTACTTTGACATTCTGCTTCAATGTGATTATTCAGATTTAGAAGCTGATGAAGAGGAAGCATGTGAAGGCTTTTACTTTATTGAATCCATTGGTACGGTAGAGGTGGTTTCTATTGAAGATGAGGTTTACGAGCTAAAAATTGAAGGAGAAACAGAAGAAGGTTTTGATTTTGAAGCGCATTACAAAGGTGAGCTTTTAGACTTAGAAAGTGTTTTTGGAAGACCTAGTAAGGAAATTGAGTCCAATAAAAAATTCAATAGAAAACAACGTAGAAAGTAAAACAATTTCAATTGATATAGTATAAAATCAACCGATAGCTAATCAGTTATCGGTTTTTTTTGTTGAAAAAATAGAGTTCCAGTTTACAATTGATTTCTAAAATGTAAATTTGCAAAGAGTAATTCACAAAACTGAAAAAGAATTTGATTAAAAAATTTGCCATAAAATATAAACTCAAAAAACAACTCAAATCGGGATTGTTTGCTGGCGACTATAACGGTGAAGTACTCTTTCTTTTGGATGAAGATTCTTTTTCAAAAGAAGAAATTTCAGTTGCTTTTATTGAGGTATTTGGTAAAGCGTATCAGCTAAATTTTATCAACTTTACAGTAAATCAAAAAAAGAAAAAAGAGTTTCCTCAGAACTATTTTACGAAGACTGATTTTAACTTATTTGGTCAATTAAAAAATGACGGAACAAAAAAGTTGATGAAAAAAAAATATGAATACATATTTCATTTCTATGAGCAAGAAAATAATTACCTCAACCTACTTTCGGCTCAAGCGAAAGCAAATCTTAGAGTGGGAATAAACCAGGTCAACCAAGATTTAATTCATATACAGTTAAACCTCAAAGAAAAAAACTTGCCCTTATATTTTAAAGAAGCATTTAAATATTTAGAAATTATAAAAAAATCGGCTTAAGATGAAGAATTTAAAAGGAACTGGCGTGGCATTAATCACGCCTTTTAAGGAAGACAAAAGCATTGACGTGGAAGCCTTAAAAAACCTAGTAGAATACCAAATAGAAAACAATATAGACTACATTGTTGCCCTTGGAACAACAGCAGAAAGCGCAACCTTAAACAAGGAAGAAAAAGAACTTGTTAAAACTACCATTGTTGAAAAAACTGCAGGTAGAATTCCTTTAGTTCTTGGAATGGGCTCTAATAATACACAAGCCTTAGTTGAAGAAATTAAAGCAACTAATTTTGATGGTTTTGATGCAATATTATCAGTATCACCTTATTACAACAAGCCTACGCAAGAAGGCATTTATCAGCATTTTAAAGCCGTTGCAGAAGCATGTAATTTACCCATTATTTTATATAATGTTCCAGGAAGAACATCGTCTAATATGGAGGCTTCAACAGTAGCTCGATTAGCAAATGATTTTGACAACATTATAGGCATTAAAGAAGCCAAAGGAGACCTTGTTCAAGCAATGCAGATGATTGATGCAACCCCCGAAGGCTTTTTGGTTATATCGGGAGATGATATGATTACCTTGCCTATGGTTTTAGCTGGTGGCGCTGGAGTAATTTCAGTTATTGCAGAAGGTTTCCCTAAAGCGTTTTCAACAATGGTCAACTTAGGTTTAGAACGCAAAGTTGATGAGGCCTATAAAATCCATTATAAATTAGCCCCTGCTATAGATTTGATTTTTGAAGAAGGAAATCCGGCTGGTATTAAATCAGTTTTTGAACAAAAAAAACTTTGTAAAAACGAACTCAGACTACCTTTAGTAAAAGCTTCTAAAGAGCTTCAATTAAAACTGGAAAATTTTATTGAAAATTTAAAGTAATTTTCTGCAATAACAAACGTTTATATTGTTTTGATAATGAATAACAAACTAGATTTGAAATCAAATTTTTTAGTTCATTATATTATCAGTAGATTTGCAAAATATTTTCACTCTATGAAAAAAGTATATTTTATTTTATTAAGTGTTCTCATTTTAGCTTCTTGTGGCAAGTACAACAAGGCTTTAAAGAGTGACAACGTGGATGAAAAATACGACCTAGCTAAAGAATATTATGAAATTGGAATAGAGAGCAAAAAAAAGAATAAACTGAATAAGTCGGTTAGGTTGCTTGAACAAATTCAGCCTGGTATGAAAGGTAAACCACAGGACGAAGTAGTTTCTTACATGATTGCTAATGCTTATTACAACATAGGTGATTATTTTATTTCAGGATATCGATTTGAACGCTATGCCAAATCCTTTCCAGATTCGCCAAAAATTGAAGAAGTTTTATACAAATCTGCTAACTCCTATTATGAGGTATCACCTAAATACAGTTTAGACCAGCAAGACACTTATAAAGCTATTGACAAACTTCAACTGTATGTTAATACATTTGAAGATGGCGAATTTTTTGAAAAAGCCAATGAGAAATTAGGTGTTTTAAGAGACAAGCTAGAACGTAAATCTTATGAAGTAGCAAAACAATTACACCATAGAAGAATATGGAGACCTGCTATCCACGCATTAAATAACTACATTGAAGATCACCCAGGTTCCAAGTACAACGAAAAGGCCTACTTTTATAAATTTGAAGCTCAATTTATTTATGCTGTTAACAGCTTTAGAGCTATTGAAAGAGAACGCTTAGAATTAGCTGTAGAATATTACAACGACTTTGTAACAAGATACCCTGAAAGTGAGTTCATGGAATTAGCGAAGGAACACAAAAAAGAAATTGACGACGAATTATACTATTTAGAATTATTAGATCTATAAAAATCATGAATACAAATTTAAAAGATTCAAACGCTGCTTTAACTACTAAAACTTACAATAGAAATAAGGTAGATGAAAAGACAAACAACATTTACGAAGCCATTTCTATTGTTTCAAAAAGATCTGAGCAAATTAATAGTGAAGTAAAGAGAGAGCTAATTGAAAAATTAGAAGAGTTTGCTACACATAATGATAGCTTAAATGAAGTTTTTGAAAACAAGGAACAAATTGAAGTTTCTAAATTTTATGAGCGTTTACCTAAACCACATGCGCTGGCCTTACAAGAATGGTTAGAAGATAAAGTGTATTACAGAAAAACAGATAGCGATTTAGAAGCTTAATGTCTTTTCTTAAAAATAAAAAAGTAGTTTTAGGAGTAAGCGGTGGAATTGCCGCTTACAAATCTACTTATTTAGTACGCTTACTTATTAAAGCAGGTGCCGAAGTAAAAGTAATACTTACGCCAAGTGCTGAAGAATTTGTTACCCCTCTTACCCTATCGACCCTTTCCAAAAACCCAGTGTTTTCAAGCTTTGCAGATGAAGAAAAAACTTGGTATAATCACGTGGATATTGGTCTATGGGCAGATTTTATGATTGTAGCTCCAGCTACAGCAAATACATTATCTAAAATGATTAGTGGCCATGCAGATAACTTTCTACTTACCTCCTATCTTTCTGCTAAATGCCCAATTTATATTGCTCCCGCAATGGATTTGGATATGTATAAACACCCAAGTACACACGCTAATTTAATCCTTCTTGAAAAACGTGGAAATAAAATTATTCCTGCAGAAAGTGGCGAATTGGCCAGCGGATTAGCAGGTCAAGGAAGGATGGCAGAACCTGAGAACATTATCAAATTTATTGCTTCAGATTTAGGCAAAAGCTTACCGCTACTTGGTAAAAAAATACTCATTACCGCAGGACCAACCTATGAAGCTATAGACCCTGTTCGCTTTATAGGAAATCACTCTAGCGGCAAAATGGGCTTTAAATTAGCTGAAACCGCCCTTCAACTTGGTGCTGAAGTTGTTTTAGTTAGTGGACCAAGCCATGAACTACTAAATGACGCTAAACTTACACTAATTAAAGTTACTTCAGCTGAAGAAATGCTTCAAGCTTGCCAAACTCATTTTAAAAATGTAGATGTGTTTATTGCATCAGCTGCCGTTTCAGATTATCGTCCAAAGCATATAGCAAATCAAAAAATTAAAAAATCTGATGCTGAAATTCAAATTGAACTGGTTAAAAACCCAGATATTCTTTTTGAAATGGGACAGCAGAAGAAAAATCAATTAGTGATTGGGTTTGCACTTGAAACTAATAACGAAGTAGAAAACGCTAAAAAGAAGCTTCGAAAGAAAAATTTAGATTTTATTGTTTTAAATTCACTTCAAGACCAAGGAGCTGGATTTCAACAAGACACTAATGTAATCAAAATTATAGATCGAGAAAATAATATTAGTTCTTATTCGTTAAAACCAAAAAGTGAGGTGGCAAAAGATATTTTTGAAGTACTTTTGAAAAAATTGGAACTTTAATGAGGTATTGGACATACATAATTATGCTTGTTTTTGGGTTATCAAACTTGAACGCCCAAGAATTTGAATGTCAAGTAAAAGTTGATGCAGTACAAACTGGTAAACTTCAATTAAGTATTTTTGACAATCTTGAGCAATCACTTAGAGAGTTTGTTAACCAAAATTCGTGGACCAACAATCGCAAGGTAGAAGATCATCAAAAAATTGCTTGCAGTATGTTCATTAACATCAGGTCTTACGACAATGATTTTTTTGAAGCCAGTATTCAATTTCAATCCTCACGACCAATTTTTGGATCTGACATCTCTACACCTATCTTAAATATTAACGATCGAAGTTTTAATTTTAGTTACACAGAATTTCAACCTTTAAACTTTAACCCAAATACCTTTGAAACAAATTTGATTTCGGTAGTGAGTTTTTATTTGCTAACTACCTTAGGAATGGATGCAGACAGCTTTGAAGAATTTGGAGGAACCGAATATTATCAACAAGCCCAACAAGTAGCAAGTGCTGCACAGTCTGCTAATGCTTCAGGATGGGCAAGTCGTGGCGGATCTGGAGATTTTAATCGATTTAACTTAATTAGAGACTTAATTTCTCAAAACTTTTCTCGATTTAGAGAAGCGCTTTATGTATATCATAGAGAAGGTTTAGATCAAATGCATGAAGATGTTGAATTGGGAAAACAAAAAATTATTGAAGCATTAGACCTACTTAATGAAAACAACCAAGTACGCCCAAATTCTTTATTGGTGAGATCCTTCTTTGATGCCAAAGCCAATGAGGTGCAACTCATTTTAAACGGAGGTCCAAAAGTAGATGTAGCAGCTATTAAAGAATCACTCTACAAAATGGCTCCCGGACAAAATAGAGTTTGGAAAGAGATTAAATAGATTTATCCCAATTTATGGCATTCAATTACAAAGATTAAATACCCCCTAAGTTTTACTTCATCTTCTCGTAACGCTCATAAGTAAAATCATACTGATGCTTTTCATCTTTTGGGTGAAACTCAGAATTTACCAGTTTCCATACAGATGCATCTATTTCAGGAAAAAAAGTATCGGCTTCAAACCTACCGTGTACTCGTGTTAATTCAATAGCGTCCGCAAAAGGCATGGCCTGTTTATAGATTTGACCTCCACCAATAATGTAGGGGTTTTTATCAACTTTTGCTTCTTCAATAGCTTCTTTTAAAGAATAAACCACTTTTCCACCTTGAGGAGAATAATTAGTGTTCCGTGAAATAATTAAATGTGTGCGATTAGGAAGTGGCTTAGGAAAAGATTCAAAAGTCCTTCTTCCCATAATAATATGATGTCCCGTAGTTAGGCTTTTAAAACGCTTAAAATCGTCTGGCAAGTGCCAAACTAAATCGTTATCCTTTCCTAATTCGTTGCCCTCACCAACAGCGGCTATCATTGTAAGCATTGTCAAATTTTTGGGTAAATATAATTTTTAAAGTCGGAAATAGATAGTAAAAATTTTATAAAAATTGCTCTTCTATTTCTTGGCTTCAAATCTTTTTATTATCTCACAAAATGAATAGGCTTATTTTAAATCAATTTTTAAAAATTCTAATGAGCAAGATTGTACCTTTGTAAATAAAAAATGAAAATTCAACTTCAGAAAGACCAAGGTTCAAGTCATTCGTTTACGGCAAAAAATGAACATGGTTTTGAAATCAAATTAAGTAATTCAAGTGCAGGAAAACCCACAGGACCAAGTCCAATGGAAACCGTATTAATGGCAGTAGCTGGTTGCAGTAGCATTGACATTGTACACATCTTAGAAAAACAATACTTAAAGATTGAACAACTAAATGTAAATGTAGAGGGTGTTCGTAGAGATGAAGTACCCAAAATTTTTACGCAAATTAAACTACAAGTTCTTTTAGACGGAGAAATTTCAGCTTCTAAGGCTTTACGTGCATGTCAACTTTCATTTGAAAAATACTGCTCCGTTTCTCAAATGCTAGAAGGCAAAGTAGAAATCCTTTATGACCTAATTTTAAACGGAGAAAAGGTAGAAAAACTTTAATTGAAGTCGTACAAAATATAAGGCTGAATCATTTTTCGATAATTGCTTAAATCACTTTGCCACTCAGCTTTTATTTCGTCTGCCGAAAATCCAGCTTCAATTTGTTGCTGAAGCTTTTTAGTTCCTGCCAATTTAGTAAAAAATGAATTAAAAAATGAGTTAGGTTGGGTGTTTTCTTGATAAGCTAAAATTAGCCATTCTAAGTTCAAAGCATCTAATTTAAGTTGTTTGCTCAGGTCTTTTCCATAACATAATTCGTTTTCAAATTTGGGATATTTAGCCCCAGGTTTAGAAACGGGGGTGTAAGTGTAATCAAAAACTTCTTCATTTAAATAAGGCGAACCAAAAACCTGAAATTGTAATTCGGTTCCCCTTCCCGCATTTACATCCGTTCCTTCAAAAAAACATAAACTTGGATACAAATTAACCGATTGCGCATTGGGCAAGTTTGGAGAAGGAGGAATGGGTAAATCATATTCCATTTCTTTATTGTAATTTTTCAATGGGATTACAAAAAGTTCGGCTTTGCTCTTTTGGTTCAACCAGCCTTCGCCATTAATCATTCGGGCATATTCAGCTATGGTTAAGCCGTGAACTACTGGAATTGGATGCATTCCAACAAAACTTTGATGCTCAAGTTCTAAAACAGGACCGTCTATATAATGCCCGTTGGGGTTTGGACGATCCAAAACAAGTATAGGTATTTGATGTTCTGCACAAGCTTCCATAACGTAATGTAAGGTAGAAATATAGGTGTAAAACCTAGCTCCAACATCTTGTATATCAAAAACCATAAAGTCCAAATTCTTCATTTGTTCTGGAGTAGGCTTTTTGTTAGTTCCGTAGAGCGAAACCACAGGAATTCCTGTTTTAGCATCTTTTCCGTCTTGAATTTGTTCGCCTGCATCAGCCCTTCCTCTAAATCCGTGTTCTGGAGCAAATGCACGTTCAACTTCAATATTATTATTCAAAAGTAAATCCACAAGATGAGTGCTTTCTTGGTCATTCATTAAGACTGAAGTTTGATTGCCTACTACTCCTACTTTTTTACCTTCAAGCAATGATAAATACTGTTCAATTTGTTCAATTCCTAAAACTAATTGTTGATCTTGTGCTTTAGTTTGGCAAGCTGCTAGCAAAAAGCTTGTTAATACTAAAATTATTAATGTATTTTTGAAGCCTGAATAAAACATACTAAGTGAATTTCGAATTTTTTATTTCTAAACGGCTAATATCGGAAAAGAATACTAAAAATAGTGTTTCTGGCCCTATTATTAAGATTGCTGTAATTGCCATTAGCTTAGGGATTACTATGATGCTGATTGCATTTGCTTCAGGAATGGGACTTCAGGAAAAAATAAGAGAAAAGATTACTGCTTTTAATGGCGATATCAACATCTCACAATTTAGCAGTAACCAATCACAAATTAGCCTAGACCCGATTTCTGCCGAACAAGACTTCTATCCTGATTTTAATCACCCTGAAATAAAACACATACAAGCCGTAGCTACTAAGTTTGGAATTGTTAGAACTGAAAACGATTTTGAAGCTGTTATAACCAAAGGAGTTGAAGAGAATTACGAATGGCGTTATTTTGAAGAATACCTTACAGAAGGTAAACTACCAAATTATACAGATGGAATAAGTACTGAAATATTAATTTCAGAGTATTTGGCCAACCGCCTTCATTTTGAAATAAACGACCAAGTAGTAGTTTATTTTCTAAAAGACGAAAACTCTGAACGTCCAAGAATGATTGCGTTTGATATAGTTGGAATTTATAATTCTGGTTTTGAAGAATTTGACAAAAGCTTTTTAATCGCAGATTTAAAACAACTACAACGAATTAATAAATGGGATAAAAACGAAGTTGGCTACTTTGAAATTCTAGTCAGTAATTTTGGAAATATTGAGCGTATTTCTGAAGATGTTTACCAGCAAGTTCCCTCAGAATTAGATGTAGAGAATATTCTTCAAAAATACCCAAACATCTTTGAATGGTTGAGCATGTTTGATATGAATATTGCTATTATTATAGGTTTAATGATTTTAGTTGCAGGAATTAACATGATTACAGCGTTACTTGTTCTTATATTAGAAAGAACCCCTATGATTGGAATTTTAAAAGCCTTAGGAGCTAATAATTGGAAGATTCGAAAAATATTTTTAATTAACGCTAGTTATATCATTATTAAGGGCATTTTTTTCGGAAATTTAATTGGTTTAGGAATTCTTTTAATCCAAAAAAACTTTAAGCCCATTAAGTTAGATGCTGCATCATATTATGTAACTGAAGTGCCAGTGTATTTAGATGTTTCATATATAGCATTTGTAAACATTGGAACACTGTTACTGTGCTTATTATTTCTAATTATACCCTCCATAATTGTAACAAAAATTAGTCCTGTAAAAGCAATTAAGTTCGATTAATTCATTTATTAACAGTTTTTTTTCTACATTTGTTAATTAAACTTAACGAACTGTTTTGATATGATCAAAAAATTATTATTCACACTAACGTTAATATTTGTTTTTCATTCAGAAGTTTTAGCTCAATATCAAGAATTTCAAAATCATCTTCGCTTCAGGCAACTAGACAAGGCTTTAGATTTAATTTATTCTGATGAAATATCTTCCTTAGATAAAAAGATTATGCAAGGAAAATTTTTTATAGAAAATAACCAGATTGATTCTGCCTTTGTGCGTTTGTTAGAGATAGATACACTTCAATTAAATAAAGAACAAAGAGCTTATCATTTATATTATTTAGCTGATGCTTATGATCAATCATCAGAGTACAGTCTTGCAGTAGAAAATATGAATAAAGCACAAGAGCTTTATCAAGAATTAGGCTACGCAAATGAGGCTAATGAAATGAATATGAAAATTTACCTTACCTTACTCTCCTCTCCTTTTTTTAAAGGTGAAAATGTATCTTACTTGAACGATTTTTACGAGAACGCAAAAAAATTAGAAAATTACAGCCAATTATCACGTGCAGAAATTAATCTAGCCTTCGAAAATTTTAATCCAGAAAACCCTTTTGAAATAATTAATTATTTTGATCGTGCTTTAGAATTAAGTAAACAGTCAGACAATCAATTAGACCAAGCAAGGGTGTTAAATTATTACGGAATGATTTATGGCGAAAGTTTTGGTGTTGTTGATTCTGCAGAAAAATACTACGACCAAGCTTTAAAAATTTATGAAGAATTTGATGACAACTATAAAAAGAAGCCAGTTTACACCTTAAAAGCAAACTTAGCAAGGGCAAAAGGAAATTTCAGAGAATCCATTCGTTTATTAAAAATTGCTGATAGCATTCCTACAAGTACCTATAAAAACGAAATGAATGTAAGTATTTATCAAAATTTGGCAAATGACTACAAAGAGCTTCAAATGATAGACTCTGCTTACTTTTATATGTTAAAATATATTGAAGCAAGAGATGAAATAAATTTCCAAAAGCAAAATGTAAATTTAGCACGCTTTGAAGCTGAAAGAAAAGACAAAGAAAATCTACTTCTCAACCAAGAAAATGAACGTAACAGAAACCTTATGTTTGGTATGGGAGGGCTGTTAATTGCATTGTCTTTTATTTCTTTTTTACTTTATACTAATAACAAAAAAAAGCAACTAATTTATGAACAAAAAGAAGAAGTAAACAAACAAAAAACACAAGGACTTCTCAATAAAATTAAAATTACTACTATTGATAGTGTTTTGAGAGGTCAAGAGCAAGAACGTAAAAAAATAGCTAGTGATTTACATGATAATCTAGGCGCTAGACTAACAGCTTTACGAATGAATTTTCAGCATTTGAAAGAACAGTGTATTGATGATGAAAAACTACAAACTCCTCTAGGAAAAACGGAAGTGCTTTTGGAAGAAACTTATGAGGATATCAGGCGTATGTCTCATGTACAAAATTCGGGAATTATGGCTAATCAAGGCTTGATTCCTGCCGTTGAAAAATTTATAAACGCCATAAATTCTGAAAAATTAAGTATTGAAGTTACCCACTTTGATATGGATGAGCGTTTAAGTAATAATTTTGAAATTAATCTGTTCAGAATTATTCAAGAATTAACCACTAATATTATTAAGCACGCCAAAGCCTCTGAAGCAAATATTAACATCACTAATCACAATAACAGTATAAATATCATCATTGAGGATAATGGTATAGGATTTGACGCTTCAAAAGTCAAATTTAATGAAGGAATTGGGCTTGAAAGTATTATGGAAAAAGTAAAAGACTTAAACGGAACAATTGAAATTGATTCTTCAATAGGAAATGGAACCTCTATAATTTTAGATTTCCCAATAGAATAATTATGATAAGAATAGCTATTGCTGATGACCACCAAGCTCTTGTAGATGGAGTCAAATTAATATTAAATAATGTTGAAGATATAGAGGTAGTTGCAACCGCAAATAACGGTAAAGATTTAGTTGAACTAATTCCTCTTAAAAAACCAGATGTGGTCTTAACCGATATTAAAATGCCTTTATTAGATGGTTATGAGGTAGCTAAAAAGCTTAAAGAATCCTGGCCTAAGATTAAAGTAATTGCCTTTTCTATGTTTGATGATGCGAACTCTATTGAAAAGATGAAACTTGCGGGAGCGAAAGCTTATCTTTTAAAAAACTCACCCTTAGCTACCATCAAAAAAGCCATTTATGAGGTTCATGAAGGTGGTGAATTCTTTGCTGAAGCTTGCTTAAAACCAGCTCAAAGAGAAAATAAAGGTATGAATTTTATTAAACTTACTAAAACTGAACGAAAAATACTAGAACTCATTGCCCAAGGAAAATCAACTAAAGAAATTGCTGAAATTAGAGGCTCTGCAGAATCTACCGTTGATAAGCACAGAAAAAACATGATGCGTAAATTAAATCTTAATGGTAAGGGGGAATTGGTAAAATATGCGTATGATGTAAGATACGAACTCTAAAAATTAAATGTATGTCGATTGCCCTTTTTATTCAACACCGATTTTCTGAACGTTGGAAAGACCACTTAAGTGAACTCCTGCCCCACACAAAAATTGAAATCTATCCTGAAATTGAAGATCCAGATGAAGTAAATTATGCCATTAGTTGGAAACATGATTTAGGGGTCTTTAATCAGTTTAAAAACCTGGAGGTTATTGCTAGCTTGGGAGCAGGTGTACACCACATTCTAAAAGATGAATCCATTCCTGAAAATATTCAAATAACAAGAATAGTTGACCAACAACTCCAGAAAGATATGGCCAGTTTTGTGTTAACTCAATGCTTAAATATCAGTCGAAATATATTTCAATATCTACGTCAACAGGAAAATAAAGAATGGAAATTAAGTACTTATAAAACTCCAGAAGAAACCAAAGTGGGTATTCTAGGAATGGGTGTTTTAGGTAAATCAGCTGGAAAATTACTCCACCAAAATGGATTTCAAGTATTGGGATGGTCTAGATCTAAGAAAGAAATTGATCACATTGAAACCTTTGAAGCTTCAGAACTTGACCTATTTCTTTCAAAAACAGACATTTTAGTGTGTTTGCTTCCTATTACCAAAGCCACCATTGGAATTGTGAATCACAAAATTTTTAATCAGTTGCCCAAAAACAGTAGTTTTATTAATGTAGCTCGCGGCGAATTGGTTGAGGACTCTGATTTATTAAAAGCATTAGACACTAATCAATTAGAATGGGCTGTATTAGACGTTTTTAAAGAAGAACCACTTGCTAAAGACCATCTCTATTGGTCGCACCCAAAAGTGGTCATTACTCCTCATTCTGCTAGCTTAACTAACCCAAAAACCGCTTCCAAGCAATTAGCAGATAATTATTTGCGCTTAAAGGAAGAAAAAGAACTCCACAATGTAGTGGATCGTGAAAGAGGCTATTGAATTATACTTTAAAAAAAAAGTATTTCCTCCCAAAAAAATCTTACATTCAATAGAAATAAAATTTATCATGTTTAAAAATGAAAAATTGACTTGATAATTATTCGACTCCTACGGAGTCGTTGTTTATTGCTCTGTTTTTCTTTTCTATACACATTTGACCCCGCTGGGG
>SL_7KL_010_BRINEDRAFT_10000169_pt1 | contig 29099 bp, 22 predicted proteins | sample SodLak_010_BRINE_FD_10663 | JGI IMG/M metagenome (IMG submission 10663)
AGCCCGCAATCCTGGAAACCGGCGCCGTGGTCCGCGTTCCGCTGTTCATCGAGGAAGGTGAACTGCTGAAGGTCGACACCCGTACCGGGGAGTATGTGTCGAGGGTAAAATAAAGTGTTCAGTTTTCAGTGATTCAGTGTTCAGACGGTGCAGATCCGCAACGCCCGTGCCGAAGCCGATTGTTTTTCTGAACACTGAAAACTGAAGCCTGAAAACTTCGTTTAAGCCCGCTCGACCGGAAACGCCATCACCTCATCAATCGTTTCCACCCCCAGCGCCACCATGAACAGCCGGTCCAGACCCAGGGCGACGCCGGCGCAGTCGGGCAGGCCGTGGTTCAGGGCGGCCAGCAGTCGTTGGTCCATGGGCGGCACGGTCTGGTTGTTTTTTCCCCGCTTCCGTTGATCCGCGGCAAAGCGCCGGCGTTGTTCGTCTGCATCGGCGAGTTCATGGAAGCCATTGGCTATCTCCATGCCGTCGACAAAGCACTCGAATCGCTCGGCGACCGGTGGTTTGCCCGGGCGGACGCGGGCAAGCGCAGCCTGGGAGACCGGGAAATCCTCCACTACGGTGATGCAGCCCTGACCAAGAGTCGGGCTTATCTCCTGGCCCAGGACAAGGTCCAGCAAGGCGTCGCGATCCAGATCGTCCATCACATGACCGGTCAACTGGGCAGCAAGCTTGCGTAACGTGTCGCTTGCAGCGTCATGCGGATCGATTCCGTAGGGCGCGAACAACTCGCGGTAGCCAAGGCGCTGCTGCGGTCGCGGTCCACAGATGGTTTGAATGAGCTCCGCGACCTCCTCGATCAGGCGTTGGTGATCCCAGCCTGGCCGATACCATTCCAGCATCGTGAATTCGGGGTTGTGGCGCCGCCCCCTTTCGTTGCCGCGCACTACGCGGCAGATCTGCCAGATCGGACCACTGCCGGCGGCCAGCAGGCGCTTCATGAAGAATTCCGGCGAGGTGTGCAGGTACCTGGGATCGGTTGCCCCATCCAGGCGGACCTGCGCACTTTCCAGCATCGGATCCATGCTCGCCGCGGCGGAGAGCAGCGGTGTTTCCACCTCAAGCAGGCCGCGATTGTCGAAAAAACCACGCACCCGAGCCAACAAAAGCGCCCGCTGTCGAAGTCGTTCGATCGAGGCGCTGGGCCGCCAGTCGCTCTTGTCCTGTCCTGTCATCAAAGATTCAACTCCTCCAGAAGCGGCCAATTGTCGCTGTTTTCGCAACAGTGTGTTGCGTTGATGCTGCATCGACATAAAACCGCAACCGCTTCGTCACAACGCTGTCACCTGCGGTCATTAATGTTGCGCTCGCCACACGGGAATACATCGACGGTACTGGTTCTTGTGCATCGGATTCGACGGCGGCCGACCGGCCTATTGCCGCGCCACCGGAGCACAGTGGTCAGCCCGCCGATTTGCCTGGATGCACCGTCCGGACAGACCGGATCCACGATCTTTCGAGTAGCGAGCGAGCTTATGAAAACCACGACGAAAATGACGGCACTGGCCCTGTCCACCGGACTGGGCATTCTGTTCACTGCGGAAGTCTTCGCCAGTCCGACCTTCGAGCCCCGCGGCCGATTCCACCTGGATTATGGCGTGCATGACGAAGATGACGTGCCGTTGGGCGACGGCTTTCTGAACCGCCGTGCACGGATGGGCGTGAGTGGCACGCTGGACGACAACTGGTCCTTCCAGATCGAGTACGATTTCGCCGAAAACGGCACCAGCGCCAACGACGTCTACATGCGCCGCTCGCTTGGCGGCGGCGCCGTGACCATCGGCCAGTTCAAGGTGCCGATGGGGCTGAATGAACTTACCAGCTCGAACAACATGACCTTCATCGAGCGCGCCTCCAACAGCAACACCATCGTCGACGCCCGTCGGCTCGGTGTTGGCTACCACATCGACCAGGATGCGGTGCATTTTCGCATGATGGGTTTCGGGCGCTCTATCGGTGACAGTGGCACGGCGGACGGGGATGATGAGGCGCTGGGGATTGCAGCGCGGATTGCCTATGCACCGCGCTTCAACGGTCAGATGGTGCACCTCGGCGCCTCGGTGGCCTATGAGGACCTGCGGGATCAGACGGATCGCCGTTTCCGTGATCGGCCGGAGGCACGCCCGGCTGGCGTCCGCCTGATCGATACGGACACCCTCGGTGACGTGGACTCCACCACCAAGTTCGGTCTGGAACTGGCCTACCAGGCCGGACCGTTTTCGGCCGAGGCCGAGTATCTGTCGGCTCGTGTTGACCGGGACGACAACTCCAACCCGACCTTCGACGGCTACCACATCCAGGCCAGCTATGTGTTGACCGGCGAAACCCGGGGCTACCGGGGTGGCAATTTCCGCGGCATCTCGCCGTCCCGGCCCACGGGCGCCTGGGAAATCGCGGCGCGCTACAGCAATATCGATCTGAACGACAGCGGCGTCGAGGGTGGCGAGCAGCGCAACATCACGCTGGGTGTCAACTACTACGCCACCAGCAACGTGCGCTTCATGTTCAATTACATCTGGGTCGACGTGAAGGACAGCACGGCGACGGCCAATGGCGTCGAGGTCGGCAGCGACAAGCCGCAAATCGCTCTGGCCCGCGCGCAGTTCTCGTTCTAGGCACCGTTTTTCCTCCCTAAACCGGGGGTGACCAGGGATGGTCGCCCCCGGTTTTTTGTGCGCTACAGCAAGTGCCCCCGGACTGGTAGAATCCCCGCTCCGTCCACGTTTCGATGACTGATCCCCGGGAGACCATGAGTCAAGCTGCCCGCATTCGCGAGATTCCCTACAACTACACGTCCTTCTCCGACCGCGAGATCGTCCTGCGCTATATGGGCGAGGAGGCCTGGGAGACGCTGAACCGGCTGCGCGAGGAGCGGCGCACCGGGATTTCGGCGCGCATGCTGTTCGAGGTCCTGGGTGATCTCTGGGTGGTCCGGCGCAATCCTTACATTCAGGATGACCTGCTGAACAGTCGCAAGCGCCGTGATGCCCTGGTCCAGGCCATGCATCACCGGCTGGACCAGATCGTGGAGCGGGCGGGTGGTAACCACCAGGCGCTGGCGCTGGCCGATACCGCGCGGCGGGCGGTGGCGGAATTCGAGGACTGGTTCCCGCAGTTACGGGACAAGCGGGAGCGTGCCTCCCGTGCCTTCCGTCGTCTTACGCGCAAGGACAATATCCGCTTTGACGGGCTGACTCGCGTGGCGCACCAGACCGATGCCACCGACTGGCGCGTGGAGGTGCCTTTCGTCGTCCTCACCCCGGACACCGAGGAGGAGATGGCCGGCCTGGTGAAGACGGCAATCGAACTGGGCCTGACGGTCATTCCCCGCGGTGGCGGCACCGGCTACACCGGTGGTGCGGTGCCGATGCACGAAGACTGCGCGGTCATCAACACCGAAAAGCTCGAAGGCCTGGGCCGGGTCGAGATGCAGTCCCTGCCGGGCGTCGAGCAACAGGTGCCGACGGTGCGTTGCGAGGCCGGCGTCGTGACCCGGCGGGTGTCGGATCTGGCAGGTATGAACGGCTATGTGTTTGCCGTCGACCCCACCAGTCAGGATGCCTCCACCATTGGCGGCAACGTGGCGATGAATGCCGGTGGCAAGAAGGCGGTGCTCTGGGGCACAACGCTGGACAATCTGGTTTCCTGGCGCATGGTCACGCCGGATGCCAACTGGATTCAGGTAGAGCGGCTGAATCATAACCTGGGCAAGATCCATGATCAGGCGGAGGTGGAGTTCCGCGTCACGCGCTTTGATGCGGATGGCAGGACCCGCAAGGGTGAGCCGGAAACCATTCGCTTCCCGGGTGCCAGCTTCCGCAAGGCCGGCCTGGGCAAGGACGTCACGGACAAGTTTCTTGGCGGGCTCCCTGGTGTGCAGAAGGAGGGCTGCGACGGCCTGATCACCTCGGCCACCTTCATCCTTCATGTGATGCCGAAGTACAAGCGCACGGTCTGCCTGGAGTTTTACGGTCTGGATCTGCAGGAAGCGGTACCGGCGATTGTCGAGATCGTCGACGATCTGAAAGCCGACACGCAGGTGAAGCTGGCCGGCCTGGAGCATCTGGACGAACGCTATGTGCGGGCCGTGGGTTATGCACCCAAGGGCGCGCGCGGCGAGCGGCCGAAGATGGTGCTGCTGGCGGACCTGGCAGCAGATGACGAAGATGCCTGCGCCGCTGCAGCCTCACGGATGATTCGTCTGGCCGGAAAACGTAATGCCGACGGCTTTGTCGCGGTCAGTGCCGAAGCGCGCAAGACCTTCTGGGCCGATCGTTCCCGCACAGCCGCCATCGCGCATCACACCAATGCCTTCAAGATCAACGAGGACGTGGTGATTCCGCTGGAGCGGTTGGCGGAATACAACGAAGGCATCGAGCGCATCAATATCCGGCAGTCCATGCAGAACAAGCTGCGAATGGTGCGCGAACTGCGGGCGCATTTTCGTGGTGAGCTACCTGAACTGAAGCATCGACCGGATTATCTGGAGCGTGAGGACTTCGACGCCTCGGAAGAGGGCGGTTCGATTCTGGACCAGAAGCGGGCCCGTGCCGTCGCCCATCTGGAGGCGGTGGAGTCCCGCTGGCAGGGCATTCTGGACAATCTGGAAGGCGATGCGATCCAGTACGATGCCTGGCTCAACGACACCGCGCGTGCCGACCGGCAACCGGGAGACCGGCTGATCAATCTGCTCCTGCGGCGCAGCCTGCGGGTCTCCTATCGCGATGAGATCGAACAGCCACTGAAGGAGATCTTCGACGGCCGCGATCTGGAGCCGGTGCGCAAGAGCATCGACAGGATTCACGAGAAGGTGCTGTCCAGCCGCCTGTTCGTCGCCCTGCACATGCATGCCGGCGACGGCAACATCCACACCAATATTCCGGTCAACTCCAACGACTACCAGATGATGCAGGAGGCGGATCACATCGTCGACGAGGTCATGGAACTGGCCCGTCGGTTGGATGGCGTGATCTCCGGCGAGCACGGTATCGGCCTGACCAAGATGCAGTATCTGGATGCCGATTCCGTCGAAACCTTCCGTACCTACAAGGAAAAGGTTGACCCCCAGGGCTGGTTCAATCGCGGCAAGCTGCTCGCCGGCTCCGGATTGCAGAATGCGTATACGCCGTCACTGCGGCTGGTGCAGCAGGAAGCGCTGATCCTGGAGCAGTCGGAACTCGGCGAACTCAATAACGACATCAAGGACTGCCTGCGCTGTGGCAAGTGCAAGCCGGTCTGCACCACCCACGTGCCGCGGGCCAATCTGCGCTATTCACCGCGGGACAAGATTCTCGGCACCAATCTGTTGGTGGAGGCGTTCCTGTACGAGGAACAGACCCGCCGGGGCATCTCGCTGCATCACTGGGACGAGATGAACGATGTGGCCGACCATTGCACCGTCTGCCATCGCTGCGTCACGCCCTGCCCGGTGAACATCGATTTTGGTGATGTCACCATCAAGATGCGTGGCGTGCTGAAACAGCATGGCAAGCGCAAGAGCAAGCCGGCCACCATTGCTTCGATGGCTTTTCTCAACGCCCAGGACCCGCGCACCATCAACATCCTGCGCAAGGGCATGGTGCAGGCCGGTTTCGGTGCCCAGCGCATGGCCGCCAAGCTGGCCAAGAAGGTGGGCATCGTGCCCAACACCGACGGCAAGCCGGATGCAAGCCCGAAGGCAAGGCCGGCGAGTACCACCGAGAAGCAGTCGATCCCTGCGCAGGTGGTGCACTTCGTGCGCAAACCCATGCCCGGCGGCCTGCCGAGCAAGACCACGCGCGCCCTGCTGGGGGTCGAAGACGACAAGATTGTGCCGATCCTGCGGGATCCGGCCAGGGTCACCGACGATTCCGATGCGGTGTTCTACTTCCCGGGCTGTGGCTCGGAACGCCTGTTCTCCCAGGTGGGGCTGGCGACACTGGCCATGCTGCATCACGCCGGTGCCCAGACGGTGCTGCCGCCGGGGTATCTGTGCTGCGGCTATCCGCAGACCTCCAACGGTGATATCGACAAGGGCAAGGCCATCAGTACCGAAAACCGCGTGCTGTTCCATCGCGTGGCCAACACCCTGAACTACATGGATATCAAGACCGTGGTGGTGTCCTGCGGCACCTGCATGGATCAGTTGCTGAAGTATGAATTCGAGCAGATCTTCCCCGGCTGCCGCCTGCTGGATATCCACGAATACCTGCTGGAGAAGGGCTACAAGCTGGATGGCGTGGATGGCGTGCAGTACATGTACCACGATCCCTGCCACACGCCGATGAAGACCCACAAGCCGCAGGATGTGGTCAGCGGGCTGATGGGTACCGAGGTGCCGCTGAACGACCGCTGCTGTGGCGAGGCGGGTACCTTCGCGGTCAGCCGCCCGGACATCGCCACCCAGGTCCGCTTCCGCAAGGAGGAGGAGATCAACCAGGGGGTGACCGAACTCACTGGCGAACCCGTGGCGAAGAAGGGCAGCGTGAAGATGCTGACCTCCTGCCCGGCCTGCCTGCAGGGGCTCAGCCGCTACGAGGATGACACCGGCATCGAGGCGGATTACATCGTGGTCGAGATCGCCAGGCACATCCTGGGCGAGGGGTGGCAGACCCGCTTCGTCGACCAGGCCCGGGCGGGTGGCATCGAGAAGGTGCTGTTGTAGGTTCAAGCCCGGCCGTCAGCCGGGCTTGAACAGTTTTCAGTGGTTCGGGTTTCAGTGTTCAGACAGACACGGCCTCAATCCGGACTCCGTAGGGTGGCTCAAGCGGCAGCGGAGCCACGCGGTGTGAGGCGTTCGAACCGCGTCGCCTTTGATTGGGTTCGGCACACACCGGCACAGAGATCGCCACGTTCCCCTCGCGATGACGGGGAAGGCGCGGTCGGCAATGTCTGTCTGAACACTGAAACCTGAATCACTGAACACTTTTTACCAACTCCCCCAGATGCGCCGCCGCCGCTTTCGCATTGCCCTCCAGATTATATCCACCTTCCAGGATCGACAGCAGGCGGCCGTCGCAGTGACGCTTGGCGATATCCAGCATCAGGCGGCTCAGTTCGGTGAAACCGCGATCCGTGACCTCGAAGCAACCCAGCGGGTCATCCTTTCGGCTGTCGAAGCCGGCGGAAATCAGGACGAAATCGGGCTTGAAGGTATCGGCTGCCGGTAGCAGGCGGTTCTCGAAGGCGCCGATGATACGGCTGTCGCCGTCCCCGCACTCCAGTGGCACGTTGATCGAATAGCCTTCACCGTCACCCGTGCCGCGCCGCGAGGCATGACCGGTGCCCGGATAGGCGTGAAGGTCATGGGTCGAGAAGAACAGCACCGAGGGATCATCGTAGAACATGGCCTCGGTGGCATCGCCGTGATGGTAGTCCCAGTCCCCGATCAGGATCCGCTCCAGCCCGTGTTGCTGCTGCAGGTGACGGGCGACAATGGCGATGTGATTGTAGTAGCAGAAGCCCTCTTCCTCGCCGGTGTTCTGCGCATGATGGCCGGGTGGGCGGCTGGCGCAGAAGGCCTGGCGGATGTCACCGGTCATGATGGCTTCCGCCGCGGCGATGGCGCCGCCGCTGGCGAGCAGCGCGACCCGATGGGCATCCGGGTAGCGGCTGGCGATGCTGTCGATGTGGTCTTCGCCATGCAGGCGGTACAGGCTGTCGCCCGGGTGATCTTTCGGCGTGATGCGGCGGCATTCCCCGAAAAGGCCCTCGGCTTCAAAGAGTGTCTGGATGTGCCGCAGGCGGTCTGGTGATTCAGGGTGACCCCGTCGGATCATGTGATCGAGAAACCGCGGGTCGAGAACCAGACCGGTCTTGCTGTCGGGGTTGCCCTGCAGGCTCCAGACGGGAACCGGCAGTCCCAGCAGCAGCCCGGCGGAACCGGCGCCCTGCAGAAGCCGTCGCCGTTTCATCGTGCGAGATTGAGGAAGGGCATCACCGAGAAGTAAATGATGACGCCGACCAATGCCAGGTAAAGCAGATACTTCGCCGGATCCCGACGCAGCAGATCCCAGGTGCTGGGCGCGGTTCCCTCGCGCTTCTGCCGCTCGTGTTCGGCGCGGGCCTCGGCAAAGCGGCGCGCCTGGTAGTCGGCCATCAGATCCTTGGCGTGGGACTTGTCCTCGTCATGTCGCAACCAGATGCCCCCGGCGGTCAATCCCCAGCGGTTGGCCTCGGTCTCGTAGAATTCGATGCGGTGCTCGCGCAGCATGGCGCGAACGTCATCCGCCTCGTCCTCGGGAACGCTGCGCAGGTTGAGTAACAGTTTGGCCATTCAGGTCCTCATAAATGGCTGCGGAATGTCATGCTGATCCATCCTGCAGCGCGCTTGCGCCAGGGGCGGTTCTTGCAGCGTTCCAGATCATTAAGCTCTGAATCAAGCATGTCGGTGTCGATGGTCTCTCTGATACTGCCGGCAAAGCGTGAATCGTCCGGCCCGTAATCGAGTCTCAGGGGCTGTGTCAGTCTTGTCGTCTTGTGGGCCTTGCGTTGGCGGTGATGACCGTCAGGATGGCGGCATCGAGCACTGGTGTGGGCAGCAGTGGGAGCCAGAACCACTTTTCTCCGCGCCATCCCGCGCAGTTTCCCCGACTGCTGCGTTGCGCTGCTTGACCGCAGAATGACTGCGGCGCGGTACAGCGCGCCTTGCCTCGGAGAAAAATGCGACTCCAACGCAGGCGAGCGAATAGATCAGTGTTTCCCTAGCAGCGAAAGTGACGCAGTTTGCCTGTTTTCACGTCATGATAGCCGATATCCGCGGTCTTGAAATTCAGGTCCACAAACAGTCGGCAATAGCGACTGCCGTCGCGCCAGGCCATATCCACCGAAAACTCATTGGAAAAATTCAGTTCGAACTCGCCATTGAAGGCCGGGTAACTGTTGCGGAAGCGCATCAGGGTCAGCAGGCGTTGAACCACCGGCTGCTGCAGCGCCTGGTGAAATTCTTCCAGATCATAGTAATGCCGGTTGATGTCACGGGCTTCGCCAGTCTGTTCCAGCAGTTCATTGTCGTTGCAGCCTGCGAGCAGACCGACGTAGTACACCTGCGGGATGCCAGGAGTGAAGAACTGAATCGCGCGGGCCGCGATGTAGGCGTCGTCGTTGCGCATCAGCGCGTCATAGAAGGTGCAGGTGAGCTGATAGATGGCGCCGACGCTATGCACATTGGCCGCCGAACGGCGCAGGATCGGGTCGGCGCTGCGCGCTGAAATGTTGTCGATCAATGCCGCGATGCAGCTTTCGGGCAGCACGCCCTCAACGTCCGGAATGCAGATGCCGTCGTGGGTATCGAGCACGGTAATCATGTTCCGGGGGCAGTTCCGCAGCCAGTGCTTCAGGTGCACGCTGTTGGCATCGAGCAGCGAGTACAGCAGCAGCGGTGGCAGGGCGAAGCCGTAGGGGTGCATATCGCGGGCACCGATGGCGTACTGGTAGCTGCTGTGGTCATGTACCTCGGGCAACACGCCGGCGCCGTGGCGGGCGGCGGTGTTTCGGACCCAGCCCAGCATCGTGTAGACATCCGGTTCCACCAGGAAGCAGCTTGTGCCGATGCGCTTCGTCGTGTATCCGAAGGCATCCAGCCGGAATAGTCGCACGCCGCGCTCGGTCAGGAAGCGAATGTAGTCCTCCATAAGCGCATAGGTCTGGGGCGATTCCCAGTTCAGGTCAATCTGACGTTCGGTAAAGGTGCACCAGACGCGGCTGCTGTCACCGTTGTCACACACCACCTGGCGAAACGGCTCCTTCTCCTTGCGGATATGGATCTTGGCCAGGTCATCGGAGGTGATCTCCCCCATCCGGTCCACATGCACGAAAAGGTCGGCGTGTTCCGAGGCGAAGCCGTTGGCCAGGAAGTCGAGGAATTGCTCGGACTCGTCGGCAATATGGTTGACCGTGAGATCCACGCACAGATCGTAGCGCTCGGCGAGGCGCTCGATGTCCGTCCAGTCGCCGAAACGCGGATCCACTTCCTTGTGCGTCAGAGGCGAGAAGCCGGCGTCGGCATTGGAGGGATAGAATGGCAGCAGGTGCAGGCCACCTATCGCATCGCCCAGTTCTTGCAGTGCCTTGTTCAGGGTTTTCAGATCACCGCCGAGGCGGTCCGCATAACTGATGAGCTGGATCTGGTTGCGCAGGGCCACCGGTTTCCTCCGCTGATTCACGACCTGATAAAGCTATCATGTCTCGTGGGACGCCGGGACGTGCCATGCTTCCGGAGGCAAAGCATGTGAACAAGACAATGCCAGGACAACTCGCGACGTTGGAGTTAGCGCGGCCGAAGTTACCAAAGAAGGAGTACAAGCGGACGCTGAAGGCCTTGCAACTGGATCTGCTCGTTCTGCAGCAGGCCATTTACGCCCAGGGCGGCCGCGCCATCATTAACGTCGAAGGCATGGATGCAGCCGGCAAGGGCGGAGCCATCCTGCGTCTGGTTCGACGTATTGATCCCCGGGGCTACAAGGTCTATCGCATTGGCGCACCGGCACCCTGGGAGCAGGCGCGGCATTACCTGTATCGCTTCTGGTCGCGTTTGCCGGGACCCGGGGAGCTGGTCATTTTTGATCGCTCCTGGTTTGGTCGGGTACTGGTGGAACGCGTGGAGCGGCTGGCCAGCGATTCGGAATGGCGTCGTGCCTACGGGGAGATCAACGCCTTCGAAAAGATGCTGGCCGATGACGGCGTGACGCTGGTCAAGCTCTGGTTTCACATCGACCCCGATGAGCAGCTCAGGCGTTTTCGCGAGCGTCAGGACAACCCCTTCAAGCGCTGGAAGCTGACCGAGGAAGACTGGCGCAACCGGGAGCGCTGGGACTCCTACATCGAGGCGGCCGAGGAGATGTTCCAGCAGACGTCCACCGAGCATGCACCGTGGACCCTGGTCGCTGCCAACAACAAACACCACGCCCGCCTGGAAGCCCTGCGTGCCGTGGTCGATGCCTTGACAGCGACGATGCGCCGCCAGGGGCAGCCAGTGCCCAGGCGGAACAAACGCTGATCCATTGTCTGAGGCCCGGCCGCAGGCGCGGGAATGGATCAGCGGATCCCCGATAGCTCATCCAAAAAAACGCCCGTCGCACCCAGGGTACGACGAGCGTTTTGATGAGAACGCGTAGGTGGACGATCAGTCGACCGGTTCGATCCGGTAGAGACCGTCGTTTTGTTCCTCGACCAGCACGTACAACATGCCGTCCGGCCCCTGGCGGACATCTCGGATACGTCCCAGTTCGTTGGTCAGCAGCACCTCTTCGTGGACCACTTCATGGCCGTCCAGGACCAGGCGGTGGATTTGCTGGCGCGACAGGGAGCCCATGAACAGGTTGTTCTGCCATTCCGGGAACTCGCTGCCGGTGTAAAAGGCCAGTCCTGAAGGCGCGCGGGATTCCTCCCACCAGTAGACCGGTGGTGTCACCCCTGGCGCTTCCTGGCCGATGCCGATCTTTGAATCGGTGCTGTAGTCACCGGCGAAGGTCACCTGAGGCCAGCCGTGATTCTCGCCGGCATTGATCTGACGCAGCATGTCGCCGCCATTGGGGCCGTGTTCACTGGCCCACAATTCGCCGGTTTCCTGATGCAGCGCCATGCCCTGATTGTTGCGATGACCAAAGGACCAGATTTCCGGTCTCAGATTGCCAGGCGCCATGCCGATGAAGGGATTGTCCTCGGCGGCACCGCCATCTTCCTTCAGCCGGATGATGGAACCGGTGGGATCGGTCAGATCCTGCGAGGGTGCGCGCAGGCCGCGGTCACCGATGGACAGGAAGAACGTGCCATCGCCCGGGAACAGCAGGCGGCCCGCATAGTGGCGTCCCGGGTTGTGGTTCGGGCTCTGGGTGTACAAGGTCTCGACGTCTTCCAGTGCGGTGCCATCCTCACTGAGACGCGCCCGGGCAACGGCCGTGGCGCTGCCGTACTCGGCATCGGTGGTGACGTTGTCCGGATCACCCGGTGCGGAATAGCTGAAATAGATCCAGCCGTTTTCCTCGTAGTCGGGATGCACTGCGATATCCAGCATGCCGCCCTGGCTGCCGCCGAAAAGGGGAGACTTCTGCTCTTCGTCAGCATGGACATCGGGGGTGTTGTCCAGGCGGACCACCTCATCGCCATCGATCAGGTTGATGTAGCCGCCACGTTCGGTGATCAGCATGCGGCCGTCGGGCAGCCAGGCCACGGACCAGGGGAAATCCAGGCCGTCAACTGTCTTCACCACACGAAAGCTGGCTTCCTCGCTGTCCACTGAGGAAAGGACTTCCTCATCGACCACGGAGACATCCGCCATCGCCGGGCCAGCAGTCAGCAGGGCCAGGGCGAGACCAGGTGCAGCGGGACCGAATCGGCGGGAACGACGAAGAGGTAGGGCGTTATCCATCAAGCCACTCCTTGCGTTGAGGGAACTGGTAATGCCGGGCAATGCGGCCCGGCGTGCTTACCAGTTTAGGAAACAACTGCGAGCGCGGACGAGCACAGGTGTCCACGCCATACTGCTTAGGGGTAGGGGCGGTGATCGCCGGATACAAGGGGCAAGCCGATAGGGCGGCCCGACGCAGACAGCGTCTGGCGGCGGTCCGTCTCACGCAGTCGTACGAATAAATCAGCGTTTCCCTAAGACCAGCCAGGATATCCGTTCAGCGCATCGGTCAGCCGTGCCAGCAACTCGGGCGCCTCGGTCTCGCCGGCGACCGGTAGCGAGGCGACAATGCCTTGCAGACACTGGCTGCGGCCACCCCGGACTGCATCGATCCGCAGTTGGCGGCGGATCTGCTCCCGTTGCGCGCGCAGTCCGTCCTCTCCGTCGGCTCGACTGACCACGATCATCCGGCGATCATCAAGGCGCACCAGGATCGCCGCATCACCGGTCGCCTGGCGAATCATCCGCCCGGCCCAGGGGAGGTCCAGGCCGCTCTGCAGCTGTTCGTCGCTGAGCGCGATGGCATGGGCCACCATCTGGCCTTCGCCGGGAATACGTCGCGACAGGCCCGGGAACATGGCCATGAACTGGTCGACAGACCGGGTCTGTTGGCTGAATTCGCGGGACAAGGCGGCGATATCCAGCCTCTCAACGGCCAGTGCTGCGACCGCCGCGGCCTCGCGCAGAATCGCCATCTGTGCCGCAGATGGTTCTCCCGGCTCGGTGCGAAACAGGGTCAGTGCGGCATCCGCGTTGCGCCCAGCGGAGTGAATGGGCGTCGACCAGACGGCGCGAATCCCATAGGCAAGATCGAGCCAGCCGAAATTCGGCCATCGGTGTTCCAGCCGGGTGTCGGCGCTGATGGTGCTATGGCCCGATTCACAGGTTGTCGCGCAAATACTGAAGCTGGGTTCGAAGCGATGATGGCGTTCGAGTGATTCGCAGAACGCATCGTTTTCCGCCTGGCCGAGCAGTATCCGCTGGCCGGGTCGGCTGCGTAGCGAGACGATCGCCTTGCAGGCGTCGAGATCCTGGGCGACCATCTTCAGCACACTGCGCAGAATCCCGACCGGGTCGCGTCCGTCGCGCAGCTGTCCAAGGATACGAAGCATATGCGGTCCGGACTGGCGCGTTGCGGGCTGTCGCCGTTGCGGATGCCGCAGCCGTGCGACGAACAGCGGCTCACCGCCCTGGGCAGGGCTGATTTCACACTCCATGGTCTGGATGCGATGGCCATACGTGCGCAAGCGCCAGACCGCGGTTTCAGTTAACTGATCGTTTTCGATCCGCTGCAGTTGCTCGCCGGACAGCGACACCTCAAGCAAACCGGCCAGCGACAGGCCAATGAGGCTTTGGGCGGGACGGCCCATCAGCGCGCAGAAGGCTGGCGACGCCAGCGTAATCCGCATCTCGCGATCGAACACCACACAGCACAGGCCCAATGCCCGGAGCAGGGCGTCACTGGCTTGCCGTTGCCGCGGTGTCTCTTGTGGCGATGAGGTCTGGTCCTCGCGCCGCAATTCGACGATATCCGCCGCCAGTGCGGCAAGATCGATCAGGGCTGCGTAGCCCTCGGCGTCCGTTGCCCGGCTGCGCGGATTGTCATCCCAGACACAGACGGCACCGATACGAGCGCCTTCACGGCTGCATATCGGGGCGCCGGCATAGAACAGAACCTGATCCCCGGTCAGGCCCGGGGGTATGCCGCATTTCGGATCCTGACTTGTGTCCGGGATAACGGTCACGCCGTCTCGCGTGATCACCCGATCACACAGGGTGTGATCGCGAGCGCGTTCGCCGGGTTCCATTCCGGCGGTGCCGACGAACCATAGCCGATCCCTGCCGACAATGCTGACTGCGCCAGCCCGGGTTAGGAAAAGCTGTCGCGCCAGCGTCGCAAGCCGATTGAGCGCATCCTGCTGCAGTCGGATATCGTCGGGAGGGTCGAGCCTGAGGGTTGCTAGATCATGCTGCCGCAGCAGTTCGGTTTCATCCGACCGATGAGGCTTGCCGTTCATGACGGGTCTCCGGACACCTGCTCACACTCCATTCGCAGAATGACTGCGGCGCGGCACAGCGCGCCTTGCCTCGGAAAAATACGACTCCAACGCAGATGCGGGGATAAATCAGCGTTTCCTCAAGCCTACGTGGATCGGTGGCGGCTGAAGGGGACCAGTTCGCATTCCTTGCTGACGATGGCGAGCGGGTGACCGGGGTGGCAAAACCGCCGACGAGCGGCGGTTACGAGGAGTTCGAAGGGTAGTGGTAAGTCTTGCGGTTTCAGGCCCCGGAGGTGGCCTGCAACTGTTCACCGGACAATCGCTGGGCGCCCCAGCTACGCCGCATGTGGTCAATGACCCGTTCCAGTTCCTCGGTGCTTATATCAGCCAGTTCGCCGCGCTCCAGGGGGTCATGGTGGAAAATGTAGAGCCGCGATGCGAACTGTTCAAAGGGCAGCGAGCCCTCGCCAAATCGCTCGCCATTGCCGGAGGTGCTGACGGTTACTCCGTCGCCCCAGTCCTGGCCGCTGTCGTTATTCGGGTTGAAGAAATACACCCGCATGTAGTCTTCGGGATCCAGCGCCACACGCAATATCGTGATCGCATGCCACCCAATGAAGCGTGCCGCGCTATCGGTTACTGCTATGCCGGCAGGTTGTGGGTGGATCAGCGGTTGGTTGCCGTTGTAATACGGGTGGTAACTTGCGTAGAAATGGCGCAGAAAATCTTCCAGATCCACCAGTAGGCCGGTTTCCACGTCCACATTGATCCGGAACCCGCGCCCCGACCACCAGCCATGAAATTCCGGGTTGACCCAGCGATGCGGGTCGCCGCCCCGGTCGACGCACCGCCGACCCATCTCGGCGTAGATTCGATCCAGATGCGGCACGACCAGCAGCGAGACCGCATCCAGATCCATCGGCAGCTCGGTGGCAACCCCGGACAGGCTCTCGCGGGAAGAGATGGGCTGGCCCTCGAAATGCATGATGATCTCGTCATCCCGCGCCGCCCAGGCAACCATCTGCAACAGGTAATCCGGGTCATTGAAGCCCCACATGGACAACGCCCGCGCCGACTGGCATGTCGGATTATTGCCCTGGCCGACACCGAGCGGCTGTCCCAGCATGCAAAGCACGCCCTCGAGAAGCAGGGCACGCGGCGTGGCGACATCCCCGTAGGCCATCTGCAGGCGATCCCGTGACCATTGAGACAGTGGCAGCGCCAGCTGGCGCCAGAGGCTGGGTGCCACGGCCGGCTGATAGAGAATCCCGCGCTCGAGCATCAACGCCATGCCATAAGCCGATTGCGGTGTTGTCGGGTGCACGGCTTCGCGAATCAGGGCCATGACCAGTTCGCGATAGCAAAGCAGGCAGTCGCGCCCGGTGGAAGACAGCCCCAGGGCCTCGGCCACCAGGTAATCGCCGTGATCCATCAGGTGCCGCAGCAATATCGCGTGGTACGGGGAAACGAGTCCGGTGTCGTGCATCGCCCGGGCAAAGCCGGTGGCCTCCATCTGCAGAGCCTGGCCGTCCATGCCGCGCAACCGTTCGGCGAACACGGCCACGCCGGGATCCTCGCGGCAGGTCTGGGTCGGACCATAAAGGCTGCTGACCAGTCGATCGGCGCCCTGACCGCTGGTGCCAAGGTCGATTTCAGGATCGACCTGGCAGATCGCGATCTGGGTGATCATCTGTTTTACGGAATCCACCTGGATCGGGCGCTGATGCAGGATCCGCCAGATCTCCTCGATCAGGCGATCGATGACATGTTCATAGCCGATGCGACTCGCCAGATGCTGCAATAGCAGACGCGGCAGCTGCGCCAGGCGACCCTGCGTCTCCCGTTCCGCCTCCGACGGCCCGGAAAACAAGAGCGACAGGTTCATCGCCATGACCTGGGTCAGGTAATGGTGTGCCTGTTCCTGCGAAATAAGCGGATGCGTGTAGTCGCCGCGCGCCACCGCCAGCAAGCGGAGTTCGCTCAGGGCCTCGATCACGACAGTGGCCATGTCGGGGCTTTTCAGCGAATGCGTGGTCAGCGACGGCACCAGAATATGCGGTGTGGCCCAGTCGGAGCCCAGATACAGGCCGGCCTCTTCAAGTATCTGCGCCCGTTCCTCAACCGCGGCGCAACCGCCCTCCTGGAGCATGACCCGGCGCGCGATATCCAGCACGCGACCGAGCTTGCCTGGCTTGGCGAAGTCCGGGGCGTTCGCCAGTGCCTGCGTCGCACTGTCGAGCTTTTCAAGCAGCCCCGGCAGGCGATCGCCTACCGGAGTTGATGTCGGCGTGTCGTTATCCACAGATATTCCGTCTTGGGGGCTGCATTGATTGACCCATCAGTCCGATCCTAGATGTAGAAGTCCAGCTCTTCCTGATGCTTCAGCAGGTCCCGCAACTGGTGTGGGTCCTCGCCGGCGAAGAAGATCAGACCCCAGTGGGTGCCAAATGCCGTCCGCTTGGTCACCGTCTCTTCAATGGGCGGGGTCAGCTCGTGGGATTCGAAGTAAGGGTGATCCTCGGTTTCCTCGGGGATCTCCAGTTTGCTGACCACGCGACGACGCGGATAGACACCGAAGCAGCCTGCATGACCCTTGGCGTCCACGATTTCCTTGGGGAAGAAGGCGGCGACTTCCTCCTCGGTGGCCTTCGGGTCGAACACAAGCATCATTGCCTGGTAGGCGTTGAAGCCATAGACCCGCTCGAGCAGTTCGAACACCTTGAAACCCGGCGGCCGGAAAGCGACTTCGCCAAAGTACATTTCGTCGTCACTGGTGACGAAGTATTCCGGATGCACGAATCCGAATTCGATATCGAAGGTGCGGACCAGCTTCTTGATCTGCCTGGTGATCAGGTCGCGGTAGCGTTCCAGTTCCGGACTCGCGGGCACGAATACCGAATAGCCCAGCGTCACGTACTCCGAAATATTCAGGAAGCGGATCTTGCCGTTGTGCACCCAGGCTTCGACTGCGAATTCCCAGCCATCGAGATGGGATTCCATCAACGCCGGAAATTCCTCCTCCGGAATGGCATCCACATCGTCCGGCGTGCGAATGACCCGATGGCCGAGGCAGCCCGCCTTGTCAAAGGCCTTGAAATGGATCGGATCGTTGGGGTCGCCGTCGAGCTTCAGCAAGGTCTGGTTGACCCGTTTGAGGAAGCGGATCACGTCGTCGCGGTCATGTGCCTCCTCGAAAATGCCGACCCGAATACCGCCCAGCTGGGCCCGCCGCTTCATCAGCGACTTGTCGCGCATCAGCATGGCCTGGCCAAGCAGGCGCGGGTTATCCAGCAATACCGAGTTTATCGCGCCGGCCCACTCCACGGTTTCCTCGAACAGGGGCACTGCCACATCGACGCCCATCTCCTGCAGCGTCTGCGCGATCTCCATCGAGCGATCATTCAGCCGTTCGAAATTCCACGGCAGGTAGGGGATATCGTGTTGTTTGCAATACTCCTCGGCCCAGTCGGGTGCAACCACCACGTAGCGGCGATCGAAGTTCTCCGCAGCCTCGATGGCATTGAGGCTCCAGCCGAGTAGAGCGATGTACCCTTTGGAGGGGTTCTTCTCCATGTACCAGCCTCCTTTAGCGAAATGAATCACGGGCGACAGGACGAACTCGCAAGCGTTCACTATACAGAAGGCTGCAGCTTCTCTCAGGCATCGTTCGGGAAAGCCTCCTTGTTGACACCGGATTGCAGCCGTCGCTAGATTCCACCGTCCGCGTTATGAAACCACCGTTTTTTTTCGGCTGCCCGCGATGTTTCAGGGCCGGGTTACGCGACAATCCTTTGGGCGGCGACGGGCCGTACCCGTCACTTCAGGCCGTGACTGATCGCGTGCCATGGTGCCTTGAGGCCGGCCTGCTGCCGGCAATCGCGGCTCCCGTCGTCCGGAACCGTTCCGTCAGTGAGGGTGCAGAAAAAATGAAACTGCGAGGAGCAATGGCTGCAGCGGCAGCCGCTATTTTCTTTGTTGGTGCCGTTGATGCCCACGGGCCGACGCGCCAGCGCGCGGAAGCCAGCGTCGAGATCAACGCGCCGGTGGACAAGGTGTGGGCGGCGGTAGGTGATTTCGGCAACATGAACTGGCACCCGGCGGTCACCGATACCCGTATCGAGGGTGCCGGCACCGATGATGCCGTGCGCACCCTGGTTCTCGATAGCGGTGACACCATCGTCGAGGAGATCCGCCGCTATGACGAAGAACGGATGACCTATGCGTACCGCGCTACCGAGTTTGACGTGGATGTTCTGCCGGTGAGTAACTACACGGGCAACATTACCGTCTCGGCGAATGACGACGGCACGTCGACGGTGCTCTGGCGTGCGGCCTTCACCCGTGCCGAGCAGCAGAATGACCCGCCGGAACATCTGAACGAGGAAGCTGCCCACGCCGCCATCAACGCGCTTTATGAAGAAGGGCTTGCAGCGCTCAAGGCGCAGCTCGAGGGCGCCAGATAAAGCGCAGTTTGACCAGACCGCGAAACGGCGCCTTCGGGCGCCGTTTTTCTTTGCCGCGCTGCAACCCTGGGCGGGATCATGCTGTCCCAGTGAGGGAGATGGCGAATCACGACGCAGGCGGCGGTTCGCATCGGAACACTCGCCATCACGGCATAGCGGTAGCGGCTGGTCGCGATGACCCGTCGATTAACAGGAACCCCCGACGAAATGAGCCAGTCCGAACACCGTCCGGCGACCCTGCGGCGCCTGCCAGCGCCTGCCATGCGTCTCAGTCGACCGGAGATCTGGTTGCTGGAGAGGTACGGCGATCATCTCGGCGCTCACCGCAAGGTGCCCCGGCTGATTCCGTTACTGCTGGTGCTGAGCCCGGTGGTGTGGTTCATCGCTCCGGATCGTTGGGGCGTCGTGCTGACGCCCTGGGTTGGTGCCCTGGCCCTGCTGCTCGCTGGTCTGTACCTGGGACGCGTCGTGATTGCCACCGGGCGCTCCTGTCTGGAACATGCGGGGGGAGACGAAATGCTGGATGCTGCGCGTCTTCGCGAGCTTCGCACCGGGTTGCTGGGTGCCTTGAGTGTCATTGTCTGTACGCTGGTTCTGGCCGTCGTGTTCCTTCTTGCCGCGCAGCGTGTGCTAGCCGGAGGGGCTGCTGATGTGGCAGCGCTGCTCTGGGCCCTGTGCCTTGGAGGCCTGTTTCTGTCCCTGTTTGTTGGCGAGTTGGTCATGCGCCTGATCGATGTCATCTCGGATGACGTGGCGCCTTGAATGCTGACTCGATCCCCCTCCTGTCTGGAGATTCGATCCATGGTCCGTCCGATAACCGTCCTGCTCTGGCTGCTCGCAGTCGTCGGGCTTGCGCTCTCGCCGCTTGCTGCAAGCGAGGAACCTGCCGAGAAGGCCGAAGCGGTTTTCGCCGGTGGTTGCTTCTGGTGCATGGAACCGCCGTTCGATGCGGTCGATGGCGTACTGGACACCACCTCGGGATACAGCGGCGGTCACATCACGAATCCGACCTACGAGGACGTGATCGGCGGTGACAGCGGTCACTACGAGGTGGTTCGAATCACCTACGATCCCGCCCTCGTGAGTTATGAGCGTCTGCTGGAGGTGTACTGGCGCAATATCGATCCTCTGGACGCCGGTGGCCAGTTCTGTGATCGCGGTGAGTCGTATCGCTCCGCCATCTTCGTTGCCGATGCGCATGAGCGGAGGATGGCCGAGGCCAGCCGTAACCGGATAGGCGGGCGTTTCAAGGACCCGATAAAGACGGAAATACTGGAGGCTGCACCGTTTTACGCGGCCGAGGATTATCACCAGAACTATTATCAGGAAAACCCCGTGCGGTACCGCTTCTATCGTTACACCTGCGGTCGTGATGCACGTTTAAAGGAGTTGTGGGGCGACGGCGCCGGCGGTTGAGGCGACGCTGGCCTGATTTCATGTCTTCGTCTGCCTCCCTCAATCACCGATGGCGGTGCCGTCCAGTCGCGGGTCGGCGCCGCCTCGCCAGCCACCTTCGATCCGTTCAATGCCGTGAATGCCGCTGCGCATCGGCACCAGGCGCACATCGTGGCCCAACGCGCGCAGGGTCTGGGCCACATCCTCCAGCGGCGTACCCTGTTCCAGTTCCAGTCCGCTACCCCGGTGCACCATGTTCGGGAGCGAGATGGCATCCTGCACGGTCAGCTCCCAGTCAAGCACCCCGATCAGGGCCTTGATCACGTAGCCAATGATCCGACTGCCACCGCGGGAACCGATGATCAGGCGGATCTCGTCATTTTCGTCAAGCACGATAAACGGCGACATGGAACTGCGGGGGCGTTTGCCGGGGGCGACCGCATTGGCGACCTCGATCCCGTTCTGCACTGCCTGAAAGGTGAAGTCGGTGAGCTGATTATTGAGCAGGAATCCGCCCACCATGATGCGGCTGCCAAACGGCGCCTCGATGGAACTGGTCATCGACACCACGTTTCCTTGTCCGTCTACCACAGCGAAATGGGAAGTATCCTCCGCAGTCTCCTCGTCCACGGGCTCCGGCACGGCGGGCAACTCCGGACGTACGCCGGGCAGGCCTGGCAACGGTCTTTCGTTAACCCGTGCCGGATCGATCAGTTCCGCCCGCTGTTGCAGATACTCCGGGTCGATCAGCGCGGCGGTAGGTACCGAGACGAACCCGGGGTCACCGACATAACGGAAGCGGTCGGCGAAGGCCAGCCGGCTGGCTTCGGTGATCAGGTGGATGGCCTCGGCGGAGTTCGGTGCCATCGCTGGCAGATCGAAATGCCCGAGCATTCCCAGAATCTGCAACACGGCGATTCCACCGGAGGAGGGTGGCGGCGGGCCGCATAGCCGCCAGCCGCGATAGTCGGCGCAGACTGCGTCGCGTAGCAGTGCCTCGTAGCTGGCCAGATCGTCCAGCGTCAGGTCTCCGCGGCCTGGCCAGCGGGACCGAGTTGCAGCGACGATCTCCTCCGCCAGTTCACCCCGATAAAGGGCGTCGGGGCCCTCGTTGGCAATCCGTTGCAGGGTGTCGGCCAATTCCGGGTTTTGTAGCCGCGGCGGATCCTGGCGCGCCTGGCGCCGGAAATAGCGCCGTGTGTGAACGTACAGACGCAGCGACAGATCCCGCTGTACCTGTTGCTGTAGCCGGGTCGGCATGTCGATGCCTTCCCGGGCCAGCGCAATGGTGGGTTCGAACAGGTCCGCCCACGGCAGTTGACCGTGATCCTCATGCGCCAGGTGCAAAAGGGCGACTGTGCCGGGAACCCCCACGGCCTTGCCGGAGGGAATGGCAGACCAGAGGGGCTGTCGTCGGCCAAGCACCGTGAAGCGGTCGGCGGTGGCGGCCGCCGGCGCTGTTTCGCGGCCGTCATAGACGTTGATGACTTCGCCATCGGCTGAGCGATAGAGCATGAAGCTGCCGCCGCCGATGCCGCTCTCCGAGGGTTCCACGAAGCCCAGGGCGATCTGCATTGCGATTGCAGCGTCTACGGCATTGCCACCGCGACGCAGGATATCCCGTCCGATGCGACTGGCGTGCGGATTACCCGACACCACCATGTGGTGCTCGGCGAGTTGTTCCCCGGGCGACTGGTTTGGCGCCGGGACGCCGGTTTCGATATCGGCCGTATGGCAGGCTGTCAGCAGGAGGCTCGGAATGCAGTATGCGAGGAGACGAGAAGGCAATGATCAACCTCTTTACGAACGGGAGTTTGTGCGGGATCGTGGGCAGGTCGCGGAACGGCGACAGTTGTGCCAAGGCCTGGGGCTTGTTACCCGGGAAACACTGATTTATTCCCGCGTCTGCGCCCGAGACCGGTTTTGGTCATCTGGCAAGGCGCGGTGCCGGTTCGTTGGCCATAGCTACCGGGCCAGTGGCGCAACACAGCAGTCGGAAAAAATGCGGACTCCAACTCAGGCGCTAGAATAAATCCGTGTTTCCCTAGGGTATCACTGCGGTTGCGGGAAATTGTCCGGTGTCGCGGTTGCCAACGGTGGGGTGACCACTGGCAAGGTACAGCCTGCGGTCCATACAAAAATCTGGAGAAAGAACATGCAGACGATGGTTCGTGGTTCCCGTTTTCTGGTTTATCCCTTTGTGCTTCTGTTTCTGATGATGGGGGTTTTCACGCAGACGGCCGCTGCCGGGATTGTCGGCACCGAGACGGTGATCAGTGAGTCGGTCACCGCTGACAAGCGCGCCCAGGTGTTGTCGCTGCTCGACCGTGAGGACGTGCAGGAGCGTCTGGTGCAGTACGGCGTTTCGCCGGAAGAGGCCAAGGAGCGCGTCGCGAGCATGACCACCGAGGAGCTGGCGCAGATGGCGGACAGCATCGATGAGCTGCCCGCAGGCGCCAGTTCCGGGTTGGTCCTGGCGCTGGTCCTGGTCATTCTGATCATCATACTGGTCCGCTGATGCGACTCGGTCATACCGGGGTTGCCCTTGCACTGTGCGCCACAGGCCTGGTTGCCGGCTGTGCCGGTACCGGGCCTGCCGATGGCCTGCACGCGCCCGAGGGGCACTGGCAGATTGTCGATCACCGGCTCGCGCCGATCGCGGCGATGGACGATACCGAGGCCGAATCCTGGTATGGCCGAACGCTTGAGTTTCGCAGTGGCTCTGCCCGGTTACCGGAAAAACGCTGCATCCAGCCTATTTACGAACACCGACTGGTCGAGCCCGAGGCCTACTTCGGTGAAGCCGATGACGTGCGTGCCGAGGTGGTGCGGGATCTGCGGCGCAGTGACGGTCTGCTCCAGGTTACCGAGGTGATCTGTGAGGGGCGAACCGCAGACACGGTCGGCGGAACCCTGCTCTGGATCGACGAAAATCGCGCCATGACCCCCTGGGATGGTGTGCTGTTCGGACTCGAACGGCGGCAGTAGCGTTGGTATGGCGTCATGAAGGGTCCGCCGTCTCTCCGCAGTCACCTGTCCTGCGGCCTGTTGTTGCTAGGCATCTTGCTGCTCGCCGCCTGCGCCCGAACTCCGTTACAGCTTGATGAACTGGCAGCCGAGGAACTGGGCGAGCCCCGTTCGATGGAACTGACGGATGTTCCGTTCTTCCGTCAGGAAGCTTACCAATGCGGTCCTGCGGCGATGGCCACCCTGATGAATCATCGGGGTCTGGAGATCGCCCCGGAGCAGCTGACGCCGCAGATGTATCTGCCGGGTCGACGGGGCAGCCTGCAGATTGAACTGCTGACGGCTGCCCGGCGGCAGGGCTTTCTGGCCTACGTGCACGCGCCTGAACTGACAGGATTGCTGACCCAGATCCGCGCGGGTCATCCGGTTCTGGTGCTGCAGAATCTCGCCCTCGACCGCGTCCCGGTCTGGCATTACGCGGTGGTGGTCGGTTTCGACCTGGATGCAGACGAAATATTGCTGCGTTCCGGCACCACCAGGCGCGAGCGTCTGTCGCTGCGGCGTTTCGAGCGTACGTGGCAGCGCGGCGATTACTGGGCGATCAGTCTGCATCAGACAGGTGAGTTACCGGAGCAGCCGGATGAGACGCGTTACCTGCGTGCGGTTGCGGCGCTGGAACAGGTCGAGCGCTGGGCCGATGCCGAAGCCGGTTATCTGGCCGCCGTGGAGCGCTGGCCAGACAGCGCCACGGCCTGGTTCGGCCTTGGCAACAGCCGGTATCAGCAGGACGATTTCGCCGCCGCCGAGGAACATTATCGGCAGGCTCTTCGGCGCGATGCGCTGCAGCCAGCGATTCATCATAACCTTGCCTGGGCACTCATCCGTCAGCACCGAGCCGACGAGGCTCGCCCCCATGCCGAGGAGGCCGCGCGCCTGGCCGACGACGACCAGCCTCATTACCGGGCTGCACTGGAGGCGTTGCGCTGAAGTTACCCCGGCCCGGTAATTCGGGCTACCGAACCGGCACCGCGCCTTGCCAGATGACCAAAACCGGTCTCGGGCGCAGACGCGGGAATGTATCAGTGTTTCCTTAATATCCTTGAATTGGAAACACTTTGCCGGCCATTCACACCGTGAAATCGGCAAGCCGCGTCCGGATTTGTTAGGCTCTGCGCCATTCTTTGCGCGTCAGACCTCTGACAGACAATATTTTTCGCCCGCGATGGCAATTTCTGCCGGGCCCGGCAAGACCCCCGATACGGAAAGGAGAACGCTTCGTGGTCGCCTCACGTCTCAGCCGATTCATCCTCTCGCTCCTCCTCCTGCTTGGCCTTCTTGGACTAACCGCGCCAGCCGCGTTGGCAGAGACGCAGATAGAAGCCGGAGATCAGAGCTATGCGGCGCTGGCCGACATCCTTGAGGACGATGAGCGCCGCGCTCGTTTGATTACCGAGTTGCGCCTGCTGTCGCAGCCGCCCGAGGGGCTGGAGGAGCATGCGACTCCCAGCGGCCAGGATGAGGAATCCGTTTCCCTGCCGCGACGGATTGCGATGGTGACGCAGAATTTCGCCGAGCAGGTGGTGAATCAGTTCAACGAAGCCGTCACCGCGTTGCGTACCAGCGATGTGTCGATGGACGGTGCCAGTCTGGCGGCGATCGGATTGGCGGCACTGAACCTTGGCGGCGTCATCGTGGTGACCGTGGTCGCATTCTTCGGGCTGCGGCGCATCGCCAAACCGCTGTTCGACAAGGCAAGCCTCTGGGCCGCAGATGCAGAGGGTGGTGCTGGAATCCTGCGTCGCGCCGTGGCCATCGTCTACTCGGCGGTGCTGGATATCCTGGTGGTGGTGCTGGCCTGGGTGGCTGGTTATGTGCTGGCGCTGTTCGTGTTCGGTGAAACCGGCGTCATGGACTCGCAGCAGACGCTGTTCCTGAACGCGTTCCTGCTGATCGAGGTGTTCAAGGCCCTGATCCGGGTCATCTTCGCATCGCGTAACGACGCCCTGCGTCTGTTGCCGATGAGCTCTGAAAACGCCGCCTACTGGAACGCCTGGCTAGCGCGTATCGCGGGCTTCATCGGCTACGGTCTGATGCTCGTGGTACCGATCATCAATTACAACATTTCGCCAGGGGTTGGTCAGGGCTTCGGGCTGCTGATCATGCTGCTGGCCCTCCTCTATGCGGTCACGGTGATCAGTCAGAACCGGCAGGACGTACGGGATCGTCTCGAGGGTATGGCCGGGGAGGCCGAGTTCGCGGTGACCCGCGTGCTGACCGGCATGCTGGCCAAGTCCTGGCATTTCCTGGCCATCGCCTATTTCCTGGGCCTGTTCGTGGTCACCGTGGTCAACCCGGAATCGGCGTTGCCGTTCATGGCCAGGGCGACGGTCCAGACCCTGGTGGCCGTGGGTGTCGGCTTTGCCGTGGAACTGCTGCTGACCAGCCTGGTGGCGAGGCCCATGACCGTTCCCGGCGAAATGCACATGAAGTTCCCGATGCTGGAGACTCGCCTCAACAGCTACATTCCGAAGGCGGTGAGGGCAGTGCAACTGCTGGTGCTGATCACCGTAATCGCCGTGGTGTTGGATGCCTGGGGCATCTTCAATCTGGGCGTCTGGCTGGTGTCTGATGCCGGTCTCACCACCATTGCCCGCATCGTGACCGTCGCCCTGGTGATCGGGGTGGCAACGCTGATCTGGATCGCTGTCGCCAGCTGGATCGAGCATCGGCTCAACCCGGAGACCGGCGGTGGCGAGCCGACCTCTCGCGAAAAGACGCTGCTGACCATCTTCCGTAACGCCATCGCAATCGTGATCATCACCATGGCAGTGATGATTTCGCTAGCCGAGATCGGCATCAATATCGGGCCGCTGATCGCCGGTGCTGGTGTTCTTGGTCTGGCCATCGGTTTTGGTGCGCAGAAGCTGGTGCAGGACATCATCACCGGCGTCTTCATCCAGCTCGAGAACGCGATCAATGCCGGCGACGTGGTCACCGCCGCGGGCATCACCGGCACCGCCGAGAAGCTGTCGGTGCGCTCGGTGGGCATTCGCGACCTGTCGGGAACCCTGCACATCGTGCCGTTCTCGGCAGTGGACACGGTGTCCAACTACATGCGCGAATTCGGTTACCACGTCGGGGAATATGGTGTGGCCTACCGCGAGGATACCGACAACGTCATCCAGCATCTGCGCGAAGCCTTCGACGAACTGGTGGCGGATGAGGAGCATGGCGAGAAGGTCATCGGCGAACTCGAGGTTCACGGTGTCACCGCACTGGCTGACAGTTCGGTCAACGTGCGCGTCCGGATCAAGACCACTCCGGGGACGCAGTGGGGCATCGGCCGTGAATACAACCGTCTGGTGAAGCGGCACTTCGATGCTGCGAATATCGAGATTCCGTTCCCGCACACGACGATCTACTTCGGTCAGGACAAGGACGGTTCGGCGCCGCCGCTGCTTCATCGCAAGCTCGACAGCGAGAAGGCGGGCAAGACCAAGGATGCAGACGAACGCAGCGGCGAGGCGTCGAGCAAGTCGGCCGAGGCGAATCCGAAGTACAAGGGCGACTTCGACGACGCTGACGATTGATGCGACGCAAGGCGGGGTAACCCGGCGGTAGCGGCGAAAGGTGCCAACGGGGCTTGCTCTGCGGGTAATGTCGACGGATGATTGGGGCGTGGCGCTGACGTCGCGTTCGGTATCAGCCGGGCGGCATTGCGGGATCTGCAGAGCATCCGGATCCCGGCATTGCTTGATGAATGACGGCAGCTTTCTCGATTGGCGAGCAGGCGAAAGGAATCATGCCCTACCGCGTTTTCTATTCGTTTCATGATCGGCAGCAGTTCGTTTCCTCCGACAAGCCCGTCTCCATGGAGGTGGCGGATATCCGTCAGGACCTCCTCGCCGCCCTGGAAGGTGATGGCGATTTCATCGGTCTGATCGATGAGCATGGGACCGTGCTTCAGTTCATCTATGACGAACTGGGTGATCGCTTCTGGGTCGAGATTCCGCACAGCAATGAACGGTCCTCGCACGGGCGGTGGTTGCCGTACGAGGAGTGCGCAGTGCTGTTGGCGGAATTACCGGAGCAGTTTCGTCCGGAGTCCTTTGACGGGTTCGAGCACCGGCCCTGGCGCACTGGCCGCGTTCCCGGGCACCGCTAGCCAGGCGCCTTGGAAAACTGCCGGTTGCGTAGTGGTCGATTGCCCGGGTCTGTGCGGGGGATGTCGGCCCGTGGCGCGGGTTTTTCCCGGGAATGACGTCGCTTCGTGCCAACGAAAAAGCCGCACTGTCTGGAGTGCGGCTTTTTCGTTGGCACGTGTCCCGGCGGGAATTTCAGCGCCGGGCTGATCGTCCGTTGGTGCGCATGGTCAGCGTCTGACCCGGGTGCAGCACGGGGTCGGGATCCAGATCGTTCCAGTTGCGGATCTCATCCATGGAGACGCCGAAGCGCTGCGCGATCATCGACAGTGAGTCGCCACTGCGCACGGTGTACTGTTCGGCACCCTGCGCTTGGGCAATGGGTTGCCGACCAGCGCCTGCCGGTATCAGCAGTCGCTCGCCGGGGCGGATGATGTCCCCGTTCAGACTGTTGGCCTGCCTGATCGCGGCCACAGACGTGCCATGTCGGTTGGCGATGGCGCCCAGACTGTCGCCGCTTCGCACTTCGTACTGCTGATAGGCAATCCGCTCGTCCGGAGGCAGTTGCGCAAGCTGTGCGATAAAGGTGTCCGCCGATTCCGCCGGCACCGCAATCTGATGTGGCCCGCCGGGGTCCGTGACCGCGTGGTTCAGGCCGGGATTCAACGTGCGCAACGTCTCCGTGTCCGTGCCCGCAATCTCCGCGGCCTTGCTCAGATCGATCTGGCTACCGTTGGTCTCGACTACCGCCAGCACCGGCTGGTTAGGCAGCGGCTGCAGCGTCAAGTCATGCTTTCCGGGATCACGAATCAGCTCTGCCACGGCGAGTATCCGTGGCACGTAGCGCTGGGTCTCGGCCGGCAGCGACAGGCTCCAGTAGTCCGTCGCACGCCCGGCCTGGGCGTTTCGCCGCAGGGCCTGCTGAACGGTACCCTTGCCGGCATTGTAGGCGGCCAGGGCCAGGAACCAGTCGTCGAACATGCCGTGCAGCATCTCCAGGTAATCCAGTGCCGCTTCGGTGGACGCAATGACGTCCTTTCGGCCATCGTAGAGGGCGGTGGTTCGCAGGCCGCGGTATTCCGCGGTCTTCGGCATGAACTGCCAGAGACCGGATGCCTGCATGCTGGAGCGGGCATCGGGATTGAAACCGCTTTCCACCGCCGGAATCAGGGCGATTTCCAGCGGCATATCGCGGGCCTCGACCTGTTCGACGATGTAGTGCAGGTAAGGCGCGGCCCCCTGCGACAGATTATCCAGAAACCCGTGCGAACCGGCATACATACCAATCGCCGCCTCGATGCGGTCATTCCGGACATCGCCGTAGGCAAACCCCTGACGCACGCGCTCCCACAGGTTATCGACATCTGCGGTGGCTTCGCTGTCCGGGCTCTCCGAAGCCGCCTGCTCGACTTTCTTGCCGTTGGTGGACAGTGCCGGGTGCTCGGCCCGCACCGGGCGCTGCTCGGTGCGGGCGATGTCATCACCGGGCACTCCGGTGGAACGGCCGGCGTCGTATGCCGCGCAGGCTGATAATGCCAGGACGGCGAAAATGACAAAAAGTACATTCCGGGAACCCATGGGTGCCCTCCAGTAACATGCTGTTGAATTCCTTTCAGGCGAGTCAGCGCTACAGCGGCCGGACTCGCCTAGGGAGACACTGATTTATTCCCGCGTCTGCGCCCGAGACCGGTTTTGGTCATCTGGCAAGGCGCGGTGCCGGTTCGGTAGCCCGAGCTAC
>SL_7KL_010_BRINEDRAFT_10000170_pt1 | contig 29077 bp, 27 predicted proteins | sample SodLak_010_BRINE_FD_10663 | JGI IMG/M metagenome (IMG submission 10663)
GGGGTCGCGGCAGTCGGGCGTGTTTCTTGGGTACTTCTTTGCACGAGCAAAGAAGTACCTCGCGGTGCGCTCGCGAGAGAGCGCCTGGCAGGCGGCCCGACGAAGGCACGTAAACACCGGAAGACGAACCAGGGCCAGCCACCAACTGCGTTGAAGGTCAGGCGATGAGGCGGGTGGCGAGGGCGAACCACAGGGGCAGGGTGACCAACGACAGCGCCGTGGTCAGCGTGACCGCGGCCGCGTAGAGGCCGGTATCCAGACGGAAGCGATCGCAGAACACCAGTCCCAGGACCATCGCCGGCATCGCCGCCTCCAGCACCGATCCGACACCGGGCACACCCTCGAGGCCGGTCCACAGCACCAGGCCCAGCGCGAAGATGGGGGCCAGAATCAGCTGGACCACGGCCACTACCGCCAGAGGCCGGGCATCGCGTCCACGAAAGCGATTGAATACCAGCGCCAGCCCCAGCGAGAACAGCATCAGCGGGGCCACGCTGTCCGCCAGGAACCCGAGAAAGACGTCCAGCCAGTCGAGCAATGGGACCCCGGCGAGATTCAGCGCCACACCCACCACCGCCGCCCAGATCGACGGCACCGCCGCCAGCCCGCGCAGTGGACTCCCGCCCCCGTACAGGCGTACCGCCTCGGGATCGCCGTAGCGCCGCGCCAGCAGCACGCCCAGCGTCAGTACCAGCGGGAGGCAGGCAAAGAGGTCGTACTGGATCGCCACCGCGCGGCCAGGCTCGCCGAACAGGCTGTCGAGCACCGGGAGACCGAGATAGGTGGCATTGGGCCAGGCAGCCGCCAGCAGCATCGCGCCGATCGCCGCACGCTCCGCCATGCAGACGCGACAGGCCAGCAATGTGACCCCGACCATCGCCAGAACCGTGAGGCCCGCCACCAGGGCGATACGCAGGGAGTCGAGGCCCAGCGGGGCCACCCACAGCACCTGCAGGACCAGCGCCGGAAGCAACAGGTAGTAGACCAGGGTCGTAAGGACCCGGCGCGTCGTATCCGCATCCAGACCACCCGGTTGCAGGGCGCGCCAGACCACGCCCGCGACGATCAGCGCCCCCATCTGGGTCATCACGCTCAACATGGCAGGCGTCCGGCCTCGGGGCGCTGGGGCATAGTGACGGCATCCTTTCGCGCATGGCGCAGGGGTTTGCGGTCATTCTACGATCCTGGCACGCGCCCCACACAAAAAAACCCGGCGGGGCGACGCCCCCGGCCGGGTTCGATCTCGCGGGCTGGGCCCGCGGGAAACCGTTGTCAGAGGCGGCTTACGCGCCCCCGGCCTGCTCCTGTTCCTGCTGCTGGCGCTCGACGTCGGCGCGCACCTGCTCCATGTCCAGCTCGCGCACCTTGCCCAGCACCTCGTCCAGCTGACCGGCGGACAGCACGCCCGGCTGGGAGAACACGATGATCTGCTCGCGGAAGATCATCAGGGTCGGGATGGAACGGATCTGGAAGGCGCCGGCGATGGCCTGCTCCTCGTCGGTATTCACCTTGGCAAAGACCACGTCGGAGTGCTTGCCGGAGGCCTCCTCGAAGGTCGGGGCGAACTGCTGGCACGGGCCACACCAGGGGGCCCAGAAGTCCATGATGACGATGTCATTCCCGGTAATAGTGGATTCGAAGGTGTCCTGCGTGAGTTCCTGAACGGCCATGATGGCGGGCTCCGGTTAAAAATGTCCCCGAACCTTACCAGCCTCCGCGGCCGCTTTCAGGATTTCGATGCTGCGAGCATGGCCGCTCGCAGGCGTTCCAGACGCTCGATCGGGTCGTCGGCCTCCAGCAATTGCTGCTTGATTTCGAGGTCGATCGGGAGCAGTTCGGTCAGCCGCGCGGCAACCCAGGTCGAGTCGTCGAAGCGCCGTTCCAGGTGCGACCAGGGCGTACCCAGCTGGTCCAGCAAGCGCTCCAGCAGATCGGCCAGCGAGGCATAGTCGACCGGCAGGCTCACCTCGGGATACTCCGGCAAGGGCTCCACATCACCCAGCCACAGACCGTCATCGGCGTGCCGGGCATTGTGGATGACCCGCCGGCCCTCGCCCTTGACCAGGATCCCCAGCAACCCGTCGGGACGCTGGTCCCAGTCCACAATGATCGCCTCGGTGCCGACACTGTAGAAACCCGCGGAGGGATCCGTCTCGGACGGGAGTTCACCGGATTCGCGTTCCGGTTCGGTCGCCACGATGACGAAGCGACCATCGCTGCGCAGGCAGCGCCGCACCATGTCCAGATAACGGGTCTCGAAGATCCGCAGCGGCAGCAACCCCTCGGGGAACAACACCGTGTTCAGCGGAAACAGCGGCAGCGTGGTCATGCATCCTCTCCCGGCTCCGGGGCCGCGCCCCAGCGCGGCACCAGGGCGTGCTCGACGTCGAGGTGATCCAGCACCCGCGCCACCATGAAGTCGATCAGGTCATCGATGGACTGCGGACGGTGATAGAAGGCCGGATTCGCCGGCATCACCACCGCACCCATGCGCGCCAGACGCAGCATGTTCTCCAGGTGGATCTCGGAGAACGGCGTCTCGCGCACCACCAGCAGGAGCTTGCGGCGTTCCTTGAGCACCACGTCGGCGGCACGCTCGATCAGCCCGCGCGAGGCACCGGTCGCAATGGCCGACACGGTGGCGGTGGTGCAGGGGCAGACCACCATGGCCTCCGGCACGGCCGAGCCGCTGGCGACCGGGGCGGTCCATTGCTCGGGCCCGTAACAGTGGATCTGATCGGGGGCCGCCTGATAGCGCTCAGTGAAGTAGCGCGCAATCTCCACCGGGCGGCCGGGCAAATTCAGGTCCGTTTCCAGCCCGAGGACGACCTGCGCCGGCTTCGACAGCATCAGGTGCACCTGGACGCCGGACTCGACCAGGCACTGCAACAGGCGCAAACCATANGGCGCACCGGAGGCGCCGGTCAGGGCCAGAGAGATGCTGCGCGGGCGTTCGGTCATGCGGGCGTCCCCTGCAGGGCGTCAATCAGGCGCAGGTGCAACCCGTCGAAGCCTCCGTTGCTCATGATCACCAGCGTATCGCCGGATCGAACGGTGGCAAGAATCCCCTGCAGCAGGGATTCGATATCGCGCGCCACGGACAGGTGCTCGCCGAGTTGCTGTTGCAGGCCCTCGGTGGACCAGTCGATCTCCGGAGCATGGTACAGATGCACTGCGTCGGCCTGCGCAAGCGCCGCACCCAGGGCCTCGGCGTGCACCCCCATGCGCATCGTGTTGGAACGCGGCTCGAGGATCGCCACCAGACGCCCACCCGGCGCCACCTGTCCGCGCAGCCCTTCGAGGGTCAGGCGGATCGCCGTGGGGATGGTGGGCGAAGTCGTCGATCACCCGGATGCCGTCGATCTCGGCGCGCAGCTCCTGACGCCGACGAACGCCGCGAAACGCCGGCATGGCGGCCAGGCCCGTAGCCAGCGGAACGCCGGCATGCCGAGCGGCGGCCAGGGCCGCCAGGGCATTCGCCAGGTTGTGACGCCCGGTCAGCGACCATTCCACCCGCCCCTGTGCCACGCCATCGGCCAGCACCTCGAAGACCGAGGCCTCGGGGTTCAGGGCGCGCGCGGCCAGCGCGGGGGTCGCATTTCCAGTGTCGCCTTCAGGGTTGGTCGCGAGGCGCTCCACCGGCGTCCAGCACCCCATCTCCAGCACCCTCTCCAGTGCGGCATCACCGGCCGGCATCAGGATACGCCCCTGCCCCGGCACCGTACGNACCAGGTGATGGAACTGGCGCTCGATCGCGGACAGNTCGGGGTAGATGTCGGCGTGGTCGAATTCGAGATTATTCAGGACCAGGGTGCGCGGGCGGTAATGGACGAACTTGGCGCGCTTGTCGAAGAACGCGCTGTCGTATTCGTCGGCCTCGATCACGAAAAACGGAGCATTCCCCAGGCGCGCACTGACCCCGAAATTGCCGGGGACCCCGCCGATCAGAAAGCCGGGGCTCATCCCCGCGTATTCAAGAATCCAGGCGAGCATGCTTGCGGTCGTGGTCTTGCCATGGGTACCGGCCACCGCCAGCACCCAGCGATCACGAAGGATGTGTTCGGCCAGCCACTGCGGGCCCGAGGTGTAGTCCAGCCCGCGATCCAGCAGGGCCTCGACGACGGGCATGCCGCGGCGCATTACATTACCGACCACGACGGGCCCCGCGTCGGGCAGCGTATCGGGGTCGTAGCCCTCGTGGTAGGCAATCCCGGCCTGTTCCAGCTGATCGCTCATGGGCGGGTACAGCTTCTGGTCGGAACCCGTGACCGCATACCCCTGCGCGCGCGCCAACTGGGCCAGTCCGCCCATGAAGGTCCCGCCAATCCCGAGGACGTGGAGCTGCCCGCCGGTCACTGGAACAGCCCGATCGCGGTCTGGGTGGCCACGCTGGAGACCACTATATAACCAAGCGCGATCAGCATTCCCACCAGACGCGAACCCAACCCCAGCGCCTGCTGCAGGATGTGACCAAAGACGAGCAGCAACCAGGCCAGGAGCACCAGCATCCCGAACACGACCCCGGTGGCGACCTCCTCCGGCTCGCGCGCCGGATCGGGTCCGCCCGCCAGCACCATCAGCAACGCCATCAACAAGCCCAGGACCGCGCCGGTCCCCGCCATCGCGGTGAAGGTCTGGCGCCAGCGATCCGCTACGCCCTGCATGNTCAGCAGGATGGCGACAAAGGCATACAGGACCACCAGGTCCATCACGTTCAGTGCCAGCGCCTGGCCGAAGCCGTACAGCGGGATCCCGATCACCATGCCGGCGATCAGGGCGATGCCGACCCAGAAGACCAGCGTGCCGTTATCCGCCGGCAGGTCCTGCGGCCCGGCGNGCAGGCGCAGGATGTTCAGCATCGCGGCAAGGCCGTTCAACGTTNGCTCTCCTCGGCCTCCATGGCCTCCATCGCCTCGAGCTCATCCAGTTCGTCCAGCATGGCATCGGCCTCGCCATCCGGCCTGCCGCCCCGCACCAGGAAGTCCCGGCGCTGCAGGTAACCCTGGCGCATCGCGATGTAGGGGTCGTCGGACAGTTGCGCCAGCATACGTTCGGTCGGGATCAAGCCGGCGCGCATGTCGACCACGTCCAGTGCGATCAGGCCGATCCACCACCCGGTGTGATCGTCGCGCAGGTTAGTGTGATAGAGCGGGCTGGTGTATCCATCCACCAGCCGCGCCGGGGCATCCCGTGCCGTGCTCGGTCCGAGGAAGGGCAGCTGGAGGTAGGGGCCTCGCGCCACGCCCCAGGCGCCCAGTGTCTGGCCGAAGTCCTCGTTGTTCTTGTCCAGCCCCATGGGCGAGGCGACGTCGATCAGCCCGAACAGNCCGAAGGTCGAATTGAACATGATTCGCCCGGTATCCGAGGCGGCGTTTTCCAGGTTGCCCTGCAACAGGTTGTTGAACAGGACCGTGAAGTCATTGAGGTTGGAAAAGAAGTTGCCCACCCCGGTCTGCACCGGTTGCGGCAGGCGCTGGTACTGCACTGCGGCCGGGCGCAGCAGCGACTCGTCGAAGTCCTGATTGATCTCGAACACCGCCCGGTTGTAGGACTCCCAGGGATCATCGGGGTGGCGGTCCTCGCTGGGCACCGTCGCGCAACCNGCCAGNCCAAGNAACNTCAGGGCCAGCAGGGCCGGGCGCAAACAGGAGACAACAGACATGTGATTCCTTAATTTTTCGATCCGGCGCCGAGCCGGTTACGCTCAGGCCCCGGTGATTGGGTAGATGTCCGCCTTGCGGGCAACCCCGACCTGACCGCGGCCCTGATCCTTGGCTTGATAACAGGCGCGATCCGCGGCGACAAAGGCCTCGTCCACTCCCGGCACGTCCGGTCCCAGCTCGACCACGCCCACCGAGGCGCCAATGGTGACGTCCCGGGCCTCCACCTGCAACGGCCGGTCGGCAAGGGCCGAGCAGATCCGCTGACCAAGGATACGCCCATACTCCGCGTTCGTATCGCGCGCGATCACGGCGAACTCGTCACCCCCAATCCGGGCCACGGCATCGTGACCCCGGGTCAGCTGGCGCAGCACATGAGCAACCTGGCGCAGGAGTTCGTCGCCGACCCGATGGCCATGGCGGTCGTTCACATCCTTGAAGTAGTCGAGGTCCACCAGCAGCAGGCTGGCCACCGCGCGATTGTCGCGGGCGGCATGCATGGCAATCTCCAGCTCGCGCTCGAAGGCGCGCCGGTTCAACAAGCCGGTGAGGCCATCGTGGCTCGCCTCGTGCACCAGGCGATCCACCAGCCTGCGTTCCTCGGAGACATCCGTCAGCACCAGCAGGGTCCGCACGGAACTGCCGGCTACCGGGTCAAGCGCGGTACGCGCGATACGCACGATCAGTTCGTGACCGTCACGCCGGACCAGACGGGCATCCGAACGCTCGCCGAGGGCCTGGTTCAGCGCTTCGCCCCGGGCATCCGCCGGCAGCAGGGGGCGGCCGGTACCCAGTTCGCGCAAATCGAGCAGTTGATCCAGGGAACAACCCAGAACCTGATCCCGGGTCAGCCCCGCCAGCTCGCGGGCCGCAGGGTTCACGTAGGAGATCCCGCCTCGTGCATCCAGGGTGATCACCGCATCCGGGATCGCGTCCATGCTGCGCTCGAGGTTGCGCCCGGAGCGACGCACCCGGGTGTGGACCCGCGAGACATACAGCAGCGCCAGCAGCGCGACCACTGCCAGCGCCGAGACCAGCCACAGGATGTTGTCACGCAGCCAGACCAGGATATCGAAGGGCTGCGGCGCATACAGGCCAACTCCCAGTTCGTACATCAGCCCGTGCACGTCCTCGTAGGACCGGGGTGCTGCCCAGCCGCCGATGCCGGCCGCCTGACTTGCCGGATGTTCCGCATCCAACGACAGGGTCGCCAGCAGGATGGCATGCGCCAGCCCGGTATCCAGGTCACCACGCATCGCCAGCGGCCACTCGGGGTACAAACGGGTACTGGCGCGGTAAGTGAACGACGGGAAGGCGCGCTCGCCGACCACCCGGACCTGCTCCACCCGTGGATCGCCACGTGCCTCCAGGTCCTCCAGGATGCCGGTCCGGAAGGTCGCGGCATCGACCTCCCCCTGCAGCACCCAGTCGAGGCCGCGGCCGACCGGAAAGCCGGTAAATACCACCGACGCCAGATCACTCTCGACGTCCAGCCCGGCCGCCTGCAATTCGCGCCAGGTCATCCACCAGCCCCCAAAGGCATCAGGATGCACCGCGGACAAGCGCTGCCCCCGCAGATCGTCCAGCTCCACCAGGTCATCCCGTTCGGCGCGGGCGATCACGACGGCCCCGAACCGGTCCTCGTCACGGCCCACCTGACGCGGCTGCATGGTCGCGATGCGCGATATCCCATGCTGCTGCTCCAACATCACGTAGGAACCGCTGTTGGTCAGGATCAGATCGAAGCGCTTGTCTGCTACGGCCGCCTGCAACCCGTCGTTGTCCACCGGCTCCAGCACGAAACGGGCCCCGTCGATCTGCTCTGACAGGTACTCGACGAATGGCGTCCAGCGTTGGCGTGCCACATCGTCGCCGCGGTGGGCGAGCACCCCGAGGACCAGGCGCTGCTCGTCCTCCGCCGCCGTTTCCTCCGCGAACAAGGGCGCCGAGGGATACAGCAACAGAACACCCACCAGGAACACCGCCAGGCCACCAGACATCCACGCGTTTCCCGGGCGCCGGAGCGGGGCAACCCTCAATGAGGAGCGCTGGCGGCCCGCCCCGCTCATTTCATGTCGGCTTGCGGTTGCGGCTGGCGGCGATACGCAGGCGCAGCGCGTTCAGGCGGATGAAGCCCTCGGCGTCCTTCTGGTCGTAGGCGCCGGCGTCATCCTCGAAAGTGGCGATGGCATCGTCAAACAGGGTGTCCTCGGAGCGACGCCCCGCGACGATCACGTTGCCCTTGTACAGGCGCAGGCGCACCTCGCCGTTGACCACGCCCTGGGTGTCGTCGATCGCGGCCTGCAGCATGCGCCGCTCCGGGCTCCACCAGTAGCCGTTGTAGATGATGCTGGCGTAGCGCGGCATCAGCTCGTCCTTCAGGTGCGCGGCCTCGCGGTCCAGGGTGATGGATTCCAGCGCCCGGCGGGCACGCAAGAGGATCGTGCCACCCGGGGTCTCGTAGCAGCCGCGGGACTTCATGCCGACATAGCGATTTTCGACGATATCCAGGCGGCCGACACCGTGGGCCCCGCCACGCTCGTTGAGCTTCGCGAGCAACTCCGCCGCGCTCAGGCGCTCGCCGTTGATCGAGACCGGATCGCCCTTCTCGAAGCCGATGGTCAGGGTCTCGGATTCGTCCGGCGCAGCCTCTGGGGAGACCGACCAGCGCCACATGTCTTCCTCGGCCTCGGTCCACGGGTCCTCCAGCGGGCCACCTTCGTAGGAGATGTGCAGCAGGTTGGCATCCATGGAATACGGCGACTTGGTGCCCTGCTTCTTGTAGTCCACCGGGATGTTGTGCTGCTCGGCGTAGGCCATCAGGCGCTCGCGCGAGTTCAGGTCCCACTCGCGCCAGGGGGCGATCACCTTGATGCCCGGCTTCAGCGCATAGGCGCCCAGCTCGAAACGCACCTGGTCGTTGCCCTTGCCGGTGGCGCCGTGGGCGATGGCATCGGCCCCGGTTTCCTCGGCGATCTCGACCAGGCGGCGTGCGATCAGCGGGCGCGCGATGGAGGTACCCAGCAGGTACTCGCCCTCGTAGATCGTGTTGGCGCGAAACATCGGGAACACGTAATCGCGCACGAAGGTTTCACGCAGATCTTCGATGTAGATCTGCTTCACACCCAGGGCCTCGGCCTTGGCGCGGGCCGGCTCGACCTCCTCGCCCTGGCCCAGATCGGCGGTGAAGGTGATGACCTCGCAGCCGTACTGATCCTCCAGCCACTTGAGGATGACCGAGGTATCCAGACCGCCGGAGTATGCAAGGACGACGCGCTTGATCGAGGAGCTCATAAGAATTTCTATCCTTTTCCTAAGGTAAAGATATAGTCGTTTTCGCGACCGGCGTCACTACCACGCCGGGGTCGCGGAGGGTGCGGCCGGATCCGGAACGGGGCCGGGGGCGCGGCCCTCGGACCCTTCCGTGTCGGCGACGGGGGCGTCACCCGCGTCGGCATCGCCGCTGTCCAGCCACCAGATATCGCTGCGCCGCGAGGCCTGGCGCGCGCCATCGGCGGCCGGGTCGACACCCGGGGCCTCGATCTCGACGCCCGCGGCCGGGACACCCGACTCCACCAGTGCCTGACGCACCACCTCGGCACGATTGCGGCTGAGGGGGCGGTTGATCTCCAACGGCCCGGCGGCATCCGTCCAGCCGACGACCCGAACGCGCGGGGTCTCCGCATCCGCCAGGATGCGGGCCGCGCGCTCCAGAACCTCGCGTGCCTCGGGATCCAGACGATGGCTGCCGGTTTCGAAATAAACGCTCCAGCGATCCAGCGCGCCCCCGTCCGGGCTCGCGGCAGGCGCGNCCTGCCCGCCATAACAGGCGCGGAAATCGCGCGCACGGAGGGCAAAACGAATGCCGCGAAAGTGCACCGAGTCGTCACCATCGGGAAAATCGATGCGCACGTCATGGCCTGCCAGCAGGCGGGCCTTGAGGAGTTGGGCCGATCCCTGAGGCACCCGGAACAAGCGATCGTCACGGGCCTGCAGCCGCAGATCCAGGGGCGACTGGGTCGCCGGGCGCAGCCATTCCGGCGCGCCGGTGCGCAGCCGCGGCGTGACGCCCGCCGGCATTGCGTAGGGGGCCTGCCAGAAGACTGCGGTCAACAGGCCCGGCCGGGCCTCGAAACGCAGCGTACCGCCGTGACGCACGGTCTGCTGGATGCGACAGGTGGCTTCTTCCTCGGTCAGCTGCCAGTCACTACGCTCCAGCGGTTCGCTGTAGGGCGCAGCACCCGCCGTGGTCATACCCACCCCCAGCAGCACCATCCCCGGGAGTGCGCAACGCAGCCACTGGCGCAAGCGGGCCACGACCCGCTAGCGCTTTTTCGGCGGCAGGATATCGGTGATCGAGCCGTGCGCGACCTCGGCGGCGAAGGCCACCGTCTCGCTGAGCGTCGGGTGCGGGTGCACGGTCAGACCGATGTCTTCCATCTCGGCGCCCATCTCCAGCGCCAGCATCGCCTCGCCGATCAGGTCGCCCGCGGACGGGCCGACGATACCGGCTCCGATCACGCGACCATCCGCGTCGAACAGCAGTTTGGTCAGGCCGTCCTCGGCACCCAGCGCGATCGCCCGGCCGGAGGCAGCCCAGGGGAACACGCCCTTGGTGTATTCGATGCCGTCGGCCTTGGCCTGCTCCTCGGTCACGCCCATCCAGGCGACCTCGGGGTGGGTATAGGCCACCGACGGGATGGCGCGGGCGTCGAAGTGGACCTTGTGCCCGGCGATCACCTCGGCGGCGACCTTGCCCTCGTGAGTGGCCTTGTGCGCCAGCATCGGCTGGCCGACCACGTCGCCGATGGCGAAGATGTGCTCGACGTTAGTGCGCTGCTGGCTGTCGACCTCGATGAAGCCGCGCTCGCTCACCTGCACGCCGGCCGCCTCGGCCTTGATCTTCGCCCCGTTCGGGCCGCGGCCCACGGCGACCAGCACGCGATCGAAGGTGTCCTCTTCCGGCAGGCCCTTGGCCTCGCCCTCGAACTGGCAGACGACCCCGGCCTTGGTGGCCTTGGCACCGGAGACCTTGCTCTTCAGGAAGATATTCTCGAAGCGTTTCTTCGCGCGCTTCTCGAACGGGCGCACGATGTCGCGGTCCGCGCCCGGCATCAGGGTGTCGGACAGCTCCACCACCGTGACCTTCGCCCCCAGCGACTCGTACACGCAGGCCATCTCCAGGCCGATGATGCCGCCGCCAACCACCAGCATGCGGTCCGGGATCTCCGCCAGGTCCAGCGCGTCGGTGGAATCCATCACCCGCTCGTCGTCCCAGGGGAAGCCGGGCAGCTTGATCGCCTGCGAACCGACCGCGATGATCGCGTGCTCGAAGCCGATCACCTCGCGGCCGTCATTGCCCTCCACCGCGATGCTGTTGGCGCCGGTGAATTCGCCGACGCCCTGGACCACGCGCACCTTGCGCTGTTTGCACAGCTGCTTGAGCCCGCCGGTCAGCTTCTTGACCGTGCCGCCCTTGTAGCCGCGCAGGCCCTCCAGATCGATCTCCGGTTCGCCGAACTTGATACCCAGCGCGGCGAAACGCTCGGCCTCGTGCAGCACCTCGCCGGCATGCAGCAGCGCCTTGGACGGGATGCAGCCGACGTTCAGGCACACGCCGCCGATCTCCGGGTAGCGCTCGACCATCACCACGTCCAGGCCCAGATCCGCGGCGCGGAAGGCGGCGGTATAACCGCCGGGGCCGGAACCCAGCACCAGCACCTGGCACTGGCTGTCGGTGTTCGGGTCGGCGGCCGCCTTGGGGGCCGCCGCCTTTTTCGGCTCACTCGCGGCGCCGGACTCCGCCTTCGCGGATTCGGCTTTGGCATCACCGCCGGAGGCGCCCTGCTCCTCGGTGTCCGCAGCGTCGCTGCTGGCCTCGAGATCCAGGAGCTTGCTGCCCTTGGACACCTTGTCCCCTTTTTTTTCACCGTGCCGGCCTCGGGGGCGGGCACGTCGATGGTCGCCTTGTCGGACTCCAGGGTGATCAACGGATCTTCCGGGGCGATCTCGCTGCCCGGCTGCACCAGGACCTCGATAATCTCGACGTCCTTGAAATCCCCGATGTCCGGGACCTCGATGGTCTTGGTCTGGCTCATCCAATCGCTCCGGTTCGAATTCGGTTACAGCAGCATGCGGCGCATGTCGGACAACAGCCCNCTCAGCGTGGTNGCGAAGCGCGCGCCCAGNGCGCCGTCGATCACCCGGTGATCGTACGACAGNGCCAGCGGCAGGATCAGGCGCGGCTCGAACTCCTTGCCGTTCCAGACCGGCTTCATGCTGGAGCGCGACACGCCCAGGATCGCGACTTCGGGGGCATTCACGATCGGCGTGAACTGGGTGCCGCCGATCCCGCCGAGGCTGGAAATGGTCAGGCAGCCGCCCTGCATGTCCGCCGGTTTCAGCTTCTTGTCGCGGGCACGCTGGGACAGGTCCATCAGCTCGGAGGCGATATCGACCAGGCTCTTGCGGTCCACGTCGCGCACCACCGGGACGACCAGGCCGTCCGGGGTGTCCACCGCGATGCCGAGGTTGTAGTACTGCTTGATGATCAGGTTCTCGCCGGTCGCGTCCAGCGAGGCGTTGAAACGCGGGTACTGCTTGAGCGCGGAGACCACCGCCTTCATCAGGAACGGCAGGAAGGTGACCTTCACGCCCTTCTTTTCGTACTCGGCCTTCAGCGACTTGCGGAAGTCCTCGAGCTCGGTGATGTCGGCCTCGTCGAACTGGGTCACGTGCGGGACGGTGACCCAGTTGCGATGCAGGTTCTTGCCGGTGAGCTTGTTGATCTTCGACAGCGCCTGGGTCTCGGTCGGACCAAACTCGGAGAAGTCGATCTCCGGCATCGGCTCGACCCCCAGCCCGCCACCAGCGCCCTGGCTCAAGGCGCGCTTGACGAAGCCCTGCACGTCCTCGCGCAGGATGCGCCCCTTGCGCCCGGAGCCGTCGACCTTGCTCAGGTCGACGCCCAGCTCGCGCGCGAACTTGCGCACCACCGGCGAAGCATGCGCCTTGCGGAAGGCCGACTCGTCACGGATGTGCTCGGTGGGCGACGGGCGCGGGTCGGCCCGGTCGGCGGCCTTCGGCGCCTCGGAGGGCTGCGGCTTTTCGGCCTCGGGGGCCGATTCGGCTTTGGCATCCGAAGAGGATGCTTCCTGCTTCGGCGGCTCGTCTTTCGCGGACTTGTCCTCGGCGGCACCCTCGTCGGAGGGTTCCAGCTCCAGGATCGGATCGCCCTCGTTGACGCGGTCGCCGGCCTTTACCTTGACTGCTTTCACGGTCCCGCCCTGCGGGGCCGGGATCTCGATGGAGGCCTTGTCCGATTCCAGCGTGATCAGCGGATCCTCCGGGGCGATGGTGTCCCCCGGGCTCACGATCACCTCGATGATCTCGACGTCCTTGAAGTCACCGATGTCCGGTACGTGCACGGTAGTCGTGTTGCTCATGTCTGCTCCTGCCTCGGTACCGGCGGCCTCAGGCCTGCAAGGGGTTGGGCCGTTCGACGTCGATCTTGTACTTCTTGATCGCGTCGGTGACGGTCTTGACCTCGACGGTCCCGGCGTCGGCCAGGGCCTTCAGGGCCGTGACCGCGATGTGGTAACGATCGACCTCGAAGTGCCGGCGCAGCGCCGCGCGGGTGTCCGAGCGGCCGAAGCCGTCGGTGCCCAGCACGCGATAGTCGGCCGGCACGAAGGCGCGGATCTGGTCGGCGTAGGCCTGGACGTAGTCGGTCGCGGCGATGACCGGGTCGTCCGAACCACCCAGGCACTCCTCCACCCAGGACTTGCGCGGCTTGGCCTCCGGATTCAGGCGCGCATGGCGGTCGGCATCGCGGCCGTCGCGGGCCAGTTCGTTGAAGCTGGTCGCGCTCCAGACCTCGGCGGCCACGCCGAAGTCCTTGTCCAGCAGTTCGGCGGCGGCGATGGCCTCGCGCAGGATGGTGCCGGAGCCCAGCAGGCGCACCTTCTTTTTCTTGCGCCCGCCCGCCTGGAAGCGATACAGCCCGCGGCGGATGCCTTCCTCGGCACCCTTCGGCATGGCCGGCTGCGGGTAGTTCTCGTTCATCACGGTGATGTAGTAAAAGACGCTTTGCTGCTCCGCGTACATGCGGCGCATGCCGTCCTGCACGATCACCGCCAGCTCGTAGGCGAAGGTCGGGTCGTAGGCGATGCAGTTGGGGACGTTGGCCGCCATCATCTGGCTGTGGCCGTCATCATGCTGCAGGCCTTCGCCGGCCAGCGTGGTGCGCCCGGCGGTCGCGCCCATCAGGAAGCCCCGGGCGCGCATGTCGCCGGCGGCCCAGATCAGGTCGCCGATACGCTGGAAGCCGAACATCGAGTAGAAGATGTAGAACGGCACCATCGCCACGCCGTGCGTGGAGTAGGAGGTCGCGGCCGCGATCCAGGAGGACATGGAACCGGCCTCGTTGATCCCTTCTTCCAGGATCTGGCCCTTCTTGTCCTCCTTGTAATACATCACCTGGTCCTTGTCCTGCGGCTCGTAGAGCTGACCGACCGAGGAGTAGATCCCCAGCTGACGGAACAACCCTTCCATGCCGAAGGTGCGGGCCTCGTCGGGCACGATCGGAACCACGTTCTTGCCGATCTTCTTGTCGCGGGCAAGCAGGGTCAGCAGCCGCACGAAGGCCATGGTGGTCGACATCTCGCGCTCGCCGGAGGCCTCCAGGAGGCCGTTAAACGCATCCAGCCCGGGCACTTCGAGCGGCGTAGCCAGCGGCCGGCGCACGGGCAGATGCCCGCCGAGGTCGTTGCGCCGCGCGTTCATGTACTTCATCTCTTCGGAGTCGGGGTCCGGCTTGATGTACTCGGCCTTCTCCACCTGCTCGTCGGACAGCGGGATATTGAAGCGGTCGCGGAACTGCTTCATGTCGTCCGAATCCATCTTCTTCTGGCTGTGGGTGCGGTTCTGGGCCTCGCCCGCCGCGCCCATGCCATAGCCCTTCACGGTGTGCGCGAGGATCACCGTCGGCTGCCCCGTGTGCTCGGCTGCCGCCTTGTAGGCCGCATAGACCTTGACCGGGTCGTGCCCCCCGCGATTCAGCCGCCAGATGTCCTCGTCGGACATGTTGGCCACCATGCGCTGGAGTTCGGGATACTTGCCAAAGAAGTGTTCGCGCACGTAGGCGCCGTCGCGCGACTTGTAATTCTGATAGTCGCCATCGACCGCCTCCATCATGCGTTTTTGCAGCAGGCCGTCGGTGTCCTTGGCCAGCAGCGGATCCCAATAGCGGCCCCACAGGACCTTGACCACGTTCCAGCCGGCGCCGCGGAAGATGGCCTCCAGCTCCTGCACGATCTTGCCGTTGCCACGCACCGGGCCGTCCAGGCGCTGCAGGTTGCAGTTCACCACCCAGGTCAGGTTGTCCAGCTTCTCGCGCGAGGCGAGGGTGATCGCCCCCAGGGTCTCCGGCTCGTCCACCTCGCCGTCGCCGACAAAGCTCCACACGCGGCGGTTCTTGGTCTCCGCCAGGCCGCGATCCTGCAGGTAGCGCATGAAGCGCGCCTGGTAGATGCTCATGATCGGACCCAGGCCCATGGACACGGTTGGGAACTGCCAGAAGTCCGGCATCAGCCACGGGTGCGGATACGACGACAAGCCCTTGCCATCCACCTCGCGGCGGAAGTGGTCCAGCTGCTCCTCGCTCAGGCGTCCTTCCATGAACGCGCGGGCGTAGATGCCCGGCGAGGAATGCCCCTGGGCAAACAGCAAGTCACCGCCGTGGTCGTGCGCAGGGGCGTGCCAGAAGTGGTTGAAGCCGACGTCGTACAGCGTCGCGGCGGAGGCAAAGGTGGCGATATGCCCGCCCAGCTCGGCAGAGACCCGGTTGGCCTTCACCACCATCGCCATTGCGTTCCAGCGGATATAGGAACGAATGCGATGCTCCACCGCGCCATCGCCCGGATATTCCGGTTCGAGGTGGGTGGGGATCGTGTTCACATAGGCAGTGTTGGCGGAGTACGGGAGGTAGGCCCCGCTGCGGCGCGCCTTGTCGACCAGTCGCTCGAGGAGGGCATGGGCCCGCTCCGGGCCATCCGTCTCCAGCACGGAGGCCAGGGCGTCGATCCACTCCTGGGTCTCCTGCGGGTCGATATCGTGTTCGGTCGCGTTCGGGTCCATGCGCTCTACCCCTGAAAACGGGTTGGGAATCGGGTTGCCACTACGGGGCCGGGCCACCGGGCAGGCGGGCATTTGCTACCATGCGCCGGTGTTGGGCGGGCATAAAAGGCGCAAGTATCCCGACTGTCCCGCCAACAGGTCAAGCGAAAGCCCGCTATGGCGCCGATCGTCGGGGAAATCTGCGGGAACGTGCGCAAAGTGCGCGCAACCCGCCTAAACAGCCGGAACGCGGGACAATCCCCCGCCCGGCGCCGCCGACATCCCGAACCACCGCCGCACCCGAAACCGAGTACCTCAATGCCCGAAACTCTGCAGCTGGACCCCAATCACCGCCCGATGGCGAACCGCTTCCGCGGCTTCCTGCCGGTGGTCGTCGACGTGGAGACCGGCGGCTTCGACTGCCACCGACATGCCTTGCTGCAGATCGCTGCGGTGTTTCTGCGCCGCGACGCGAACGACCACTTGGTGCGCGACCGCACGGTCAGCGTGCACGTGCGGCCGTTCGAGGGTTCGGAAATGGACCCGAAGTCGCTGGAGGTCAACGGCATCGACCCCTACCACCCGCTGCGCGCGGCCTACCCCGAGGATCAGGCGATGGGCAAGGTGTTCAGCGAGGTACGTCGGGAGGTGAAGGTCAACCACTGCAAGCGCGCGGTGCTGGTGGGGCATAACGCCCACTTCGACCTGGGCTTCGTGCACGCGACGGCCGAGCGCTGCGGCATCAAGCGCAACCCGTTCCACCCGTTCAGCAGCCTGGACACGGTATCCCTGGCGGCACTGGCCTTCGGCCAGACCGTGCTGGCGCGCGCGGCGGACGCCGCAGGACTGGGCTGGGACACCGAGTCGGCGCACAGCGCGGCCTTCGATGCGGAAAAGACGGCGGACATCTTCTGCCAGATCACCAACCGCTGGCAGGACGGGATCGGGGTGCCACAAAACGCCCTGCGCCTGCCCGACCCGGAAGAGCTCCCGCCCGGGAGTTGAACGCAAAAAAACCCGCCGCCCGAGCCGCCACAAGGGCGCCCGGGTGACGGGTCATATGCCGGACGACCGTATGGCCGCCGGGCCGGTTCAGCCTAGCTGGCCGCGCGCTTGGCGTGGGCCTCGTCGACCATCTTCTTCAGCTCGCCGCTCTCGAACATCTCGAGGGTGATGTCGCAGCCCCCGACCAGTTCGCCGTCGATATAGACCTGCGGAAAAGTTGGCCAGTCGGCGAAGCGCGGCAGATTCTGCATGACTTCCTGATCCGCGATCACGTTCACGTAGCCAAATTCCTGGTCGCAGCGCTTGAGCGCCTCCACCGCACGGCTGGAGAACCCACACATGGGGAACTGCGGGGTGCCCTTCATGAAGATCACCACCGGATTGTCTTCCACCTGCTGGCGGATGCGATCCATTACGTCCATTACTGTACTCCCGAAATTTGGTGCCAAAACAGGGCGCAGCCGCGCATCGCGGCACGCCCCAAACTTATTTCCTAGTATAACGCTCAGACATTGAAGCGGAAATGTACCACGTCGCCTTCTCTCAGCACGTATTCCTTGCCTTCGAGGCGCCATTTCCCCGCGTCCTTCGCGCCCTGCTCGCCGTTGTATCCGACGAAGTCGTCGTACCCCACCACCTCGGCACGGATGAAACCGCGCTCGAAATCCGTGTGGATCGCCCCCGCCCCCTGCGGCGCAGTGGAGCCCTGGCGAACGGTCCAGGCACGCACCTCCTTCTCGCCCGCGGTGAAGAAGGTCTGCAGGTTCAACAGGCGGTAGGCCGTCCGGATCACCCGGTCCAGCCCCGGCTCCTCGAGCCCCAGGTCGGCCAGGAACTCGGTACGCTCCTCGGGATCCAGCACCGCGATCTCGGCCTCGATGGCGGCGCAGACACTGACCACCTCGGCGCCCTCCTCGGCCGCCTTCGCCTGCACGGCCTCGACCATGGCATTACCAACGGACAGCGAGGCCTCGTCCACATTGGCAATGTACATCGCCGGCTTGAGGGTCAGAAGGTGCAGGTCGTACAGGGCCCGACGCTCGTCCTCGTCCAGACCCTGCGCCCGTGCCGGAATGCCCTGATCAAGGCCCGCCGACACCTTCTCGGCCGCCTGCAACTGGGCGATGGCGGTCTTGTCCTGCGACTTGGCCGCACGTGCCAGACGGGAAAGCGCCTTGTTCACCGTCTCGAGGTCCGCCAGCATCAGCTCAGTGCTGATGGTCTCGATATCCGCCAGCGGATCGACCTTGCCGGCGACATGTACGATGTCGTCATCCTCGAAACAACGCACCACCTGAGCGATCGCGTCCGTCTCGCGGATATGCGCCAGGAACTGGTTGCCCAGCCCCTCGCCCTGGGCGGCCCCCGCGACCAGGCCGGCGATGTCCACGAATTCGACCGTGGTCGGCAGCGTGCGCTGGGGCTTCACGATCTCGGCGAGCCGCGTCAGCCGCGGATCCGGGACCTCCACCACGCCCACGTTCGGATCGATGGTGCAGAAGGGGTAGTTCTCCGCCGCGATGTCCGCGCGCGTGAGGGCATTGAACAGGGTGGACTTGCCGACATTCGGCAAGCCCACGATCCCGCATTTCAGACTCATCGGGCTTCCTCGGAGTTCTTGGGGCCGGCCGGCTTCGACCCACCCCCATGCAGATTGCGCACGGCCTCGTCCCAGCGCCCGGCCACCAGGGCCGGGATCTGGTCCAGGGCCGTATCGATGGCCTCCTCGATGGCCCGGGCATCATCCCGCCCAGGGCGATCGAGCACGAACGGCACCACGTCGTCGCGATGCCCCGGGTGGCCGATCCCGACCCGCAGCCGGGCGTAGTCCGGCCCGCCCATGTGGCGGTGCAGATCGCGCAGCCCGTTGTGTCCACCATGGCCGCCGCCCAGCTTCAGTCGCACTACGCCAGGATCGAGATCCAGCTCGTCATGCACGACCAGGATGGCCGCGGGCGGGATGCGGTAGAAATCCGCGCACTTGCGTACCGGCAGGCCACTCTTGTTCATGAAGCTCATGGGCTTGAGCAGCCAGCAGTCGCCGTCCGGCAGGGCCAGACGTGCCGCTTCACCATCGAAGCGACTCTCGGGGCGGAACTCCGTGCCATGGCGGCGGGCCAGGGTGTCCACAAACCAGAAACCCGCGTTATGCCGGGTTTCGGCATAACGCGGGCCCGGATTCCCCAGCCCGACCACGAGACGGATCGGTTCGGGTTGGATCGCCATCAGTCAGGTGGCAAGCCGCAAGGCTTACTCCTTGCCCCCGGACTCCGACTCGTCGCCGGAAGCGGCCTCGTCGCCACCCTCGGCTTCTGCGCCACCTTCGGCTTCCGCGGCTTCGCCTTCGAGCTCTTCCTCTTCCGCCTTCGCGGAACGCGGCAGCAGCACGCTGACCACGGCGTAGTCGTATTCCTCGCCGTGCATCAGGGCCACGCTCTGCACGCCCTCCGGCAGCTTCAGCTCGGAGATGTGCACGGTGTCACCGACATCCAGCTCGATCACGTCGAGATCGATGGACTCGGGCAGGTCGCCCGGCAGACACTCGACCTCGAGCTCGTTGATCATGCGGCTGACCATGCCACCGCCCAGCTTCACGCCCTTGCACTCTTCCTCGTTGTGGAAGTGCAGCGGCACGCTGACGCGGATCGGCTGATTGGCGCTCACGCGCATCAGGTCGACGTGGTAGATGGTCGGCTTGAACGGATGGCGCTGCACATCTCGCAGGATCGCCTTCTCGGTCTTGCCGCCCAGCTTCACGCTCAGGATGTGCGAATAGAACGCATCTTCCTTGAGGTTGTGGACCATCGCATTGTGATCCAGCGTGATGGCCACGGCGTCCTTGTCCGCTCCGTACAGGATGGCGGGCAGCTTGCCAACGCGACGCAGGCGGCGGCTCGCACTCGAACCCTGTTCGTCACGCTTTTCGGCTTCAATGGTAAAGCTCATGCTCATTGCTACGGTCTCCAAAATGAAAGGCGCTTCACCCGAAGCGCCTTGAACACACCCCGCCCGCGACCAGGCGGGGCGCTGAATGGGAGGCAAGCCTCCCGAAATCGGTTATCGCCGGTCCACAGCTCCAGCCCACACGGGCCTAGTCCATGAACAACGAGCTGACGGACTCCTCGAGGTTGATGCGGCGGATGGTCTCCGCAAGCATCTCCGCGACCGACAACTGACGAATCTTTTCGCAGGCCTGCGCATTGGGCTGCAGGGCCAGGGTGTCGGTCACCACCAGCTCGTCAAGCGCCGAACCGTTTATATTATCAATTGCCGCGCCGGAAAGCACGGGGTGCGTGGCATAGGCCATCACCGAGTGCGCCCCGTGTGCCTTCAGGGCCTTCGCGGCCTGGCACAGCGTACCGGCGGTATCCACCAGGTCGTCAATGATGATGCAGGACTTGCCGCGCACATCCCCGATGATATGCATTACCTCGGACTCGTTGGCACGCGGGCGGCGCTTGTCGATGATCGCCAGATCCGCGTCATCCAGCCGCTTGGCGATCGCTCGGGCACGCACCACCCCGCCGACATCCGGCGACACCACGGTCAGATCGCCCGAGACATGCCGCCAGACGTCGCCCAGCAGCACCGGCGAGGCATAGATGTTGTCCACCGGGACATTGAAGAAACCCTGAACCTGGTCGGCGTGCACGTCGATGGTCAGCACGCGATCCGCGCCCACCGCCTCGATCATGTTGGCGACCACCTTGGCCGAGATCGGCACCCGCGCCGAGCGCACACGACGGTCCTGGCGCGCATAACCGAAATACGGGATCACCGTGGTGATGCGTCCGGCCGAGGCGCGGCGCAGCGCATCGACCATGATCACCAGCTCCATGATGTTTTCGTTGGTCGGCTGCCCCGTCGGCTGGATCAGGAAGACGTCGCGGCCGCGCACGTTCTCCAGCAACTCGACCTGCACCTCGCCATCGCTGAAACGCCCCACGATGGCCTTGCCCATCGGCAGCCCCAGGTGTTCCGCAACGGCCTGGGCGAGACGCGGGTTCGCATTGCCCGCGAAGATCATCATGCGATTCTTGTCGACCACGGTTCGTCCCGGTCTGGATGGAGTGGAGCGAGCGCGCTAGAACGCCCGAGCTCCAAATTATAGACCCCGGATCGGGACCGGGGTCTTGGTGGTTTTGCTTCGCGCCCTTCTGGCGCGAAGCGGTTGTTGGCTGGGCCGGCAGGATTACGGCGCTGCGCGCCGCCCTTCGGGCCGCCGCCTGTGGCGGCGTTCTCTCGCGGCGATGCCGCTCGAGTCGAACCCGGTTCTCATCCTGCCGTCCCGGCAGTTTGGGTGACCCGCGCCCGAGGCGCGGGTCTGATTGTATGGCTGGGCCGGCAGGATTCGAACCTGCGCATGGCGGGATCAAAACCCGCTGCCTTACCGCTTGGCTACGGCCCAATATCTCGCTGGACTCTAATTGTACTGCCTGGCCGGCACCGTGCCCGGCCNATCCCGCGGATCGGCGTTGCCGATCCGGGCCGGCAGGATGATGGCGCTGCGCGCCACCCTTGCGTGGACTTATTCTTTTTCGGGGTTACCGCCGCACGGCGGTAACCAGGCCTGCAAGGGTGACGTGTTCTGCAACGTCGTCACCCANCTTTTCCACGGGGCGGGCTGCGCGGACTGCGCTGCCCGGGCCGCCCCCTCATCGGGAAACATCCCGAACACACAGCCNCCACTCCCGCTCAAATGCGCCCGGGGGCTTTGATCCGCCAGCCAGGCCAGCGCGTGATCGACCTCCGGATAGCGCGCCCGAACGACCGGTTCGAACACGTTCACGAACCGCTCGGCATCGATCGCGGACGAAATTGTCTCGGTGGCGCAGTCGCGTGTCAATTCCGCACACCCGAACATGGCCCCCGTGGCAACCGAAACGCCCGGATCAATCAGCAGAATCCAGCCGGTATCCGGGGCCACCGGCGCAAGCCGCTCACCCACCCCCTCAGCCCAGGCGGCATGTCCGGCGACGAACACCGGCACATCGGCGCCCAGCTCCAGCCCGATCGCCGCCAGTTGCTCGACTGGACACCCCAGATCGAACAGGTAGTTCAGGGCCACCAGCGTGGTGGCGGCATCGGAGCTGCCGCCACCCAGGCCGCCCCCCACCGGGATCCGCTTTTCGAGGTGGATGCGCACGCCGAAGGACTTGTCCGCCACCTCGGCCAGGCGCCGGGCCGCCCGCAGGCAGAGGTTGTCCTGCCCATCGATGGCCTCGCAGGCCATCTCGAAGCGCCCCTCGGGCAGGGGATCGAAGCGCAGGCGGTCTTCCAGCCCGAGGAAACTGGAACACCGTCTGCAGCTCATGATAACCATCCGGCCGGCGGCCAGTGATGTGCAGGAAACGGTTGATCTTGGCCGGGGCCGGAAACGGCATCCCGAACCCCCCGCCCGTCGCCGCACTCACCACGTCTCGTCCGGCCCTAGCTGCCACCGGCCGATGCGCGCGCGCAACTCGACCTCGTCGCGTTCGAGGACCATGGCAACCGGCATCGAAACGCCGTCAACCTCCTCGAACTCGGTGTATTCGATGGCCCAGCCGGACTGCAGGATCTCCAAGGGGCGGCCGTCCGCATCGATATCCAGCTGGTAGGAGGCTTCCGGGTGCAGCAGGCCACGCACCCAGTAGATCATCCCGCTGACCGGGATGGATTCGCCCAGCACCCGGGCCACCAGGGTATCCGGGTCCTGTGCCTGAAAGCGCTCGCCGGACCGCGTGACCAGCAGCGCGCGCCCGTTATCCGAGAGCGTCAGACGCCCGCCGCCGCGCCCCATCGGGCCGGACAGGTCCAGCACATGCCGGCCTTCCTGCACCCGCCAGTTGAGCTGGGCCGACCAGTATTCCTCCCCGGAGGCCAGCCCCAGACGTGCCACCAGCCGCCAGCTGTCCAGTGCCGCCAGCTGCTCGGTGCGCTCCTCGAAGGCCGCCTCGGCCGCTGGCGAGATGTCCGCCTCGGGCAGAGGGGCAGCACAGCCCGCGAGCAACAGCCCCCAGCCACCCACCAGCCCGGCCAGCCACCCCGCGCCCCGGATCCGCCGCGACTGTCGCGTCGTCCCGTGCCCGTTCATTCGATCAGATCGTTGCGCACGCGCTGCAGGCGCTCATGCCCGGGCTCGCGGTCCAGCGCGGCCTCGAGGACCTCCCGGGCTTCTTCACGCTCGCCACGCTCCCACAACACCACCGCCAGGTTGCTGGCGATCTCGCCGTCGTCCGACAGCGAATAGGCACGCCGCAGCTGGGTCTCGGCCTCTTCGAGACGGCCCAGGCGGTACAGGACCCAGCCATAGCTGTCGATGATCGCGGCGTCATCCGGCTCCCGCTCGTAGGCGCGCAGGATCAATTCGTAGGCCTCGTCATAGCGATCGGTTCGATCCGCCAGGGTGTACCCCAGGGCATTCAGCGCGGCGACATTCTCCGGATCGGACTCGAGGATCGTGCGGAAATCGGCCTCGGCCGCCGCGATGTCGTCCTCGCGCTCGTGCACCAGTCCGCGCAGGTACAACAACTGCGTATTCCCTGGAAACTGCACCAGGCCGCGGTTCAACCGGCTGCGGGCGTCGGCATACTCGCCCAGCTCGCGCAGGGCGTTCGCCTCGGCCAAATAGGCGCGCCGGGCCAGATCCTCATCCACGCCTTGCTGCATGGGGTCGAAAAGGTCACGAGCGGCCTCGGCCCCGTCGTGTTTGAGTGTCAGGCGCGCGCTGCGCAGGCGGGCATCCTCGGCATGGTCACCGGCCTCCACGCGGGCGTAGGCGCCCAGGGCGGCCTCCGGCTCGTCGGCCATCTCGTGCAAGCGCCCCAGGTAGTACGCGACGTCGTTCTCGCGCTCGCCCAGGGCATCCAGGCGTTCGAGGTAATCCCGCGCGGGCCCCAGCTGCTCCGCCTCGAGATTCATCAACGCCAGCGCCAGCAGGAGCTGCGTATCCTCCGGCGCCATCTCCACCAGACGGTCCATCTCTTCGCGGGCGAAGACGTCATCCTCCATCTCGGTCAGGACCCGCGCGTATCCCAGACGGGCCTCGCGATTGTCCGGGTGCGCCTCCACGGTCGCGCGCAGGGTCTCGACCGCCGCATCGTCATGCCCGGCCTCGCTCTGAGCCCGTGCATGCAGCAAACGCAGCTGGACCGATTCCGGGAAGCGCTCGGCGGCCCGCTCGGTCACCGCAAGCACCTCCTCCCCTGGCTCGCCAAAGCGCAGCACGGCCTCGGCCTGCACGCGATGCACGCCCACGTCGTCGCGGCGGCGCTCGGCCAGCAGGTGCATGGTCTCCATAGCCGCCTGCTGGTCCTGAGCCTGACCAATCACACCACCCAGGGTCGCGTAGGGGTCGCCGCCCTGCACCACGACGCGATTCATCAGCGAATCCAGCTGTTCGGCCGCCTGCTCGGCATCACCGGCGTTGATCCGCAGGACCGTCGAGACCTGGCTGGCATCGGTGCTCTCGGGGGCCAGACGCAGCCAACGGTCGGCCGAACGCTGTGCGTGTTCCGGCTCGCGCGCGAACAAGGCGATCCGGGTGGCACGCTCGGCGATGGCCGGATCGTCGCTCAGCAACGCCGCGGCTCCGTAATAGCGCGCCGCCTCGGCATGCTCGCCGGAGCGCACCGCGATCTCGGCGGCCAGGACGCTGAACATCAGCACAGCCTCCGGATCCTGGGTCTGCATCAAGGGCAGAACCTCGGGGCGATCCGACTCCGGCGGTTCGGAGGCGTCCAGCGGGGTATGCGCACAACCCACCAGGGAGAACACGGCGGTGAGCGCGAGCAGGCTTCGAATCATGTTGTGTCCAATCGGGATCATTGCGGCCATATCGGATGGGACGGGGCAGCGGCCCCCAGGGTTCCACAGCGCAGGTTCCACACAACGGGTATACGGAGACGTCCGGCCGGCGCGCGCCACCTCCTGCTAACCGTACAGCACAGTACACTATCGGGAAATTCGGCCACGCGCCCGCGTTTTCCGGCACAATACGCGCCAGCATGCTGTTCACACTCGGGATCAATCACAAGACGGCTCCGGTCGCCATTCGCGAACGGCTCTCCGTCAACGAGCACGAGCTCGGCGAGGCCCTGCACTCGCTGCGTTCCGGCGTGCTATTGCCGGAAACCGCGATCCTGTCCACCTGCAACCGCACCGAGGTGTACTTCCGCGAGGACGATCAGCAAAGCGAACAACGCGTCATCGACTGGATCGGCGGCTACCACGGCATCGACCGCGACGAACTGAAACCCTACCTTTACCTGCACCACGATGGCTCGGCCGTGCGTCACACTCTGCGCGTGGCCAGCGGGCTGGATTCCATGGTCCTCGGCGAACCGCAGATCCTGGGGCAGATGAAGACCGCCTACCAGCACGCCCACAACGCCGGTACGCTCGGGCGCTCGCTGGAGCGTCTGTTCCAGCACGCCTTCGCCACCGCCAAGGACGTGCGCACCCAGACCGCCATCGGCCAGAGCGCGGTCTCGGTCGCCTTCGCTGCGGTGTCACTGGCACGCCAGATCTTCGGCGACCTGAAGCCGCTGACCGCCCTGGTGATCGGCGCCGGCGAGACCATCGAACTGGCCCTGCAGCACCTCTCCGGGGGCGGNATCGGCAACGTCATCGTCGCCAACCGCACGGTGGAGCGCGCCCGCGCCGTGGCCGGACGCTTCGATGCCGAGGCCATCAGCCTCGACCAGCTCCCCGANCGCATGGCCGATGCCGACATCGTCATCTCCTCCACCGCCGCTCCCTTGCCGATCCTGGGCAAGGGCGCGGTNGAACGCGCCCTGCGCAAGCGCCGGCACAANCCGATGTTCATGGTGGACATCGCCGTGCCGCGCGATATCGAGCCCGAGGTCGGCCAGCTCGAGGACGTCTACCTCTACACCGTGGACGACCTGCAGGAGGTCATCGACGAGAACATGGCCTCGCGCCAGGCCGCTGCCGAACAGGCCGAAGAGATCATCACCCAGCGCGCCGGCGAGTTCATGCGCTGGCTGCGCGCCCGCGACTCGGTGGACAGCATCCGCCAGCTGCGCCAGCGCGCCGACAGCGTGAAGGCCGAGGCGCTGGCCAAGGCCGAGGCCATGCTACGCGCCGGCAAGTCGCCCGAGGAGGCCATGCAGCTGCTGGCGCACAACCTGACCAACAAGCTGATGCACGCCCCCTGCAAGTCGCTGAACACCGCCGCGCACGAGGGCGACGCCCGCCTGCTGGAGGCCGCGCACCGGCTGTTCCAGCTGCCCGCCCCGGAAGACGACCCCGGCGACGATTCCGACTCCGGCGCCCGTTCGTGAAGGCCTCGTTCCGCACCAAGCTCGAGGGCCTGACTGAACGCCATGCCGAGATCGCGCAGCTGCTGGCCACCCCCGACGCCGCCGAAGACCCGGACCAGCTGCGCCGCCTGTCACAGGAATACAGCCAGCTGGAACCGGTGGCCGAGGCCTGGAAGGCCTGGCACGACAACCACGCGGCGCTGGAAGAGGCGCGCGCGATGCTCGAGGACGACGACGCCGATCTGCGCGCCATGGCCGAGGCCGAGATCGAATCCCTGACCGAACAGACGGAGGCGCTGGAGGCGGAGCTTTATCGCCACCTGATCCCGAGCGACCCGCACGACAACGCCAACGTGTTCCTGGAGATCCGCGCCGGGACCGGCGGTGACGAGGCCGCGATCTTCGCCGGCGACCTGCTGCGCATGTACACCCGCTACGCCGAAAACCAGCGCTGGAAGCTGGAGATCCTCAGCGCCAGCGAGGGCGAACACGGCGGTTATCGCGAGGTCATCGCGCGCCTGGCAGGGCAAGGCGCCTACTCGCGGCTCAAGTTCGAATCCGGCGCTCATCGCGTGCAGCGCGTCCCCGAGACCGAATCCCAGGGCCGCATCCATACCTCCGCCGCAACGGTCGCCATCCTGCCGGAACTGGAGGAGGTCGAGATGCCGGAGATCAACCCGGCCGACCTGCGGGTGGACACCTTCCGCGCCTCCGGCGCCGGCGGACAGCACATCAACAAGACCGACTCCGCCGTGCGCCTGACCCACCTGCCCTACCGGCATCGTGGTCGAGTGCCAGGAAGAACGCTCGCAACACAAGAACCGGGCCAAGGCGCTCACCTACCTGGCGGCGCGCATCTTCGAGACCGAGCGCGAGGCCCAGGCGGCCGCGCAGAGCGCCGAACGCAAGGGTCTGGTCGGCAGCGGCGACCGCTCCGAGCGCATCCGCACCTACAACTTCCCGCAGGGCCGGGTGACCGACCATCGCATCAACCTGACCCTGTACAAGCTGGAACAGGTGATGGCCGGTGACCTCGACCCGGTCATCGACCCGCTGATCCACGAATACCAGGCCGAGCAGCTCGCCACCCTCGCGGAGGCGTAATGGAGGCCCCACCCACGCTGGATACCCTGTTGCAGGGCCTGCGTACCCGCCTTCAGCAGGCGGGCGTCGAGAGCCCGGGGCTGGAGGCGCGCATGCTCCTGAGTGCCACTACCGGCCTCGACACCGCGCAGCTGATCGCGCGCGGTAGCGACCCCGCCAGTACCGCACAGGCCGCCCACGCCGAAGCGCTTTGCCAGCGCCGTTGCGCCGGCGAGCCCATGGCGCACATCCTGGGTCGCCGCGCCTTCTGGACGCTGGAGCTGGGCGTCTCCCCCGTCTGCCTGATCCCACGCCCCGAGACCGAGCTGCTGGTGGAACAGGCGCTGGCCGTGATCGACGAGCTCGACACCGACGCACCCCGCGTACTCGATCTGGGCACCGGCCCCGGCACCATCATCCTGGCGCTGAAGAGCGAACGCCCGGACATCCAGGCCTTTGCCAGCGACCGCAGCGAGGGCGCCCTGCAGCAGGCGCAGACCAATGCGCACGCGCTGGGGCTCCCGGTTCAGCTCTGGCAGGGCGACTGGCTCGACGCACTGACCCCGCAGCCGCACTTCGACGTCATTACCTGCAACCCGCCCTACATCGACCCGGACGACCCGCACCTGACGCGCGGCGACCTGCGCTTCGAGCCACGCACCGCCCTGGCTGCGGCGGAACACGGCCTCGCCGACCTGCACCGGGTGATCGACAACGCCCGCCCCCACCTGAAGCCCGGCGGCTGGCTGCTCCTGGAACACGGCTTCGACCAGGGCGAACGCGTTCGACAACGGCTGCAGCAGGCAGGCTATCGGGACGTCCACACCCAGAAGGATCCCGCCGGCCACGAACGGACCAGCATGGGGAGACACTGAACGACATCAACGTGACCCGCATGCCCCGACCACAAAAAAGGCCCCGACCAGATGGCCGGGGCCCAGCGTGTGACAGTCTCTCTCGGGTCAGAACGGCAGACGCAGGTGCAGGTTGACCGAACCGGCGGGGGAAGACCGGTGGCGGTAGTGGCTCGAACGATGGTCGTAGTAGTGATAGTGATGATGCTCGTGACCACGTGAATGCTTTTGGTGGCCACGCCCACGGCTCTTCGCACGTTTCGCCTGCTTGTGCCCCCGCGCGCCGGGATGGCCACGGTAGTCCTTGTGCCCGCTCGAATGGCCGTGACTCACGTGCTGCAGGGCACCCGCATCGAAGGTCGAGGCACCCGCCGCCGCGACCGGATGGGCCGCATGCGTCGGGGCGGACAGGGCGAATGCCAACAGCGCGGCCGGCGCCAGAATGGCGAGTCGTTTCATGAGGGATCCCTCCTTCCATGCAGGCCGCCTTGAGAGAGCATCGACGGCCCGGGGTTGTGGCAGGATTGCCAGGATCAAGCGTATGCAGCGTTCCTGAATGGCTCCTAACTGAGCCCGTCCACGAGCGTGACGCCGGTTACAATTTCGGCCTTACCCCGGAGATTGCCCCATGGATGACGACCAACTCCTGCGCTACAGCCGCCAGATCATGCTCCCCGGCGTGGGCATCGAAGGGCAGGAATCCCTGCAGCAGGCGCATGCAGTGATCATGGGGCTCGGCGGGCTGGGCTCCCCGGTGGCGGCCTACCTGGCCGCCGCCGGGGTGGGCCGGCTGACGCTGGTCGACCCGGATCATGTGGAGGTGACCAACCTGCAGCGCCAGATCCTGCATACCGATGCGGACATCGGCCGCGACAAGGTGGCCTCGGCCGCGGATCGCGTGGCGGCCATGAACTCTGGCTGCCAGGTGGAGACGCGCGCCGAGCGCCTGGATGACGCGGCGATGACCCGGCTGTTCGCCAGCGCCAACGTCGTGCTGGACGGGACGGACAACTTCGCCGCGCGCGGAGCCATCAGCCGCGCCGCACTGGCGGCCGGCACGCCGCTGGTCTCCGGAGCGGTGATCCGCTTCGAG
>SL_7KL_010_BRINEDRAFT_10000171_pt1 | contig 29033 bp, 25 predicted proteins | sample SodLak_010_BRINE_FD_10663 | JGI IMG/M metagenome (IMG submission 10663)
CAATCCGCCCTTGACCTGGCCTTTCTTCGGTCGCTTGCTTGGTGGTGAAAACTCAGTAGGTCGTAGGATGGGATGAGCGCAGCGAATCCCATCAAGGAACTGGCAGCTCTTTGTGGGCTTCGTGGTGAAGGCTCAGTAGAACTGGCCAAGCGTCGAGCGCACCCGGACCTCGGTCTCGGGCGTCAGGTGTTCCGCGAGTTTCAGCGGGTGATCGGGCAGTAGCAGCACGACCGACGAGCCCAGGTTGAAGCGACCCATCTCCGCGCCGCGCTCCAGGGTGACGGCACGGTCCGGATACTCGCTCACACTGATCTCGCGACCATGGGGCGGGGTGACCTCGCCGGCCCAGACGGTCTCGATGGAACCGACGTTCTGGGCGCCGATCAGGGCCATGGCCATCGGCCCCACCGGGGTGTCGAAGCAGGTCACCACGCGTTCGTTGCGGGCGTACAGCCGCGGCACGTGACGCACGATGCGCGGGGCGACCGAGAACAGCCGTCCGGGCACATGGATCATGTGGGTCAGGGTGCCGGTCAGCGGCATGTGCAGTCGGTGGTAGTGACGCGGCGACAGGTACAGGGTCACGAAGTGCCCGTGACGGAAGGCCTCCGCGAGCTCGTCCTCCCCGCCCAGCAGTTCCCGGACCGTGTAGTGATGCCCCTTGGCCTGGAAGATCTGTCCGCCCTCGATGCGCCCGGCGGCGCTGACCCGGGAATCGGCCGGGCTGACCAGGGTATTCGCGTCCCCCTCCAGTGGCCGTGCGTCCTCGCGCAGGGCGCGGGTGAACAGCGCGTTGAAGCTGGGGTAGGTGGTCAGGTCCGGTTCCGCGGCCTCGTCCATGTTCAGGCCGAAGCGGCGCACGAAGGCGCGCAGCAGCGGTTGCAGCTGCGGCGACTCGATGCGCGCCAGCCGGTGCACCACGCGCGACAGGGCGTGCTGCGGCAGCAGGTGCGACAGGCGCGCCAGCCAGGGGTCGATCTTGCTCATGCGGGATCTCGCTCGGGCGTACACAGTGACATCGAGGCGGTATGATGACCGCCCCCGCACGCAACGGAAAGACCGGGCATGGATTCAACCACCGGATTGCGCACCTTGCGCGACTTCATTCGCTTCGGCGCCAGCCAGTTTCGCGGCGCCGGGCTGACCTTCGGCCATGGCACCGACAACGCCTTTGACGAGGCGGCCTGGCTGGTGCTGCACACCCTGCACCTGCCGCTGGATCTACCCGAGTCGTGGTGGGATTCGCGCCTGAGCGAGGCCGAGCGCACGCGGGTCGTGGCGGTGTTGCGCGAGCGCATCGCCACCCGCAAGCCGGCGGCGTACCTGACCCGCGAGGCCTGGTTCGCCGGGTTGCCGTTCTATGTCGACGAGCGCGTGCTGGTGCCGCGCTCGCCCCTGGCGGAGTTGATCGCCGCGGGCTTCGAACCGTGGCTGGATCCCGATGGGGTGACTCGGGCCCTGGATCTTTGCACCGGGGGCGGCTGCATCGGTATCGCGATGGCGCTGGCCCTGCCGCAGGCGCAGGTGGACCTGGCGGATGTCTCGCCGGATGCGCTGGCGGTGGCTCGGATCAACATCGAGCGCCACCAGATGAGCGAACAAGTCCGCGCATTGCAGTCCGACGTGTTCGATGGGCTGCAAGCCGGTGACCGCTATGACCTGATCGTGTCCAATCCGCCGTACGTGGATGCCGAGGACATGGCGGCCTTGCCGGAGGAGTACCGCCACGAGCCGGCATTGGGACTGGCTGCCGGGGGCGACGGGCTGGATATCGTGCGCCGCATCCTGGACGGGGCCCGCGAGCACCTGACCGGGGACGGCGCGCTGATCGTGGAGGTCGGCAACAGCCAGGCCGCGGTGGAGGCCGCCTTCCCGGACCTGCCAATGATCTGGCTGGAGTTCGAGGCCGGCGGGCATGGCGTGTTCCTGGTCTACGCCCGCGACTTGCCCGCCAGCGCCTGACCCACGCGGACCCGCGCCCGGACCCCGGTCCGAAAACCCGGCAGAAGGCCCTGTAAACGGCGCCGGTGGCGATGCATACTGCGAGGCTATGGAATCACGTCTGGTGGATATGCAGAGTCGGTCCGAGGAAGAGCGGGCGGAGGTCAGCCTGCGCCCGAAACGGCTCGCGGACTACACCGGTCAGCCGCGCGTGGTCGAGCAGCTGGGGCTGTTCATCGAGGCCGCCCGCGGGCGTGACGAGGCCCTGGACCATACGCTGGTCGCCGGCCCGCCCGGGCTGGGCAAGACGACCCTCGCGCATATCATTGCCAACGAACTGGGGGTGGGCCTGCGTCAGACCTCCGGCCCGGTGCTGGAGCGCGCCGGCGACCTGGCGGCGATCCTCACCGCGCTGGAGCCGCGCGATGTCCTGTTCGTCGACGAGATCCACCGCCTGCCGACGGTGGTGGAAGAGATCCTGTATCCCGCCCTGGAGGATGGCCAGCTGGATATCGTGATCGGCGAGGGTCCGGCCGCGCGTTCAATCAAGGTGGACCTGCCGCCGTTCACGCTGGTGGGGGCCACCACCCGCGCCGGGCTGCTCTCGGCCCCGTTACGTGACCGGTTCGGTATCGTCCAGCGCCTCGATCATTACACTGTCCCCGATCTCGCGCATATCGTGAATCGCGCCGCCGGCTTGCTGGGCGTGGGGGTCGAGGCCGAGGGCGCGACCGAGATCGCGCGCCGCGGGCGCGGCACGCCGCGTCTGGCCAATCGTCTGTTGCGGCGGGTGCGCGATTTCGCCCAGGTGCGGGCCGACGGCGTGGTGACGCTCGATGTGGCCGCGCAGGCGCTGGACCTGCTGGCGATCGATGCCTCGGGGCTGGATGCCCAGGACCGCCGTCTGCTGGAGGTGCTGGTGGAGAAGTTTGATGGTGGCCCGGTCGGGGTCGAGAGTCTGGCCACCGCGATGAACGAAGACCGCGGCACGCTGGAGGATGTGGTCGAGCCGTTCCTGATCCAGCAGGGCTATCTGCAGCGCACCCCGCGCGGGCGCCAGGCGACCCGCCGCACGCTGGCCATGTTTGGTCTGGCGCGCACGGAGGAGGGTGACCTGCTGACGCCGATGGCCGAGGGCGCGCGCCAGCCATGACGACGGATTTCGAATGGCCGGTGCGGGTGTATTACGAGGACACCGATGCCGGTGGCGTGGTCTACCACGCGAATTATCTGAAATTCATGGAGCGCGCGCGGACCGAATGGCTGCGTGCGCTGGGCTTCGAGCAGGACCGGCTGCGCGCCGAGTACGGAATTGTGTTCGCCGTGCGGCGTCTGTCTGTGGAGATGCAGCGCCCCGCCCATTTCAACGAGGCCCTGACGGTGACCTGCCGGGTGCAGCGTCTGCGCCGCGCCAGCATCGAATTCGCGCAGGCGGTGCAGCGTGACGCGGCGGTGCTGGTGACCGGCGAGGTCGGCATTGCCTGTGTGGACGTGGCCCGGCAGGCGCCGGTGGCAATCCCCGATGAAGTGACGCACGCGCTGCGTGCGGCGGATGGAACAAAGGCATAACGGGAGATGGACAAGTGACAGTCGACTTTTCAATGTACCAGCTGATCATGGACGCGAGTCTGATCGTGCAGCTGGTCATGGTGATCCTGGTGGTCGCCTCGGTGCTCTCCTGGCTGGTGATTATCATCAAGGCGCGTTCCCTCAACGCGGCCCACCGCGCCAGCGATGAATTCGAGGAGCGATTCTGGTCCGGCGCCGATCTGTCGCATCTGTACGAGGGGGTGCGGCGCAAGTCGGAGATGTCCGGCATGGAGCATGTCTTCTCCTCGGGCTTCAAGGAATTCCTGCGGGCCCGCCAGCACGGCATGGCGCCCGGCGAGCCCGCGCACCGCGCGATGCGTGTGGCCATCGCGCGCGAGACCGACGAGATGGAGCGCTACCTGCAGTTCCTCGCCACGGTCGGTTCGACCAGCCCGTACATCGGCCTGTTCGGGACGGTGTGGGGCATCATGCATGCCTTTCTGGGGCTGTCCGGGGTGCAGCAGGCCACGCTGGCGATGGTGGCCCCCGGGATTGCCGAGGCCCTGATCGCGACCGCGCTTGGCCTGTTCGCCGCCATCCCGGCGGTGATCGCCTACAATCGCTTCGCCGGGGATGTTGACCGCGTGGCCTCGCGCCTGGAGAACTTCGGCGACGAGTTCGTGGCCCTGCTGAATCGCCAGGGGGCGGGCAAGCCTGCCGAGGGTGCCGCCGGGGCGCCGGCCTAAGCCATGGCCGAGTCGCGTCGCAACAGTCGCCGCCTGCGGCGGCCCATGTCGCAGATCAACGTCGTGCCGTTCATCGACGTGATGCTCGTTCTGCTGATCATCTTCATGATCACCGCGCCCATGCTGCAGCAGGGCGTGGAGGTCGACCTCCCGGAGGCCGATGCCGAGGCCATGGAAGAGGACCCGCAGGCGGCCGAGCCGCTGGTGGTCACGGTGGATGCCGGCGGCGCCATGAGCCTGAACCAGGGGCCCTATGTGAACGAGCCGCTGGCGCCGCAGGAGATGACCGAGATCGTGCGCGAGTTCCTCGCCGAGAATCCGGGTACCCAGACCTTCGTGCGCGGTGACCGCAATGTCGATTACGGCCGCGTGATCGATGCCATGGTTGCCCTGCAGCGTGCCGGAGGCGGCCGGGTCGGGCTGATCACCGAGCCGCCGCGCGACAACCAGGACTGAGCCGCCCCGCCGTGTTCGAGCTCCTGCGCCGTCATCCCTTGAGCCTGGTCCTCGTCCTGCTTCTGCATGGCGTGTTGTTTGCGGCGTTGTTGCTGAATGTCAGCCTCGTCTCGCCGACCTCCACCCGTGCCGCTGTCGAGATCGCGGTGCAGGAGGATATCGAGGTGATCGACGCGGTCGCGGTGGATGCCGAGACCTTCGATCGCATCGAACACCAGCGCGAAGTCGCCGAGCAGGAGCAGGTCGCCGAACAGCTGCGCGCCGAAGAGGAACGCCGCCGCGCCGAGGAACAGGCCCGGCGCGAGGAAGAGCGCCGCCAGGCCGAGGAGCAACGCCGCCGCGAGGAACAGGAGCGCGCGCGCCAGCAGGCCCTGGAGGATGCCGAACAGGCCCGCCGCGAGGCCGAGGAGGAGCGTCGCCAGGCGCGCGAGGAGGCCGAGGCCGAACGCGAGCGTATCCGCCAGGAGCGCGAGGCTGCGGAACAGGCCCGGCGTGAGGCCGAGGAGGCGCGCGAGCGTGAGGCGGCGGAACGGCGGGAGCGCGAGGAAGCGGAGCGTCAGGCGCAGGAAGAGGCGGAGCGCCGCGAGCGCGAGGCGGCCGAACGCCGCGAACGGGAAGAGGCCGAGCGTCGCGCCGAGCAGGAGCGCGAACTGGAAGAGCAGCGCCGCCGCGAGGCGATGGAGCGCGAGCAGGAGCGCATGGCCGAGGCGCAGGCCCGGCGCGAGGCCGCGGAACGCCAGGCACAGGCGGATCGCGAGCTGAACGAATGGCGCGCGCAGGTGCAGTCGGTGGTGCAGCGACGCTGGCGCCAGCCATCGGGGCTGGATGCCTCGGATCGTGCCATCGTTCTCGTGCGCGTCAACGAGACCGGGCGTATCATCAATTTCGACATCGAGAGCTGCTCCGGCGGGCCCGCCTTCTGCGACTCGGTCCGTCAGACCATGGATCGCCTGTCGTCGCTGCCGCGCCCGCCGGATGCGGATGCCGTGCGCGGTGGGGTGCTCATCCGCTTCGAGCCCGACTGACCGGGCCGGCGCAAGCCGGTCCACGAGGAAACACATGCAACGAATGATTCATACGATGCTGCTGGGGTTGGCGCTGCTTTGGTCGGCGCAGGCCCAGGCGGTACTGGAAGTGACGGTAACCGAGGGGGTGACGGGTGCGATCCCGGTGGCCGTGGCTCCGTTCACCTGGGACGGCGACGGGCGTCCGGGCGAGGATGTGGACCAGATCCTGGCCGCGAATCTGACCCGGAGCGGGCTGTTTGACGTCGAACGCGACGGTTTGCCCCAAGCACCCTCGGGCCCAGCCGACTTCCTTGCCCAGCCCTGGGCCGAGGCGGGTCTGGAGTACCTGGTGGTCGGCTCCATGCGCCCCGACGGCGACAACGTGCTGGTCGAGTTCCACGTGTTCGACGTGCTGGCCGAGGAACGCCTGGGCGGCTGGCGTATCCCGGTGCCGGCGGACATGCTGCGCCGCGGCGCGCATCGCGTGTCGGATATCGTCTACGAGCAGATCACCGGAGACCCGGGTGCCTTCAGTGCGCGTATCGCGTTTGTCAGCGTCGAGCGCCGCAACGACTCGCGCGAGTTTCGCCTGGAGGTCGCCGACTCCGACGGCGCCAATCCGCGCACCCTGTTCCGGTCGCGGGATCCGATCATGTCGCCGGACTGGTCGCCGGACGGTCGTGAGCTGGTCTACGTCTCCTTCGAGAATCGCCGCTCCGAGGTGTTCCGTCAGAATGTGGAGACCGGCGAGCGCAACCGGATCGCGAGTTTTACCGGCATTAACAGCGCCCCGGCCTGGTCCCCGGACGGCCGCCAGCTGGCGCTGAGCCTTTCGCGCGACGGCTCGCCGAATATCTACGTGATGGATCTGGCCTCAGGCGATCTGCGTCAACTGACGCGCTCCAGCGCGATCGAGACCGAGCCGGTCTGGTCACCCGACGGCGACACCATCTACTTCACCTCGGATCGTGCGGGCGCGCCGCAAATCTATGCCCAGCCGGCCAGCGGTGGCAATGCGCGCCGTCTTACCTTCGAGAGCGGCTACGCGGCGGCGGCCACGATTTCCCCGGATGGTCGCTCATTGGTGTACGTCCATGGGGGCGATGGCGGATTTCAGCTGGCGCGTCTCGATCTGGATGATCGCCGTGTGACGCGCCTCACGGACGGGCGCGATGCAGAGTCGCCAAGCTTTGCACCCAATGGCAGCATGATCCTGTATGCCNTGACGGATGGGGGGCGAGGCGTGCTCGGCTCGGTCAGTCGCGACGGCCAGGTGCACCAGCGGTTGGCCGCCCGCGAAGGCGANGTGCGCGAACCTGCCTGGTCGCCCCTGAACTGATGTCCCCAGACCTATTTACTATCCCTTTTTCGAGGAAACGAAAGCCATGAATAACCTGTTTCGCCTGGCCCTTGCGGCTGTCGTCATTGCGGCCCTGTCGGCCTGTGCCACACCCACGCGCGATGCCGAGGATGCCGAACGTGCNGCCGAGCGCGAGGCGGCCGCCGAACAGGCGCGTGCCGAACGCGAGGCCGCCGAGGCCCGCGGCCTGGGTCGAGATCGCGATTTCGACGCGGCGGCCCTGGACGACCCGGAAAGCCCGCTGGCCGAACGCCTGGTGTATTTCGAGTTCGACCGCGACGAGGTCAAGTCCGAATACATGCCGATGCTGGAGGCGCATGCCGCCTATCTCTCGCAGAATTCGGGTGCGCGCCTGCGTCTGGAAGGGCATACCGACGAGCGCGGCACGCGCGAGTACAACCTGGCTCTGGGCGAACGCCGGGCGCAGTCGGTGCGCCGGGTGCTGAATCTGAACGGCGCCTCGGATGACCAGCTCGAGGTCATCAGTTATGGTGAAGAGATGCCGGTGGCCTTCCAGCAGAACGAGGAGGCCTGGGCCAAGAATCGCCGGGTCGAGCTGGTCTACGAATCCCGGCGCTAAGCGACGGGAAGCCAGATGCAATCAAAGCTCGACAAGTCTTGCGGAAATGCCCCCTCGGGGGCATTTCTGTTTCGGTGCCCGGGACGTCCGGGCCTTCTTTCTGGNGTCATTCTGGCCGTAACCTTTGCCCTGGCCCCGCTGGCCCTGGTGCCGGGCACGGCCGGGGCCCAGGACGATACGGTGTTCGCCACCCAGTCGCAGATCCGCCAGCTCGAACGCCGCCTCGAGCGGGTCGAGCGGGTGCTGGATTCCAGTGCGATGAACGAACTGCTGCAGGTCTCGGAATCGCTGAGTCGGGACCTGCGCGAACTGCGTGGCGAGGTGGAAACCCTGCGCCACGAGATGAACCGTCTCAGCACCCGCCAGCGCGATCAGTTCCGTCATCTGGATGAGCGGGTGGGCGCGTTCGAGAGCGGGGCGTTAGCCACGGATGCCGCTCCGCGGGAGGAAGTGGTCGAACTGGACCTGCCGGAAGCGGACGAGCAGGCCGCCTATCAGGCGGCGTTTGACGACCTGATGGCCGGGGATTACACCACGGCCATGCGCAAGCTCGAGCAGTTCATCGAGGACTACCCCGAGGGCAACTTCACCGCCAATGCCTGGTACTGGCTGGCCGAGGCGAAATACGCCAGCGGCGAGTTCGAAGCAGCGCTGGAGGATTTCGAGCGTCTGCGAGAGGATTTCCCCGAAAGCGACAAGGGTGGGGATGCCCTGCTGAAGATCGGCTACGCCCACTACGAACTGCAGAACTTCGACGCGGCGCGCGAGGCCCTGGAGGCGGTTCGGGCCGACTACGGCGGGACCACCCTGGATCGCCTGGCCCGTGAGCGCCTGCGGCGGATCGAAGACAGCCAATGACCACGGACACGCTGCGCGATGCCCGGGGCGCCGGGGTGATCGACCCGGCCGCGGTGCGGCTGAGGATCACCGAGATGTTCGTCTCCCTGCAGGGGGAGGCGGCGCAGGTGGGCTGGCCCACCGCCTTCGTGCGCCTGACCGGTTGCCCGCTGCGCTGTCGCTGGTGTGACAGCGAATACGCCTTCGAGGGGGGCGAGGCCCTGATGCTGGCGACGATCCTTGACTGGGTCGGGCGCGCCGGGGTCCGGCATGTCTGCGTGACGGGTGGCGAGCCGCTCGCGCAGCCGGGCTGCCTGCCGCTGCTGGAGGGCCTGTGCGATGCCGGTTTCAGCGTGTCGCTGGAGACCAGCGGGGCGATGGAGATCGCGGGTGTCGATCCGCGGGTGGCCATCGTGATGGACTGGAAGGCGCCGGCCTCGCAGGAGTCCGCTCGTAATCGCCCTGAAAATACCCCCCGGCTGAAGGCCGGCGACCAGCTGAAGTTCGTGCTGGCCGGGCGCGAGGACTTTGACTGGGCGCGAGCCGAGCTGGAGCGTCTGGGGCTGGCCCCGGAGGTCGAGGTCCTCTTCTCGCCGGTGTACGGCGAACTGGAACCGAGGGCCCTGGCCGACTGGATCATCGCGGAACGCCTCCCGGTTCGCTTTCAGCTGCAGCTGCACAAGCTCCTCTGGGGCGACCAGCCAGGGCGCTGAGATGAGTGAGCGCGCGGAGAAGGCCGTGGTGCTGCTCTCGGGCGGGCTTGACTCGGCGACTTGCCTGGCCATGGCCCGCGCCGAGGGGCTGGACTGTCACGCCCTGTCGATCGACTACGGTCAACGCCATCACACGGAGCTGGACGCTGCGCGGCGCGTAGCCGCCGCCCAGGGCGTGACCGATCACCGCGTAGTGGCGGTGGATCTGAGCGCGATTGGTGGGTCCGCACTGACGGACGCCGCGATCGCCGTTCCCACGGCACCGACCGAGGGTATCCCCGTGACCTACGTGCCGGCACGCAACACGGTGTTTCTGGCGCTCGCCCTGGGGTTTGCCGAGACCCTGGACGCGCGCCTGCTGTATGTGGGGGCCAATGCGGTGGACTACTCCGGCTACCCGGATTGTCGTCCGGCCTTCATCGAGGCCTTCCGCGACCTCGCCCGGGTGGCGACCCGCAGCGGGGTGGAGGGCACGCCCTGGGAGGTGCGGGCGCCGCTGATGCACTGGTCCAAGGCCGAGATCATCCAGGCCGGGGTCCGCCTCGGGGTCGACTACAGCCAGACGGTCAGCTGCTACCAGGCCGATGCCGCCGGCCGCGCATGCGGGCGCTGCGACAGCTGCCGCATCCGCCGCGAGGGCTTCGCGGCCGCCGGTGTGCCCGACCCGACCCGCTATGTCCCCGACTGATCCGTGGCCCCGGAATGCCGCGGGGAGGAATGAAAGCGGGCTCGATCTCGTCTAGCGTCCGATGTATGCTGCGCACCCCATGGGTGCAGGCGTGCCCTGAAATCTTTCATTGAGAGGATACGCGATGGAATTCTCCAGCTTTTCAACCGCCGCATTGGCGTTCCTCGGCGGGACGTTCATTCTCGCCTTCATCATGGGTGCGGTCGCGAACAAGACCAACTTCTGCACCATGGGTGCGGTCTCCGACTGGGTAAACATGGGGGATACTGGGCGCATGCGCTCCTGGTTGCTGGCCATTGCCGTGGCCATGCTGGGTGTGGCGGTGCTCGAATTCTTCGGTGTGTTGAGTGCCGAGGGCTCGTTCCCTCCCTACCGTGGGTCCAACTTCAACTGGCTGGGCCATGTGCTGGGCGGTTTCCTGTTCGGGATCGGCATGACCTATGCGTCGGGCTGCGGTAACAAGACGCTGGTGCGTGTCGGTGGCGGTAACCTCAAGTCCGTGATGGTCATGATCATCATCGGCGTGATTGCCTTCTGGCTGACCAGCCGCGAGACGGTTTTTGGCACGGGCCAGACCCTGTTCCAGCTGCTGTTCGGCTGGATGGACAGCGTCGCCGTCCAGATGGAAAACGGCCAGGATCTGGGTTCCATCATCGCCGGCGAGAACGCGCTGACTGCGCGCCTGGTGCTGGGTCTGGTGATCGGCGTGCTGCTGCTGGCCCTGATCTTCAAGGCCGCGGACTTCCGTCGCAGCTTTGACAATATCCTGGGCGGTCTGGTGATCGGCCTGGTCGTGATCGGTGCCTGGTGGTTGACTAGCAACATCCAGGTCGACGACGGCATGGGTGGCGTGTACAGCACCCAGGAATACATCCAGGAATGGGATTTCGTGTCCGATGCGGATGATGGCGAGCGTCCGGCGCTGTCCGCGCCCTGGGCCAATCAATCGTTTACCTTCATTAACCCGATGGGGCAGAGCGTGGGCTATGTGTCCAGCGGCTTCGACCGCACCCTGCTGTACTTCGGCGTGTTGGCTCTGGCGGGCGTTATCTTGGGTTCGTTCTTCTGGGCCCTGGTGTCGCGCAGCTTCCGTTTCGAGTGGTTCTCGTCCTTCCGCGACTTCGCCAATCACTTCGTTGGTGGCATCCTGATGGGCGTTGGCGGCATCCTGGCGCTTGGCTGCACCATTGGTCAGGCGGTGACGGGGGTCTCCGCGCTGGCACTGGGTGGCTTCTTCACCTTCGCCTTCATCGTGTTCGGCTCTGCGCTGACCATGAAGATCCAGTACTACAAGATGGTCTACGAAGACGAGGCCAGCTTCGGCAAGGCGCTGATCACCTCGCTGGTGGACATGAAGCTGCTGCCGGGCGGCATGCGCAAGCTGGAAGCCATCTGATGGCATAGCGACGGGGGCACGTCTTGCGTTTTCCCCGTCGCGCCGTAAACTACGCGGCACTGGAGGCCCGGCGATCCCGGGCCTTCGACTTTGCAACGGCCAGGGCGATTCAGATGTTCGCTCCGGGCCAAACCGAAAAGGGTCGTTAGCTCAGTTGGTAGAGCAGTTGGCTTTTAACCAATTGGTCGTAGGTTCGAATCCTACACGACCCACCATTTTCTCCGGTCCCCGCACCGGCACAAGGGCCCGTCTATACGGGCTCTTTGTGTTTGTGGGTGGGGAACACGCTAGAATGCGCGGCCAACGCGCGAACGCAACAAGAGTTTTCTGCAAGATTGCGAAAGTGGCGGAACTGGTAGACGCGCTGGGTTTAGGTCCCAGTGGGGTAAAACCCGTGAGAGTTCGAGTCTCTCCTTTCGCACCACTGTCTGCATTCCGACCAGCCATGAAGGTTACCACTGCGATCGGCAGGGATGACCGATTACCGAACTATGACGAGGCCCTCCATGCAAGTTTCTGTTGAAGCCACCGGCAACCTGGAACGCAAGATGACCATCCAGGTCCCCTCCGAGCGGATCGATACCGAGGTCGACAATCGCCTGAAGTCCCTCGCCAAGCGGGTCAAGCTGGACGGCTTCCGCCCGGGCAAGGTCCCGCTGAAGGTCGTGCGCCAGCGCTACGGCACCGGTGTGTATCAGGAGGTTCTGAGCGAGGTCCTGCAGGAAAGCTACCGCGAGGCGGTTCAGCAGGAGGGCCTGGAGCCGGCCGGTAACCCGAGCATCGAGCCGACCAATCTGGAAGGCACCGACGCGATCGAATTCACCGCCAGCTTCCAGGTGTTCCCGGAAGTGCAGGTGGCCGACTTCTCCGGCGTCGAGATCGAGCGCCCGGTGGCCGAGGTCGGGGACGAGGACATCGATCGCGTGATCGACTCCCTGCGCGAGCAGAACAAGGAGTGGGCCGAGGTCAAACGCAAGGCGAAGAAAGGCGACCGGGTGACGCTGGACTTCGTCGGCTCGCTGAACGGCGAGGAGTTCGAGGGCGGCAAGGCCGACGACTTCCAGATCGAGCTTGGTGCCGGGCGCCTGATCGAGGACTTCGAGAAACAGCTCAAGGGCGTGAAGACCGGCGAGGAGCCGACCATCGATGTCACCTTCCCCGACGACTACCCGGCGGAGAACCTGAAGGGCCAGACCGCGCAGTTCGCGCTGACCATCAAGCAGGTCGAAGGCCCCAAGCTGCCGGAGGTCGATGAGGAATTTGCGAAGAAATTCGGCATCGAGGACGGCTCGGTCGAGAAACTTCGCGCCGATGTGCGGTCCAATATGGAGCGGGAACTGCGTCAGGCCCTGAAGGGTCGGGTCAAGCAACAGGTGCTGGAGGCCGTGGTCGACAAGCACGACTTCGATCTTCCGGAGGCCCTGGTGAAGTCGGAGGTCAACCGCCTGCGCGAAGAGGCCGAGAAGCGTTTCGGCGGCGCGCAGCAGACCCAGCCACTGCCGGACAGCCTGTTCGAGGAAGAAGCCAAGCGTCGCGTGCGCCTGGGCCTGGCGCTGCGCGCCATCATCGAACAGAAGGGGTTCGAGGTGGACGCCGAGCGGGTCGAGCGCGATCTCGAGGAGATGGCCGCAACCTACGAGGATCCGGAAGAGGTGAAGCAGTACTACCGCTCCAATCCCCAGGCGAAGAGCAACCTGGAGTCACTGGTGCTGGAAGATCAGGTGGTTGACTGGGTGCTCGAGCAGGGCAAGGTCACCGAGAAGGAAACCAGCTTCCAGGACGTGATGAATCCGAACAAGGAGTCGACTGAATGAGCCACGATATGGCCGACCAGGGCGCACAACACGCCCAAGGGCTGAACCTGGTACCGATGGTGGTCGAGCAGACCGCCCGCGGCGAGCGCGCCTACGACATCTACTCCCGCCTGCTGAAGGATCGAGTGATCTTCTGCGTGGGGCCGGTCGAGGACTACATGGCCAATGTGATCGTGGCCCAGCTGCTGTTTCTCGAGTCGGAAAATCCGGACAAGGAAATCAGCCTGTACATCAATTCCCCGGGCGGTGCGGTCACCGCTGGCATGGCGATCTACGACACCATGCAGTTCATCAAGCCCGAGGTCAGCACGCTGTGCGTCGGCCAGGCGGCGAGCATGGGCGCCGTGCTGCTGGCGGGCGGTGCCGCTGGCAAGCGGCACACCCTGCCGCATTCACGGGTGATGATCCATCAGCCGCTGGGCGGATTCTCGGGCCAGGCCTCGGATATCGACATCCACGCCCGCGAGATCCTGAAGATCCGTGATGAACTGAACAATGTGCTGGCCCACCACACCGGCCAGCCGGTGGAGAAGATCGCGGAGGACACCGATCGCGACCGTTTCCTGACCGCGACCGAGGCGAAGGAATACGGCCTGGTCGACCACGTGCTGACCCACCGCGACTCCGCGAGCTGAGTCCGCGTCCTTCGCAACTGCGCCCCGGAGCACCGCTGCGGGGCGCAGCTTCAATACCGGACTTCCGCTTGGCTCGTTTGCAACTGCCAGGCAAACGGGGCATGTTCTGAAGAACACTGAAATCGCAACCGAGGCAAACGGATGAGCGACGAAACCACCCCCCCCGCCGACGGCAAGCTCCTGTACTGTTCTTTCTGCGGAAAGAGCCAGCACGAGGTGCGCAAGCTGATCGCCGGGCCATCCGTATTCATCTGCGACGAGTGCGTCGAACTGTGCAACGACATCATCCGCGAGGAGATGCAGGAAGCGGGGCACGCCGAGCGTGATTCCCTGCCGACGCCGCACGAGATCCGCGCGATCCTCGACGACTACGTGATCGGCCAGAACTCCGCGAAGAAGATCCTTTCGGTCGCGGTGTACAACCACTACAAGCGCTTGCAGGCCCGGGCCGGCAAGGACGATGTCGAGCTGTCCAAGTCGAACATTATGCTGATCGGCCCCACCGGCTCCGGCAAGACGCTGCTGGCCGAGACCCTGGCGCGGGTACTGAATGTCCCGTTCACCATCGCCGATGCCACCACGCTGACCGAGGCTGGCTACGTGGGCGAGGATGTCGAGAACATCATCCAGAAGCTGCTGCAGAAGTGTGACTACGACGTCGAGAAGGCCGAGAACGGCATTGTCTACATCGACGAGATCGACAAGGTCTCGCGCAAGTCGGACAACCCGTCCATCACCCGTGACGTCTCGGGCGAGGGCGTGCAGCAGGCCCTGCTGAAGCTGATCGAGGGCACCACCGCCTCGGTGCCGCCGCAGGGCGGGCGCAAGCACCCGCAGCAGGAATTCCTGCAGGTCGATACCAGCAATATCCTGTTCATCTGTGGCGGTGCCTTCTCCGGGTTGGAGAAGGTGATCCAGCAGCGCGCCGAGAAGGGCGGGATCGGCTTTGGCGCCGAGTTGCGCACCACCGAGGCGGCCAAGTCCGGTGGCCAGTGGTTGAAGCAGCTGGAGGCCGATGACCTGGTGCGCTATGGCCTGATTCCCGAGTTCGTTGGCCGTCTGCCGGTGCAGGCGACGCTGGACGAGCTCGACGAGGACGCACTGATCACGATCCTGACCCAGCCGAAGAACGCCCTGATCAAGCAGTACGCGCGCCTGTTCGAGATGGAGGGCGTGGAGCTCGAGTTCCGCGACGATGCCCTGTCCGCGATCGCCCACAAGGCGATGGCCCGCAAGACCGGTGCGCGCGGTCTGCGCACCATCATGGAGAACATCCTGCTCGACACCATGTACGAGCTGCCTTCCATGGAGGGGGTCAGCAAGGTGGTGATCGACGAGGCGGTGATCCGTGGCGATGCCGAGCCGTACCTGGTCTACGAGAACGACTCGTTCGCGAAGAAGCAGGCTGCCGCGGATTCCTGAGCGGAAGTGTTGCGGCGCCCTTGAAACGGGCGCCGCCGCCCCCACTTCCTCCTGTACATTCGTCCAGCCCTTAGGGGGCAACATGACCGATACCCACTCCTCCCAGAACGAGGTGGACTCCCCCGTCAAGCGCGTCGCGGTCCTGCCGCTGCGCGATGTCGTGGTTTATCCTCACATGGTCATCCCGCTGTTCGTGGGTCGCGAGAAGTCGATCCGGGCGCTGGATTCGGCCATGGCCGAGAACAAGCAGGTGCTGCTGGTCGCGCAGAAGAGCGCGGAGGTCGACGAGCCGGAGGCCGGCGATCTGCACCAGATTGGCACCCTGGGCAATATCCTGCAGCTGCTGCGCCTGCCCGACGGCACCATCAAGGTGCTGGTGGAGGGTGCCCAGCGCGCGCATGTGATGGATATCTCCACGACCGGCAATGTCGAGAAGGAAGAGGACTACTTCGTCTCCGGCATCCGGCTGATCGACGAGGAATACGACACCGAGGACAAGGAGCTGGAGATCCTCGGCCGCTCCGCGCTGAATCAGTTCGAGCAGTACATTAAGCTGAACAAGAAGGTCCCGCCGGAGATCCTGACCTCGCTGGCCGGGATCGACGACACCTCGCGCCTGGCCGACACCATTGCCGCGCACATGTCGCTGAAGCTGGAGGAAAAGCAGGAAGTCCTCGAGATCGCCAATGTGCGCGCGCGCCTGGAGCACCTGGTCGCCAAGATCGAGGGCGAGATGGATGTGCTGCAGATCGAGAAGAAGATCCGTGGCCGCGTTAAGCAGCAGATGGAGAAGTCCCAGCGCGAGTACTACCTGAATGAGCAGATGAAGGCCATTCAGAAGGAACTGGGGGATCTCGAGGACGCGCCGAACGAGCAGGAAGACCTGGCCGACAAGATCGAGAAGGCGGGGATGCCGGAGGAGGCCAAGAAGAAGGCCACCGCCGAGCTGAACAAGCTGAAGATGATGTCCCCGATGTCGGCCGAGGCCACCGTCGTGCGCAGCTACATCGACTGGCTGGTCAACGTCCCGTGGAAGAAAAAGACCCGGGTCAGCAAGGACCTGACGCGCGCCGAGAAGATCCTCAACGAGGACCACTACGGCCTGGAAGAGGTCAAGGAACGCATCCTCGAGTATCTCGCGGTGCAGTCCCGCGTGCGCAAGCTGAAGGGCCCGATCCTGTGCCTGGTCGGCCCGCCCGGGGTTGGCAAGACCTCGCTGGGGCAGTCCATCGCGCGTGCGACCAATCGCAAGTTCATGCGCATGGCGCTGGGCGGGGTGCGCGACGAGGCCGAGATCCGCGGCCATCGCCGGACCTACATCGGCTCGCTGCCGGGCAAGATCATCCAGAACCTGGCCAAGGTCGGTGTGCGCAACCCGCTGTTCCTGCTGGACGAAATCGACAAGATGGCGATGGACTTCCGGGGTGACCCGGCCTCGGCGATGCTCGAGGTGCTGGATCCGGAACAGAACCACACGTTTAGCGACCACTACCTGGAGGTCGATTTCGACCTGTCGGACGTGATGTTCGTGGCCACGGCCAACAGCATGCACATCCCCGGGCCGTTGCTGGACCGCATGGAGGTCATCCGCCTGTCCGGCTACACCGAGGACGAAAAGGTCCACATCGCGCACAACTATCTGCTGACCAAGCAGATCAAGGCCAACGGCCTGAAGCCGGCCGAGATCCAGATCTCCGATTCGGCGGTGCGCGACATGGTGCGCTACTACACCCGCGAGGCCGGCGTGCGCTCGCTGGAGCGCGAGATCGCCAAGGTCTGCCGCAAGGTGGCCAAGCAGCGTCTGCTGGCCAGCGAGAAGGAGCGGGCACGCACCACCTCGGTCACGCCCAAGACGCTGGAGAAATATCTCGGCGTGCGTCGCTTCCGCTTCGGCCTGGCCGAGGAAAACGACCAGGTCGGTCAGGTCACGGGCCTCGCCTGGACCGAGGTCGGCGGCGAGTTGCTGACCATCGAGGCCAGCGTGGTCCCGGGCAAGGGCAAGACCCAGCAGACCGGCAAGCTCGGCGACGTGATGCAGGAATCGATCCACGCCGCCCTGACCGTGGTTCGCTCGCGCGCCGAGGCCCTGGGCCTGGAGGAGAACTTCCACGAGAAGAAGGACCTGCACATCCACGTGCCGGAGGGCGCGACGCCGAAGGATGGCCCGTCCGCGGGCATCGGCATGTGCACCGCGATCGTCTCGGCACTGACCGGTATCCCGGTGCGGGCGGATGTCGCGATGACCGGCGAGATTACGCTGCGTGGTCAGGTTCTGCCGATCGGGGGCCTGAAGGAGAAGTTGCTGGCCGCCCACCGCGGAGGGATTCGCACCGTCCTGATCCCGGAAGAGAACGAGAAGGATCTGGTCGACATCCCGAAGAACATCAAGCAGAAGCTGGATATTCGTCCGGTCCGCTGGATCGACGAGGTCCTCGAGCTCGCGCTGACCCACATGCCGGAAGGCAAGGCCGGGGAAACGCCAGAGAAGGTCGAGGAAGTCGTCAAACCGGCCAAGGAAACCGGTCGCCGTCGGGTCCGGCATCACTAAGCATCTGTAATTGGAGCGAAACCGCGGGCGCTGGATTCATCGGCGCCCGCGGTTTTTTGTGTGCGGGTTCACGCCCGGCCGAGCGCCCCGCCGGACGGGCGTTTGACACTTTTTCGGGGGGCTTGCTATAACCCCATGCGCATCATCTGATTTCGTGCCGAGGGCAGTCGCGGGGCCATGGAGAAAAGGTCCCCGGCTGGTGTAAGCTAGGCCCCGTCCGGCAGAAAGCCTGAGTCACCACTGAGATAAGGAAGCGCTTCATGAATAAATCCGAATTGATCGACGCGATCGCGGCGGAAGCCGATGTTCCCAAGGCCCAGGCCGGCAACATCGTGGATGCCTTGGTGAGTGTGGTCGGCGATACCCTCGCCAAGGGTGACCAGGTCTCCCTCGTGGGCTTTGGTACCTTCCTGGTGCGCGAGCGTGAAGCCCGCACCGGCCGTAACCCGCGTACCGGTCAGAGCATCCAGATTGCCGCCTCGAAAACGCCTTCGTTCAAGGCTGGTAAAGCGCTCAAGGATCGAGTAAACTAGCGCGCTTTATCGGGTGCTTAGCTCAGTTGGTAGAGCGTCGCCTTTACACGGCGAATGTCGGCGGTTCGAACCCGTCAGCACCCACCAAGTGCAACCCTGACCCTGGTTGCGCTGCACGAATACGGAGCGGTAGTTCAGCTGGTTAGAATACCGGCCTGTCACGCCGGGGGTCGCGGGTTCGAGTCCCGTCCGCTCCGCCATCTTTGAGAAAGGCGCCCTTGTGGCGCCTTTTTCTTTGTTGACCACCACGAAGCGCTCGAAGCCACACCTTTGGGCCAGACCTGGGTCCATAGCAGTCGACCGCAATGTGGGAAGGGCAGAACCAAGCCCGAGCCGCATTTTCGGGAGTCCGGGGCCGGGCACTGTCATCGCGCGAGCGCATCGAATGCGAGGCCCGATCCTCCAGGCCGACGGTTCCGAGGTATGTCCCCAGTGTTCGGCGCCGGCACGAGAGTGGGCCAGGCTTCATGCGAGGAGACCGGTCCAGGAGCTCAGGTTTTCGCCGCGCCCCCTTCCAGTCGTCTCTTCTGCCTGTAGATGATCTTGGTCGGGGCCTTCTTCTTGTCAGCGCGCGCTGCGTGGCAGACACCGCCGCCCAGGCGCAGACGCGCGCGGGCGTGCCTGCTACCATCGGCCGCTGATTCCCGTTTTCCTCCCAATTGCCGGAGTGAGCAGAGACCATCATGTTGCAAGCGATTCGTGACCGGGCGAGCGGCTGGCTCGCCTATGTGATCATTGGCCTGATCACCATCCCCTTTGCCCTGTGGGGCCTGGGCGAGTATTTCGGCGGGGCGGGCCCGCTGGTCGCCGCCGAGGTGAACGGCACGGATATCGCGGTGCGCGACGTGCACCAGGAGGCCCGCGCCCAGCGCGACGAGATGGCGCGCATGTTTGGCGGCGAGATCCCGGATGACGTGCTGGACGAGCAGGGCATCCGCCTGCAGGCGATGGAGACCCTGATCCGTCAGGAACTGCTGCGCCAGGCGGCCGATTCCGCCGGCTTCAAGGCGGCGGGCGACAGCGTATTGCGCGAGATCCGCGGCATGCCGGTGTTTCAGGAGGAGGGCCGCTTCAGCCGCGAACGCTACAGCCAGTTGTTGAATGCCCAGCGCATCAGCCCGGCCGACTTCGAGCAGGACATCGCCCGCAGTATTGTGATGTCGCAAATTCAGCGTGGCATCCAGGCCACGGGCGTGGTGCCGGAAGCCCTGGTGGCGGATTACAGCCGCCTGCGCAACCAGACGCGGGTTGCGAGCTGGAAGGTCTTCGCCGCGGACGAGTTTGATCGTCCCGGATGTGGTGGATGACGACGCGATCCGCGACTATTACGACGCCAATCCGGAAGACTTCACGACCACGGAGCGGGTGCGGGTGAGCTATCTGCGCCTGGACCCGGAAGGCCTGGAGGCCGGGGTCGATGTCACCGAGGATCAGGTGCGCGAACACTACCGGGTCAATCGCAGCCGCTACGAAGAGCCGGAACTGCGCGAGGTGCGCCAGATCCGCATCCAGGATACCGACGAGGACGGCGAGGCGCGTATCCGTGAACTGCGTAGTCGCCTGGATGATGGCGAGGACTTCGGCGACCTGGCGGAGGAATACTCCGAAGACAGCCTGACGGCCGACCGTGGTGGCAGCCTGGGCGAGGTCGCCCGGGGCGATCTGGATTCCACCCTGGAGACCGTCATTTTCACCCTGCCGAAGGACCTCATCAGCCAGCCGGTACGAACGGATCGCGGCTGGTTCATCCTTGAGGTGACCGCGATCCAGGAATCCCGGGCGCAGCCGTTCGAAGATGTGCGCGAGGAGGTCGAGCAGGATCTGCGCGACCGGACGGCCGAGCAGATGCAGATCGACGCCCTGGACGACCTGATGGCACTGGCAATCGAGTTTCCGGACACTCTGGAGCCGGCCGCCGACGCCACGGGCCTGGAGGTCCAGACCAGCGACTGGTTCTCCCGCGGCTCGGGCGATGGCATCGCCCGCCATCGGTCCATCCGCGATGCGGCGTTTGACCCGCGGGTACTGGAAGATGGCAACAACAGCGAGGCGATCGACCTGCAGGACCGTTCCACCGTGATCCTGCGTGTCGATGAGCACGAGCCGGCCGAGGTGCGCCCGCTGGCGGAGGTGGAGGACGAGATCCGCGAGCGCCTGCAACGTCAGGCCGCCGCGGATGCCGCGCGTGAGGCGGGAGAGGCCCTGATCGAGCGACTGCGCGAAGCCGATGACTGGACCGCCGAGGCCGGGGAGAACGGAGAATGGAGTCGGTCGGTCGAGATCACCCGTGAACGGGCGGCCGATCTGCCAACCGGGTTGCAGGACCACCTGTTCCGGCTGGCGGCGCCAGGCGAGGGCGCGGTGGAGATTGCCGGCGCCCGGGTCGGGGATGGTGACTTCGCGGTGACCGTGCTGGAAGCCGTACGCATGGGCGAGGATGCAGTGGATGCCGCGGCGCGCCAGCAGGCGCGCGACCAGATTGGCAACGCCTACGGGAGTGCCGAATTCCGGTCCTATCTCGCATGGCTGGAAGAGCAGGCGGAGATCAAGCGCTTCCCCGACGCGCTCGACTAGTCGCCGCAGAACCGCGAGGGGGCGCTTGGTGCGCTCCCGACCAGAAAAAAGCCCGGCCCGCTTGCGCGGTGCCGGGCTTTTTTCTGGTACCCGGAATCGCCCGGGTACCGCCGGGTCGCCTTATTTTTCGAGGCCGATCTCGGCGGCGCCCAGGCCGACCGTGTTGTAGCCGGAGTCGACGTACATCACTTCGCCGGTGATCCCGGAGGCAAGATCGGAGCAGAGGAAGGCGCCGGCGTTGCCGACCTGATCCGTGGTGACGTTGCGGCGCAGCGGTGCGTTGGCCTGGACGTGATCCAGGATGCGCTTGAAGTCGCCGATGCCGGAGGCCGCCAGGGTGCGGATCGGGCCCGCGGAGATCGCGTTCACCCGGGTGCTTTCCGGCCCCAGGGTGTATGCCAGGTAACGCACATTGGCCTCCAGGCTCGCCTTGGCCAGGCCCATCACGTTGTAGTTGGGCATCGAGCGCTCGGCACCCAGATAGCTGAGGGTGAGGATGGAAGCGTCGCGGTCCTTCATCATGCCGCGCCCGGCCTTGGCCAGCGCGGCCAGGCTGTACGAGCTGACATCGTGCGCGATGCGGAAGCCGTCGCGGGTCATGTTGTCGAGGAAGTCCCCCTCCAGCTGCTCCTTGGGCGCGAAAGCGACCGAGTGCACCAGGATGTCGACCCCGTCCCAGTAATTGTCCAGGTGCTCGAAGACCTGTTCGATCTCGCGATCGTCCTCGACGTTACAGGGCACGAGGATGTCGGAGTCGAAATCCGCAACCAGCTTCTCGACGCGATCGCGCAGGCGTTCGTTCTGGTAGGTGAAGGCGAGTTCGGCGCCCTCGCGATGCATGGCCGCGGCAATGCCGTAGGCGATGGAGCGGTTGCTGGCCACGCCGACGATCAGTGCGCGTTTGCCCTTGAGAAAACCCATGTAAAACTCCTTGATTCTGATCCGTGCCGACGCACCCGGGCGGGTCGTCTCGACGGCGCCCGACCGCGAGCGGAACCGGGGACGGACGCGACTGTCTTCGGGATCATACCGATGTGCCGCAAGTGCGGCCAGCATCCGATGAGCCGGAGGGAATGGCTTGCTATAGTGCGAACACTTGCGGTCTTCAGGGCCGCCCACCCGGCGTCCCGGAATCGGGCCTGCCGGACTGCCACCGCAGCAACCCGGAGGCCTTGTGAGTCGTCATTTTGGTTGGATCGTGACCCTGATCGTGCTGGGTATCCTGCTGTTGCTGGTGATGGTCCAGATCGACCGCCAGTGGCAACGCATGGCCTCCATGCAGAACACCATGACCGAGCAGGCCCGGGACCTCCGTGCATTGCGGCGCAGCCTGCAGGGCCTGGAATCCGACCTTGCCTCCGGGCGCTTCGCCGGGATGGATGGCGAGCGTGCCGCGCGGGCGGACGACGTCCCCTCGGCGTTCCGGCGAGCGGCGCGCGCGGCCGAGCAGGAGGACTACGCCGAGGGTGACTGGCTGGTGCAGGCCTTTGGCACGGGGCTGGCGACCATCACGCCGTATGTCTCCTCCGATGCCTATGCCTCCGAGGTGCAGAACTACGTGCTGGAGTCGCTGGTGGTGCGCGACCCTGAGACGCTGGAGTGGCAGGGGTTGCTGGCCGAATCCTGGGAGTTCGACGATACCGGTACCGAGCTGACCTTCCGCCTGCGCCCGGGGCTGCAGTTCTCCGATGGGGAGCCGCTGACGGCCGAGGATATCCGCTTCACCTTCGATTTCCTGATGACCGACGCCATCGCGGTACCGCGGGCGAGGGCCTTCCTGGAGAAGATCGAGGCGGTCGAGGCCGTCGACGCGCGCACGGTGCGGTTCGTGTTCGAGGAGCCATACTTCGACGCCATGCGGGTGGCGGGCGGCCTGGATGTCCTGCCGGAACACTTCTATGGGCGCTACCTGGAGGATCCGGAGACCTTCAACGAGTCGCGCGGCATCCTGCTGGGGTCGGGACCCTACCGCATGGAGGATCCGACCGGCTGGACCCCGGATGCCGGCCGTATCGAACTGGAGCGCAACCCGCGTTACTGGGGACCGGTGGAGCCGTCGCTGGATCGGCTGGTGTGGCGGGTCATCCAGAATGACAGTGCGCGCCTGACCACCTTCCGCAATCGCGATATTGACGTCTACGGGGCGCGTCCACGCGAATATGCCCGGCTGCGCGACGACGAGGCCCTGCGCGAGCGCGCGGATACCCACGAGTACATGAGCCCCACGGCCGGCTATTCCTACATTGCCTGGAACCAGCAGCGCGATGGCGAGCCGACGCGTTTCGCCGACCCGCGGGTGCGCAAGGCGATGAGCTACCTGACCGACGTTGACCGGCTGATCGAGGAGGTCATGCTGGGGTATGCCGAGCGCGCGATCTCTCCGTTTTCGCCGCGCAGCGATCAGCACAATCCGGATCTCGATCCGATCCCCTATGATGTCGAGCGTGCCCTGGAACTGCTGGCCGAGGCCGGCTTCCGCGAACGCAATCGCGATGGCGTGCTGGTCAACGAGGACGGCGAGCCGTTCTCCTTCGAGCTGTCGTATTTCCAGGACAACGAGGACACCCGCCGCATCGCGCTGTTCCTGCGCGACCTCTTTGCGCGGGCCGGGATCGAGATGCGCCCGTCGCCGACCGAGTGGTCGGTGATGCTGGAACAAATCACCCGCCAGGATTTCGATGCCATCACCCTGGGCTGGACCAGCGGTGTGGAGGTGGATATCTACCAGATGTTCCACTCCAGTCAGGTGGTTTCCGGTGGCGACAACTTCATCCACTACCAGAACCCCGAGCTGGATGCGGTGATCGAGGCGGCGCGTGGCGAGGTGGACGAGCCCGCGCGCATGGAGCTTTGGCGCGAGGCCGAGCGCATCCTGCACGAGGACCAGCCGTATACCTTCCTGATGCGGCGCCAGACCCTGGCCTTCATCGACCGGCGCATCCAGAACCTGGAGCAGACCGCGCTGGGGCTCAACCTGGGGGCGGTGCCGCTGGAGATCTACGTCCCGTTCGAATCGCAGCGGTACGGGCAGTAGCCGGCGATGCCCATGGAAGCTGAAGCGGCAGGGGAGCGCCGCACGCGATGCTGACCTACATCCTGCGCCGCATGCTCCTGATGGTGCCGACCCTGTTCGGGATCACCGTGGTCGTGTTTGCGGTGATGGCGGCCGCGCCCGGTGGGATCAGCGCCCTGACGCTGGTCGAAGGGCAGGGCCTGGAGCCCCAGGCACAGAAGGCGATGGAGGACTACTACAACCAGCTCTACGGGCTGGATCAGCCGGCCCCGGTGCAGTTCGGGCGCTGGCTGAACAACATCTCGCCGATCGGATTTGCCCAGGACGCGGACGGCTCGCTGACCGGCTGGCCACACTTCAAGGTCCCCAATCTGGGCACCAGTTTCCGCTATGGCCGGCCGGTGATCGATCTGGTGGCCGAACGCTTGCCGATCACGTTGCTGCTGAACGTGCTCTCCATCCCGCTGATCTACATCGTCGCGGTCGCGGTGGGGGTGCGCGCGGCCACCCAGCATGGCCAGGCCTTCGATTCGCAGTCTGGCGTCGTGCTGCTGGCCCTGTGGTCGGTGCCGACCATGCTGGCCGGCGTGTTGCTGATCGGCTTCTTTGCCTCCGACCAGTTCTGGCAGTGGTTCCCCACCGGGGGGCTCAGCCAGCGCGCGGCCCTGGACATGACCTTCCTGCCCACGGTGGAGGTGGTCTGGGCGTTGCCGTTGTTGCTGATCCTGCCGTTTCTGGGGGTGGCGCTGGGGATCTACCTTGCGCGCTACCTGCCCGCCCGTATCCGCGGCGGGGTCGGGGCGGCACTCGGGGCCGTCTGCGGCTGGCTGATGTTCCGCGATCTGGCACCGGCCGGGATGGTCAGTACCGCAGTGGCCGTACTTCTCGGTGGCGGAGTGGGCTGGATGATGGCGCACAGTGACTGGGGCGTCCTGCGCGGGTTTTATCTGGGCACCCTGGGGCTGGGTGCCGGGCTGGCGCTGGCGCTGGGTCTGGCGCCGGGCCATATGGTGCCGGGCTTCCTGCTGGACCGGGCCTGGCACCTGGTATTGCCAGTGCTGTGCCTGTCCTACGGCGGGCTGGCATTCCTGGCCAAGCTTTCGCGTTCGGCGGTGCTGGAGAACCTGACCTCGGATTACGCGCGTACGGCGCGCGCCAAGGGGGTGGCCGAGCACGACGTGCTGTGGCGTCACGTGTTCCGCAATTCCCTGCTGCCCCTGATCACCGTGTCGGCCACGCTGCTGCCCTCGCTGCTGGCCGGCTCGGTGATCGTGGAGGCGATCTTCTCCATTGATGGCATGGGCAAGCTGGCGGTGGAGGCCGTGCAGACGCGCGACCGCGAGCTGGTGCTGTCGATTACCCTGATCTCGGGCGTGCTGACCCTGGTGGGCTATCTGCTGGCGGATCTGGCCTACGCCATCGTCGATCCGCGGGTGAGCTATGACTGAGACCGCGCACAACGCGCAGCAGGCGGATCGCCGCAGCCGTTCCTGGGCCCGGCGCGTGGTGGGCGAGATCCTGCTGCGCTGGGGTGCCCGCCTCGGGATTGGCTGGATCGCGCTGCTGACCCTGGTTGCGGTCCTTGCGCCAGTGCTGGCGAATTCCCACCCGCTGCTGGTGCAGACCGCCGACGGCGCGTGGGCGCTGCCGTTTCTGCGCTACCTGACGGCGGCGGACGTCACCCTGTTTGGTTTGCTGGTGCTGGCTCTGATCTTCTGGCGTCTGCCCGGGCGGCCATGGCGGCGCTTCGGTCTCTGGGCGGTGCTGGGCGCGGTGCTGGGCGTGGTGGCCTGGCAGACGGTGTCGCCGCCGTCGCTGGTGATTCACGAGCAGTACCGCGAGGCCGAGGTGATGGGCGAGTATCAGCGGGTAATCCGCGCGCCGATCCCGTACTCGCCGCGCGACTACCTGCGCGATTACGCCGATACCGGGCTGGAGGCCCCGCGCGAGTCCCCGGATCGGGTGCACTGGTTCGGTACGGACGATACCGGCGCCGACGTGCTCTCGCGCATGATCCACGCCACGCGCATCGCGCTNTCCATTGGCTTCATCGCNACCGGGATTGCGCTGGGGATCGGGGTGATCCTGGGTGGGCTGATGGGCTATTTCTCGGGGATCGTGGACATGATCGGGATGCGCCTGGTGGAGATCTTCGAGGCCATCCCGACGCTGTTCCTGCTGTTGACCTTCGTCGCCTTCTTCGGCCGTTCGCTGTACCTGATGATGCTGATCATCGGCCTGACCTCATGGTCCGGCTACGCCCGTTATGTGCGTGCCGAGTTCCTGCGCCTGCGCCAGCAGGACTTCGTGCAGGGGGCCATCGCCTCGGGGCTGTCGCTGCCGTCCATCCTGTTCCGGCACATGCTGCCGAACGGCATCGCCCCGATCCTGGTCGCGGCCAGTTTCGGCGTCGCCTCCGCGATCCTCGCCGAGGCGACCCTGTCGTTCCTCGGCCTCGGACTGGTGGATGACCCCTCCTGGGGCCAGATGCTGAACCAGGCGGTACAGAGCTCCACCTTCAACTGGTGGATGGCGGCCTTCCCCGGGGGCGCGATCTTCCTGACCGTGTTTGCCTACAACCTCATCGGCGAGGCCCTGCGTGACGCAGTGGACCCGCATGCCCGCTCCGCGGCGCGCACCGCCAATCGCGATGATGGTGCACGCCCGGCGGCCGGGGCCACCAGCGCCACCAGTGGCGGGGTGCGCTGACCATGCTGGAGGTGCGCAATCTGCAGATCCGCCACCGCGACGGCGAGGCGGCGCTGGTGGAGGATGTGAGCTTCGCCATCCGCGAGGGCGAGCTGTTTGCCCTGGTCGGGGAGTCGGGCTCCGGCAAGTCGATCACGGCGCTGGCCATCATGCGTCTGCTGGATGCGGGCTTCGAAAGGCCTTCGGGCGAGGCCTGGCTGGCCGGGCGCGAAGGCCGCCAGGAGTTGCTGGGGCTTCCCAGCGCGGTGATGCAGCATGTGCGCGGCGACCGCGTCGGCATGATCTTCCAGGAGCCGATGACCTCCCTGAACCCGGTGCTGAAGGTGGGCGATCAGATCGAGGAGGTGCTGCGCCTGCATCGCCCGCAGATGAGTCCGGAGCAGCGTGCGGCGCGCACCCTCGAGGTCTTGAGCGAGGTGCAGTTGCCGAACCCCGAACAGCGCCGCGACGAGTACCCGCACAAGCTCTCCGGCGGCCAGCGCCAGCGGGTGATGATTGCCATGGCCCTGGTCGCCGAGCCGGATCTGCTGATCGCGGACGAGCCGACGACCGCGCTGGACGTCACCATTCAGGCCGAGATCCTGAAGCTGATCGACCACCTGCGCGAGAAGAACGGCATGGCGGTCCTGCTGATCACCCACGACTTCGGCGTGGTGGCCTCGGTGGCCGACCGCGTGGCGGTGATGCGCCAGGGGCGCCTGGTGGAGCAGGGGGAGTGCCTGCCGCTGTTGCGCGCTCCGCAGGACGCCTACACCCGCAAGCTGATCCAGGCGCTGCCGGAGAACCTGCCACCGCTGCCGCCGGTGCCGGGCGCGGGGCGCGAAGCACTGTTGCAGGTGTCCGGCCTGCAGGTGCACTTCCCGGTGCTGAAGGGCCTGATGCGTCGCCAGGTGGATGTGGTGCGGGCGGTGGATGACGTCAGTTTCGAGCTGGAGAACGGCGAGGTGTTGGCGGTAGTGGGGGAGTCCGGCTGTGGCAAGACCACCCTGGGCCGCGCGATCCTGCGCCTGATCGAGCCGACCGGTGGCGAGATCCGCTACCGGGGCGAGTCGTTGACCCACATGGCACGCAAGCCGTTGCGCCGGCTGCGGCGGCACCTGCAGGTGGTGTTCCAGGACCCGGCCTCGTCGCTGAACCCGCGCCTGAACGTGCTGACGCTGCTGACTGAGCCGATGGCGGTGCACGGCATCGGCGCCAATCAGGACGAGCGGATTGCCCTGGCCGGGAAGGTGCTGGATCAGGTGGCGTTGCCGGAGGACACCCTGTGGCGCTATCCGCACGAGTTCTCCGGTGGTCAGCGCCAGCGTATCGCGATCGCGCGCGCCCTGGTGCTGGACCCGGACGTGATCATCTGCGACGAGGTGACCAGCGCGCTGGACGTATCCGTCCAGGCAGAGGTGCTGCAGATCCTGGGCCGGCTACGCGCGGAGCGACGTCTGGCGATGATCTTCATCACCCACGACATGGGCGTGGTCGAGTACTTCTCCGACCGCATGCTGGTGATGCACGACGGGCGCATGGAGGAGATCGGCGCCACCGCCGAGGTGCTGGCCAATCCGCAGGCCGACTACACCCGCCACCTGCTGGATGCCGTGCCGCGCGTCTCGCGTTATTTGTAAGCCCGCCCGCCCGCCCGCCCGCGCTGTGCGGTGCACGGCCGCCGTCTGGCGGTTGCGGGTCGCTTACCGTAGCGAATGCTTTCCTGGTGTTCTCTGCGTGTGTTCCGTGNCCNGTGCGGTGAACAACGGCCTTTCCGCTCTGCTGACCCGTGTGGGGTCGATCTACTTCTGGCAGGCGGGGCAGTAGCTGCTGGCGCGCTGGCCGATGCGGCGCGTGTGCAATACCTCGGCGCAGACCGGGCAAGGCTCGCCGGCGCGGCCGTAGACGCGCAGCGACTGGCGGAAGTAGCCGTGGGTGCCGTCCTCGTGCAGGAAGTCGCGCAGGGTGGTCCCGCCCTGTTCAATGGCCGCCGCCAGCACCGCCTTGATGTGACTTGCCAGGCGCTCGTATTCGGCGCGCGTGACGCGTCCGGCCGCGCGCCCGGGCCGAACNCCGGCGAGGAACAGGGCCTCGGTGGCGTAGATGTTGCCCACTCCCACCACGATCGCCTGATCCATGATGAAGGCCTTGACCGGGCCCCGGCGGCCGCGGCTGCGGCGGAACAGGGAGTCGCCATCGAATTCCGGGTCCAGGGGTTCCGGGCCGAGGTCGGCCAGCAAGGTGTGGGATAAGCCGCCCTCGGGGAGCGGCAGGCAACAGCCGAAGCGGCGCGGGTCGTGCAGTCGAACCTGGTAGCCGTTGTCCAGGTGCAGGGTCAGGTGATCGTGCCGGCGCAAAGGCGTCTCGGGCGTGCAGTGGCGCAGGCTNCCGGACATCCCGAGATGCAGCAGGAGGCCGGTACGATCGGTCTCCAGCAACAGGTACTTGGCGCGCCGGGTCAGGCTGCGGACCCGGGCGCCGGCCAGTTGCTGCACCAGCTCCGGCGGCACCGGCCAGCGCAGGCGCGGCTCGCGGACCTCGAAGGCCGTGAT
>SL_7KL_010_BRINEDRAFT_10000172_pt1 | contig 28756 bp, 30 predicted proteins | sample SodLak_010_BRINE_FD_10663 | JGI IMG/M metagenome (IMG submission 10663)
ATAATATAGTTGAATGGAATTTTCTTACGTCCCAAAGGTGATTTAAATAAATATTTTTTACGTTGAATTGTCTCTGTGAATTCACAAGGTAACATTTCAAAGTTGTCTCCATATAACGCTGTGAACACTAATTTCTTTTGATCCTTTTTATCAGGTAATTGACCTTCTTTAAATACTTGTTTCATTAGCCAATCATGTCCTCTTTCATCTTTGGGTATAAAATTACCAACAACTTCATCAATAAGTCGTAAGTGATAAGAATCTATATCAACATAAACCTTTATACCTTTCGTCTGAATTTGTTTCCTTTTATCAACTTCTATTGAAATAGTATTTGATAAAACATCTCTGAAACGCCCACCTTTTGTATAATGGTCGAAGTATTTATACATCCTTTTATTTTGTAAATGAATAAATCCGTCTAAATTTGATGACGCTTCGATAAGTAAGTGTATTAATATTATCCGAAATTTCTAAATCAAATAGTTTTTCATAGTACGGTTTATTCACCAATGTTCGTAATAGTCTACTATAAAAAGACAATGGGAAATAAATATATCCCTTTGGATCATAGTATTCTAAATTTAATTCTTTATTATGTAGCCAAAGTATTGAATTGACATCGTTCCATTGATTAACATTACCCCATGTATATTCTAAAGAATAAAATCCCTTTTTAAAATATGTTATCACATCATGTTCATTATAATACTTCATTACATCCGTGATCAATTCTTCATGATATCTATAAAATGGTGTATCCATACCAAAGCCGAAATTGTGAAATTTAAAATCCGCTTCCTCATTAATAGAGCATAACCCTAATAACTTCGTTGGATTCACCAATTTATTAAAAATTGGGAATAATGTATATTTCATTTAATCAGTACTTATCTACTTTAGTCCGATGGAAATAAATAATTGTAAATGGTCTCATCGGAATCTACAAAATTTAGAAATGTTTCTTCGTTTAACAAATTAACATTATCATTATAAATTTCCAAATCTTTTTTAATTCTTTTTAGGAAAATCAATCTCAACGTTGCCAAGATGTTTCTATATTCGTTAGTCATTATATCTGATGTTGCACCTTCTTCATATGAATTAAGAAATGTATTCTCTTTAAAATCGATCCAAAATGAACATGATAATGTGGTTATCCAACTATTACCTTCAAATGTATGTGATAATCCTGTTACCACAAACAACGCTTCTTCTTGATCTCTGTAATCCATATCAAAACTTTGTAAATCTACTTTCAAAGCTTGTGATGGTAAAATACCTGAAATACCCTCAACTTCAAAACTCAAATTATATGGCAGACGGAAATTTCCATTAGCATAATAATCTGTACGTTGTGTTTCTATGGTCTGTGAAAAGAACATACTAACGAATGTAAGGATATTTAATAATTTATCCTTTTCTGTTTCGGTTCGTAATAATCGTCTATCTATATTATCACTTATATTTCTTGATATATCACTATTGAATATATCAAATCGTTGCTCTATCCTATTAGTTAACTGTTGACGTATTTTGTAATATTCGTTTAAATCATATTCATTATCATCTACACCCTTTATGTACCACCTATTTGATTCTTCATCATATTCTATTTCTGAATACCTATCTACTTCATTATTTATTTTCTGTCGGGTGTTTCTCATAGATCTATGTTGAAACCTGTCTATATCAGATACTGTTTCATCCCTATCAGATCCATATGTATGATCATAATGAGAATCTAATTTATCAGTTAATTTATTAAGCCTATCCCCCACAATTTCCTTTAAATAACGTAAATTATATTCTTTTGAAAATAAGAATACGTCATTTATATCCCTACTGTCTTCTTCATTTATAAATTCACCGCGTGAACGGAAGAAAATCATATTTGCTATTTCATCAGCTATTTCAGTTTGAAATGAAAATCCTTTTATTTTTTCTCTTGCATCTTGTAATTTAAATGATGTATAACTATCATCTTTATTATCTCTGATTAATGATGAATCAAAAACCGTTATTCCTGTTGTTATAACACTACCATTAATGATCTCACCTTCTTCTTTTTTCTGTGATAGATCTACCATTTGTCCTGTTGCTGAAGATATTTTATCCAATAAGGAATCTACAAAAGAATATCCACCACGTGATTGATCTAATAACCTGAAGAATGTTGGTGCTGAAATATATATATCAGATGATTTAAAATGTTCCCCATCATCATCTTCAACTAATACACCATCCTCATCTAAAGAATATCTTTTTTCACGTGGATTAATAACAACATCTTGAGGCATTCTACTTCTAATACCTCTAAATGAATAATTATTTATTACTGTGTTAGATAAATTAAAACTAAATATATTTTTCTCATCTACATTTAATTTTCTATTATATGATGATAAGGAATTGTAATATCTATTTAATAATTTCTCTATTAATTCCAATGATATGAAATAATATAATTCAGTACCAAACGTCTCTACATCAAGTTTAAGATGACAATTTACATATTCGGTTATATTATCAACATTAGTATATTGACGATCTATTACTTTGATAGGTAACAAAGTATTAAACCTATGTACATCCGAATCAGGGTGAATTAATTCGCCATGTCTTTCACGTCTTCCTGCGGGTGTATCTTCTGCCTTTTCAGCAAATGTTTCATCTGCCAAACGAGTTACACCCCAAAAGTAATCTTCTACTTTGTCCCTTTTGGTATTACGTGCCTCTACAAAATTCTGATTTGACCTATCTATTCCACCCCTTGATATTCTATTTATGATCTTATCATAATCGGTTGAAAATATAAGAGGATTTTCAACAGCATTTAATAATTCATCGGTCATCCAATTCTTAAATCCTTCTGACTCATGATCTTCCATAGAACCCTCCTGTAATACAGGTAGCCATGTGACTGAATAAATAATTAATGTTCCTGTGATAGACCTACTATTCCCTTCTACACCATAGTCAAATTTAACTACATTTCCCAATCTCTTCTCTTTATTTGGGTGTATATCTTCATTATCATCTATTTCAAAATTAACAGGTGAATGCCTACCCCATTCTAATTCAACAGGTGCACCAAATTGTAACCACTTTTCTCTAAACTCTTTAAAATGTTTTATATCAGGGATCTCGAAATTAATCGTCGTTCTATAAAATGTAAAATCCTCTAATTCAAATGTAACAGATGTTATTGCAGGAAAACCCCTACGATCACTATCCCCTTCTAAATCATCTAACCCATATGATATATCATACCCATCTTCAAATACTTTTCCTAATTTAGAAAATCTTCCTTTTACATAATCAGAGTCTTCTACCTCTTTCATTTTTGTAACAGGATCTAAACTTTTTATTCTCCGTAAAATAAAATAAGGTTGATATAATTCAGAAGTATTACTGAAGTCTTGATTTAATCCTTTACGTCTCTCAAATTCTTTTTTAACGTTCTTAGAAAACGATCTACCAACAACTTGTGAAAATTTTGTAGCCATAATATACCATTACTCTTTAATAAAATTCAATGTAGGACTCTGTGGTATTCTCACGACTGTACCTATCTTTGGAAAATTTGTATGTAGTCTATTTGCTTGAGCTATGATTCTCCAATATTTATCGCTACCATAATATTTATATGCTAAAAAACTAAGTGATTCACCACCTTTAATTTCAACAAATATATCATCATCACTGATAGGTATTCTTTTAAGAATTGATGCCCTCTGATACCTGAATCCTGATTTTCTATCTTTTATTTCTTTTGTCTTATACATGATTATTCATTTTGTGTGTAATCCATATCAAATAATGAGAAATCAGCACTTCTATCAAAAGTATAATCCATAGGAATATAAGGCATTCTATCATGAAACTTCTGTATACTGATTGAACATCGGATCAATTTTGGTACTGTATATCCTTTCCTACTTTCCCAATTCGAATCACTATCACTTATAGTTTTCGAAAATGAAGTAATATAACCACCTCTATTCTGATAGAGATCCCCAATAGAAAATCGTACCAATGGATTCTGAACCCGTTTAAATTGATCATCTGCAATAGGATAATTAAGTGATTCTAAAAACTCTATTTTTTTATACATCATCATCAACTCTTTAGGTGTTGAAGCATGTAAAACAAAAGAGAAATTCACTCCACTTGTAGTTTTAATATATTTAGGTATCGATTCTGTTCTTCCTAAATAATCCCCCTCATCAAATGATGCTTGTGTATCATCTGTTAATCCTTCAATGTACGGTTTTAGATATACTAAATTACCTGTACGTGTATCTTCAAATGATAGATACATAAAATTCTCTTCATCAAAATCACTATCCGTTATATTTTGGATTTCACTGATTAATACGGGGTCATTGTGCTCATCAGGTATATGTGAAATTAATGTGGTCATATCCATTTCATACGTTCTATCCGTATTGTTTATGAATATCTCCCTATTCTTTGAGAAATTAGGGTTATACATATTCCTGTACCCTTCTATTCTTTTAGAAGGTTCAATATACGGTTTTGAACTGACATCTTCAAATGGCGTTCTACCTTCATTTTCCGATGTGAAACCCCTATGATCTTTTTTATTTACCCATTCTTCTGTGATATCTCCTTCGATAGATTCTTTATATTCATCTATCATTCTCGCATGTAAATCATCTACATTATCTACACCACTTTTTTTATTTAATAAAATTTCAAAAAGTTTGGTTTCTGATTCACGTATTTTGCTTGTCCCTGAAGCATCATATTTTTTAGCACCTTTACTTGATGGTGTATATTCTGCTGTTCTACGTACCCAAAATTCATTATTCTGATCCCCACGTCCCAACAACTCATTAAAATTAGATTTAAACCTATCCTTTATATTCTTAGAAATATTTGTAATCTCTTCATAATCAGTTACTACTTTAGGTTTTTTCACAGCTATATTCTGAGCATACAATCCATTCTTTACATCATTAAATAACCTTCTCAATTTAATCGGATTTAAATTAACTAAAGATAATTCACTATGTGTGAATCCGATTGCATTTTTCCCAATAGGATCAATAGTTGTATACTGATCATGACTTGGTTTTTCATTCTCATATAATTCCTCAAATTCGCTCTGAGAGCCTTTAAAAAAATTTTCCTTTATAAGATCCTCACTATACGCCAAAGTCTGCGCCATGATTGATTTTGAAGCCGACATGGGCACGTCAATACCTAAAGACTGTGCGGATTTATTTATCAATGAATTTCCTATTGATCTGAGGGAAGATTTAATAAATGAATCACCGCCTCTTCTTTCAACAGCTTTTTTAAACGTATCAGCATCTTTAAAATATACCTGCTCTGCATCATTGTCTAATACTCTTCCAAACGTCTTACCGTCTGTTGTATCTAAGATACCCGCATTATTTGTATACTCACTAACTAATTTTTTAAGTGTCTGTTCGATAATTGGGTTATCTGAATAACTATCAATAATATTAGAAACAAATCCAAGTGGATTAAATACTCTACCTGATATCTTATTTAATGAATGTAATTTTATCTGCTCTTTAATGAAGTCCGATACCTGTGTTACATCACCATCTTCAAATATATATTTTTCTATTACCGCTTTATTCCAATCGAAAGTCTTTGACATATCTGAGTATTTGTAAATGAATAAATGTAATTATAGACCTTCCGTGATAAATCGGATAGCTTTAATCTTACGGGGTGTATGGTTCCAATATTTATTACCGAAACCAAACCCATCCGTAGACCCGAATTGATAGTTAATCGATGGTTGATCACCTCCTAAGTTATTTTTTTCGATGTTAGATCTCGCTTTGTCTATCAATTCTGAAAGTTCTTTATTTTTATTTTTTATACTCATTATCCCGAAAGAACGTCTTTCTTATTCTTATCAATATTCTGATTAATGAGTTTCAAAAACCCATCCTTTGAGCTTAATGTTTCGTCTGAAAAGGAAGAGCCATTCCAACTTTTTGGTTCACCATTCTCAGATACGAAAAGACCTGTAAATAGATTTTCTCCATCCATATAAACTGTTTGACCAAAGCGATATCGAATCGTTCTATTATCATCGAGTTTAGTTTTTTCGAAGTTATCACGTGCCTTAGTAACTAATTTTTTTAAATTTTCGTTAGCCATTTTATTTTTCTTTGTATTTATAACTTACTATTAAGTATTACCTATTTTGCAATTTCCTTAAAGAATTTCTCAGAGTCATCCATTTTTTTACCATTGTAACTATATTGGATATTAACATTCACACCTTCACGTGCTATTGCTTTTGCCAACTTCTCAATTGAATTATCTGTGAGATTCGTCTGTATCATTTCCTTTCCTCTACTTGAGTCTAAAGGTATTACCGCTTCTTTCTTTTTACCTTCACCAACATTGGCTACGATATGTTCTGTAACAATTCCACCTTCAGCTAAATTATGTGAAACATACTCTCCTGCTAATCCAACAGCCCCGCCAATAGCACCTCCTATAAGTGCCCCAGGAACACCACCTACCATTGCACCTGTACTACCCCCCGCCAAAAGACCTGACATACCTGCTTGCATATATGTTTCCCTATCATTCATCCATGAAGCACCCACACCAATAGCTCCCGAAGCAGTACCTGCAAGTCCAAGTCCCCTTTGAATACTTGCCTTTTTCCCACCCCATATAGTAGAAACACCCTTATCACCTGCTGTAACAGCCGTATTTGATGCGATTATTCTTAATAATTGATTCCCTTCCATCTGCAATAATCCTTGTGCACCTATTGTAGCTATTAAACCACCTACACCTGTCATCACTGTCATAGCTACAGGCATAGCTTCAAACATTGGAGCTAATACACTATTACCAATAAAACTTATCATCCCCGATATTTTTTTTGCAAATGAATCTAACCATTTCGCATTTTTACTCAAAGCGTTTTGAATAGGATCTATTATATCTCTACTTATTGAATTCCTTATTCTTGTCATACCAATACCCGATAAAGTATCTCTAAACTCTTCTAAACTATCATCAAATCCTAATGATCCAATTACATCTTGAGCACCTATACGTTGAACTGTTTCATATATATTATTAAGTTCTGTAGCAGATACACCTAATTGCTCTGCCATCTGTTTACGAACAAAAGGTTGATCAAATGTAGCCTCATCAATTTTTTCAAGTTGACGTAATATACCTAATGTAGCTTCTTCTGTATCACCAAAGAAATTTGCTGTAGCACTATCTAATAGATTTATCTGTTGACCTGTGAATAAACTCATCTTCATTTGAGATTCTATTACACCTTCAACTGTTTCTAATCCTGACAGCATACTTGATATGGTTGATAATTCAATACCTAATCTACGTGCCGATAGAACTGTTCTTGCCATATTCTCAGATCCTGTACCTGAACGTAGTGCAAAAAATTCAGCATTATTGGATATATCATCCATTATATACTGCATAGGTAAATTATTCACTTCAGACAGATTAGCTAAAGATCGAATCAAACTTGAATTTATATCTTGACTCTCCCCTGTTATACCACGTAATGTATTTAAAAATTCAACCCCCGCCTCACGTGATAAACCTAAAGCGTATGGGAATGTAGAAACGGTTTCTAATGTAGCTGATGATGAAGAAGCCATCATACCATATTGCTGTTGTATCTCTATAGATGACCTCATATGAGCTATAGATGACCCTTTTATTCTATCACCTGATCGAGCCATATCGACCATTTCATTATTAAGCTCAATGAAATTTTCTAATATATGATCACTATTAACACCAATTTCTGTAATAATATCATTTAAATTAGACATCGATCTAATTGCGGGTGCAAGTAGAGCACCTGTAGCCAAGGTAGTTAATTTAAAAACTGTTGCCCCTGATATCTGTGAAAGGTCTAAAGCAACCCCCGTTAAATTATCAATTTTATCAATTGTTGTTTGAAGAAATGATTGTTGGGGTTTAATCTTTTTTTCTATTTCAGACTTAGTTTGACTTTTTTGGAGTTCTGTCTCTCTTGATTTCATGGAGTCTCTCATCTCCTTTAAAACCTTTAATTCATCTTCATCCATAGATTTAACGAAGAGTTTATTTAGGTTTTGTATTTTATCCCCAATCTTAGAAAGTTCTTTCCTGTCTTTACGTATCTGCTCTTTCTGAGAATCTTTAAGTAGACCTACTATGTCACTTACACTAATATTAAATAATGCACCCTGCTGAAACATGTTATTCGAAACTTACTCTAATTAATAATCTTTATACATTAGTAATTATGAATAACATTTAAATAAAAAAAGAGGATTGTAAATTAATACAATCCCTTTTACCTTCCGACGAACGTTATATTATTTAACTAAAACCTGTTTCACACATTGATATTACCATTAGTATTAAAAAACAACTAAAAAATATCACCCATAGTTGAAATAAACAACTACCCCATGCTTCACCCATGGTACTTTGATTTCTATTATTACAATTACAATCTCCCATAATTATCTCCTTTTTAGGTTAAACCTAATTCTCCAATAATAACACCACCTATAAACAAAATTACACTGAGTATAAGTAGCCCCACAAACAATTGAAATGCGCAACCACCTAATTCAACTATATAGTCAGCTTCATGATTTCTATTTTCCATAATTATCACCTTTTAACTTTTCTACCAACGGACATATTACTTTTTAATTCATCCATTTTTTCTTTTTGTATCTTCTTCATATCCAATATATCATTTATTAAATTAATACGCAAGTCGGTAGGCATTTCTAACAGATCTATATATCCATTAGATGTCTCAATCATAACAAAAGTTAATTGTTGTCTGTATGCATTAGTACTCAGGAAAAAAAAAGTCGATTCCTAAACTAATAGCAATCTTCTGATCTGTTCCACAAGAGGGGCATTTGTATGAGATGGTGTTTTCAGGCGTACGCCTAATCTCCTTTAGGAATTTCCTTAAATGTCCCATATCAGGGAATGAAGCTTCTTCAAGATATTCAATAATCTTTCTTTGAGAAGGATCTTCACCTAATGTTGATACGGATTCAATTAAAATAGATAAGGTATGGAGCATCGTTAATTCTTGACCCGTTCTTTGTAAATTATTCTCCATTTTCGTTATCTCATCTAAATCATGACCCGTGATCGTTCTCATAGATACTTCATCACCTGATGTTGGTAATGTTGTTTTAAATAAATTTTTATTGCTCTCCACAGGATCATGAATTTTAGGAGCATCACCTATTGATTCAGATAATTTAATCTCATAGTTCTTTTCTACATGATCACAATACTGATTTTGACATTTAATCTCTTTTACTGCATAATCATCTCCTAATGATGAGATTCGAGAAGCCAATACCAAATATGTTTTATCCCCGATGGATAAATCCTTTACATTAAAATCAGGTTCTAAAATAACTTGATTTAAAAGTACATCTGCAAATGTACTTTCTTGTATTTTAGATGGTGATAATAGTACCTCTTCATCTTTACCCTTTAAATAACGCATATGTAGTACCCCTTTGGATAATACATTGTTCTTCGGGTAAATGACTCCATTAGAAGGTAAATCAATTCTTGTGTGAGCCGTCTCTTCTAATATTTCTTCTAATGTTTTCTCTTCTTTACCGTGTTTCTGTAGAACGTTTTTTTCGTTCATTTAATACCTCTATAGATAGTATATTACTTAATAAATAATTTTTTTATTTTGTTTTTTAAAGTCGTCATAGACCTTAAAAATACGTATTTCTTCTTAATGTACTCAATATACAAAATAAAGAGTGCAATACCAAGAATTTTCTGAATTGAAATTAAATCTAATACTGTTTTATCGCTGATCCATGATAACATAAATTTCCATATTTTTAATATTTTAATATTACATCGTCAAATTCTAATGTAACATTTATCTCCATTGGGGTATCTGTCTCCCAATTTACGTCTCCAAATGATGTCGATGACATCCATACATTCTCAAAAACCCACTTCTCAACCACGTCGTTTGCTGGGCCCAGCATCTCCAAAGTCGCCTCTCTTCTATAAAAAGACTCATACCCATCTCTACCCGTGTATATATCAGAATGCATTTTTAACCATTCATAGATATATTGAGTTGAAGAAGGTGCAACGTGATCTAAAAATGTCACATTGATTGGTTCCCACTGTGTTATACCCTTAATTTTTCTTGGTTTGTTAATATGTGGTATTTGAACAACATTACTATTTTGCGTTGGACGCTGTGCTGTTTTACAAACCAATTTAGTCGTAGGGTCATTGTCTATTGAAAAGAGGAACCTGTGTGACATTTTTGGTGTCATTTGATGTGTTCCTCTTGATATTCCGTCGGGTACTATAAAAGCCATTTTATTTTATTTAGTATAATATCTTTATATTCTATTATTAATTATACTGTTTTTTATAATTTTAAAATTCAAATTCAACGCCAATGTTCGTTACTTTGAATGTAAACACAATTCCTTTCACACCTACAGTCGGTTGTAATACGATTGCTCCATTTACAATTCCCCTGCTACGTAAATCATCAGAAGTGTCAAATTCTACGGCAAACCCTTCAAGACCGTTCTGATCCCTGATTTCTGCAAGCTCTTGTGTTACTTCTTCTTCAAGAGATGCTAACATCTGATCCGTAAATTGTTTTCCAATGTAGAAATCAGCTACGTCAGAGATTCTTCTCTTGGCTTCAATCAGTAATCTTCGAATTGGATAATTACTTAGTAATGTATCTCTTTGTTGCAACGTTTCAGTACCGAAAACTAAAATATTCCCTTTCTTTTTCGCAATAGGGTTAATATTATTTTCCACCATATTATCACGGTGTTTAATATTATACTTCCGTGTTACGTCTGATACACCCGTTATACGACCTCTCTCAATACCAATAAGTGAATACCATGGTTTGAAATTCCTGTCGTTTACAGCGATTGTATTTGCAAATGCACTTGATGGTGGTATTAAATCATTTGTAGATGATAATAACCACGGTGAAAATGCTGAAGCATATGATGTATCATATTCAGAAGCCTTAGATGTAACTTCGTTATCTGTTGATTCAGGATTACCTGCGTCAACAATAATAAGTGCATCACCTCTATTCTCAACAACTTCAATAGCTTTATTCACCACGTTTTGGTGGTCAATTAAATTAAGCCCTGCTAAGAAAAGAACGTCAAATTGAACATCCTCTTTATCTGATAAGATATCAAGTGCTCTTTCCCATGCTAAATATCCTGAATCAGAATCTGATGAGAAATCGAATCCAAATGTATTCTCTGTACTAATATCTTTTCCTACATTCTTAACTTTATTGTCGGGTAATCCTTGTGTCCCACCAAATACACCGAATGTAAATTTACGTAAACTATCATCAAGTGTATTGACATCACCCAATGAATAATGTTCATCGGCTGTTGAAACTGTATTTGTATTAGATAATTCTTCAACGTGCATAAAGTCTACAAATGGATCACTAAAATCAACTCCACCATCAAGACTTAATGTCGGTTCTCTATAAAATGTTGGTTCTTGTCCTGCGAAGAAATCCAATGATAGATCATATCGTTCGAATCCCCATGGAACCATTGATGTAGGTAATGATGTAGCGCCATCTGACATTTCCACTCTAATAAAATTAGAACGGTTAGCAAAGATACCATCAAATTGCGTTGATCCTGCATCTGTATCAAAATATTCTCTTCTATTACCGATTCTACGTGCTATATAATTTTCAGATTGTGGATCTAATGAACAACGGAATGATTCAAATAAAACCTCATCTTCAAATCGAGATCTGTCTGTATCATCAATTAAATTATTAGTTGAGTAACTGTATACTTCAACTGTAAATTCACCGTATGCTTCCTGATTTCCTAATTCAGATGCTAATCTAATATCTGAAATTCTAACTCTAAATGATCTGTTTGCTATATCTGATCCTGATAGAGAATGGAATTTAAATAATTGATCACCCTCTTGTGATAATACCCACGGGGAACTTGGCATTCTATAATCAACGGTTGATACGGTTGATGATGCAACTGCTACTGTAGCTGAATCAATATCAGCAGAATCTTCATTAAGATCTGTTGCTACTTGATTTACATCTACAATTGATTTAACAAATACTTTATTCACTTGTGATAGTGGATCTCTATAACGCTCAAAGAAATTGATTACATTCTGAGCATCTGTAAAATCATAATCAGTAACTAAATCGTCACCGTCTACAGTGATTGTTAATTCAGATAATGTTCCTGTTACTGCAACTGTTACATTATCACCAACATTCTCTGCTGTTGGGAATACTTGCATAAACTCATATTCTGTAGTAGCTATAGTTGCTGTAAACACATGAGATTCACCCATAGTTTCAGATGAAATAGCTGTTACAGGTAACACTTTTACTGTCTCTGCACCACCACCTAAATAATTCTGTGCTGTGAGAGAAGTATATTCTCTAAGATTATTATAGTTAGGTGATCCTATTTTAGATGATAAATTTTGTGCTGTTACTGTTTGTGGTGTGAAATAATTTCCTTTTTTTGTTACACCAACCACCATAGCTGTCATTTCATCAGGAAACGGTGGTATAAAAGATTGGTCTACTTCTTTAGTTTTAACTTGAGGTGAGATAATTGATTCAGGCATTTATACGTTATTTATAATTACTATAAAAAAATTTACGAAACCATGTAGTTCAATAACAACATGATCTCGTAAAGTAATTATAAATAAAAATGTAAAAAACGAAAAAAAAGTTGATTTTTTTTTAAATTTCTATTTTTTCAAATCCTATATCACTTACGATGAAATAATGATCGTCTATTTGTATTAAATCACCAATTGACATAGATGAATGTTCAACTTCAAGATCACCATTTTTTATCCTTTCTGTAATTTCCGAAGGCATCACCATATTGAAGTATCTGTAGATAGCTTCAAGATGTTTAGATGGAATACCTTCATCACTAACTTCAGGTTGATCACGTACACTACCAAGTGGAAACGTCATCTCTTTCACTTTTGTATAATGGTGTAGTTTTGGTTCTTCTTCTGTCCGTCTTAAAAAACTACCATCCATATTATAATGTCGCACATCAACTTTACCATTATGTGCGAAGTTGAAACCTGATACATTTCTCGTTGTATAATATACAGTTACCTTTGGTTTACTTCTATCTACTGAATTACTTAATCCTTTTTCTTTAAGTTGGTCTGTGATTACGCCATTTTGTGTTTCATGAGTATTCATATCAATCACCGTTTTATTTATTATTATCTTTAATCATCACTTATATGATACGGACTTTTTTAATTAAATCCAAATTTATTTATTTCATTTTTTATAAAATTGTTTGAGATCTACTGACATCTCGCCACCATCATGTCCATTTGGCTGATAGTAATCAACTTCATATCCTGCATCCTCGATAACCTTTTTCATATTTTCAAAAACTTCATCACCTTTAACGAAGAACCATACATAATCAGCATTTTGAGCTTTTGAATATGAATATCCTTCTTCAGTCTGTACCCAAATAACGTTGTCATAGTTACCTGTATTACGTCCACGTGATTTTTTCATTGGGGAAGTAGGTATATCATTTTCTCTGAAAAGTTTTGTTACAGGAGTTATTGAATAATTCATATCAATCACCGTTTTATTTATTATTATCTTTAATCATCACTTATATGATACGGACTTTTTTAATTAAATCCAAATTTATTTAAATAAATAATTATCTTTTGTGTAATATAATTGACGGATCTCCTATATCTTCAGAAATGAATTCATGACAATAGCTCTTTCTATTCAAAGCTTTCCAATTTGAATTAAATTGTTTTCCATTATCATTCTTATATTTTAACACCCTTCCGTGTTTAGAGGTAGGCTTCCATAATTCAGGGTGATTCTCTCTATATATTCCCAATGCGGGGTTTACTGTTTTTACAAAATATCTATATCCCGCTTGTACATAACTACCGCCTACATAATTAGATAATGATGAACCTATACCCATCCCTTGAAAATCAGGTAATACAACAGTTCTTGTCCCTCTCATACCATTATCAAAATGACCTGATGGTTGTGCTATTACAGCTACACATCCAACCAACCTTTCATTCCAATATCCTAAATAGATACGTGCAGATTTATTTAATGTCTGTGTTAGATAGTGGTGTTTTGCAAATATTTCCCACGAATCGTATTTCCCTTCAAAAATACGTAATTCAATAGGTGGTCGTTCTTGGACTTTTTTTTTTACCAATTTTCCCAATTCAGGATAATATATCCAATTTGGCTGTAACCATTCAATAATATCATCATGACAAGAAGAGAAGATGACTTGTTTATCATTTCTTCTAATATATTTTGAGATTGCTACACTAACAGATTTAGCAACATCTCTATTAACTACACTTGTAAATTCATCAATAAATGTTATATCCCTCTTATCCTTTGATAACTTCATTGCCATATCTGCTCTGAATTTTTCTCCATTACTTAATACCTGATACGGTTTTAACCATGAAGGAACAGAACTTAATCCAACAGACGATAATAATTTAGAAGCTTCTTCTTCAGATAGATGGTCGTAATTTGATATTAGTGGTACATCCTCACCCATATCATAATCAATATATTCACCACCCATGGAATTAATTAATGTCGTTTTTCCACTGCCTGAATTTCCATAAATCAATCCAATATTCCAATCGTCTTCAGGAATATCGAAGGTGGGAATTTTTGTAACTACTTCCTTTGTATTTTGAATGTCGTAATGTTTGTAGATGTGTTCTGTATATGAATCGTTCTTAATAGAGCTTTTTAAGATGATGGTGTCCATGTTCCCTAAACTTTTTTATTTATTAACGTATTAAACAAATATAAACATATAAAAAGTTAAAAGCAAAAAAAAAAAGTCATCTCCAACTTAATGAAGATGACTTTAAATCTAATAACGTAATACTACACTACGTTAATGTCTCTCACGATAATTCGTGCATAGTAATCACTACGTACAACTACCTTAGCGTTTCGAGTCATAAGACCCTGCTTCACTGTGTAGTCGTCGGGATCAGTGATAGGTGGTGTAAGCTGTACAGGAACAAATTGTCCGTACGTTGCACCTGTTTCAAGGAAATTACTTCCTTTGAAACCTAACAAGATCTCGTTTTGTGAGTAGTAAGGGTTCTTATAAATCTTAATAGATCCATCAAGTGTTCCCACTTGCTTCGTTCCCATTCCGTATGTCATTTCATTCTCCTGCGTTACAGCAAAAGTGTTGAATGACTCAAGGATTGTTGCTACTTTTGGAGAACATACCATCCAATTAGCACCACCTCTTAAGTTACGTGTTAACAGTTCGTTAGAAATGTCTCTCACGCGAATACCAAGGGTTCTGTACCAATCAGCTGGGCCGAGTGTGTAGCTTGGTTGATCGTTGTCGATCTCACCTGTTTTGGAGTCTACATACCGTCCCGGCATTGCTGACCAATACCGTGTAATCGGTCTGGCTGCCCTTGAAAGCATATTCAGAATCTCAGTATCTTCTTCCTGATTAACATACTTCGTTACGAAGTCTGCCATCTCTTTCTGAGTATCTACTGAGTGATATGCATCAAGATCCTGAATGATTTCAGGTGTGATCACCGTTTTCAGTTTTCTTGTTTTGGCTGTGATTTCCTTTTTCGTCACATCCATTTTCGCTTCAGGTATTGCACCTACTCCTGATTGTCCAACCTCAAAGTCACCTCTTGAATTTGGTGATGGTTGTACTGTGTAATGTAATACTGCATCTTCAATCGCTGTTGGACTTCCTTCATCTGTTTCATAGAAGAAAGTCAGATCTGCACCGTCTAACGTTGTATACTCACGGTACACATTAGTTACATCTCCCGTAGTATCTTCGAAGATAAATGTTTCCAAACCAAGTGTATCCACTTCGTCTTCTAATCCACCAAGAGCAAATGTTACTTTAAGAATATCATCTGCATTAACTTTCTCTACTAAGTTAGCATCATATTGAACATCTCTCAATGTTGCAACTTCAGGTGCTGAAGAAGTAGCTAAGTTAGCTTGCTGATAGTTCATTGTGTAACTATAGCGTGTTTTTCCGTAGAATCCACCTTGTGGATCATTTTCACCTTCTGTAGTACCATACACACTTTCGTTTGCATTGTAAATAGGTGATGCGTCAGGTCTGTCATTCTCGATTTTGAAATCAAGATAGAATACGTAACCTGATGGACGATCAAGAGCTTGTGTATGAACAAGTTGCTTTGCAAGCTGTTCTACAAAGATTTTTCGTACCATAGGTAAGGCAATCCCTTCCCAATTCTCTGCGTTCGGTGTAGTACCTGTTTTTGTACTTTCAGTAACCAAGTCCATTGCCTGATTTTGAAGTAACTGAGCCAATTTATGACGGTCACTTTCTGAAAGTCCTTCAAGAAGTTGAGTTGGTTCCCACTCTTCTACTAATCTCTGAGTCTTTTTGTAGTTAGACTCTCTTTGATATTTTGTTTGTTCGTGTAAGAACTTTGAATAGTTATTCATTAGTCTATTGTTTTTTATTTATTTATTTTTTGAAATTCCCGCGATCTCAGCCATTCGCTTTCCGAAAGGAGCTATAATATCAGCTTTACTTTCTTTTATGCTTTTCTTAGCAGGTTTTTGTCGTCTGCTTTTATTTGCTAATGATCGTTTTTTACTTTCTTGTACTGATTTCTTTCGTTTTGGATATTGTCTACTAAGAGCACTTTCCAATACTAAGATATCTTTTTCGTTTTTCGCTTTATCAATCGCTGACGTAATTCGTAGTTTTCCACGTTCACCAACTTTCCGTTCTGAGATGATTCTTTCTACAGCGTTCATTTTCTTAGAATCTAAATTAGCTTCTTTCAATGATTTAACTGCTTTTCTGAGGGCACTCTTATAGCGTTTGTTTTCAGCAAGAACTTCTGCAAGCTCTTCTTCATCCATTTTCACTTTAGGAGCTTTTTCAGTATATGACCCACCTTCTTTATCTTCCGATAAATCACTTGAATCGTCTGATTTCCCATCGCCTTCTTCTTCATCCATTTTTACTTTAGGTGCTTTCTCAGTATACGATCCACCATCTTCGCCTTCGTCGAGGTCTTCTTTATCTTCCACATCTACGTCGTCNTAATCATCATCTTCCTCATCGTCAGCTTCGAGAATTTCTCTAAGCTCTTCAATAAAGTCGTAATCATCTTCGTCGTAATTCGCAGGAGTTTCTTCATCAAGTTCCTCTTCGTCTTCTAATTCATCTGAGTAATCAGATTCTTCCATGGATTCGTCATCGTATTCTTCATCACCTTCACCGTCACTATCGCTATCGCCTTCACCGCCATCTTCTTCGAAGTTCCAATCTTCATCTTCGTCTTCATCGTCACCTTCTTCAAGGGCACGTTCAAGATCTTCAAGATCGTCGTCCGACATTTCCTCTTCGTATTTGCGATTTTCGCTACCTTCAGTTATTACCTTATTAATAGCCCGCTTTACGTTTGGAGAAAATAATTCAGATAGTTGTTCTCTGACCATATTTTCAGTGATTTCAGTAAGTTGATCCGCTTCTACTAAAACTTCTTCTACAAGTTTTTCAGCAGATGATTTATTTTTCTTTGCTTTCATTATATTCTATTGTTAGAATTATATATTTATGTTGTTGTGTGAAATCGAATTGATTTGGTCGATTTATATAGAAGTGCTAAAGTTAAATCGAAATTGTGAAGGATTATTAGACAATCCTTAAATGATTAGCTTTACATGTAAGTATTAGTAAATTTATTTTTTAAAAAAATAAAATAAAAAAAAAGGTTCCGAACCTTTCACAGTTGGGAACCTTCGCAAGTAGTGAGGAAAATAACCACTTTTATTATTAGTAACTATTACGAGTTTTTATTTTCTGTAAAAACTCTGCTCTCTTTTTCGCTTTTCTTTTTTTGGTAGAGGGTTTAGTAAAAAATCTATTTTCCATATGTTCAATTAGTATCCCTGAATTATATACTTTTGAATTGAACCTTTTTAATAATGACTCTACTGTTTCATCTTTTCTCTTCTTAACTCCTATCATTCTTTATCCTCTTCAGTGTCTTTTTCTACCTCTTTACTTGATTCTTTTTCTTCAGGTTTTTCCTGTGTCTGCTTAGAAGGTAATGATGACTCAACATTATTAATTTTTTTAATTAGTACCCTTTGTATATTTACATTTTTCGCATTTATTAATAGTGTAAGTATTGTACTAAAGAATTCAGTAAAAACTTTCCCTGCCCAATCATTGATACTTACTGCTAATTTTCTAAGTTCACTTCTTGATACATCTAAGTTTTTATTCTCTTCAACCTCAGCATTTAATTTCATCGTAGTACTTACTTTTTTAGTTATATCATTCAATCGTCTATTTATATTTTCTTGAGTACTTGCATCTCCACTTGCTTTCTCAACAATATTAATAATGGAATCAATAACTAAATTGGCTGTTTCTGTTGTCCAATTATATTCCTTTGTCAAATATAATCTGAAAAATGTTTTGAAATTTGTTAAATAGACATCCTTCTTATCTTCTTCAACTTCCTGTTCATTTAAAGAAGATAAGTTTTTAAGTGATCCTATTTTATTATTTTCTTTAAGGTATCGTAATGAAGTCTTTTTAGCCTCATCTAATGTATAGTTCCGAGAAATAAGTTCTTTTGTAGCCTCTGTTAGTCTTCGTTTTGTATGTATCCCTTTATCTAAAATCTCTGCAATNTGTTGTGATCTAACTTCAACTTCATCAGGATCATCAGTACTAACTTTATCCTTATTGATTTCAAGGTTTAAAACTTGCATCCCCTTNTCTAAATAATTATTAATCATTCGTTGTCTATTAGCACCCTTACCTGACATGATAAAATTGGTCATAGTTTCAACGAAATCTTCACGTAGATCTTTACTATTCCATCCAAGCTTCACCATATATTGATTTATATATCTTTCAAGTGATGCTGTTAAATTTTTATTAACATCATCCTGTGGTGTTGTTGCCTCTTCGTTTATTTTTTTCTTTTTTGACATTGATTGATATTATTTTAAAATGCTCATTATAGTCGTGTCTATAGAACTTATAATACGATTATACTCATTCATTGTGAGTGTATTATTAGCTGATTCAGAAAGAAAACCAAATGATTGAAATGTACTTGGATTGGTTACGCCATCCCAACAAATTAATCCGAAATCTTCATTCACTTTTAAGGTGTCATTTCCGATTGGAGTTTCACTACCAAAACCACGTGAACTAAATCCGACTCTTCCTGATACCTTTAATACCCCCCGTAAAATTCGTCCACATGGAAAATATTCAGCGGGTAAGATTTCAATTCTACCAATTAAATCGTTTCCATCCCATCTTAACTCTCTGATAATATGGGAAGCTGTCTTCTGTTCTACTATATCTCTTTCAGGATGATCTAATTCACCATAAGCAATACCTTGATCAATATGTTCTTCAATATATTTCTCTACTTCTCTTTCTAAAATTTCCCTTGGGTATATACGATTATTAGCATTTTTAACATTTGCTCTTTGGATTACCCCTTCCAAGAATATAGGATCATCATTCTTTAACAATTTATTTAACTTCTGTGAATCGATTGTCATATTATACGATTCACCAATTAATTTTGCTTTGTTAGCTCCCATTTACTTTTTATTTTTTAATACTGTTTCAAGTTCTTCTACTAATTCACTCAAACCAATTGCTTCAGCGAAATCCTTATTTTTCTTCTTTTTTTTACTACCACACCCACAATCTTCTGATTTATCTTCTAAAGGCGTTTCATATCCTGCTACATCTCCTGTAGCACTCATTTCATTTTTTTTATGTTTAGACATTGTTGAATTCATTTAGTTGTTCTACTAATTTATATCCTAATAAAACCTTATTGTGATCTGATTTTTCAAAAATCTTTTTCTTTCTCAAATAATCTAATTTCCGTAATGTCTCATTAACTTTTAATTGGAGAATTTGATCTTGTTCTGTTCCCTCTTTTAACATTTTTCTATAACTATTGATCTCTTTCATAACTGAACTAACATGCTTATTAATCCAATTTTTAGAATTATTTTGGTTATAGATATAATCTTTTATGTATTTTCTTTGTCCTTCGTTCAATACACCCGAATATTTTTTATTAAATCTTTCTACCAATATTAGATATGCTAATTTTCTATTTTCAGGAGAGGCTTTCTTGATACTTTCGAAGATTTGAACTGATTTCTTTTCTTCTTTTGGTTGCGTTATATTTTCTAAAATGATACCTTGTCTCTTAGACTTTTCAACAATATCACCTTGTCTGATTGATTCAAATAAGAAAAATACATTCCCTGCTTCTTTATAATCTTCTATTTCAGCAGAAAATAGTTTATCAATATCATAATTTTCTTTTATTTCTCCTATAAGCTTATACCTCTCGGAATTTAAAACTTTTCTATTTAATCTTTTATACCTTCTAACACACTCTTCTATAAGTTTATCAGCGGTATATTCCTTTGGTATATGATTATTTAAAAGAGCTTGATATAAATTCAATTCCTCTTTTAATATCCCTTTCGTGAAATATTTTTTAATTATGCCAAATGTCTTAGATTTATTGACATCTGATTCCACGATTAGTTCATTTGTTAACTGTCGTATCAAAAATTCAAATATTAAATAAGTATTTTTGAATTTTGAATGATTATATTTTGCCATTTTATTTGTTTATTAAGCGAAAAACGTATTTATCTCTAATATAATTATAGGGGAAAATATATTTTAATAAATATTAATCATCAGGATCTACGTCTTCAGGTTGTCTTGGTCTTCGTGATGGTTCTTCGTTTGTTTTACTTGCATCCATAAGTTCGTCAGCCCTTCCTACCCCCGCTTCTTCCTGCTCTTCATCAGGTGATGGTTTAGCTAATTGACCCCCCTGTGAACCTTCTCCTGTTTCACGTTCGGTGTCATCCTCTTCTCCACCCATATCCTCTTCCTCAGATGGAACTTCAGCTTCATTAACAATATCTTCATTTAATTTCTCATTGATCTTATCAGCTAATACTGCATCTTGCTGATCTTTAATTTCATCTGCTCCTAAATTAAATACTTTTTCATAGATATATTCACTACCAAACATTTCAATATCTTTCATGTCTCTTGCAACACTTAATTTCCTTTCTAACTTCTCAAGTTCTTCCATCTCTTTAAGATCAGATGGATTTGTCAATGATAATTCAAAAGAATGGATATCCTTTTTAGAATACCCTTGTAAAATTAAATGTATTACCGCAATAGTTTCTAATTCAGAAAGAATAATTTTTTGGAGATCTATAACATTCTTTGCAAAGCGTAAATCTTCGGCAGATGCTGTAGCTCTTGAATTAATTTGATCTTCATAATTTAAAAGGAAATTCGGAATTCCAAGACCCGCCATCATTTTCTTTCTAAAATATTCAATTCCATCTGTAATAGATGTTTCTGTAGAAGCAGGGATCTCATCAAAATTGGTATTATCGTATCCTTCTCTTACAGGTAGAATAATATCATCAATGGCATTCATCGGATTGAACTTCAGATCATATTCACCTGTTTTTTCATTTACTAATGGTTGACGTTGAATCATCTCTTGAAATTTACTTACGAAAGATGGAACGTCTTTTGGTGCTAAATTACCAACATCAACTCTAAATACTCTTTGATTTACTGATCTCATCAGGTAATATACCATCATGAAATCTTCTAATAATGTTAACTGTTTCCAATGTCGTCTAATTGGTTCTAATAATGATACACCATAAGGTAAGAATTCACTATCTTTTGTTAACCTGAAATGGATCATCCGTTCTTCAGGTATTTCATTTGATAAAATATTCTGTGCCGTAAAAAATGTTCTATCTTCTTCTTCGTGTCTCTCAACATCATTAATTGAAAAAGGTATAGCATCTGTAATACCATATGTATCTTCAATGTTTAAGTATATGAAACAATCACCATACTTTAACATTTGACGTACCCATGATCTTAAATTAAAATTGACATTCAATACTTCATGAAATAAATAATCCAATGAAGTCTTAATTTTTTCATTATCACTTTTTATCTGAATTACTGTATTATCTTCATCGGGTAAACATACCTCACCTGAAAGGATATCCAATGATCTTGCAATAATTGGATCTCTTTCCATTAACATATATTCTCTAAATAGATACTGTCTGTGAGCAGGTGTTACAAAATGATTGTAATAATTAGAGGACATCATGTTACCACCACGTCCCATTGATCTACCACCCATAGATGACCATAAATGATCCATTGCAACCGTAGAAGGTTCTACTGTACGCAACTTTACATTTCCATCTCTATCAGGTATAACAACCGTTTTTCCTTTGAAATATCTACGTAAACGTTGTAAGTTTTTTGTCAAACGAGCCATTTAATTCCTGTAATATTTTTTAAAATCCGAATTCATCTTTGTAATTTTGTATATAGGATTCCATAAATGGATCACCCATATTGAATTCCTTTCCTTTACTGTTAATTATATCTTTTCTTTTCTTTTTAAGAATCTCTTTGTCTTTCTCTTCTTCTGTCAAACCATCAAATAAATCATCAAACTCCTTCATTGCTTTATACTTATCCTGTGCTGATTCCTGTATTGCTGAATACATCTCAAGAATATCATGTTCTGTATCAGGATTCTTTATTCGTGTACCACGTATTTCATACACAAAACAACCTATAGCTGTAGCCATAATACCATCATCATAACTACCTGATTGTGCCTGTGGTTTATTATTCTTTTCGATAAACGTCATTAATTGTTGTAATAACCGTTCTGATCGAATAGTTATAAATCCCTCATCTGTCTCAATAAATGAACGTAATGATTCAATAATCATTGGTCGGGTTTTCGTGTTCGTGTTCCAACCATCTTTTGGATTTGTAATCCCAAGAATTTGACGTTCTTTTTTATTTTGACCTCTCTTAAATAAATTTAAATAATTTAAATCTTTCGTACGTGATATTGTTGTTTTACCAATCGAATTGTCCTCTATCACTAATAAACCATTATTATATTGTTTAGCTATTTTTGTAGGTATCACATTAAATTTATTGTAGTGTATACGTTCTAAATATTCTGCCACCTGTTCCATAGTAGATAATTTAAATACTTCAATAGCAGATAAATCATGAGAACCTTCAGCGGGATCAACAACTATTAAATACTCTTCTCCTTCTATTGGCTCTTCCCATATCCACAGTTTACCTTTCTTTATGATAGGATCTTTGATCATATAATCTTTGATCTTCTCAATATATTCAGGTTCGAAGTATGCAGATTTAGAAACACCAAATTCAGCGTCATATTCACGTTTGGCTTTTCTTTTTCCTACCCTTCTATCTTTTTCATCTCTCCAAGCTTGATCCCTTTCAGGGTGAACTTCCCATGAGAGTTTAACTAAATTCCACTCACCATGATCATTCGTTTTTTCCTCATTAAATACATTATAAAACCAACCTTGCGGTGCATCAGGTGAACTTAATGCGATAACATTACCTGATTTTGATAACGATGGTTCAATAGCTCCCCATACATCTTCTGCATTATTCATAAATGCACACTCATCCATGATAACCAATGAAGCTGAAATAGAACGTGTACCTTTATCTTTACTAAATGGGAATGCTTCAATTGAAGATCTATTTTTCAAGAACAATTGAGTCATGTTCCTGTTATTTTTACCCATTCTCATCCATTCAGGTAATCTACTCCATGCATAGGAAGCTTTACCGTGTAACTTCTTTGCTGTACGTAAATCAGTAGCAACAATAGCCACAGATTTCGCCATATAAAAATTAGTTAACCATACCGCGTACGCACTTAATAACGTAGAACATCCAATCTGACGACTTTTTCTCCAATGATGTAATTGATAATCATCTGCTAAAATTTCTCTAATTAACTTCTTTTGATACTCATACAATTTAAATTTTATTACACCATAATCTTCTGTCTCTATATAAACATAATTCTCAATGAAATAGATCGGATCTTTCTTACATTTTTTTACCTCTTCCTTCTGTTCGTTAGTAAGTGCCACTTCATTTTATTTTTTTATATTTTCTCTAAGTAATTCGATTGATAATTCTGACATATCTGATTCGATGTCTAAATATAAATTTTGAACTTTTTTCAATCGTTTACTATGTTCTGAATTAAATGAAGTTATTGCTGTTTCTATCTCAGTACCATTTCTAAACACTGAATTTTTTAATGATGTTATAGCTGATTTCAATCTATCAGACATTTTTGAAATAGCTGATACAACTAAATTAACACCCTTTTTAAATGCGTCTTTCAAAACCCCCTCAGAAATATCAGTTTTTTTAACTTCTTCCGTATCAGGTATATCTTCAATAATTTTAGCTATTTTATTATGTGCTTCACCAAAGAATTTAGAAACTTCAGGTATTTTAGAATTTATAATATTAACAGATTCAAAATAATAACCCTCTGTTATATATGGTTCGAGTAATTCTTTTATTTTTGGATTTTCCAAAGCCTTTTTTAGATCAGCCTTTTTTATATTTGGATCGCTATATTTCCTTACAACCGATGCAACAGCACCCATAGCTTTAAGTGTGATATTAACTTCGTCGATAACCTTTTCAGGTATTTCATAAAATTCTTTTAATAAATCCCTTATATAAATAACCAATTCTTTTGCTTCATTCTCGGCTCTTGAGGCGTTCGTTTCATACTTAGCCTTCATTTGTTGTAATTTTTCTAATTCTTCTAAATCATCTTTATCAAAATACTTATCCATGTTATCTTCAAAATCTTCAGGAACTTCATATTTCTGCCTCAATTGAGCCATTTCTTGCTCATGTTTTTGTTGAAGTTTTTCTAATTCAGATTCAAACTCTTTTGATTCCAATTTAGCTTTTGCTTCATCTCTTTTTTTAGAAATTTCCTTCATCATCTTGTTAGCATTTGATCTTGCTGTAACAACATAACGGAGAGCTTTTCTTACTTCCTCTGCCTTTTTTAATTTATCAGTATCAATATTATCAAACGCTTTTAATTCATTTATAACGGCTGTTAAATCTACAAAAATATCATCAACTCTATAGAAATCATATTTTTTACCTTTTTCAAATCTCTCAACGAATTCCTTTGCTTCGCCTATTAGAAAATTTACCTCTTCCATAGACTTTTGATTTTTAGCTTTTAATACCATAGCAATAGTATTAAAATCGAATTCAGTTAATGGTACACCTTTTGCATCTTTATATGCATCTATTGTCTCTTTATCTAAGACATCATCTTTTTTATATATTTCAACAGGGTTCCGTACCTTCTCTTCTAAAAGTAATAATTCATCATAAGCTTTAGATAAGCTTTCTGATATCTTTTTTTGTTTGTTTAATAAGCTCAAGTTCTTTTGCATTGCCTTTTCTTTTATGAAATTCTTCCGTTAGTTGATGTACTTCTTTATTCAGTATCTTATTTTTAATTATACCTTCTTCTTTAAAATCTGAAATTATATCTTCTAATACTGAAATATCCTCTAATCTCTCTTGTTTGATTTTATTTCGGATAAACACTGCATTTTCATACATAGGTTCATTAACTCTTTTACCCTTTTCTCTCTTTTGGTCTAATCCATCAATAAGATTAGTAAGGAATATATAAGCATTCAATTCACCAAAATCATTGATATATTCATAGATATCCATGATAACTTCACCAAACGTATTAGTTATTCGAATTTCAGATTTCCATGATGGTGGCACATACTCTTCTCCCTTAGCTATTTTCTCAGTCTCTTCTTTAGCATGACATTTGTAACATCTACCTGTAGTCATATTCACATTTATTTCATTATGATTTGAAAGTAAACGTTCACATTTCATACAAACATCAGGTCGAAATAAATTCATGGATGATTCTCGTGTCCATGACTTCTTCCCTGTCCGTTTCCATTTTTTACCTGTCTTATTATCTTCCCATACTTCACCAATATCAACTTCTTCTAATGATGTAGGAAAATTTATTTTGGCATCGGTGTTTCTCATGTGGAATTTTTCACTTTCCTCCAAATTCCACCGCTTCATATATTTTTTCTTTATACGGTCAACGCCTTCTTTCTGCTTTTCTTTTTTTACTTTTTCTTCGTCTGATTTAACTTGAATCGACATTTATTTCCTCTACTTTTTAATGTTATAACGTTCTATGTATTCTATAAAATAGTGTGCGTTAGCTTTTAATAAATCAAGATGTTCCTGAGTTATATCTTTTCTTTCTTTAACGAATTCAATACCTAAAATACCTAACATATCATCTGAAACATTAAAAATTCCAACCGCACCATATGATTTAATTCCTAAATGTCTCAAAACATATCGTAACTCATTACTTTGAATTTTATTGATGTCATTGATGAACATCCATTTATTATGTAAGATTTTATCTAAAACTGTTTTATAAAATCCAATTGGTATATTTGAAAAATATCCTTTTTCAGATGATACCCCATCAGCCAAACTCTCTGATATTATTGTATATACTTGGAAGATATCTCCTGGGTAAACCTCATTTCTCTTATCCCCATTATGAAATTTAGCTAAAAACACCCTGTCCGCTTCTAAATCCTTTCGTATCCTATCCAAAAGAGGACGTATAGTCATTTCAGTGGCTAAATTTTTTTCCGCATCCGTTTTTCCTGCTTCTATATCGTAAATATTCCCTTCTGTTGGGGATTAAAATTTATCTCTGTTGTCTGAGTATTCTGAGATGACTGACCTTCTTGTTTGAGTATCTCAATAGTTTTTGATATAAGAAATTCAAAAAATCTCATTACACCAAAAAATATAGGAATTAATACGAGAGTTAAAATATCCTTGTCTATACCAAATATTGTATTATTTGATAATATGAATTCAAAAAAATTATATGACATTTGTTTTAAAATTTTTTAATTATTCTACTACTATAAATATAAAAAATATACAAATGCCTTAATTTTCATTTTACATTTCTACAATTTCAGATATCATATAAGATAACCCCTTATTTATTTTCAACGGTTTTCCATTTTCATCCACAAAATCTGAAATTTTAAAAATAACAGGTAAATGTATTTCCATTTCTGATTGATCTAACTGATCGATATCCTCATGGAATTTATTTTCTTTTTCTTCTGTTTCAAAAGATAGTCTATCATTTTTTCCTTCCTCTTTGATAATTTTAAAAGAACCGTCTTCTTTTTTCTCCGCGTACTTATCTTTTAATTTATTTATTTTTTCCTGATACTCATCTACATGAGGTTTCAGTGTATTTACTACTTTTGTAAATTTGAAATCTAAAGGTACAATCAAATCCATTGAATTTTGAATGATTTGTGATCCTCTAAATATATTTAACATTTCTACATTTGTAAGAGTTAATTTCTTACCCATTTATTTCACCTTGTTCTTTTTATTTATTAAATGAATTATGTTACTACTATTAATTATTAAAATTTATCTTTTATATAAAATTATTTCTCTCTCGCTATATACATATCTCTGAAATCTTCTTCCTCTAACTCCCATAAATCTTCATCTCTTTGTCGATAAGCTACATGCCATTTCCCATTATAAGCGAATAACTGTCTACTTACACCTGCACTTCCCCCGTGTCCTGTATCAAATATAAAATGGTTTACTCCATCACTATTAAGATCGTCATATACTCTGATAGCAATAGCTCTCTTATCCCCGTCATTCGGAGAACCTATATTTCTTGGAGAATACCACTTATCTCCAATTTTAATAGGCATTGGTCTGTCCATATCAGGATTATCTATTCCTGACCACCCTGAAGTAGGATCAGAAGATGTTAATATAGCACTCCAATTTTGTTCATCAATAGATCCTCCTACGCTTAGATAAATATTTCCATCTACAAATGTAGCTCCATAAGCATATAACCTTCCTTCACTATTAAAGTTTGTATTTGGAAATGCTGATGGTATAATATTATACACACCTTCAATATCAAATGCGGGTTCTTCTACAGATACATATATCCAATTAATCATGTCAGTAGATTTAGCAAGTCCTAATGCTCTTCTACCTGAATATTTATCTCCATCTCCACCTTCAGCAAAGTCTCCATACCAACAGTAGTAGCAATTATGCGGTGGATACCAAACTAAAGCATATGGATTTACTCTATTTTGCCCCTGCCATGTATATTGTGGAAATGATAGTACAGGATTTGTATCAAAATCTTCATGTTCAAATGTACCATCAAAAGCTATTAAACTACCTGCTTGATTCGTTGCTTCTCTATCATATCCATGAGTTCCACCCCTGTAATCTGTGTAATCATCCCAACCACTATTATAAAATAAAGAAAGATTATCATTGGTTAAATAAAATCCAACAGGATCAATTTTTCTTTTACCAATAGTATCTAAATGATGAACTATAGGATCGTGTGTTCCTGATAATAATTCCCAATCATCAGGGTCTAAAGATGGTGGTGAAAGATTTGTATCATCTGTAACTCCATGTATACCATAAGATCCTGTTTGAGATCCTATTACGGGTGGTGTAAAACGTAAACCACCTTGAACGGGATTATATGTTCTTGCTTGGGATGT
>SL_7KL_010_BRINEDRAFT_10000173_pt1 | contig 28703 bp, 30 predicted proteins | sample SodLak_010_BRINE_FD_10663 | JGI IMG/M metagenome (IMG submission 10663)
TACGGGAAGCCCCAGCCAGATTACTTTTCTTACCTCTGAAGTTGATGGGCGAGAAGTTTATCCCGTGATAGATTTCAAGGAAACGCAGTGACCGTAGAAATCTTATACGGGAAGCCCCAGCCAGATCACTTTTCTTACCTCTGAAGTTGGTGGGCAAGAAGTTTATCCCGTGATAGATTTCAAAGAAACGCAGTGACCGTAGAAACCTTATACGGGATGCCCCAGCCAGATTACTTCTTAAATTAGTAGGTTTATAAAGTAAATTCCTTGATTTTAGAATATCCTCTTAGTCGATTTCAAGGGAAAGTAGCAACAGCATATGCCTTATATAACTGTAAGTCAATTATATAAATAACACAGCCGTTTATTTTAAGGCTATGTAGTTATATAATTAAACTCTTTCAGAGCTTTTTCTTATTGATGTGACGAAAGTTACTTATAAAGAAGAATAGTGTTTTTAAGTTTGTATCAAAAAACAAATGAAAGATTTTTGGGAAAAAAGATACAGTGAAAAAGAGTTAGCTTATGGCATTCAGCCAAATTTATATTTTAAAGAGCAACTTGATTTGTTAAAACCAGGAAAATTATTACTCCCTTTAGAAGGAGAGGGAAGAAATGCAATTTACGCCGCTAAAAAGGGTTGGGACGTAACTGCCTTCGACTTTTCTAAAAAAGCTCGAGAAAAAACACTTCAAATAGCTAAAGAACATAGTGTTTATTTAACCTATAAACTCGCTGACGTTTCTAGTTTTTCAGATGAGACAAAATATGACGCTATAGGGTTAATTTTTGCTCACCTCCCTCCTACTCAACGTAAAGAATTTCACGACAAGTGCATTAAATACCTTAACCCTAATGGAGTGATAATATCTCAACACTTTCACCCTAATCAGTTAAATAACAATTACTCTTCTGGAGGGCCTAAAGAAGAGAAAATGCTCTACAGCATAGAAACATTAAAAGCTGATTTTAAAAAAACATCTATTCTAGATGCTGAAGAAAAGGAAATTGAATTAAACGAAGGCAAATACCATCAAGGTAAAGCCTTTGTAACAAATTTTACTACTAGTAACAAAGTAAAATAAAAAAAGCTCCCTAAAACAATATTAAAGGGAGCTTTATGAAAATTTAGACAAAATTAATCTCTATTTCGGTGATTTCTTTTATCGTTTCTATCTCTGTTATTTCTATCAGAATTAGTCTTCGGCCGTTCTTTATAACCTTCTGGCTTTGCTAATAATGCTTTTCTAGAAACTTTTTCTTTTCTAGTTCTTGGGTCAATACCAAAGTATTTTACGTCAATTACATCACCAAGTTTTAATACATCATTTACATCATTAGTTCGTTCCCAAGCCAATTCAGAGATGTGAAGTAAAACTTCGTTACCTGGAGCATCTAAGTATTCTACAACCGCTCCAAAGTCAAGTAATTTAATTACTTTCACTTCATAAACGCTACCTACTTCAGGTTTAAATAACATGGATTCAATTTTCTGAAGCACTTTGTCAATTCCTTCCTGGTTTGTACCTAAAATCTCAACTACTCCTTGCTCATCAACTTCATTAATTACAATGGTAGTTTCAGTATTTTTTTGAAGCTCTTGAATATGCTTACCACCTGGACCAATAAAGCTTCCAATATAATCACCTGGAATAGTTCTAGTAATAATTTTTGGAGCATGTGCTTTCACTGAAGTATTTGGCTGTGCAATTGTTTCGGTTAATTTACCTAAAATATGCAACCTTCCTTCTCTTGCCTGCTTAAGTGCTTTGACTAAGATTTCGTAAGAAAGTCCTTTTACTTTAATATCCATCTGACATGCAGTAATTCCGTCTTCAGTACCTGTAACTTTAAAGTCCATATCACCTAAAGCATCTTCATCACCAAGAATATCAGAAAGTACAGCGTAATCATCACCTTCAGAAATTAATCCCATGGCAATACCTGAAACAGGTTTTTTAAGCTGAATACCTGCGTCCATTAATGACATTGTACCTGCACAAACGGTTGCCATAGAAGAAGAACCATTAGATTCTAAAACTTCAGATACCACACGTACAGTATATGGGCAATCATCAGGAATCATTCCTTGAAGTGCGCGTTGTGCTAAATTTCCATGACCAATTTCACGTCTTGAAGTCCCTCTAATTGGGTAAGCTTCTCCTGTACAAAATGGAGGGAAGTTGTAATGTAGGTAGAATGTTTCTTCATCTTGAAGCGTAGGATTATCTACCATATTTGCTTCTCTAGAAGTACCTAATGTTACCGTTGCTAATGCTTGTGTTTCACCACGAGTAAAAATAGCTGAACCATGAGTAGAAGGTAAATAATCAACCTCGCACCAAATTGGTCTAATTTCATCAAGTTTTCTTCCGTCTAAACGAATTTTATTTTTAAGCGTATAATCTCTTACTGCTTTTTTCTGGGCATCTTTAAAGTATCCAGAAATCATTTTACCGTGTTCTTCAAGTTCTTCTTCGGTAAACATTTCTTTCACTGATTCTTTTAACTCAGAAAAAGCTTCTCCGCGTTCAGCCTTTCCTAAAGCTTTTTCTGTGATTGCATAAGCTTTATCATATACCGTATCAATAATCTTTTTTTCTAAATCCTCATCACTTGGAAGTGGCTCATACTCGCGAGTTTCTTTCTTACCCACTTTTTCAGCTAAGCGAACCTGTGCTTGACATTGCACTTTAATAGCCTCGTGACCAACTTTTATGGCTTCTGCCATTTCTTCTTCAGAACATTCATCCATAAGTCCTTCAACCATTGATACGCTATCTTCAGAAGCACCAACAATTACGTCCATATCGGCTTCAGCTAATTGGTCATGCGAAGGATTTACAATAAACTCGCCATGAACTCTTGCAACACGAACTTCTGAAATAGGACACTCAAAAGGAATATCAGACAATTGAATAGCAGCAGAAGCAGCTAAACCAGCTAAGGCGTCTGGCACAACAGTTTCGTCATGAGACATTAATTGAATCATTACCTGTGTTTCATAACGGTAATCGCTAGGAAAAAGGGGACGAAGAACACGATCTACAAGGCGCATGATTAAAATTTCTTCATTACTTGGCCTTGCTTCTCTTTTCATGAAGCCACCCGGATACCTTCCTGCTGCTGCAAATTTTTCTCTGTAATCTACAGTTAATGGAAAGAAATCCATGGTACTTGGAGTACGAGAAGAAACTACGGTACATAGTAGCATAGTGTCTCCCATTCTTACCACAACAGAACCGTGGGCTTGTTTGGCTAATTTTCCTGTTTCTAAGGAAATTTCTCTGCCATCATCTAAAGTGATGACCTCTTTAAAACTTTCTGGAATCATAGTGTTTTATTAAATAATTAAATTCAGATTTCTCGGTTGACCCGAGTTGTTGTGTTGTGGTGGGTTTTAATCAAACTGAAGAAAAGCTGGCTTAATTATTATAAGTAAAGGTATAAAAAAAGGGGCAATAAAGCCCCTTAAATAAATTATTTTCTCAATCCTAATTCTTTAATGATACTTCTATATCTAGTAATATTCTTTTTCATTAAGTAGTTGAGTAGGTTTCTACGCTTACCTACTAATTTTACAAGTGATTTTTTAGAATTAAAATCTTTCTTGTTTTGTTTCATGTGTTCTGAAATATGAAGAATTCTTGCTGTTAATAAAGCAATTTGCCCTTCTGCAGAACCGGTGTCTTTTTCGTTTTTGCCGTGTTTAGCAAATAACTCACTTTTTGTTTCTTTTGTCAAATACATGCCAATATTATTTCAATGATTATTATGTAATTTGATAGTCTTTCTATCAGCGCGCAAATATAAAATTAAATTTTATAATAGGCTATAATCCTTGTAAATAAATAGATTTTTTTTTGCAAAAGCTCTCTAGTAATAGGGATACGGTCTTTTAAATAATTAAAACACCCTTTAGCAAACTAACTAAAGGGGATTTTAACAACAACCTATCAATTTAAGATAGTTTCAAATTCCTTATTATCACATTTGGTAATTCGTAAAGATTTGGAATAGTCCAAAAGAAATCTTTTAACACTAGTCTTGGGCTTCAATTGCAAATCTTTTGTCTTCTTTGTTAAGTAATCTTTCGTCATATAATCTGTTTAGGTTCGATTAAATAACGAGAATTAAATCACTTTATTTTATGATTGATGAATAATTATTTTTCGTTCTTCAATAATTTTTCTAATGTTAATGAGCGCATAGCGCATTCTTCCTAATGCTGTATTGATGCTTACTTCAGTTAAATCGGCTATATCCTTAAAACTCATTTCTTTAAAAATACGCATTTCTAAAACCTGTAATTGATCTTCAGGCAATTCTTTGATGAGTTCTTTTAAATCACCTTCAATTTGGCTTTTAATAATTTTTGTTTCCACGTCTAATTCGCCGTCATCAATTACAGAAAAAATATTGAAGTCCCCTTTGCTTTGATATTTAGGCATTCGCTTTTGTTTTCTAAAATGATCAATAATTAAATTGTGAGCTATCCGCATTAACCAGGGTAGAAATTTCCCTTCCTCATTATACTTACCTCTTTTTAAGGTGCGTATCACCTTCATAAAAGTGTCTTGAAAGATATCGTTTGCAATATCTCGATCATACACTTTTGAAAAAATAAAATTATAAACGCGTTGCTCGTGGCGATTGATAAGTATTTCTAAAGCGTATTCTTTTCCCGCTAAATACTTTTTGATGTAGTAAGCATCTGATAAAGATTTATCCATTGACATAACAAAACTATTTTAACAATTGATTCTATTTCAAAATGTTATATTAAAAGTAATTATGTCCTATAGGTTTTGTTTTGAATTTAGGTTGCTAATATAGAGATTGATAAGTTAATGAAAAAACATGTCAAGAATTTTAACATTTTTAACAAGATGCTAATTAATTTAATATGTACTTAAAAAAAGCAAAACCAAGCTTTGTTGTAGTGCATTTGAATTTAACTATATTTGAAAAAAAAATTGAATGTCTATTAAAGTAGTTAATGTTACCAAGTCTTATGGAAATCAAAGGGTTTTAAGCGACATTAATTTTGAAATACCTGCTGGTCAAATAACAGGTTTATTAGGCCCCAATGGAGCGGGTAAATCAACTTTAATGAAAATCATTACAGGCTATTTAACGCCTAATAATGGAGAGGCTGAAATTAATCAAATCTCCCTTGCAAACAACAAGATTACGGCACAAAAAAATATTGGCTACCTCCCCGAGCTCAATCCGCTTTACGATGAAATGTATGTTCGTGAGTATTTAGAATTCCATAGAAATATTCATCAGTTGTCAGCCTCCAGAATTGATGAAGTCATTGAAATTACCAGTTTAAAAAAAGAAGCCCATAAGAAAATAGAACAACTATCTAAAGGCTATAAACAACGGGTTGGGTTTGCTGCAGCAATCATCCATCAACCTAAAGTTTTGATTCTTGATGAACCAACTTCAGGCTTTGACCCTAAGCAGTTAGTAGAAATAAGAAATTTAATTAAGGAAATTAGTAAATCTACTACCGTATTAATTTCAACTCATATCATGCAAGAGGTAGAGGCGCTCTGCGAAAGGGTTTTAATTATTAATAAAGGGGAACTAATTGCAGACAAAATGATGAATGATTTTAATCCTTCTGCACAACAAATTATTGAAGTTGAATTTGACTACCGCGTGGAAAAAGTTGCGCTAGAAGTCCTCCCAAATGTTGAAAAAGTAATTAATACGGAAGGTTTTGTTTATCAAATTTACTTTTCTACTGAAATAGATATGCGGTCTAAAGTATTTGATTTAGCCCATGACATAGGACTTAAAATAGTTAGCTTGAACAAGGTAAATCAAAGTTTAGAGAATTATTTTTTGGAGTTAATAGAAAAATAAAATCATCAGCTTGTTTACTTCTTGAATTTGCGAAATAATAAACACAGTTCCAAAACTAATCTATTTAAAAAACTGATTTTAAATCCAAAAGATGTATATTTGCACGCAATTAAATTTAATTGCCATGGCTCACCTAAATAAAATTAAAGAGAGAGGGTTAACATACGATGATGTATTATTAGTTCCTGCTTACTCTGAAGTACTTCCTAGAAAAGTTAGTATTCAAACCAAATTTTCAAGAAACATTAGTCTAAATGTTCCCGTAATTTCGGCAGCAATGGATACGGTTACTGAATCAAGAATGGCTATTGCTATAGCTAGAGAAGGTGGCATTGGTGTATTGCATAAAAACATGACCATTGAACAGCAAGCCTTAAAGGTTAGAAAAGTTAAACGAGCTGAAAGTGGCATGATTATAGATCCAGTCACTCTTCCTGCTTCCGCCAACATTGGTGATGCTAAAAAAAACATGAAAGAACACAGCATTGGTGGAATTCCAATTGTTGATGAACACAAAAAATTATTAGGTATTGTAACTAACCGTGATTTAAGGTTTGAAAAAGACAACAACCGACCTATTACTGAAGTAATGACTTCAAAAAATTTGGTTACTGTTGCAGAAGGAACTTCCTTAAAGCAAGCTGAAGTTATTCTTCAAGAAAATAAAATTGAGAAATTACCAGTAGTAAAGGACAACAACACTTTAATTGGTTTAATTACTTTTAGAGATATTACCAAGCTTACCCAAAAACCCGATGCCAATAAAGATGCTTATGGAAGACTAAGAGTAGCGGCCGCATTAGGTGTAACAGCCGATGCTGTTGAACGCGCTGAGGCATTAGTAAAAGCAGGTGTTGATGCAGTTATTATTGACACAGCTCATGGTCATACAAAAGGCGTGGTTGATGTACTGAAAGCTGTGAAAGCAAAGTTTAACAACTTAGATGTTGTTGTTGGAAATATTGCCACTGGTGATGCCGCTAAATATTTGGTTGAGGCTGGCGCTGATGCTGTTAAAGTTGGAATTGGCCCAGGTTCTATTTGCACAACTAGAGTGGTAGCTGGTGTTGGATATCCACAACTTTCTGCAGTGATGGAAGTAGCTCAAGCCATAGAAGGAAGTGGCGTTCCAGTTATTGCCGACGGAGGAATTAGGTACACAGGAGATATTCCTAAAGCTATTGCCGCAGGAGCTGATTGTGTAATGCTAGGTTCATTATTGGCTGGCACAAAAGAATCTCCAGGTGAAACTATAATCTACGAAGGAAGAAAGTTTAAATCGTACCGAGGAATGGGCTCTGTGGAAGCCATGAAGCAAGGTTCAAAAGACAGGTATTTTCAAGACGTAGAAGATGATATCAAAAAATTAGTGCCTGAGGGAATTGTTGGAAGAGTTCCTTATAAAGGTGAGTTATTGGAGAGTATGGTTCAATTTATTGGTGGACTTAGAGCTGGAATGGGTTATTGTGGCGCTAAAAACATTGAAGAAATGAAAACTAAAACACAATTTGTTGAAATAACTCCTTCAGGAATTATGGAAAGTCACCCGCATAATGTATCGATTACTAAAGAGGCTCCAAATTATAGTCGATAAAGTTTCTAATTAGAACATATATTGGAATTCATATTAATTTAAAAAGGCTAAGTTGAAAATTCAACTTAGCCTTTTTATTATACTTGAATTTTAAATAAGATTATTTAGCCAACTTCTTAAATAATTTATTCATTTTTTCTTCTTCTTCCTGTGCTAACTCTTGATCAACTAAAATTCTACCAGAATGTTCGTCGGTCATTACCTTTCTTCGAGCGGCAATTTCAACTTGTACTTGTGGAGGAATGGTAAAAAATGAACCTCCTGAAGCTCCACGCTCTATAGTGACCACAGCCAAACCATTTTTAACACTTGAACGAATTCTGTCGTAAGCTTTCACTAAGCGTTCTTCTATAGACTTTTTAAGTTCTTCTACTTTTTTCTGTAGCGCCTCTTCTTCTTTAACTGTTTCTTCAAGAATACCATCAAGTTCCTTTCGTTTGTGATCTAAATGATTTGATTTTTCATCAATCACTTTTTGGGCTTCTTCAATTTTTACAGTTTTATGTTCAATTTGAGCACCAAACTCTCTGATATGCTTTTCTGCTAACTCAATTTCTAGCTCTTGATACTCTATCTCTTTACTCAAAGAATCAAACTCTCTATTATTTCTAACGTTATCCTGTTGCTCTTTGTATTTTTTAATTTTTACCTTGGCTTCTTCTATAAAGTTCTTTCTATCAGAAATTTTATTTTCAAGTTCTTCAAGGTTGTGTTTAAATTTATCTATACGCTTTTTAAGTCCTTCTACTTCTGCGTCAAGATCCTCAACTTCTAGTGGCAACTCTCCACGCATATTTCTAATCTCATCAATGCGTGAATCAACAAGCTGTAAATTATATAAAGCTCTTAGTTTGTCTTCTACTGTAAACTCTTTTTTCTTTGCCATATTTAAAAATATTGTACCGGGTTGGTATTTACTTTTGAAATTAAAACCTTGTTATTTTCCAAGGCAGGTGCAAAATTAATTAATTTTTTTGTAAGATAAGCATATATAAGCTCTTTTGTGTATTGTTCACTTTCATAATGCCCAATATCAGCTATAAGTAACTGATTTTCTGACTTATAAAAATCATGATATTTAAAGTCAGCACTTACAAAAGCAGTTGCATTTTGTTTTTTAGCAGCTTCAATGGCAAAAGCGCCGCTTCCACCAAGAACAGCTACGCTTTGAATTGGTTGATTTAGTAACGGAGAATGTCTAATTATCTCTAAATTAAAAGTCTTTTTTAAGTGCAGTAAAAAGTCTTTCTCATCCAGTGGTTTTTCTAACATTCCAATCATTCCTAGGCCAGTTTGCTGGTGTTGGTTATCTAGGGTGGTTATTTCAAAAGCTATTTCTTCATAGGGGTGCGCATTTTTCATAGCTTTTAGAATTTGACTTTCTTTATAAGATTCAAATGTAATTTGCAGTTGATGCTCCTCAACTAACTCCCTAATTCCTCTCTCTCCTATCTGTGGATTAGATTTTTCATTCCCCTTAAAACTACCTTTGCCCTCCAATAAAAAACTACATTCATCATAATTTCCAATTCCACCTGCTCCTGCCTCAAATAAAGCTTCCTGAAGTATTTCTGTATGCGTTTTAGGAACGTGAACTTGCAGTTTTTTAATAACTCTTGATTTTGGGAGTAATATTTGTTGTTGATCCAAGCCAATACGATTACATATTTCATGATTTACCCCAAGATGCACATTATCTAAAGCTGTATGTATAGCATAAATGTTTATTTGGTGCTGAATAGCCTTCATTACTACTCGTTCAACATAAGTCTGACCAGTTATTTTTTTCAATCCACTGAAGATAATTGGATGAAAAGTAATAATTAAATTACACTTATTTTGTATTGCCTCGTCCATCACCTCTTCTAAGCAATCTAAGGTAATTAAAACTCCAGAGACCTCTGCCTGCATGTCACCAACTAAGAGTCCTACATTATCAAAATCTTCTGCTAAAGTTAGAGGAGCTAATTCTTCTATTATTCTTGTGATTTGATTGACTTTCATAAACTTTGTTTTATAATTGAAAAAAATAATTCTACAGCGGCTATAGTTAGTTTGGTATTATTTCAGCTAATTTTTGTGTTATTTTTTTTCTACTAAATGCTTCTATTCCTGTTGAAGAAACCGCTAGCTTTCCTTTTAGAAATAATGAAAATTGTTGCTTAATGTAAGATTTAATTTTTTCTTGATCATTATAACCAAAACCCACACCAGCGTTGGTTTTTTTGAGGATTTTACGTACATCCCAATCTGTTGGGCCAATAGCCAATATGGGGCGTTTTGCGCTCATATATTCAAAGAGTTTAGCAGGAATAATTCCTTTAGTTGCTGTTTGATTCTTTTCAATTAATAATAAAACCTGTGCACTTTCTTGCTTTTTAAGCGCTTCTTCATGAGGTAGGTAATCGGTAGTTCTCAAATAATTTTCTAGCCCAAATTCGCGTATAGAATCAATAACATTTGAGGCTGTTTTCCCTATCAAATCTAGTTCAAAAAAGGATTCAAAATCTTTATTCTCTTTTATTAAATCGGAAAAAACCTCCCATAAATGAAGAGGGTTCCTGTCTTTCATTAAGGAACCAATATGGGCAAAAGTAAACTGTTCATCAAGCGCTGGAGCCTCGTCATAAGGGCGTTCATCATAACCATTTGTAATTAAATGAACAGGATTAAATGTTTTTTGCTGAAACTCTGTCTGAGTAGAAAAACTTGTAACCACTATCTGATCTGCATTTTTTAAAACACGGAGCTCTAATTCTTGATGCTTTTCTTTAGTTTTTTCAGTTAGCTTTAATTCTTCATGATAGCTTATACTTGTCCACGGGTCTCTAAAATCTGCAATCCAGTGCAGGTCTGGAATTTCTTTTTTTAAACCCAAGCCTATTAAATGTAAGCTATGAGGTGGACCTGTGGTGATTAGTGTATAAATTTTTTCTTTTTTAAGGATTTTTTTTATCTCATGAATAGAAGGACTAATCCAAAATTTTCGCGCATCGGGTATAAAATAATTCCCTCTTACGTAGAGCATTAATTGTTGAAGCTTAGTTTGTTTATTACTTTCTGTTATAATTCCAGAACTAAATTTTTCAGTACTTTTTTTAGCCATTAAATTAGCTAAAGCATAAGGCTCAATAATTTTTTTCTTATGTATTTTAACAGATTTAGGTAGTTCTTTAGAAAGGCTTTCATCTAGAATAGGGTAACTTGGGTTTTCTGGAATAAACACCTGAGGCTGTGTATTAAATTCTGGTAAATACTTTACAAATTTCAACCAGCGCTGAACACCAGGACCACCAGCAGGTGGCCAGTAATAAGTAACAATAAGCACTTTTTTTTTCATTTTAAAGAATTACTTGTTAGAGGTGAACTTACAAAAAACTACATGTAAATATAAAAAATATTCAGTTGAAGTTTTAGTGTCAAACTTTAGATTTTTATTGAAAAGTCAATATTATTTTAAAGATTTCTGGTTTTTAATTACACCTAAACCAATTATAATTAGGAGTAATAAACTTGATGCTAAAGTAATTTTACTTCCGTTTTTAACAACATCAGGTTCAAAAGTAAATACAATTTCACCTTCACCTTGCGGAATTTCTAAACCTCGTAATAAATAATTTACTCTAAAATGAGTCACTTCTTCTCCATTAAGACTTACTTTCCAGCCTTTTTTGTAATAAGATTCTGAAAAAACTGCAACTTGTGGTTGGTCTGTTTTAAAGGAGTACGTTAACCTATTGGGTTGATGGGTTTGAAGTGAAATTGAGGAGTTTTCGGTTTTTTCTAAGCTTTTTGAAGAAATTAAATCTTTAAACTCTTCATGAATAATTACTTGATTTTTAGCATCAAAATTATTCAAAGCCAATATCTCTTCATTAGCATCTTTTACCCAAATAATCTTATTTACAAGCCAAGCATTTCCGTTTGTGTTTGTGTTTTCCTCAACCAACATCTTATTCTCATCTGGATAAATTTGATATTTAACATTCAGCATGTCCAAAACTTCTTGATTCCCCTTAACTATGTGATAATCAAAAACATCTTGAATACGTTGTGGTTTAGCGGCATGATAACCTCCTAATGAATGATGAAAGAAAGAAGCTCTTGCTGAATTAAATGGATTTCCACTTAAGTCTAAAACTCGGTATCTACTCTCATCTTGTTTTATTTGTATATCGGCTTGATTTGCGGTAAATGGTTTTTCCATTTGGTGCTTGGGTACAAAATCTGATTCGTTAACGTAACGCTGATTCACTAAGATTAAATCGGCAGCAATTAATAAACCAATGCTCAACAATACCCATTGACTTTTTAACTTCTTTTGGATAAAAAAGTAAACTAATGCAGCAATAGCCAAAACAAAGAAAAGTGAACGTATTGCATCAGAAAAGAAAAGCGCTTTGCGATCTTCTTTTAAAGCACGCATTAATTGTGGTCCAAAAACTTGGTTGAGTTGTGCGTCTTGAGTTCCAGAAAAATTGAATAAACTAGTTCCAAAGAAAACAAACAACAATATAACTCCGGCAACAATTAAACTTGACTTTTTAAGCGCTTGTGTAATATCTTTTGCCTTATTTTCAGAAGAAAACAGTTTTGCCAATCCTAAAACAGCTAAAACTGGCACACATAACTCTAGTATTACTTGGATAGAAGAAACAGCCCTAAATTTGTTGTACAAAGGAAAATATTCTATAAAAAGTTTGGTAAGGAAAGCAAAATTATCTCCCCAGGATAAAAGCAAACTTAACATCCCTCCTCCTATCAGCCAATATTTATGTTTTCCTTTCACAAGAAACAAAGCCAACACAAACAAAAACAATACACTAGCTCCAATATAAGCTGGAGCCGCAACATAGGTTTGTGGTCCCCAATAAGTTGGTAAACCTTGAATGTATTGAGTAGCTTCGTTATGAGGTACGCCAAGATTAATTAACTCTTCGTAAAAATTACTATTTTCGTCTAAATCCTGACTACTGCTTCCTCCCTTAAAATTTGGGATAAGCAAATTAAATGATTCTAAAACACCATAACTATACTCTGTGATATACTCATAAGAAAGTCCCGAAGAACTAGATTTTTTTGGAGTCCCATCTTCAGTCATGCTAAGAATAGCTGGACCTCTAGTAGAATGTTCTGCGTACTCTGCTGTTGCCATTAAATTAGTTGCATTTAATCCAAGCGCAACAATTACTGAAACCACCATTAAACCAATACTCTTAAAAAAATGAGGTAATTCTTTTAATTGAAAAAAATGATATGCATACACTCCTCCTAAAACAATGCATAAAAGCATGAGGTAGTAAGTCATTTGAAAATGATTAGCTACCAACTCAAGCCCCATAGCAACACAAAGCAAAACACTACCCCAAAAATAATTTTTATTAAAAACACTTATAATTCCCGCTAAAACCATTGGCATATATGCAATAGCATGGGCTTTAGCGTTATGACCAACTCCTAAAATAATAATAAGGTAAGTAGAAAACCCAAAAGCTAAAGCGCCTATTACTGCTATTTTAGGGTCAATTTTTAAAACAAGAAAAAGAATGTAAATACCAATAAAGTAAATAAATAGATAATCTGCAGGTCTTGGTAAAAACCGAATTACACGATCTAACTTTTTGATGTAATTGTGTGGGTAGTTAGCGCCTACTTGGTAGGTTGGCATACCCGCAAAAGCATTGTCCATCCAGTAAGGCTCTGTGTTTGTAGTTTTAATAAACTCTTTTTGTTGTTGAAACATCCCCACGTGCTGCTGGATATCACTTTGTTCAATTACTTTACCTTGAAGAACAGGATAAAAGTAAGCCAAAGACAATAAAATAAATCCTATTAAAACTAAAACATGAGGCAGGAACTTTTTAATTTTCATTTATTTGTGATTTTTAATTTACTGCATTTAAATAAAGCAGTATGACATTCTTGTCAAGTTAATCTTTTAAATAATACTTAGATTAGCATGTTAGGTTTTCTAATCATTATTTAAAAAATGGCTATTGAATGTGTTTCTTCTGTATAGTATGTCTTATTTAAACAGATGAAAAAACTACAATCAACCCCTTGTATAAAGAAACTTTAGTCGTTTGTTTTTCATCTATTTGTATATTGTTTTGCATAATTGAATTATGAAGTAAACTCTAGGCAGCAACTCTTAGGCTAGAACTCATAGATACTTTAAAAAAGTTATCAATCAATTTCCTCATAATCAATATATTCACCTACCTGATGGTTCTTTTTTGTTTTTAGAGATTTTTCTTGAGATTTTTTATTACTATTTGTTGAATTTCTATCATTAAAATTATCTCTGTATCTATTTTGAAACTCTTGGTTAAATCTTTTTTCTAAGCTTTCACGAAATTTAGTAGCCATCATTTTTAAAAGTATGGGCCATAGCCATTTTCCTATTATTCTTAGAAAAAAATAGAAAAGTAAGAAGTATAAAAAATATTCCAAAAACTTATCCATAAGACAGAGATTCAAGTTACAAAAATAGTATTCTTATTTTTGTTAATACAACAAAACAGATGAAACTTACAGTTGAATACCTATTTTTAAAACTGTGCGAAAAAAAAATACTTAAAAGCCTTCTTTTTGGTAGTTTTTAGTTTGCCACTTTTATTGTACACCCAATAGCCTTGGTTTCATTTGGATTAATTTCATTATTTCTCTCTAGGCTAATAATTGCATTCTCAAGAAACTTTTCTTTTACTTGAGATGCGTCTTTATAATTATCATCTATCGCTCCAATATATTTAAGCTGTGGTTTCTTATCTATGTTCTGAAGTAAAAAAACGTGTGGTGTTTTGGTTGCGCCAAATTTTGGGAAAACTTCTTGATTCACGTCTAGCAAATAATTAAATTGAAATGTTTTTTCTTTCTTTCTTTTCTTCATTTCATCCATGGAGTCGCCCGGCTCAACGCTCGGGTCATTTGGATTAACAGCTAGAACAGGATAACCCATATTAGCATATGTTGCGTGTAAATCATTAATTCGGTCTTCATATGCAACTGCATAAGGACAGGTATTACAGGTAAAAATAACAATTACTCCTTTCTCCTCAGAAAAATCTGATAAACTAATTTCTTTACCATCGGTATTAGGGAGAGTAAAGTCATCTACAAAATCTCCAATGGAGTATGAGACTACTTCACTTTTTTCAGAAAAGCCCATGATTAAAAGGGCTACTATACTACTAAGAATTAAAACGACCGAATTTTTTTTTGTTTTCATAGGACTATTATTTAAATTATATTTTATTTTATCTACAATAAGGAGTTGAATTCTTTAAGCTCTTAAGTTAATTAGAAATATCAATCTTACTCTTTAAGAAGAAGCTAAATTGTAAAGCAATTAATTGATGAATTTATTTATTTCATCCTCCAATTCTTCTTGAGTGAAAGGCTTTTCGTAAAAGTGTTTTTTATTTTGATGGTAAATTAAAGTCGCAGGAATAGCTCCACTCCATTCTTTATCCACTTTTGGAATCCAATAATGAGAACGCGTATCGTCCAAAAGAACGATGTCATTTTGAATTCGGTTTTTATTAGCGAAATTGAGCACCTTAGATGCTTTGTGCTCTGGCATATCCAAGCTAATAAATTTCAAATCTACCTGACGTTTATATTTTTCGGCTAGAATTTCAAAATAAGGCATTTCTTCAACACATGGAGCACACCATGTAGCCCAAAAATTGATGATCTGAACTTTTTCTGATTGTCTATTCAAAAAAGGCTCAAAATCATCAAAATTCATAGTGGGTATATCTTCTAAAGTCCAATCTCTTGGGGCTGTGGAGGGCTCCTCATTGGGCTGCTTGCATGCAACTAACACAAAAATAAATAAACACAAAAAATTCTTCATTTAGTTTAATTTAATTCATCTTAAATACCTGATAACAATCACAATAAAGCACTTTATCAAGTAAAAAATAGTATTTTTGAATTATTTTTAACATTTACCAAGTTTGATTCAAAAAACAATCTAACGCATCTGTAAGCATGTGAAACACCAAACCCAATGCAATTAGTCTAACATAATAGTTCTTTACAACTATTAGTGTGGTTAGATAAGTGCTTATAAAAAACGTACTATGAAATGTGTGATAACCAATACTACAGCGCATTGGGTCAAAAATTGGATTTGCCCATAAATGATCTATATCAACAATCATTGTTGCTAGTAAAATTATATAGTTAAGTTTCCATTGCTTTGGAGAATACCAATACGCAATGCCTATAATGACAAAAAAATGTAAAAAATAATGAATGAATTGGATCCACATTAGGCAAATAGATAAATAAGTTTAATCACATCCTCCTTCTTTTTAAAAAAACCACTAAATAAAAAAATAATGTGAACCATATTTTGAAATAATTTAGTTGTACTTACTTTCCTTTAAATTGAAAGTTTAACAAACAGATTACCAAATCTTGATAAACAGTTTTAATAACATCTAAAAAAAAGACAGTTTTACCCCAGCAACAACATTAATGAAATTTGTTTCGTCAAAGAAACTATTGTTTTGAGCAGACGTTTCAATATCCATAAAGTCTCTTCTAAATTCAGGTTGAAAATAAATTTGAAAAACTCTTGATAAACTATAATTTACTGGAAGAGAAACAAATACTGTTTGTGCTGAATCTTCAAAATCAACATTGTTCGGACTACTTCTTTGATAGTTTCTAAATTTTGTCCAACCGTAAGATAGTGTTGGTTCAATGCTCCATTTTTCTGAAAATGAAAATTGGTACCCAGCATTAATACCATTAAAAGTAACATTAGAGTAATCGTAATTACCTACTAAAGATTGATTGGTTACATTTCCTCTTAGGTATTGAAACCGATAGCCAAAGAAAAACGCAGCTTCAAAAGCATAGATATTAGCTTGTAAATCTGCACCATATTCAAAATCCATTGCTTTAGAAGCAAAGTTGTCTCCAAATTCATTGGGAAATAATCCTCCTAATTTGATTGATAAAAGTTCATGATCACTATCTTCAAAAGGATCTTGTTGAGCATTAATACTCAAACAGCTTAGAATTAGAGTTAACAAACAGCTAATAGTTAAATTCAAATTCATTTTCATTGGTGTTAGGGCTAATTTCTATGATCTGATTTCTTGATTATTTATACTTTAGATAAAGGTAATTATTGTATTTTCATTCTCCCCTAAATTTAAGTTTTCATTTGGATTATTTAAGTAGTTTATACGATTGATCATCTCTGTACGCTGATAATAAAAATTCTGATTTAAATCTTCAGCATCTAAAATATCAAAGGTGCAAGAAGATGAAATTTGAAAAACAAGCTGGCAGTCTTGAGCTATTGGGGCAGTTGATGTCTTTCTAATTTTAGAAGCAAATAGAAGTTGTTTACAAAAATCAGTTAATCTGGCTCGCACATGGTATCGCTAGTTATCTTCAACTTCTGAGCATGAGAAGAAAGCAAAAGAGAGGACAATTAGAACAAAATATCTCATTTCAACAGTTATATTTTAAACTTGGCAAAAGAATCCCATTGGATTTGGAACTTAGTTAGAACGAGAAAAATAACAGAGTTTAAACTACACTCCCTCTAAAGGCTTTTTAGCCTTAATTGAATTATTCTAATAGATTCGCGTTTTGAATAGATTACTTTGAAATAATCTAAGTCGATTTCATTTTCTAATGAATTGTTACTAAAAAAGATTAATTTTGTATTTATTAAATTTTAAGCTCATGAAATCGGTATATTTTGACAATGCAGCAACAACTAAAATGCGTAGCGAAGTAGTTGCTACCATGCAAGAAAGTATGTTAGAGAACTTTGGTAACCCTTCTTCTTCTCATGCTTTTGGGAGAAAAGCCAAAACTTCAATTGAAGCGGCAAGAAAATCTATTGCAAAATTAATTAATGCCGAAGCTTCAGAAATTATTTTTACATCAGGTGGCACAGAAGCAGATAACTTAGTATTAAAAAGTGCTATTCATAAGCAAAAAGTTGAACGCGTGATTTCAACTAAAATAGAACACCACGCTGTTTTAAACAGTTTGCAGGCCTTAAAAAACAAATACCAAATTGAAATAGATTATTTAGAATTAGATGAAAATGGAAATCCAAACCTAGCTCAACTTAAGCAATTACTCTCTAGCTCTACTAAAAAAACATTGGTAAGTTTAATGCACATCAATAATGAAATTGGAAACATTTTAGATTTAAAAAAAGTGTGTGAGTTAGCTCACCAACACAATGCGTTAGTACATAGTGACACCGTTCAATCAGTTGGTCATTATGCTATTGATGTAAAAGATTTAGGAGTTGATTATTTAGTTGCTAGTGCACACAAATTTCATGGCCCAAAAGGTGTTGGTTTTGCTTATCTAAAAAAAGGACTAGGCTTAAGTGCTATGATTCAAGGAGGTGCTCAAGAAAAAGGTTTCCGTGCTGGTACAGAAAATGTACATAGCATCATTGGAATGCAAAAAGCATTAGAACTAAGTTTAGAAAATCTAGAAAATGAAAAAACTTATATTTCTAATTTAAAGTCTTATTTTATAGATGAAGTTAAAACTAAAATTCCGAATGTTTTATTTAACGGAGAAAGCCAAAATTTTGAAAAAAGTACTTATACACTTGTAAATCTAAGTTTTCCTGTGAAACAAAGCCAAGCTGCACTACTCTTATTTCAACTAGATTTAAAAGGAATTGCCTGTTCAAAAGGAAGTGCATGTCAAAGTGGAAGTGATCAGGGGTCTTTTGTTTTGAACGAAATTTATTCAAGAGAACGACTTGAAATGCCTGGACTAAGATTTTCTTTTAGTAAGAACAACACAAAAGAAGAGATTGATTATGCTATTGAGGTACTAGCCGAGTTCAGTGCATCTAAACAATTAGTTGTTTAACTACTTTTTTTCATTCAAAAACCTAATGATTAGTGCAAGAAATTTTAGAAAAATTACCACAACTAGCTAAGGACACCCATAGCGAAAGAGTTAAGTTTTTAAAAAAGCTAAAGAAAAAGCCTCCCAAAAATTTAGACTTAGTTATGCAAGATTTGCACGAGGAAGAGTTTAATAAAACAAATTGCTTAGAATGTGCAAATTGCTGCAAGACTACTGGTCCCTTATTTACAGAAAAAGACGTAGTAAGAATAAGTAAGTTTTTAAAAATGAAAACTCAAAAGTTTATTGAGACTTACTTACAAATTGATGAAGATAATGATTACGTGTTACAACAATTACCTTGTAGCTTCCTGCTCCCTGATAATTCTTGTTTAATTTATGAACATCGCCCTAAAGCCTGCGCCGAGTTTCCTCATACCGATAGAAAAAAGTTTTATCAAATCAACCATTTAACGCTAAAAAATGTTGGTGTTTGTCCAGCCGCTTTTAATATTGTTGAAAAAATAAAAGAAAAATTAAAATAATAAAATTTTCATTTTCCTTTCTATTTTAATAGAAGAGATACTGGCTTTAGCAATTACATAGCTACTTAAATTAAACAAGCGCAAAAAAACAATATTTTCCTCATCATTTCTTGTGAAAATCTTAAAATAATAGCTTTTTTAAGTCGATTTAAAAAAGCTATCTTTGAAGCGAATTTAAAATAATTATAATTATGGGAAAAGGATTTTTTCACGTGCCACCGGCAGTTAATGAACCAATAAAGTCATACGCACCAGGAACTCCAGAAAGAGAGGAAGTGCTTAATACATATAGAGAAATGTGGAATTCAAAAGTAGAAGTTCCACTATTTATTAATGGTAAAGAAGTTAAATCTGGAAATATTAAAAGTATTCGTCCACCTCATGACCATCAACATGAAGTAGGCACGTATCACACCGCTGAAAAAAAACATGTTGATGAAGCCATTCAAACGGCTTTAGAAGCAAGACAAGCTTGGGCAGATTTACCATGGGAGCAACGTGCTGCAGTATTTTTAAAGGCAGCTGATTTAGTTGCTGGCCCATATCGCCAAAAATTAAATGCGGCCACCATGATAGGTCAGTCTAAAAATATCTTTCAAGCAGAAATTGATTCGGCCTGTGAACTTGCAGATTTTTTACGTTTTAACGTAGAATACATGAGTCAGATTTTTGACGAACAACCCGAATCTGATGCACAAGCTTGGAACCGCGTTGAACACCGACCATTAGAAGGATTTGTTTATGCAATAACGCCATTCAACTTTACCGCTATTGCAGGTAATTTACCTTCAAGTGCAGCTTTAATGGGGAATGTTTGTGTTTGGAAACCAAGTGACCACCAAATGTATTCAGCAAAAGTTGTAATGGACGTTTTTAGAGAAGCAGGAGTCCCAGCAGGAGTAATCAACATGATTGTTGGAGATCCTGTTATGATAACCGATACCATTTTAGCACATCCTGATTTTGCAGGTGTACACTACACTGGAAGTACGGATGTCTTTAAAGGACTTTGGGCTAAAATTGGACAAAATATTAACACCTATAAATCTTATCCTAGAATTGTAGGAGAAACAGGAGGTAAAGACTTCATTGTTGCTCATCCTTCAGCAGATGCAAAAGTAGTTTCAACAGCTTTAGTTAGAGGTGCTTTTGAATTTCAAGGACAAAAATGTTCGGCCGCTTCAAGAGCTTACGTTCCAAAAAGTCTTTGGAATCAAGTAAAAGATTTTATGGTAAAAGACATTGAATCTTTCAAAATGGGTTCTCCAGAAGATATGCGTAATTTTATTACAGCAGTAATTCATGAAAATTCTTTTAATAAATTAGCTAAATATATTGACCAAGCAAAAGCCGCTTCTGATGCAGAAATTATTGCTGGTGGAAATTATGATAAATCAAAAGGTTGGTTTGTTGAGCCTACGGTAATTGTTACTACTAATCCGAAGTACGAAACAATGGAAACCGAACTTTTTGGCCCTGTTTTAACTATTTATGTATATGAAGATGAAAAGTATGAAGAGACTCTTCATTTAGTAAATGAAACTAGTATTTACGCGCTTACAGGTTCAATTATTTCGACCGATAGATATGCGGCTACTTTAGCGACTAAAATTCTAGAAAACGCAGCAGGAAACTTTTACATTAATGACAAATGTACTGGAGCTGTTGTTGGAAGACAACCATTTGGAGGAGCAAGAGCTAGTGGAACCAACGACAAAGCAGGTTCTAAATTAAACTTACTTAGATGGGTTTCTCCTCGATTAATCAAAGAAACCTTTGTTCCTGCAAAAGATTACAGATATCCATTTATGGGTGAGTAATTCATTATATCTTTTTAAATGATCTAAAAAACCCTGAACAAATTCAGGGTTTTTTGTTTCTGCTATTGATGATTAAAAAGTTTGGACAAAGCCTTCATCCCCACATATTTTGCAGACGGTATAAATCCTGTTTCTATTGAATTATTTTAATTGGATTATTGATTTTATCTCTTTAAGCCTTTATTTTTAAAATTGAAAAGCTAAAGAACTAGTCATAAAAAATGAATCCTTGACCAATTGGTTCTTTCGTTGAAATATTTCATCATTCCCAACAAAATGTCTAGCTTCAATTCGCCACAAAACTAATGGTGTAATTTGATAATCGAATGTAAGTGAATAGGAAGAGGTTTGGAAACTGAAGTCATTTACCAAATCGGCTTCTATAATCACATTGTCTTGGTCATCAAAATATTCAACTCTTCCTGCAAGCCCAAATTTTTCATTGAATTGATACCGGGCAATGAAGTTAGGGGAAAACCAAGTATGGTATTTACTACTTCCTTTTTCTTGTTGTTGCCAACCTGTATCTAAACCAAAAATAAAGTTCCATTGTGCATTGGGCTGGTAAAGCGTGTAAAAGTTATGAAAATACCTGTTTCTTCTAAATTCATCTGGAAAATCATTCCCTACAAACGAACTTGAATTAAACGTCCATTGTTCATTGGGTTGGTAGGTAATTTGATGGCCAAAAGCAGGCGAGGAATTACCTTCTACTCGCTGTATGCGTTGCCAACCATTAAGATAAGACAAAGAGAAATCCCATTGATTGTTAGAGGAAGTATAACTCAGCTTAACTCCAGCTAAATAGTAAGGCGAATTTTCAGCCATAATACTTCTTGATAAAGTTAAGTTAGAAGCACCAATAGCCGATTCAAAACCTATATGCGAATCAAATATGCCCACATCTAACCATAATTGATGTTCTTTTGCCAATTTTACTCCAGCATTTGCTCTAAAGATATTTTTCAGTACATCAGGTTCGTCGGCTAAGTTTGCATTAGCATAAGTTCCTGTCATTAAAGCCAAATTTGCTCTTACTTCTTCGCTGGCATAGCTAGCTTGAATAAATCCGAAGTTTAGGTTGACCTCGTTATGGCGATTAAAATTATAGAGGAAACCAGGGGTTTTATTTGATGAAGGTTGATTAAAATCATAATTGTAGTAACTTTCTATATAAGTTGTTAATTCAATTTTATCTGTCCATTTTTGAGCTTGAACATATTTTCCTAGAATGAGTGCGCAAAAAATATAGAGTATTTTCTTCATGAAATCAAAAGTAGAAAAATAAATGTGAATTTTTAAATAACTAAAAAAAAATCAATAGCCCCCAATCTTAAGAAGAGGGAAAATCAAATTTATTCAAATAATTTTTATAATAGCTGTCTCCATATCTAATTTTTTTTCAGTATTAATGGCAGCTAATCAATATACGGGATAAATCCTGTTTCTATTAAATTATTTTAATTTTCTGAATCATTTCCAGTACTTAGTGGAGGAATCCAAAAGTGCTTTTCAAAATTAATGATTTGGTCATTTTCAACTTTAATTCCTTCATCTTCAAGCAATCTTTGCATAGCGTCTGAGGTAGAAAAATGATGCTTCCCAGTGAGTACACCATTTCTATTTACTACTCGGTGTGCGGGAACATGATCGTAGGAGTGTGAATGGTTCATAGCATAGCCAACTACGCGACTGCTTTTGGGAGCGCCTAAAGCCTTGGCAATTGCACCGTAGCTAGTTGCTTTTCCCTTAGGTATTTGTCTTACCAAATCATACACTTTTTCAAAAAAATCTTGCCTGTCCTTACCCATAGTAAATTCTTACACTTGTAACTAGAATTAAAATCAGCATCAAAATTGCCATCACATAATTAGAATACTTTTTAAGCTTCGGTAGTTTTTCGTCTAACTTAGCAAAGGAAACAATGTATAAATAAAGCATGAATAATGTTCCTAAGCAAGCTGCTAAACTAAATACAAATATAGCAGTTGAAGTGTATGAAATTTCTGGGGATTTTTTCTGAAGTGTACTCAATACCATAAAAAATGGAATTGGGAAAAGGTTGATAGCTGAAACGCCCAACCCTTTAAAAAAACTCCATCCCGAGACGCTTTTAATTTGTTTTACATTTTTTTTCTTGTTTCCTTGAAATAAAAAAAAGACGAATAAAATGGCCAAAATAACCAATCCTGTTCGTAGAAGCATTCCTTCTGCATCAGGGTGTCTAAAAATATACCTAGCTAAGACAACTCCAAGTAAAGCTTGAAAAAAGACAGTTACTGAAGCACCAACCGCCATAAGTAACCCATCTTTTTGTGTACGTTCCAAACTCATTTTTACTACACTCATATTGACTAAGCCTGGCGGAAAAACTCCCGCAAAAGCGGCTGCAAAAGTGATGATAAAAAGGAGCAGTGTTTCCAACGCTTAATAATTTAGCCTAAATTTAGTATAAGTAATGGGTTTTCCTTGTTTAAGGTATTGAGCTTCGTAAAAAGTTTGAATACTTACAATTTCTTCAGGAGCTTCAGTATTTTTATAAATGTCATGATGAGCGTATAGAATTTCATGTCCGCTGCCTTGAAGTAAACCTAAAGTATAACCATGCATGAATTCGCTATCTGTTTTTAGGTGAACAACACCTTCAGGTTTTAGAATTTGATGGTATTTTTTTAAAAAATCGGGATTTGTCATTCGGTGTTTGGAGCGTTGGTATTTAATCTGTGGGTCTGGAAATGTAATCCAAATTTCATGAACTTCACCAGGGGCAAAGGTTTGATCAACCAATTCAATTTGCGTGCGTAAAAACTTAGCGTTATCAATCCCTTCTTCAAGTGCTGTTTTTGCACCGCGCCAAAATCTTGCTCCTTTAATGTCTATCCCTAAAAAATTATACTCAGGATAACGTTTAGCTAGTCCAACAGTATATTCGCCTTTGCCACAACCTAGTTCTAGGATTAAAGGTTTTTCATTTTTAAAAAACTCACTTGTCCATTTTCCTTTCAATGAATAAGACTGATTAACAATTTCCTCTCTACTTGGTTGAATTACGTTTTCAAAAGTTTCGTTTTCCTTAAAACGTTTCAGTTTATTTTTACTGCCCACTTGTATGTATTTAAATCTTTCAGCAAAATTACATATTTCAAATTAGATAAAGTAGCTTTAAAAAAACCTATTTTTAAAAGTGAAATTAGGATTGTAATAGGAAGAAAAATCCTTACTTTGGGTGACCTATGCAAAAATCACCAAAACACATATTATTTGGCGTTTTAAATTGGGGGCTAGGTCATGCCGCTAGGAGTATTCCTATTATTCAAACTTTACAGAAACGCGGTCATGAGGTTTGTGTAGCTTCTGATGGAGACGCTCTTCAATTATTGAAAAAATCACTTCACAATGTTGATTTTTTTGAACTACAGGAATTTGAAATTCGCTATGCCGCAAAGCGAAAAAATTTTAGAAGAAAAATTATTTCTCAACTGAAGGATCTAAAAGAAAAAGCAACTTTAGACTTAGAATTAATTGAAGCCCTTGCAGAGGAAAGGAAGTTTGACTTAATTATTTCAGATAACGCTTTTGGGGTTCGGTCAAAAAAAGTAAAATCAATTTACATCACGCATCAACTGAATGTTTTAAGTGGTTGGACTACCTTTTTTACTCGATTCTTACACCATCAATCAATGAAAAGTTTTGATGAAGTTTGGGTTCCAGATGTTGAAGATGAACCTAATTTATCTGGTAAAATAGGACATTTGAATAGTAAAAGTAAGTTGACAATTCGGTACATTGGTCCGTTGAGTAGGTTGAGCATTCATCATTCAGATATAAGCTATCAGTTTGCATTTATTTTGTCAGGACCTGAACCACAACGTCAGTTATTGGAAGATAAAATCTTGAAATTAGCAGATTCGCTTCAGCAAGCTTCAATTTTGGTGAGAGGGAGTTTTAAAGCGCTAGACCAATCTAAAGCAAAACCTAATTCAACATTAGAAATCAAAAATTATTGTACTTCAGCGGCGCTTGAAAAAATCATTAATTCTTCTAAAATTGTAGTTTGTAGGTCAGGATATACCTCTTTAATGGATTTACTTAAATTGAAAAAACAGGCTATTTATATTCCAACACCTGGTCAATTTGAACAAGAATATTTAGGAGAACACATTTCAAAAATGGGCTGGGGAAAAGTTATTGATCAGGATAATTTTGGTAAATCAAGTCTTCAACAAAATTTTGATTCACCATCAAATTTTCCAGTCTTTAATCAACAATTGTTATTAGAAGCATTAGAAGCTAATTCAATTTAACTTTGCAATTCACAAAAAAATTACAGCATTAGCCTACAGTCTTATTAAAAATAAAGCCTCACTTTCATTTAAAAAACCACCAATAAAAAGTGCCTTTCGGTTTCTATTGGAGAGTTTTATTCTTCTGGTGCAAGTTCAACAACCAAGCCTTCAAGTGATTCTGTGATATGTATTTGACAGCCTAAACGACTGTCTTCTTCCACATTAAAAGCTTCTGAAAGCATAGCCTCTTCATCGTCAGACTTCTCTGGCAACTCATGATTTGATTTGACATAACACTGGCACGAAGCACACATAGCCATTCCACCACAAACACCAATAGTTCCTTCAGGAGCTAATTCGTAAGAACGAACTACCTCCATTAAATTCATTGCCATATCGGTTGGAGCTTCTACACGATGTTCGACCCCGTCGCGATCAATAATAGTTAGTATTACATCCATTTACCCTAGGCTTAGTCAATTGATTTAACAACGGCTTTAGGAGCTTCTTTTTTGGTTCCATCGAAGCCTGTAACACCACCAACAGTAGTGTATTTCATTACATATCTTTTTTCAGGGTGTATTTTTTGAAAAGCACTTTGACACATTAAAGTAGCTTCATGAAATCCACATAAAATTAATTTTAGTTTTCCAGGATAAGTATTTACATCTCCAATAGCGTAGATACCAGGAATATTAGTCTGATAATCGAGAGTATTATCAACTTTTATAGCATTTTTTTCAATTTCTAATCCCCAATTAGCAATTGGGCCAAGTTTAGGTGATAATCCAAATAAAGGAATAAAGTAATCTGTAGGCAATTCAAAATCTTCTTGAGGGTTATTGTTTTTCCTAATAATGACTGAATTGAGGTGGTCTTCGCCTTTTAAATTTACAATTTCAGCAGGGGTAATAAGTTTAATTTTACCCATATCTTTTAATTCCTTAACACGATCAACCGATTCTAAAGCCCCTCTAAACTCGTTTCTTCGGTGTACTAAAGTAACTTCAGAAGCCACATCAGCAAGAAATATACTCCAATCCAAAGCAGAATCTCCTCCGCCTGCAATTACAACTGATTGATTCCTAAATTTTTCAGGATCTTTAATCATATACTCTACTCCTTTCTTTTCAAAATAGGCAAGATTATCAATTTTTGGCTTTCTAGGCTCAAAACTACCCAAGCCGCCTGCAATAGCAATAATTGGAGCATGGTGTTTAGTTCCAGCATCTGTAGAGACTATAAACGAGCCATCTTCAAGTTTTTCAATAGTTTCTGCTTTTTCACCTAAAGTGAAACCTGGTTGAAAAGACTTAATTTGCTCCATTAAGTTATCAACTAAATCTCCTGCTAAAACTTCTGGAAAACCTGGGATATCATAAATTGGCTTTTTAGGGTAGAGTTCTGCCAATTGCCCACCTGGTTGAGGTAAAGCATCAATAATATGACATTTCAACTTTAAAAGTCCTGCTTCAAAAACAGCAAAAAGTCCTGTAGGCCCTGCGCCAATAATTAGTATATCAGTTTTAATCATTTATTCAAGTTTATTTTACAAAATTGAGATTAAGTGTAAGAATCAACAATGATTTAGGTCAGCTTTTGAATAGATTAAGCCTCTGTAGCTTCTACGTTTGTAACTTTTTCAATTTGTGGTGCATGTTTCTTTATGGTCATTTCTACGCCCGACTTAAGCGTCATTTGATTCACTGAACAGCCCACACAAGTCCCCATCAATTGAACTTTTACCAAGGTTTCATTTTCAATACCTAAAAGCTTAATGTCTCCACCGTCATTATTAAGAAATGGTCTTATCTCATCTAATGCTTGCAAAACTTTACTTTTTAACTCTTCACCTTTTAACATAATTTTTGAGTTGATGTGTTATAAAACACTTTATTTTTTATTCACAGCGCTACAACCAGCCATAGTAGTTATCTTAATAGCTTCAGTTGGAGGCAAATTATCATTTCTTTTGACCACTTGTTCAACTACATTTTTAGTGAGTTCTGTAAACGAATCACTTAATGGTGTTCCTTCTTGCATTGCAGCAGGTCTTCCAACATCTCCAGCTTCTCTAATGCTTTGCACTAATGGAATTTCTCCTAAAAATGGAATTTCAAGATGACTAGCTAAATTTTTAGCACCTTCCTTGCCAAAGATATAATATTTATTATCAGGTAATTCTTCTGGTGTAAAATAGGCCATGTTTTCAACAATTCCTAGTACTGGTACATTGATATTTTCTTGCTGAAACATAGCTACACCCTTTTGTGCATCAATTAAAGCTACATTTTGCGGTGTACTTACCACTACAGAACCAGTAATGGGCATAGATTGCATAATTGATAAATGAATATCACCTGTTCCTGGAGGTAAATCTACCAATAAGAAGTCTAACTCTCCCCAATCAGCATCAAAAATCATTTGATTTAAGGCTTTTGCAGCCATTGGCCCACGCCAGATTACCGCTTGATTAGGTTTGGTAAAAAAACCAATAGATAGCATTTTAACGCCATAACTTTCAACTGGTTTCATTTTAGATTTCCCGTCAACAGTTACTGAAAGTGGACGTTCATTTAACACATCAAACATAGTTGGCCCAGATGGCCCGTAGATATCAGCATCTAACAAACCTACTTTAAATCCCATTTTAGCAAGTGTTACTGCTAAATTGGCAGTCACTGTAGATTTACCAACGCCACCTTTACCAGAAGCAACAGCAATAATATTGTTTATTCCTGGAATAGGTTTCCCCTTAATTTCATTTGGGTTTTGTTGCTTTTTGGCTTCTACTTTTATATTAACTTTGATTTTAGCTTTTTCGTAAACGTGTTCATGAATAGCTTTCATTACATCTACTTCAGCGCGTTTCTTTACATGTAAAGCGGCTGTTTGTAATTTTAAATCAACAATAACTTCATCTCCAAAAGTAACTATATTTTGAACAGCTCCCGATTCTACCATGTTCTGTCCTTCACCAGCAACACTAATAGTTTCAAGTGCTTTTTTTATTTCTTCTTTTTTCAACTGCATATTGAAAACGGTTTTTAATTAGATTTAATCTAAATGCAAATATAAGCCAAGAACTTATAATGAAAGACTTATTTAATTGAAATTAACTATAGTTCTATACAGGTTGTTTTAAATAAAGTAAGTGAGAAAAGCCAAGAAAATATAAGTAACATCATATATCATTTGAATGTACCGCAATAAAACGTCCTTTTTTTTAAACGCGTTGTATAGAAGGAAAAAGAAGCTGTGATAGAATCCGCATTTTCAATTAAGTTCTTAGCTATTACCAGTTTAGAGTTTTTAGTAATCAGTTCTTTTTTAGTTTTTTGTGTATAAAAGCTAACTTTCACTTCCTCATCTTCAAATTCTTTAGGGTATAAAAAGGTAAATTCTTCTTGGGAGTAGCCAGAAAAGATGAAAATAACAAACACAAAAAGGCATAAAACCATCGTTTTAAGCTTTGCCTTGTAATAAAATAAAAAAAACACCAAAATAGTAAGATTTATATTGTGTTACTCTCTGTAATCTTCAAAGATAAGTTGAATAACAACATGTTGCAAAATATATGAAAGTCAAAACTTTGGGACACAAAAAAAGCTTCAACATTTGTTGAAGCTTTGTGGGCGCTGAGGGAGTCGAACCCCCGACCTTCTGGGTGTAAACCAGACGCTCTAAACCAACTGAGCTAAGCGCCCTTGCTTAATTGCGA
>SL_7KL_010_BRINEDRAFT_10000174_pt1 | contig 28671 bp, 28 predicted proteins | sample SodLak_010_BRINE_FD_10663 | JGI IMG/M metagenome (IMG submission 10663)
CATAGCCCATAAAATCCATTATCTAACACAGTCACTTCATCATCTAAATAAACGTCTCCTGCATCATCGGTAATGGTAACTTCCATCGTTTCATTAGCAAGTTCTGATTGACAAGTTACTAAGTTATGATTATGACACGGATGCGTATTATCCAAGTAAGGCGCGAATGAAAGGTAAAATTTATCTTCGGGTACAGGATAAATATTTTCTTCTTCGGTATTAATCACTAACGATCTTTCTAAAATTCCAGCACTAATAATCGATCCATCTAACGTTTGTTCGTCTAAAGCTAAAACCATTTCTTCAACACTTAAATCTTCGATCCCATATCTTTCATAGACACTTTGATTTGATTGGGTATTTATAAAATACAATGTTCCTATAAAGACAACCCCTAAAATAATGAATGTTATTGTTAATTTTTTCACTTAGCTTTCCTCCAAAATTCTTTTTGTTTGTAAATACGTTTCTTCATCAATTTCTCCACGTGCATAGCGGTTTTTTAAAGATTCCTTCGCACTATCTTGATAAGTGCGCGACGGTTTGTCGTTTTGATCGATCAATAGGTATAACCCTAGAATCACAAAAATCCAAAAGATTCCCATTCCAAATCCATGGCCCCCACCATGATGTCTGTATCCAAATTCGCTAACCCCTAATGATGGGGTAATAAGTATCGCAAAATAGATAATAAGACTTATAACACTCAATCCTAATATAACCTTTAAAAATTGTTTCATATGATCACCTCATCTAAAGGATATAAAACCAATGTGAAGGAATTATGAACGAAAATGAATAATTGTTTTCTTTTGTTTGTTTGAGGCATCTTCAATCGCTAAGCTAAAGCCATGATACGATAGGATTTTTTCTACGATTTTCAAGCCTTTTCCACTACTTTTAGGACTAAAGATATTGCTTGGTTGTTCAATTGAAGAATCATTTTTACTAGTGGCTTCATTCATGATTGAAAAGCGTTCATCATCAAGATAAACGGTTACTTCACTCGACGAGGGAGAATATTTTAAGGCGTTTTGAAATAAATGGTCTAACACACGTTTTAAATCTTTATGATTGCCTTTAAGAAATACTTCTGATTGTATGTCATATTTTAAACGTATGGTTTTTTCGGTATATAAAACCTTATGATATTCAATCACTTCTTCACATAAAGCCGAGAAGTTGATTGATGTAATATTTTTTTCTTCGCTTCCCTCAATAATTTCATTGATGAGATTGGACATTTTTTCACTTTCTTCATTGATTGAATCCATAAGAGACTTATCTAAAGCGATTCTATCGTGTATTACGCCATCCATTAATCCACTAATAATCGTTAACGGGGTTTTTAAATCGTGGGCAAGTGATTGGATTTCTTGGTAGTGGGATTGTTGCATTGAATCAATTTTGTGTAAGGCTTCATCAAATGTTATTGCGATAAAATTAAAGTCTTCAAAGTAATAAGTCTTTGTTTTCCCTAAAGCATGCATAGAATGCTTAAGCGACATAAGATCATTTTCTATATGGGTTTTAAATTGGTTAATTTGTTTGGTAAAGTAAATGATAAAACTAATATAAAGTACAATTAAAAATAAGTTAATGGTGAATAAATAAAACAAGTTCGTTAAAAAAAGATTGCTTTGTGCATTATCTATGGTAATGCTCGCGTATCGTTGTTCATCTAGATAAACATCATATTCGCCACCTCCACTCGGAGGCGTTTGCGTAGTATATTGATGGGTGCTATCAGTTGTTTCATACGTTAGGTAAACGGCATGAGTATGTCCATAATGTTCTAAATATGTGATCGCNGTTTCATCATCGGTATAGGCAATTAAATGTTCTACCATCTCTACGAGATTTTCATTTTGCGTTTCTATACTGGTATTGATATAGATGGTATTGATACCGATCACAACAACATTGATCAATATAAATAAAATCGTAAAAGTAATCTTAAACGTTTTTGAAATGGAGCGGTTTAAATAAGGGATTAAATTACGCATATATTACACCTCTAAACCTATACCCACCACCATAAATGGTTTGAATTAACGATTGGTCGTTTAATTTTTTTCGTATATTTTTGATGTAAGTATCCACTATACGATCGTAGGCTTCACTTTTAGATAAGCAGCCTTCAATGATTTGTTCTCTTGATAATACCTGAGAAGGATGATCAATAAAAAACGATAGAATAAGACTTTCTTTATATGTTAGATTAATGGGGGCATTATTTTTATAGAGTCCCTTTGATTTTTCGTTAAACACATACAAATCATCGTTGAATGAAAATCGAAGCGGTTTATTTTTGTTTAATCGTGCCTCAATATTTCTTACCTTTAGCATATAAAAAACCTACCCTTTCACACTAAAAAAGATAAGCACACGCTTATCTTTAAAGAGATTTATACAGTTTGTAATACTTTTCAACCAATCCATCTTCAAATGGGCCTTTTTTTTCATTAACCAATGATTTTAGCGTATCAAGTTCCACCTCTAAAATTTTTCTAAGTTTGGGTGGATATTCCATTTGCTTTTTATGTCGATTGTATTCGTTACGGTCTAAAACGCGATACGAAAAATCTGGTTTCACTTTAATATCAAGATCATAATCGATATATTTAATGGCCTCATCATCCAAGACATACGGTGAGGCTATATTACAGTAAAAGGCAATCCCTTCTTTTCTTAAGATTCCTATACAATTAAACCAATGTTTCTTGTAAAAAAAGGTGACAGAAGGTTCTTTCGTAAACCAAAATCTCCCATTATTTTCTATAACTTTGGTTCGTTTATTCGCAATCACGATATAATCTTCAGTATTTTCAATAACTCTTGCATTGGTCCATATTCGGTGCAGTGATTCATCGTGTTTATAGCTTTGAACGACTATTTGATCGCCTAAATCATACATTTTAACACTTCCAGTTTATTGGTCTAAATAATCTTTTCCTTTGAGTGAATCTGGTTCATGGGTAAATAAATCATTATAGTCTTGTTGACGTAAGACTTCATAAGATAAAATTGCGACGGTATTGCTTAAATTTAAACTTCTAACGTTTTCACTCATGGGAATTCGCATTAAGCGATCTTTATGCTGTTTTAATATTGACTTGGGAATCCCACTTGATTCGCTTCCAAATATTAAATATATATCTTCTTTAGTTTGTTTAAAGTTCATTTCACTTGGGGGTTTTTGACCATATCTTGTTAAAAAGAAATATGTTCCTTTGGTTTTTTCAAAAAACGTTTCAATATTTGGATAGACTTCATATTCAAGGTGTTTCATATAATTTGCGGCGCTTCTGGTGACATACTTCGCATCCAGTGAAAAACCAAGCGGTTCAATAAGATGTAATTTAAAATGGCTTCCTACACAAGTGCGCATAATATTTCCTGTGTTTTGAGGAATTTCTGGTTGATATAAGACAATATGATTCATTTGTTTTGTCCTTTCTTGATGGTATTTAACGTTTCATTTAACCATGNCGTATTTAATGTTTTTTCAACAATTTGTAAGTACTTTGGTAATTCTTGGTCGTTTTGCGTATAGAGTAATGCCAAAGCGTTGCGTTTTAAAACACTCATTCCACGCCATGAAAAGGCGTAATCTTTATAGTGTTTCATCAGTGATTTGTTTGATGTTCTCAGTAAAGTTTTTAGGTGGATTTGAGCGGCTTCGTCACTTTCAAACACTGCTTTTTTTATTGGGGAAATGTCTTTATTTTTCGGACAGACATTTTGACAAATATCACATCCGAATAAATAGGTCTTCATCTTCGATAGTTCATAAGTGTTTAATGGTTTTTTTTCTTGTGTAATATGGGACATGCATAAATGAATATCCATATGATGTTTGTCTAAAGCCTTTACTGGACAAGCATCAATACACTTCGTACAATCTGCGCAATCGTCGAGTAAGTAAGGTTCAACGCTTAAAGGGGCATCTATTAAGAGGGTTGCTAAATATAGATGGGTTCCAAAGGTTGGGTGAATTAAAAATTGATTGTGCCCAATGAACCCCATTCCGGATAAGAACGCTGCGAACCTTTCATCCAACTTTGAGATATCGACATTGCCTTTGGCTTTGATGTTTTTCATTTTAAGTGCATTTTCTATGTGTTTAAGGCGCTCATTAAATACTAGATGATAATCTTTTCCGTGGGCATACCTAGAGATATATCCATAGCCTTTTCCTTTATAAATAGGACGTTCTTTTTGATAAGATAAAGCCAATACCACGATTGTATCATACCCTTTTAAAAAGGAGAAATCCTCTTTTAAATGGCTAAAGTGTTTTTCCCGAAAGGCAATGTATGTTTTTACTGGAATGGTTTTAAAATCATCTACATATTGATTTAAAATAGTTTTCATCATCTTATCTTCCCCAAAAAATTGGTGGATGCGCTAAGCATCTCACCAATTTATCGTGTCGACCAATTGGTCGATTGACGCAAGTCAACTCACCTATAGTATAAACTAAAATGTCAAATTTTCAAAATCAAAAAAACTCCCAGGTTTCCCTGGGAGAAAAAAAGGAGATATCATGAAGTATTATATATCGTGTGTTGCGGAGTTGGTATTTTAGGTAATGTTACATAAAATGTTGTTCCTTGAGAAATTTCTGAGACAAATGAAATGGTTCCCCCCATTTTCTCAATGATCGTTTTTGTAAGGGTTAAGCCAATGCCACTACCCCCTTGACTTCTAGAAGGTTCGGCGACAGTGAAGAGTTCAAAAATATCTTTTTGAAAGCTTTCTGGGATGCCATCGCCTTCATCTTTGACACTGAGTAATACCTTCCCTTCATCTTCCGTTAAGGTAATGGTTATAACCCCATTGTCTTTTGAAAATTTAATCGCATTATCAACTAAATTTTGCCAGGCATTATAAATTAAGTTCGCATTTCCTCTTATTGAAATATCTTCTAACTCTAAATTAAACGAGATATTTTTACTTTCCCATTCGAGTTGGGTTGATTGAAGCACGTTTCTAATTTGTTCTGCGAGATCAATAAAATCAGATTTATTGATAATATCAGTATTTTCAATTTTACTAAGTGCAAGCATGTTCGTAGTCATTCCAGAGAGTCTTTTCGCTTCTCTTTCGATGGTTTCAATCGCATTATATTGTTTGTCTTTTGAGAGTTGATTGGTTCTTAAAAGATGCGCATAGCCTTGAATTGCAGAAAGGGGTGTTTTCATTTCGTGAGAAATATTTCTAACAAAATTTTTGTTTACATACGCATTCTTTCTTAATTGTTGGCTCATCAAGTTAAAGTTTTCAGCCAATGTTGCAAGTTCGTCTTTCCCTTGAATTTTTAAGTTTGCGGAAAAATCACCTTCTGATATTGTTTTCGTTGCGTTGGTGATTTTTTTAATTCTTTTCACAATTAACTGATTGATGAAAAACGCAAATAAGATAAAAATCGCAAGCGCTGTTGCAAACATTCCAACCAAAAATTCTAATTCCGCAAACTCTTCTATGCGGGCGTAGGATTCAAAAATATTCAATAAGATTCGGTATAGAAAAAAGATGATAAGGAGTGAGAATAATTGAAATGAAATAATTTTTATCGACATGTGTTTCATTCGATAACCGCCTTATATCCTAGTCCTCTTACCGTTTCTATACTAAAGCTTTCTGTTTGAATGCGTTCTCTTAATTTACGAATATGCACATCAACTGTTCGATCGGTACTTTCTGAATCATACCCCCATATTTCATTCATTAATTGATTTCTTGTGAATATTTTATTAGGATAGGATAACAATTTGAAAAGCAGTTCAAATTCTTTTTTAGTGAGTGGAATATCGTTATCATTAAATGTCACTTTTTGGGTGTCTGAATCCAATACGATATCGGGCAATACAATTTTATTTTCACTGGCAATTTGGTACCTTCTTAGTAATGCTTTAATTCTTAAGCCCAATTCCGAAAAATCAACTGGTTTGACCATATAATCATCAACTCCCGCACTGAATGAAGCGGTTTTATCTTCTATATCTGATAACGCGGTTAATGCGATGATTGGAAAATCAGTACGGATTTCACGAATTGACTCAATCAGTTGATTGCCATCCATTTTAGGCAACATAATATCTATAATTGCTAAATCTATATGTTTATTTTCAAATGTCTCTAAAGCATCTAAGCCATTTGAAGAGGCGTAAACATCGTACCCTGATTGTTTAAGGTAGCCTTCTAAGAGGTCTCTTAAAGCGTGGTCGTCTTCTGCGATTAACAATCTAATCATAAGTGGTTGACTCCTTTCTAAATCATGTACGATACATAAAAAATCATACTTGATTATTGTTAAATCAATATTAATTTAAATGGCTTAAAAATTAAATCCCTCCAAAGCTCATGGAGGGATAATTTTCAAGCATGCTTCGCACGGATTTTTTCTTTTAGTGAAGGATCAAATGATTGAGCTTTGATCATTTCAATTTCTTCTTTATATGGTGCATAAACTCTTTTTTTGTCTTCTTCTGTTTTTGGTAAATATGGCGTTTCTAATATTTTAGGGATATGCGCAAAGCGCTCATCATGAATGATCGCGTTTAAACGCTCAAACCCAATAAACCCAAAGCCAATATTTTCATGACGGTCTTTAGACGCGCCTCTTTCATTTTTAGAATCATTGATATGTAAAACACTGATGCGCTCTTTTCCAACAATATCATCAAAGGATTTTAATACGCCTTCAAAATCGTTGACGATATCATACCCTGCATCATGAACATGACAGGTGTCAAAACAAACACTTAAGCGATGAGAATCTTTGACGCCATCAATAATGGCTTTCAATTCTTCAAAATTTCGACCAATTTCTGTTCCTTTCCCACTCATGGTTTCTAAAGCGATTAATGTATCAAGGTTTTTCGTGTTTTCAAACACTTTATCCAATCCTTTGATAATTCTCTTAATCGCTGCTTCACTGCCTTGCTTAACATGTGCACCAGGATGAAGCACAATTTGAGAAACCCCCATCGCAGCGCTTCTTTTGACTTCTTCGGTTAAAAATTCGACTGCAAAATCTTGTTTGTCTTCACTCGGGTTTGCAAGATTCATAATGTAGGGCGCATGCACGACAACATCTTGTGGGTCAATGCCTTTTTCTTTCATAAGCGCTTTACCCGCTTCAATGTTCATTCTATCAATGGCTTTTCTTCTTGTGTTTTGTGGGGCTCCTGTATAAATCATAAAGGCTGTTTCTCCGAAACTTAACGCTTCTTCAACACTTCCTAAAAACATTTTTTCACCATTCATTGATACGTGTGATCCTAATTTTAACATGATTTACTTCACTCGCTTTCTTGATTGACTTTGCATTCTATTTTGTTTATGGTGAACATTTTTTTGATAAGCCCTTGTTAAGACTTGTTGATCGGTTTCTTTGGTGATTAGTTCACCTTTTTTAAGGGCAACAAATTCAAATGAGACTTCTTCTTTTACCAAAAAGTCAAACGCTTGTTGATTCTTTTTCGTATATAATGTATAAACATCGCCACTTTGTTTCATTCTGCCTGTTCGGCCACTTCTGTGGATATAAAAGGTCATATCTTTAGGAAAATTATAATTAATGATGTGTGAAATTCCTTTAATGTCAATTCCCCTAGAGGCCATATCAGAGGCCACTATATATTGAACATTTAGTTTATCAATGTCTCTTAACACTTGTTTTCTCTCTCTTGGTGATAAATCTCCATGCAGGGCAGTCACTTGATATTTTAGGCGTCTTAAATGCCCACTTAATTGGGAGGCCTCTTCTTTTGTGTTGGTAAAAATAATCGCAAGGTAAGGGTTAAAGGTTTTGAGCAATGATTCTAAATCATTTAAACGATTTTCTTCTGTTGTTCTTAAAAAGTAATGATTGATGTCTAAATGCTTTAACCTTTTTTTATCCAAAATCACTTTATGAGGATGATGCATACTTTTTTGAACGAAGTGTTCTAAATGTTTTGGTATGGTCGCAGAAAATACCATCATTTGACTTTCTTTTTTTACTGTCGAAGCAATCGCTTCGATTTCTTTCATAAACCCTTGGTCTAAAGCCATATCGGTTTCATCAATAACCAACGTTTTCGCGGTGTGGATTTTTAAAACATTTTCCTTCACCAATAAGTCATAAAGTTTTCCAGGCGTCCCAATCACAATTTGAGGTTGATTGTTTTTTAACCATGCAATTTCTCTTTCACGGTCTGATCCGCCTTTAAAACTTTTGATTGAAATATGCCCTTCATAATAAGACGCAATTTCTTTAGCGAACTTCTCGATTTGACTGGCGAGTTCACGCGTTGGGGATATAATGAGTGCTTGGACGTTGTTTAAAGATTCATCTAATTGTTCGAATATCGGCAGTAAAAAAGCGTGACTTTTGCCACTGCCTGTTTCAGAAGCACCGATAATATCTCTTCCTTTAATCGCAAACGGTATGATTTTTTCTTGAATTTCTGTAAAGGTTTGAAATTCTAGTGCTTTTAAGGCATTATTAATATAGGACTTTTTAAATTGATACATATAATCACTTCTTTCTAGTCTCTATTATATCTTAATCAGTTCGATGTTTCTACTATAACACAAACAAGGAGATGGTGAATATCGAAGTTGTGAAAATTACACCACGTGGGTATTGTCACGGAGTTGTCCACGCGATTAACCAATTAAGAGATATCCTTAAAGACAAAACGATTAACCGCCCCGTATATATATTAGGAAAAGTTGTCCACAATCAAAAGATTGTTGATGATTTTTCTAACTTAGGCTTGATCACCTTAGATGAAAAAGGAAAAACACGATTACAATTACTTGATGAAATTGAAAAAGGAACGGTCGTGTTTACTGCACACGGTGTCAGTGAACAAGTCTATGAAAAAGCCAGACAAAAAAACTTAGATATAATTGACACAACGTGCAAAGATGTTATGCAGTCACAAAACACCATTAAAAAGTATCTACATGATGGCTATAAAATATTGTTTATAGGGAAAAAAGACCATCCTGAAGTAGAAACTGCGCTTTCTTATGATGATGTTTATTTAATTGAAAAACCACGTGATATTCATGCTTTAGCGTTTTCAAAAGACACTAAGATTGCTATGACCAATCAAACAACAATGAGTATATTCGATGTTTATCATTTAAACGAAGCCATTAAAAAGAAATATCCTTCCGTCGTGATTTTAGATGAAATCTGTGACGCAACAAAATTACGTCAACTTGCGATTAAACACCAACCCAAAGATATTGATTTTTGTTATGTTGTTGGGGATCCTTATTCAAACAATTCTAATAAGTTAGTGCAAGTTTCAATAAATAGTGGCGTCCCTGCAAGGTTAATTGAATCTGTTGAAGATATTAACACCAATCATTTAAAGAGCATTAAAAAAGTGAGTGTTACTAGTGGCGCTTCTACCCCAACCCAAATTACCAATGAAGTCATTCATTTTCTTAACCATTTTAAAGATCAGCATGCGAATCAACGTCCAAAAAGCCAATACAAAACCACGAACCTTTTTAAACCTTAAACACTCTTTTAGTAGGGTGTTTTTTAGTATAATTGTGATAGTTTGTCATAATTCACAATAAAATATGTTAAAATAAACATCGAGGAGAGTGATAAAAATGAAATTTGAAGATTTTAAATACGAACGCCCAGATATGGACACGTTCAAAACATCATTTCAAAAAGCATTGAAAACATTCGAAACAGCTAAAAGTGCGGATGAACAAGAAAAGGCCATGGATACTATCAATCAGTTAAGATTTGATTTTAGAACAATGTCTACTTTGGCGAACATTCGAAATTCTATCAACACAAAAGATGCCTTTTATGACAAAGAAAAACAATTTTTCAACCAAAATTCCCCGATTTTTTCACAGCTTAATAATCAATTTTATAAAGCATTGAGAGCAGCAACATTTAAAGATGAACTCACCAAACGTAAAGGGCAATTACTATTTGACCAAGCAGAACAATCTTTAAGAACATTTTCTGATTCAATTATGGAAGATTTGGGTGAGGAAAACCGCCTTTCTAGTGAACATCAAAAATTGCTTGCGAGTGCTGAGATTGAATTTGAAGGGGAAACAAGAAACCTTTCACAACTGGCGCCATTTGCACAAAGTCCTGATCGTAAAATGCGTCAAAAAGCTTCAAAAGCAGCGGTTGGTTTCTTTGAAGCAAACGAATCTGAATTTGATAAAATCTACGATGATTTAGTCAAAGTTCGTACAAAGATTGCTAAAAAACTGGGATATGATTCTTTCACTGAACTGGCATATGAACGTTTAGGACGCCTAGATTACGGACCAAAAGAAGTTGAAAACTACCGAAAACAAGTCGAAAAACTTATTGTGCCATTAAACACTGAACTCAATAAAAGAAGACAACAACGTTTAGGATTGGATAACCTTTGGCATTATGACTTATCCATTGACTATAAAAGCGGAAACGCTACCCCTAAAGGGGATAAAGACACGTTAGTACAAGCGGCTAAAACCATGTATGATGAGATGAGTCCTGAAACGTCTGAATTCTTTAATGTCATGCTAGAACGTAATTTAATGGATTTAGAAAGCAAAAAAGGAAAAGCAGGCGGAGGGTATTGTACCTTTATTCCTAACTATGATTCACCGTTCATCTTTGCCAATTTTAATGGGACCAAACACGATGTAGATGTTTTAACCCATGAAGCGGGCCATGCATTTCAGATGTATTCATCTAGACATCATGAAGTGCCTGAATATTTAATGGCGACTTTTGAAACTTCTGAAATTCATTCAATGAGTATGGAGTTTTTCGCTTGGCCATGGATCGATAAATTCTTCAAAGAAGATACAGATAAATACAAATACTCACACCTCATGCAAGCATTGATGCTGATTACTTATGGGGTGAGCATCGATGAATTCCAACATGAAGTATACGCAAAACCAGAGATGAGTATTGATGAGCGAAAAGATTTGTGGCGGAAAGTTGAAAAGAAATATTTTCCTCATAAAGTCTATGATAATGAACCGTATTACGAACGGGGAAGCGGCTTTCACAGAATCATGCATATCTACGCCGTGCCATTTTATATGATTGATTACACGTTGGCTCAAGCGTGTGCATTCCAATTTTGGACAAAATCACAAAAAGACTATGACAACGCTTGGAAAGATTACTTGAAATTGTGTCAAGCGGGCGGGTCTAAACGGTTCTTAGACCTTTTAGATCTTGCAAAGTTAGAAAACCCATTTAAGTCTGGAACTTTAGAAAAAGTCGTCCCACATATTAAAAATTATTTAGACAGTGTTGATGATTCTACATTCTAAAAAATAGCCGGCTCCTAATTTATTAGGAGACCGGCTATTTTTATTATAGATTAGGTAGCGCCCATTCCACCATCGACGCGGTATTGAGACCCGGTAATGTATGACGATTCATCGCTTGCTAAGAATAATACTAAGTTCGCAATATCAATAGATTCTCCATATCTGCCTAGTGGAACCATTTGTTCAAAGCTTTCTTTAGTGCCTTGTGCATCATCAGGATTAATCATTGATTCAATAGAACGCATCATCCGTGTGTTTACTGGCGCTGGGTGGACTGAATTTACTCTTACCCCATCGCCGGCATATTCAGCGGCCGCCGTTTTTGTAAGTCCAATAACCGCATGTTTACTCGCAACATAAGGTGAAAGTCCAGGGAATCCTTGAAGTCCTGCAACACTTGAAGTGTTAATAATTGATCCAGATTTTTGTTTTTGCATCACTGGGATGACATGTTTCATACCAAGCCAAACCCCTTTGACATTAATATCGATTAGCTTAGAGAAATTCTTCTCCTCAACATCAATCATTAATGCATGTTTTCCTTCAATTCCTGCATTATTGAAGAAAACATCAATGCGTCCAAACTTGTTGAGTGTTTCTTGAACGTAGTTTTTAACATCTTCTTCTTTTGAAACATCGGCTTTTACTGCGTAAACTTCCCCCATCTTAGACAACGTTTTTGCTGTCTCATTCAGTTCATCTTTCGCGATGTCGACAATCACAACTTTGGCACCTTGTTTCAAAAATTCTTCTGCTGTAACTTTTCCGATGCCTTGTGCGCCTCCTGTAATAATGGCAACTTTGTCTTTTAACCGCATACAATCACTCCTTCATATATTTTAAATGCTTTAAGCATTTAATGTTTAAGTGATTAAAAATGATATCCCTTACATTTATATTATACTAAAAAATTTTCTATGTTTTAATCAATACGCACATTATTCATTCATTTAACGGCGCATACTCTGTTGTGAACGTCTCGCCGTCTCTTATATATTCTAGTGAAACTAAGTCACCTGGTTGAAGGGTTAAAATGATGTGTCTAAACCGGTTAAAGTTAGGCACGTCTAAATAATCATTCCATTCTTCTGTTTTAATCCCAGTCACTAAATCATTTTCTTCAATGCCTAGTTGAAAAGCGGTTCCGTTTTCTGAAGTTGATGAAACACACGCCCCAAAGAACGCTTCACACTCAATAATATCCGTTGAGGTAATTCCAATCAAAGCACGCGTGATTGTGCCTTCACTTTCTAATTGGTCGACCATTCTTTCAATGATATTACTTTTTAAAGCAAACCCCATATTATCAATATCATCACCGACTTGTTTTAAGGTATTCATGCCTACAATAAAGCCTTGATTATCAATTAAAACACCCCCGCTATTGCCAGGGTTGATCGCCGCATCGTGTTGAAAAAAGTAGGCATCAATCTCTATATCTTGAGCACTCGCTTGAACATCAACTTTTGAGATAATTCCTTTTGTGACACTGTTAAAATATTGAAAGCCTAGCGGGGAACCAATCGCATAAACTTCCATCCCTGGGGCTACTTCAAAAGCGTCTCTAAACGACAAGACTTCAAAATCAAGATCAGATTCAAATCTTAACACCGCAATATCTGCCCCTTCATACTCACCAATTAATGTAACATTTTCATAAACCAAGGCATTTCCATTTTTTTCAAACAGTATATCAATACTATCCGCTTCATTCACAACATGATAATTCGTAAATACGTAATATTGATTATTATCTTGTTTATAAATTACTCCGCTACCAGTGCTCGAAACACTTCCATTTTGAATATTTTGGATCCCTAACACGCCATCACTGACTTTATTTATTACTGATTCAATGGATAATTGATTATCGTCTGAATCGTTTTGATCATCATCTGGTTGATCATGCGCTTCAATATCTAAAAGTTTAGGATATAATGTAAGATTTTTTGCTGGCATTTCATCGTATGTATAGGGACGTTCAAAAGTCTCATCTAAATACCAGCCTAAAAATACTTTGTTTTCTAAAGCAGGGGTAATAAAAGGAATGACTTCACCATATAAAACATCAAATGTTGTTACATCGTTGCCAACATCAAACGTTACGGTATAAGTGTTTTTTTCAAATGAAGCTTCTAAAGATTTAGAATCTTCAACCGTGAAATTATCATTACTCCACTCAGTAAACGTATAGCCTTCTTTTTCTAAAGTAGGGGCATTGTAAGTCTCACCCAAAGCTACGATGTCAAAATCAATGAGTTGATCGTCATCGTATAATTTTATAACTGCTTTATCTTCAAAATGCTTGTCTACCAAAGAATGAAGCGTATACGATAATTTATCAGATAAATTATCGCCTTCTAGTTCTGCTTTCCACGCTTCAAATGGTTGTGCTTCTAACACACTATCATAATAAACATAAAGTAGTTTATCCGTTAAAGATTCAAACAGCCTTACATCAAAAGAACTTTCAACATCTTCGTAACTTATGGTTAATGAATGCAAACCAGTTTCATCTAATTTATCCAAATCGGATGGGCTTACGAATGATGTTTCAAAAGGAATCACCTTTTTTTCTTCAGAGTCATAGGTAACAATCAAATTAAAATCCTCAAGAGAAAATTCCTCTAAAACAAACCCAAAAGAATTCGCAGGGTTTTGGACGCTGATTTCTGAAATGGTTTGTGTTTCTGTTTCATCGTTAGGGCTTGATATTCCGATTGAATCAATAAAATCACAGCCGCTTAAAGCAACTAAACTTACCGCAAGAATCAATATAAATATTATTCGCTTCATAAAAATCACTTCCTTATTAATAATTATAGCACAGGACTATTAAAGCATCTTAACGCATACTGTATAAAAAAGGATGCCTGTCTATGCAGACATCCTGAATGTTAAATTAGATTCGATTTTGTGTGTTTTCATTATCAGATGTATTGTCATCATCTTGAGAATCATCATTATCTTCGGTGTCATTGTCTTCATCTTCGGTGTCATTATTATCATCTTGTTCTTCTTCATCATCAAAGAAACGTGGATGATTTTCTCTCATGGAGTCACGTCTTTCAGTAGCGCGTTCTCGCATTGAATCTCGCATTGAAGCGCGGAAATCTTCCATATGCTCACGATGAACATCTCTTACGATACTCATAATGTCTCCCATTTCCATTTCAATGGCAGTCTCAAAATCTAGATCTTCATCATTTTCAACCGCTGCTTGAATCATTTTTAAACGGCCAAATCCTATGTTATATTCTTCTGCAAGTGCTAATAATTCATCATCAAGGTCACCGAACATAACTTGAGCGCCAATGCCTTTACCTTCCAAATGATTTTCTACACGTGCTTTCAAACGGTCGCGTAATTTTTCATAAGGAATACCTGATTCATCACCATTGTCGGCTTCTTCGTCTCCATTGTCAGCTTCTTCATCACCATTGTCGGCTTCTTCGTCTCCATTGTCAGCTTCTTCATCACCATTGTCGGCTTCTTCGTCTAAATCTTCAGAAGTCGTAACGGTAATTTGGTTTTCTACATCAACATCTAAAAACCCTAACTCAACGGCTTCATCTAAATAAATTTCAATGGCTTCTTCGATATTCATTCCTTCTAAATTTAAATCAACCGCAACAGTTTTTGCATCTTCATTTAGTAGTTTATAAGAAACAATATTTTCATCTTCATCCACAATAAACTCAATGGATGGGTTAATATCTAACCGCGCATACGTTACTGTATCACCTTGATCAACGGTATCGCTTAAAGAGTCTCTAAGTTCATCCAAATCACATGCACTTAAAGTTAACACCCCAATAAACACTAATCCTAACGCTAATAATTTTTTCATTTTAAATTCCTCCTTTTATTTTCTTTTCACTCACTAAACAATTGAGATGTAGATTTTATTGGTAAAATTTTAATTTTTCATTAAAAAAAGCATATCAACATTGAACCGTTAATATGCAAAAACTATATTTGGCGTTCCGGAGGGGATTCGAACCCCTGACCCACAGCGTCGGAGGCTGTTGCTCTGTCCAGCTGAGCTACCGAAACAATACTTAAACTTCAATATAGTGAATTACTGTCTATAATCGTCGTGTTTAACAAGTAATGCGACAACATTTTGCCACAATATTTTTTCCTCATCATTCCATTTTTTATGCGTATTTCTATAATCATGTTTTTCTTTAATTGATTTTAACACATTCGAAAGATACGTATACTTTTGATTGGCAACCAAACGTAATTTTTCTTTTAATGCTTTATTTTTTTTAAGCATTTTATTGGCTTTATCCATATGCATCGTACAAAGCACACCATTTTCTTTATACGCATCAAAAAAGGATTTCATGCTTATCCCATCAATAAACGCTTTTAACAAATATGATTCACTATCCTTTTCCTTCTCACAAAATAAACAAGGTTTGTCTTCGTTAAGCACTTTATCCTTATTTAAGCGGTTGAGTTTTTCTTCCATTAACGCATCGTATAAAATCGCGTGATTAAGTGGAGCGCCTGACGCTAAAACTTTTTTGGCGTGGGTTGAACAAAACCCTTCTTCTTTATGGAACTTCTTTCTTAACGTACGATCATTGACACTTTCATAAAGCAAAATCTCTATATGTTTTTGATTTTTTTCTTCAATCAGCGTACATATCGGACACTCAAAAGGTTTTAAGGCATCTTGTATGCTTAGTATGGTTCGTTGATCTGGCATAGAATCCCTCGCTTTGAATGATCGGTTTATTTAGGGTATTTTTTAGCATTTTTTGTGATTTTTTCATGCATCATAGCTTCAAAATCAAAATCGTAATGTTCCATCAATAATAAGCCATACGCAAAAATATCGGCCAGTTCCTCTTTCACATTATGAACATCTTCTTTATTTAGTTCGCTATATTGAAAATTTTCAAGCAGCTCAGAAGCTTCTAAAACGATCGATTTACTAAGATTTTCAGGCGTGTGATATTGTTGCCAGTTTCTTTCATCTCTAAAGGTTTTTAAACGGTTGATTACTTTATCTAATCTATCCAAAAAATCGCTCCTATTCAATCGGTTCTTCTACCCTGATATTTCCAAACTGATAATATTGACTTGGTTCGTTCGCACGAAATATAGTATTTTTAAAGGCGTTGTTTCCAATACGGCTGACATCAGATTCAACGGGGCCATTCACCTCAGCTAAATTGGTAGAATCTTTAAAGGCGTATGCTTCTATAATATTTAGTTCACTGTGAAATGGAAAGTGAATACTCACTAAATTTTTCATATTAGAAAAACTATATTGACCAATCACTCTCAAATCCTCATTCACGTAAATCGTTTCAATGGTTTCGTTATCTTTAAAGGCATAGTCCCCTATTCCTAAAATCTCTTGTGGAATCGTAAACGTTTCTTCTAAAAACACATCATACCCTATAATAACACGTCCCACTATGTACATTGAATCTTGTTTGATATATTCCAAAAATGGCGTGCCGTAAAATGCATTGTTTCCTATACGAGTAAGTACTGATTCATCCACAATATTCAAGGTATCTAAGTCACTATTTTTAAATACTTCTGATTCAAGATGTTTCATATAATTATTCAAAGTGACCTCGGTTAAATGCGTATCCCCTTCAAAAGCATTGGCTTTAATAGCGGTGATTGGAATGCCTTCGTAATAATCAGGGATCACAATATGGTCTTTTCTACCGCCATATCCTATCACATGAGCTTCTTGGTTGTGAATTTCAACCAACAACCCTCTGGGACGCTCAAAATACCAAAACGACAAAGCCGTTATAATAATGCCTAAAACAATCGCACCAATCAAAACCATTTCTGAAGGACCAATACCTAAAGGGGATTTAGACGAAACGTCCGAATAATTAAACCCATCTTTTTTATGAGAAACATACCGTTTAATAGACAAAACCTTCACCCCTTTTCATAGAACAAGTCACCACTTATTGTATCACATAGACTTAAAAAACCTAACAAAAAATACGCAGTATAATCGTTTTAAATCTACTAAAAATCTTCCTAAAAAAATAGTCTATTAAGCGGTTTGGGTATAGGCTTAATGTTTTTATCTTGAGCGTTTCATGTAAGTTTATGCGCCTTTTCTTCAAACTTTTGTAGTTCTTCTTCGCTATAAAACTTTTCAGCAACTAAAGCTGCGATGATGAAGACAACAAACATGATACTATTAATAAGCATCGCAAATTGGAATCCTAATTGGGAAATTTGAAAAAATACAATCGGTAATTTTAAAGAACTCCAAACCATCAAGAAAAATAACACATTACTATAAGAAGCCCCTTTTTTCAGCATAATCATTGCTAAAGGAAATGCAGCGATGGTAGGTCCTGCACTAAAAGCGCCTAAAAAGAAAGCCAAAGCCATGCCTTTTAACCCACTTTCTTTTCCCATCAAATTAATAACCGTTTCTCTTGGAACCCAAGCATCGAATAACCCAATCAATATAAATATTGGTGGAACAATGATTAACATCGATAAAATTTGATTCCATGTGTTTTCTAATGAACGGTACGTATAATTAATATCAATAATGGTAAAAATAATCAGCAAAATAATAGATATCACTAAAAATTTATTTTTCATCACAAAGTTTATCATGCATACACCACCATAACTACCAATACCACAATAACTGCACCGATTAAACTCACTAAGTTTCTATAAACAGCACTTTTAGTCGAAAAGAATTTACGTTCGGCCGCAAAATACACAATGCCAACACTCATCACAGTCACTAAAAAAGCTGCCACCTGTGGATAGGCGCCCCCGCTATCTAATAACTCTCTGCCTAAAGGAAAAGCAACAAACGGTGGCATAAACGTAATAGAGCCAATACTAAGCCCAAAAATAATGCCTACAATACCGCTTTCTTCTCCTAAAAGCGATGAGATAAAGTCTGGGGTTACAACCGCTAATAATATTCCAATAAACAAAAACAAAGGCAATAAAACAGGCATTAACTTAACGAATGCTTTAAATCCTTTTTTAAGTCCTTGTTTCGTTTTTTTGGGATCTTTATATAAAGAGATTAAACTTAATATTATTGCTAATCCATAGATAATATAAGCTTCTATTGACATGTTATCACACTCCACATTTAATTGTACGTATACTAACATTGAATTGCAACCTTTTTACAACAATGCTTTAAAATTATAAAAAAGAAAGATTTGATCGCCACAATCAAATCTTTCTTGTGTTATTGTTTTTGTTGAATAAATCGCTGCAAGACAAAAATAGAAGCGATAATTACTAAAACCATTAGTATAACAACCAATAAATTAAACGTCATTGGAATGTTAAACCCGAAATTTGCACTGGTGTTAATCGCCGCATGCATCAAAATCGCAAGGCCAACTGACCGTGTTTTATACACAACACCACTCATCCAAAGCGAAAAGATTATGGTACTTAAAAGATATATGAAGAAATTATATTCATAATGCGCAAAGCCTTCAATTAAGAATAACGGTAAATGCCAAACGCCCCAAATAACGCCTATAAATAGACCAATCATCGCTAAATTATAAGACCCTTCTAAACGTCTTTGTACAATCCCTCTCCAACCGAGCTCTTCTGCACCCCCTGCAAAAATACTCACAGCGAAGATAATGGGAATCCGCAATAAATCATCCCTTAAATTAAACGTAACAAAATTTAAATTTTGATTGACGATATAATTTGTAACGACGCCCAGTACCAACGGGGATAATAAAACTACTGCCCAAATTAAATAACTGGTTTTAAAACGATAAACCGCTTTCCAATACGTTTCTTTTTCATCATTGCTATAATATTTATACACAATATATAAAGCACCAATGGCAGGGGCTGCCCCCCCAATGATACCTAAGATTTGAATGATGCCATCATCCGTTGTCAAAGTCGTTTGGTGGAACAAAAGATAAATAATCCCGTGCGTTATTCCCATTAACGCAAATGTAATGGTGAGAAAAATAATCATTGTTGTTTTTAAAGATAATTTCATAAATACTCCTTTTTATTTGTTTTGATGTTTCATCTGCCAATAATAAATGGCAATTTGTGTTCGATCTCTTAAATTCAATTTATCCAAAATAACACTGATAGTATTTCTAATCGTGCCTTCCCCAATATATAAGCGAGATGCGATTTCCTTGTTAGAATATCCATTCGCAATCAGTTCCATGCAGTCATTTTCTCTTTTTGTAAGCAGTTGATCTGCTTTATGCTTGGTATAGGCTTTTAACGCGTCTTCACTAATAATGGCTTGATGGGCCATAACACTTTTAATGGTCGTTATTTGTTTTTCTAAGTCATCACTTTTAAGTAAATATCCATTCGCCCCTGCATGTAAGGCCTGATGAATATTTTTAAAGTCTCTAAATGTCGTAAGCATAATGATTTTTATATCTGGATGGGTTTTTTTAATTTAGAACACGCTTCAATGCCATCCATAAAAGGCATTTTAATATCCATTAAAATAATGTCACAAGGATTCTTTTGGACAAACCTTAATGCTTCTAATCCATTATGCAAGCACCCTACCACAGTAAACTCAGGTACACTGCTCAAAATTGTTTTAAAACTTTGTGTGATGAGCTGATCGTCATCGACTAGTAAAATATTCATACTTTGCTCCTTATTTCAATATAATTGGTAAGACAACGCGTAAAGTGAAATAATAATCTTTTTGAATATTTAATGATCCATTAAGGGCTTCAATCCGCTTACGCATGTACTTTAACCCCATGCCATATGTTTCACTGGATTGATGCACGCCATCGTTTTTGATGGTAAAACGCACCATTTTATTCATCCGTTTTAATTCAATTTGTATAAATGTTGCTTCAGAATGTTTTAAAACGTTGGTAAGTGCTTCTTTTAAGACGTTATTTAACGTTTGCCAATGCGTTGAACTCAGTTCACTAAACACTCCTTCAACGATAAAATCGATAGGAACATCTTCAAATGAATCAATCATTTTATTAAATCTTTCAAACCCATAGTGTTGTTCGACTTTTGTATCACTAACTGTATCTTTTAAACTTTCCACCGCATTTTTTAAGCGGTTTTCTATTGTTTCTAACGACTCGTTAAAATCATCACTACGAACAGTTTTATAAGCCCTTAAAGCAATCAAAGCTCCTGTTAGTTCATGCCCCAAATCATCGTGGAGTTTTTGAGCAATTCTATCGCGTTCTTCCATCATACTCATATAAGAAATTTCATTTTGGGTTTTAAGCAAATCGAGGTGTTCAGTTTCTAATAAATAGTTTGTTTTTCGCAGTTGATCAAGTGCTTTTTGGTGAGTTACCTTATAGCTTTTATATGTTAATAAAATATATGCTAAGGCAGTCAAAGTCATAAATAGTATTAAAAACACAATATTAGAAATATCAAAAACCATCCAAGTTAACCCGATTAAACCGATTGGATAAAACGCGTGATCATACATGCTTAACATTAAACTTGGTAACATCATATAAATGATGGATGCATCCAAAAAGTATATCGCCAATCCATAAATCACAAATTCTATATAGTAATACTGACTTAAACGATTAAATCGTATTTTTAAAACATTGATCATAAGTGAAAAGACCCACCATAAATAAATCATTGAATCTTCTAAAGGAACTAACAATAAAATCACAAAATAAGTGACTCCTATTGCTATATACAATAAACTGGTCGGTCTTAACACTAAATTTTTCATTCGAATCTCCTCTTAGAGCCTATTAATAAAAATATTATAGCAAACCCTAATAAAATCAACAAACTTATTATGACCGAATAATATGCCCCTTCATAGGCTTGATCAATCCCATTTGCATACCAATACGTCGGCAAAACGACAGAAATCTGTTTAATATCTTGTGGCATCTGTGACAAGGGAAAACTCATGCCACCCATAACCGCCATTAAATTTGCAACGACGGTATAAATAGAGATAGACGTTGTATATTGTTTGAAAAGGGAAAACCAAAATAATGAAAAACAAATCGTCATAATCCCAAAAACTACCATAATGATTAAAGCCAAGAATAAAAACGTAAATGAAACATCTAATGTAAAAATCACCCCTCCAAAAAACAATAAAATTTGTACCAATATTACCATAAAGTAAGCAAGTAAATGGCCTAATAAATACTGTCGATGATTGATTGGAGAAGCCGCGATGCGAACAACAGTTTTTGACTGACGATCATCAATAATTTGTTTTGCCATCAGCAAACTAAAAAACATCATGACAAGCCCGAAAATTCCAAAAACAAACGTATCTAAGCCAATCACATCCACCCGCGGCATCAACGCAATCACTAAGGGTAATAAAAACATTACCCCTAGCAACAAACGCTGTTTCAATATTCTTTTCAACGATAACTCAAAAACACTTTTCATAAAATCACCCGTTTACTCAAACGAATAACCAAACTTACCAAAACTAAAATAGTCACCAATAATAGCGAAACACCAATCAAAGCATCCATATAACTTCCATCCATCACTTGAATCAAGGCATGATGGGTCCAACTCATTGGCGATGAGTATTTCGATAAAAACTCTGTAAAATTATTATTAGGAAGCGGCATAAAGAACCCTGCTACCAACATAGAAACGATAATATATACAACCAACAATGCTTGGGATTTATTAGCCTTTTTGGTCAAAAATATTAATAAAGCACCAAAAAGTTGAGCAAATATCACACCTAAAAATAAGATAGGAAGCACGAATCCCCAATTAGGGATCCTCACACCAAATACAACAATTAAGTAAACAATTAAAACCATACCTTGTAAGAAACTTACTATCGCGCTAAATAAAATATTCGCCCAAACAAATTTCATAGGATTAACAGGCGACGCTAACAATCTCGTTTTAAAGGGGCTAAAAAAATCTTTTTCAAGCCCTTCAAATGTAAAAGCTGCCCCAAATCCTTGAAACATAAGGATATAAATAATTCCGATATAAAGTGCTATTTCTTCAGTGCTTGCTAAATGGTTCGCCTCTTGAGAAATTGTCACCATCAAGTAAATAAGCGCAACAGGCAACCCAATTAAGATCGCATGCCCAATGTAATCCTTTAATAACCTTAACCCATAAAATCTTATCATTACTGCACCTCGCCATCTCTCAAGGTTTTACCAGTTAACATCAAAAATACATCTTCTAAACTCGCTTTTTGATTGTCAATATTTAAAATGGTTTCTTGATTTAAAACCTTCAATACTTTATCAAGCACATTGGCATTCCCTTCAACCACTAGATAATAAGTATCATAGTTAAAATGAACCTCATTAATGTCGCTTAAAGCTTTTAAGGCTTCTACACTTTCTTCTTGAGGGTATTTGACTTGAACATTTAATCTTTGATCTTCTTTAACCTTATCAATTAAATCCTCTACACTCCCCTGTGCTATAATATGACCTTTATCGATAATATACACTTTATCAGAAACCGTTTGAACTTCTTCAATATAATGGGATGTGTAAATAATAGAAACATCATTATCTTTCGCAAGACTTTTCACAAACTCAATGATATAGTTTCGACTTTGTGGGTCAATCCCTACCGTTGGTTCATCCATAATGATGAGTTCAGGTTCGTGTAAGAGCGAACACCCGATGTTCAATCTGCGTTTCATCCCACCTGAAAACTTTTTAGGCACATCTTTTAACCGATCACTTAAACCAATCAACTGAGCTACTTTTTCAATTCTTTGTTCTAAATGTTCTCCTTTTAACCCATAAAGCTTCCCAAAAAATCGTAAGTTTTCATAGGCACTTAACTCTTCATATAAAGTAATTTCTTGTGTTACGAGTCCAATTCTTTTTCTTAATGATGCGTTTTTCCCATTTTGCGTTTTATCAAATACTTTAATACTGCCTTCATCAATATCTAAAAGACCAACAATCGCATTAATAGCGGTTGTTTTTCCTGCTCCATTAGGACCTAAAAGCCCAATCACTTCGCCTTTGTTTACTTCAAAATTCAAATAATCTAACGCCAATCTTTCTCCATTAAAACGTTTAATTACATCTTTCATTTGTACAATCATTTTAATCACCTCCCTTATACTTTAGCAAAACGCAATTATTCTTAATAGTTACATTTGTCACTAAATTCATATATTTTTGAAAAATTTAACTGAACCCTTTGTTATTAAAGTCTTTTTTTTGATTTTTTTCATTTAATGATACACTTATTATAAGGGAGCTGGTTCATATGAAGATTGAAACACTAGTAGAAAAACAATTGTTTAGAATTATAAAAACAAATGAAAACGAAGACGTTTATATCAATCATTATTTATTTACCGATTCTTATGAAAGTAGTTTGATAAGCTTTCCTAACAGCGTTCAAACATCAGACTTTATAGAATTAATTGAAAAGAAAATAAACACCCACTCTATTAAATACATCATTCTGCCATCGATTAATCTATTGGATATTAATCGTTTATCAGAGTTTATGAAAACAATTGATAATGGATTTATTATTACATCACTTCACCATAAAAAAATAATCGAAACCTACAACGATAGTTTAGAGGTTAAAACCATTGAATCACTAAACTACACACTCAAATTAAACGATTATTCTACATTTCAGTTTATCACTACCCCTTTCATTGAAAGTGTAGGGGATTTTATGATATATCATAATACAACAAGTCATTTATTTTCAAATAAACTCTTTTCTTTTTATGGCCAAAATGCATCCAGTGAAGCCATAATGAATTATGCTGAGCACCACTATCCATCCAGTGATTTTATCAAACCCGTTTTAAAAGCAATCAAACCTTTTTCGCTAAAAAAAGTTTTTCCATATTATGGAAATCCTTTTGGCCAAAAATTATATAACGATTTGTTCCATCAAACTTTAAGAACCCACTTTTATAACTCATCTTACTTAGTAAAAAGTGTTGGGGCGAAAAAAAGAACTTATAATTATATTGCTTTATGTGAACAAAGTATTGAAAGCTTAGAAATCATTGCTTCTAGTAGTGAAATCATAAATACGTTTAAAAATACTAAAGTAAGCATTGATCATAAATCCCTTCAAATCAAAGACACGGAGTTAAAAGGAAGAAAGTTATGGGATTACTTCTTTCAAACCATCTACACTAAGCATGGCGAAGCATGGATTATTCATTTAGAAACGTTCTTTAAAAAGATCAACCGATTATACAACATTAATCCCCCAGCTATTTTCAGAACCATAATGAACAAAACCAAACAACAATTAAAGCATCAAATCGAACATGCTGAATCTTTAAAATCGGAAATTTTAAGAATCAACACTGCATTAGATGAAACGACTGACAAAATGTTAAGAGATAATATAACAGGATTATATAATGAATCATTTTTTAAATCTTTTATGCTTGGAAATGATAAAGAAACCTGCTTATTGAATGATTCAAAAACTGGAATATTTTATATAAGCATTGACTCTTTAGCTTCTATCAATAAAAGATTTGGACAAGAAGTTGGAAACGACACATTAAAGACAATTGCTTATATTTTAGAACAAAACATTGATGATGACGAAATTGTATTCAAATACACTGGTGCCATGTTTATTGTCTATGCACCAAAAGAATCTGAAGCTTCGCTTAAAGAAAAAGCAAGAACGCTTAGAAACGCCATCATTGAATCAGAATACTTAATTGAAAAACCTGAACTATCCATAGCGATTGTAAGCTGTGATGAAACCAATAAGGAAAAGCCATTTTCTATTCAACTAGAAACGATCATTGATTTAGGAAACTCTAGAATTCATTACGCTAAAAAGACTGGTAAAAACCAAATTATTGATAAAAAAACATCCCTTAATGAAATTACTGAAGGGTATATCTTATTAATCGACGAAGACGAAGTCAATCAAACCCTTATTAAAACATTTTTTGCACGCGAAAATTATCAAGTCTTAATTGCCAACGATGTCAATGAAGCCTTTGAAATCTTAGAAAACAATCCAATTGATGGCATCATTAGTGAAATTAACTTATCAAAACTCGATGGTTTTGCGTTAAAACAAAAATTAAACCAACATCATTCTTTTCATAAAATTCCTTTTATCATCGTTTCCCATAACAAAACCGCTACTACTATCAAAAGAGCGAATCAAAACAATGTTGATTATATTTTAGAGAAACCAATTTACCCAGTTGAGCTCATTGGATTAATTGAACGCTACAAACAGGCGGTGTAAATAATGACTACGTTAGATTTCGTACTTACTTTATTATTTATAATTATAGGTTTGATCGCTTTACTCATCATTTTGATTATATTTCAAAAAATTAAGCATTCTAAAAAGCAAAAACAAGTTAAAACAATTAGAGACTTTGTTTTTTCATCCATTAATGATCAAAAGAAACTCAGTAAACGATTCAATAAAACAATTTTATTCCAAGAATTCATAAACATCCAAGAACAAGTGCATATTGATAATGATGCATATTTAAGATTTGTAAGTGAGTTAAAACGCTTAAAAGTCGTAAAAAAGCAACTTAAACACCTAAATTCACGCTTTACGTTTAAAAGAAAAAAAGCCGTTGTCTTTTTGGGCTATTTAAAGTTTGATGATGTAAAAAATAGGCTAATCAAACAACTAAAAAGAGAAAAAAGTTCGTCAATAAGACTTTATTTAATTCATGCATTAAAAAAAGATTTAAGCCCTGAGTTAATCGCAACCATCATCAAATCTTTAAATAAACATGAACCCCATTATAATCAAAAAATTACTACCCTTATATTAAATCAACCCTTAGACATTAATAAAACCACCATGTTATTGAAAGGTTCCAATGAATCTACCGTCATCCGCTTTTTAATTGCTTGTGCAAAAAAATATCCAACTAGCCTTTTAAGATCTTATGTAAACACAGTGTTTAAATCAACACAATCAACAAGCGAATCACATAAACTATTAACCAATTTAGATGAAGAATTGGTAGAAGAGATTTCTTTTGAAGCGGCGGCTACTTTAGCAGAAATTGACCCTGAAACATTACTAAAAGAACAATACTTCTTTAATCAATATCCAGAAATTGTGGAAGCAACCTATCAAGCTAGCAAAAATCACCAAGGTATCAATGCGATTGATTTAATCGTAACCCATTTTCACAATATTCAACATAATCCAATAAGGGTAAACACTTTAAAAGATTTAATCTACAACAATAATAAAGCACTTGTTAAGCTTATCCATGTATTTCACCAACAAAACAATGACCAAGCAAAAGAACAAATTGCTTTAGCATTAAGCGGACGAATTGATTATATTATTTTTAATGTTGTTACCTCTCCTATGAATAGAAACTTTGCGATTATTAAAAAGCTGATGGATCTAGAATATTACGACAGTATTATCAACTTTGTGAACCAAAATAAAAACGACCAATACACGCGTGAAATATTAACTTTATTCAAAGTTTATTTACAAAGAGACACTCAATTAAAAAATGTCTTAGAAAGATCTTTAAAACCTTCTTTATTAGAAAAACTTGGCTTATCACAATCCTCTCAACCCCCTCTTAATCAATACTCTGCTCAAAAAGAAACTGATAAAAAAAGGTACTTGTTAAAATGGTTAGTGTTTTCAATCGTATTATTTCCGATTATTTTTGTGATTCATTCTTCTTTGCTTAATCAAACTTTATTTAGCCAAGAAGCTTTTTTCAGATTTGTGATTGCTTATAATCTATACATTGTTGCCTATTATTTTAGCGTCAATCTAATTTACATTATTCTATCAATTTTATCGCACCATACGGCCACACAACAAATAAATGATTGGTCCCTTAAAAAACCAACCCTTTTATATGAAGATGAATTGCTTCCTAAAGTTTCAATCTTAGCCCCTGCTTACAATGAAGAGTTATCCATTATAGAAAGTGTCACTTCTTTACTAAATTTAAAGTATCCAAACTATGAAGTCGTCGTAATAAACGATGGGTCTAAAGACGCAACTTTACAAACATTAATCGACCATTTCCATTTAGAAAAACACACCGTTGAATATAATAGCTTTATCACCACTAGACCTATAAGAGGAATATATACAACCAAAAATATACCGAATTTAAAAGTGGTTGATAAGCATAATGGCGGAAAAGCTGACGCTTTAAATGTTGGGATCAATGTTTCAAAATATGAATATGTCTGTGGAATTGATGCGGATAGCGTCTTAGAAAGTGAAGCATTGTTAAAATTATTGAGCGTTGAGATGGATCAAAAAAAGCCGTTGCTTGCTTCTGGTGGGAATATTCTTCCTTCAAATGGAGAAATTATTTCTCAAGGAAAAATAGAAAAAAGAGGGCTTTCTAAAGGCGCAGTGGTTCGTTTTCAATCTTTAGAATACTTAAGAGCGTTTACTACGGGTAGATTAGGATGGACCAAATTGAATGCGCTCCTTATTATCTCAGGTGCTTTTGGCGTTTTTAACAAAGAAGCTTTACTCCAAGCTAGTGGGTATTTAAGTCGCGTCTCTCCTTTACGCAAAGAAACCGTTGGGGAAGATATGGAACTAGTCGTCAGACTCCATAGAAACGCAAAATCTGAAAATAAAGATTATAAAATAAACTATGTGTATAATGCTGAGTGCCACACTCAATTGCCTGAAGAATTCTCTTCACTCTTAAAACAAAGAAATCGTTGGCATCGAGGCCTTTTAGATATTTTATCTTATCATCGTTCCATGACTTTTAACCCTAAATACGGGAGTTCTGGAATGATTGGGTTTCCTTATTTTCTCATCTATGAAATGGTAGGGCCATTAATTGAGATCCAAGGGTATTTCTTTTTGTTCCTAGCATTAATTTTAGGGCTTTTAAACTTACCAATCATCTTATTAATCTTTATCGCAACGATAGGTTTTGGAATTGTAATTTCACTCACTTCACTGCTTATTTTAGAAAAAGCGCACAATCATCTCACCTATAAAGAAATAGGCATATTAATCTTTTATGGGATTTTTGAAAACTTTGGTTATCGACAATTGATGAGTTTATACAGAGTGAGAGGCTATTTTTCATCGCTACAAGAAAAACATCAATGGGGTGAACAAAAACGAAAAGGGTTCGTAAAAAAATAGTTATCATAACTAAAAAGCACACCATTATCTAATTAATGGCGTGCTTTTTTAACTCTATATTTAAGTAGTCGCTTCTTGCGCTGATTTTAACGATCTAAAATATCTTATAGTAACTTTGATAGTCCCTGCGATGGGGACTGCTAATACAAACCCTGCTAAGCCAAAGATTGAACCGAAAAACAAGAAACTCGATAACACCGCAACCGGATGAATTTTCACTTGTTTACT
>SL_7KL_010_BRINEDRAFT_10000175_pt1 | contig 28665 bp, 23 predicted proteins | sample SodLak_010_BRINE_FD_10663 | JGI IMG/M metagenome (IMG submission 10663)
GACCGTTCGGCTACACTTCATCCCGATGTTCGTATCATGGACACCATCGACCCGCGAAGTAAAACCTTCTACAAAGCTCTAGCCGGCGGATTGACTACAGTGAACATCATGCCGGGTTCGGGACACTTGATGAGCGGCCAGACCGTATATGTAAAGACAAAGCCCGCCAATACAATCGAAGAGATGCTGGTTGTGGTGGATGAAGAAACGGGTATTTACGGTGGCTTGAAAATGGCCAATGGTACAAACCCGCTTCGCTCAGGTGGAACGCCGGGAACCCGCGCAAAATCTGCAGCGATGGTTCGCGCTCTCTATTTGAAAGCGCAGGACTATCAGAAAAAAATTGAAGAGGCCGACGGAGATCCTGAAAAGATGCCGGCTCGAGATCTGGAGATGGAGACCCTGGTGGAAGTTCTGGAAGGGAAGCGTATTGTTCACAACCATACCCACCGTCATGACGATATTCTGACGGCTATCCGATTGTCTGAAGAGTTTGGCTATCGAGTAGTTCTGCAGCACGTTAGTGAGGCGTGGAAAGTGGCTGATGAAATTGCCAATTCCAATGTGATCGGTTCATCCATTATCGGATTGGACTCTCCCGGTGGAAAGATGGAAACCATCGAGATTTTTGATATCAACGGCCGTGAATTGGAAAGAGCCGGCGCCGATGTAGCGTTTCATACCGATGATCCAATTGTAGATTCCCGTTTTCTATTCCGGATGGCTGCACTTGCCGTGAAAGAGGGAATGAGCCGTGATAAAGCTCTTGAGGCTTTGACAATTGCCGGTGCAAGGATGCTGGATCTTGAGGATCGCGTAGGCTCACTGGAGAGCGGGAAAGATGCAGACTTCATCATTCTTTCAGGTGATCCTTTCAGCGTTTACACGCACGTGGAACAGACCTGGGTTGAAGGTGAGAAGGCTTGGGATCGGGAAGATCCGGAGCAGGGCAAGTATGCCACCGGAGGATACGACATTTTCCGGGCGTCAACTCTTCACTCTCACCACTAAGGAGGTCTGACAATGAAAATCAAAGAAAATAACAGAATGAAAAGAGCAGGAAAATTAGCCGGACTCGTACTTTTAGTGATTGGATTTGCACTATCAGTTTTTCCGGAATCCGCTGATGCACAGATTGCCGTTAAAGGTGAAACCGTTTATACCATGAACGGCAACGCCATCTCAAACGGAGTGGTGTTGATCCGCGATGGGAAGATTGAACGGGTTGGCTCAGCAAACCGGGTGAATATTCCTTCGGGTTATGAAGTACACGAAGCGAAAGTTGTTACGCCGGGGTTGATTGACGCACGATCCGTTGTTGGCCTGGCCGGTTACTATAATCAGGATCACGACCAGGATCAGCTGGAAACGTCTTCAGCTGTTCAGCCTGAACTGCGAGCTTCCGATTCGTACAATGCCCGGGAATATCTGGTTCAGTATTTGAGAGAGCACGGCATCACAACCATTCAGACAGGTCATGGACCCGGAGCGGTAATCAGCGGACAGATGATGATCATAAAGCCGGTTGGCGACACGGTGGATCAGGCTTTAGTGCAGGACGGGACCATGCTATCCATGACTCTGGGGTCAGGAGTTAGCCGGGCATTTAATTCGCCGGGAACCCGTTCCAAAGCGGTAGCGATGCTGAGGCAGGAACTGATTCGTGCCAAGGATTACGCTGCCAAGCGTGCTGAGGGTGAGACCAACGGTACCGATCTCAAATCGGAAGTGATGGCGGATCTGATTGATGGAAAAATCACCGCGATGATCAATGTGCAGACTGCGCAGGATATCAATACTGCAGTCCGACTGCAGCGAGAATTTGGCTTTCCAATGGTTCTGGAGGGCGCTGCCGAAGCTTATCTGTTGATAGATGAAATTAAAGAGGCAGGTGTTCCAATTATCATCCATCCTAAGATGGCCAGGCCCGGTGGTGCGATGAAAAACGTCAGTTTTGAAACGGCTTCAAAACTGCGCGAAGCCGGAATTCCGGTGGCATTTCAGAGCGGTTATGAGGGATATGTGCCTAAAACGCGCGTAGTTCGTTATGAAGCCGCAATCGCAGCTGCAAACGGGCTGGGAATGGAGAATACCCTTCACGCTTTGACAATCGGTGCTGCTGAGATTCTGGGAATTGCGGATCGGGTTGGTTCATTGGAGCGTGGGAAAGATGCGGATATCGCCATGTTTGACGGTGATCCGTTTGAGTACCTGACCAATGTACAGGGTGTAATTATCAACGGTGAGGTTGTTTACAAGCCGGAGTAATTTACTCCTGAATTTTCTTCGAAACCCTTCTTCGATCATTTTGAAGAAGGGTTTTTTAGTTTTTGATCTAAGGGTCACCGCAGAGGCGCGGAGGAAGCAGAGAATTTTTGATGTACGACCTCTCAGAATATGAAGCGAAACGGAATTTCTGACAGCTTCAAAGGGAAGATCTGTAAGCATCGGTAATTGATAATGTCCGGTGTGAAACGCAATCAGATTTCACCGAGGAGGCGCAATGTACGTAGAGAATAGTGTGCAATGGATTGCTGATTCTTAATCAAATCTGATGACCGGAAGCATATTTAATTATATAGCTCAGGTTAAGAAAAATCCGTCAGGAGTTTCCTGTTTATAGAAATCACAGTGCTATTAAAAAGGCTCCGGAGGAGCCTCCTGTATTTAATTTTTATTTGGCTAAGTTCAGGGAAAAGGACGTACCTACGGAGCGATGGCCATTGCGCCTGTAAATTGCTATAAACAGGGTATTCCTACGGAATATGCTGGTTAAGATTTCGATTTGTCGTTTGCATGGAAATCCTGCATCGCTGACAGGTTTATTAATAGAGGTCAACGCACCCAGTGTCTTCGCGGTGAACCACCTATTTCAGACGGCGTCGAATTGACGGTTATCAATTGTCAGGAAACATAAATTCAGATCCTTCGAGCAGCTTAGAGTATTCAAGCCTTGGTGGCAGAATTGAGTGTTTAGGCCATGATGAAGCCAAGTCACGAAGATAATTCATTGGTAAATAGCTACACTGAATATTAGCTCAGACACTTTCAACAAAGGACGATACTTAGAGATTTTACCAAATACCCATTTATGGGTTTTACATACAAGCGCGGGATTTATCCCCGTGATCACTCATTTCCTCACGCACCCACTGCACCTCCGCGGTGAAGCACTGAACGCATTTGGCTGATCAACTTGTTATCAAACATTCTGTAAATCCATTCTGCCATTCGGGTAAATAGTTTCGTATTTTTACACGTTTGCGGAATCATCTAATCAACGCTTCATGAGCGAATCAGCTATCGACAAGAAAGAAAGTTCAAAAAACGGAGTCCCTACTTCAGAACGGCCCATTATTGTAAAGGGAGCCAGGGTTCACAATCTCAAAAATATTGATGTAGAAATTCCCCGGAATAGACTCACGGTTGTCACGGGCGTGTCGGGGTCGGGAAAATCCAGTCTGGCATTCGATACGATTTACGCTGAGGGGCAACGACGCTATGTGGAGAGTTTGTCGAGTTATGCCCGCCAGTTTTTGGAGCGGATGGATAAGCCCGATGTCGATTTTATGCAGGGCATTTCTCCCGCAATGGCCATTCAGCAGAAAACAACCAGCAGCAATCCGAGATCTACAGTTGGGACCTCCACTGAGATTTATGACTACATGAGGCTTCTTTTTGCCAGGATAGGCAAAACCATTTCGCCTAAATCAGGAAAGCAGGTTCAGAAAGATACTCCCGAAACCATCATCAAAGAGCTTTATGAGGAGCTTGAAGAGAAAACGAAGTTTTATGTTCTTTTCCCAGTCGACCTGAGAGAGGGAAGAAAAATGGAAGAACAGCTCACCGTACTAAAGGAGAAAGGGCTCACACGCCTGCTGAAAGTGGATGACGAGCAGATGGTGGACTTGAGCGGTGTAGATGTGGATCCGAAAAAGATCAAGCCGAAGGAGTATCGGGTTTTGGTGGACCGCCTGGCACTGAAAAAAGATGATGACGGTCGAAGCCGTCTGGCCGATTCGATTGAAACTGCCTTCAGGGAGGGGAATGGACGTTGTTCCATCAAAGTAAGGAATGGCAAAGAGTATCCGTTCAGTGAGCGGTTTGAAAGAGATGGTATAGAGTTCCTGGAACCGACTCCTCAGATGTTTTCATTCAACAACCCGTTTGGAGCCTGCGACACCTGCGAGGGATTTGGCCGGGTGGCGGGCATTGATGAAGACCTTGTGATCCCCGATCACGATAAGACGATTCGCGGCGGTGCTGTGGCTCCGTTCGATTCGCCAAAATTCAGTAAGTATCTGAAGGACTTTGTAAAAGTGGCGGCCAAAGAGCAGCTGCCAATCGATGTGCCTTACAAAGATCTGGATAAGAAGACAAAACGCATCTTGTGGAATGGAAAAGATGGGTATGCCGGGATTCATGGATTTTTCAAGGATGTGAAAAGCCAGTTCTACAAGGTACACATGCGGGTGCTCTACTCCCGTTATCGAGGTTACAGCCGCTGTCCTGATTGTGAAGGATACCGGGTGCGAAAAGATGCACTCTACATAAAAGTGGGCGGATTGCACATCGGTGAGGTTTCGGAGATGACGATTGGCCACGCTCGGGAGTTTTTTGAGGAACTGTCGCTGTCTAACTTCGAAAAAGAGGTGGCGGGTCAGATTCTGTATGAGATCCGGAAACGCCTGAAATATCTGGATGAGGTCGGGCTGGATTACCTCACGTTGGAACGCCTGACCAATACATTGAGCGGCGGAGAGTCGCAACGGATTAGCCTGGCAAACTCCTTAGGAAGTTCGCTGATCGGAAGTCTTTACGTTCTGGATGAACCGACAATTGGTCTTCATCCCAGGGATAACGACCGTCTGATCAACATACTGAAATCTCTTCGGGANATCGGNAATACNGTNNTGGTTGTGGAGCACGATCCGGAGATGATTAAGGCGGCGGATAATATTATCGATATCGGCCCATTTGCTGGAAGTTACGGTGGAGAAGTGGTTTACAGCGGACCGTATGATGAACTCCTGAAATCGAACACGCTTACCGGGAAATATCTGAGCGGCAAGAAAGAGATTCCGGTTCCTGAAAAGCGCCGCAAAGGAAATGGAAAATCACTGCTGGTTGAAGGCGCATCAGAACACAACCTGAAGAGCATCGATGTGGAGTTCCCGCTTGGTAAATTGGTTACGGTTACCGGAGTGTCCGGCTCAGGGAAATCAACATTGGTTCACGATACACTCTATGCATCAATTCAGAATGAACTGGGAACGTGGAAGGAGAAGATCGGCCGGCATCGAAAACTGAGCGGACTGCGCCATGTTGAAGCCGTGGAGATGGTGGATCAGAGTCCGATCGGGCGATCCACACGCTCCAACCCGGCCACATATACCAAGTCTTTCGATGGTATTCGCGATCTCTTTTCAAACACGCGTCAGTCCAAAATTATGGGTTATACACCCGGGCATTTCTCTTTTAACGTGCCGGGTGGCCGATGTGAAGCGTGCCAGGGCGAGGGAGTTCAGAAAATTGAGATGCAGTTTATGGCCGACATTGAGTTGGTCTGTGAGGAGTGTGGAGGTACCCGATTCAGAAAAGAGATCCTTCAGGTGAAGTATCGTGGACAAAATATCCATGATGTGCTTGAGATGAGTGTGAGCGACGCTCTCGACTTTTTTGTGGATGAGACTTCGATTGTGAATAAACTTCAACCACTGGATGATGTTGGTCTCGGATATTTGAAACTGGGACAAAGTGCTACAACACTATCCGGAGGCGAAGCACAGCGTGTGAAGCTGGCAAAGTTTCTCTCTAAGACAAACAATGAGCACACACTCTACTTTTTTGATGAGCCGACTACCGGGCTCCATTTTGAGGATATTGCCAAACTNNTGAANTCNTTTAANGATCTTGTGAACCAGGGCCATTCGGTGATTATTATTGAACATAATTTGGATGTGATCAAATCGGCCGACTGGATTATCGATATTGGCCCGGAAGGCGGATTTGGTGGCGGACAGGTAGTTGGAACCGGCACACCCGAAGAGATTTCAAAAAATAAAGAGAGTCATACCGGCCAGTTTCTAAAAGAGGTATTATAAAATTTTCAAAAAAACCGGATTGAAACATTTAATCTGTTTCGTAGTTTACGCTTTGTGTAGCAAACAGTTAATTAAACATATCAATCTCGATGAATAAAATAGTTACAACACTTATAGTTATAGTGTTTTCAATTCTTTCTGTTCAGGTACATGCCCAGGATGCCGTAAAAACCGGCGCAAAAGGCGGACTGAATTTTGCAACTATGAGTGACGGTTACGACACACGAACAGGGTTTGTTATAGGTGGATTTGCCAAATTTGGGATTCCAGACTCACCTCTCTCAATACAGCCCGAGGTAATGTACAGCCAGCAGGGTGGAAAGCTAGACAATAACGAAATTAGGATTGACTACCTGCAGGTTCCCGTACTGTTTAAGTTTGCCATGAGTCAGGGAGGAACTGTTGAACCAAACCTTTTTGCGGGTCCCTATGCCGGACTAAGAATCTTGGCTGAGCAGGAGGGTGGAGCCGGAGGACTCTTTGGCGGAAGCACGAATATCGAAAATCAGACGGAACAGGTCGATTACGGCTTATCTTTTGGCGGTGGTGTGGATATTGAAGTTGGAAATTCCATCTTCACCATGGATGCACGGTATAATTTCGGGCTTGCGAATGCATTTACCGATCGTGATGGAAAACATCGTGTATTTGCAATTACGTTTGGAATCAGCCTGCCGAGCAGCAATAACTGAGAATACTCTCAGGATTATCTGAAATTTAGATGAAAATTATGAAAAGCCGCTTTGATATAACTCAGAGTGGCTTTTTTTAATATCAAAGCCGTAAAAATAGATTTTATTTAACTGGCGATTTTGATTAATTGTTGTAACAAAAGTTAAGGGAAACTATCCTAAATAAAACAAAACACTTAAAACGACAGAGGAAGCATATGAAAAAGCTAACAAGCCTGCTGATTATTCTATTTATGACGGCGGCTATGATACAACAAGCGAACGCGCAAAGCCCTGTAAGCTTTGGGCTGAAAGGCGGTTTGAATATTTCAAACCTGCACGGTTCCGATTTTGAACCCGATGCCAGAACCGGAGTACTATTGGGAGCCGTTATAGATATAAATGTCCCGGTACTGCCATTTGGGGTAGAGAGCGGTGTTTACTACAGCCAAAAAGGAGCAGAATTAAGCGACGGTAACTTTGACTCGAAAATAAAGCTGGACTACATAGAAGTGCCAGTGATGGCTAAATTCCAGTTGGGCCCTCCGGGACCGGTAACTCCGAGTTTGGCAATTGGTCCATATCTTGGATTTAACGTGAATGCCGAAGAGGAATTTACCGCCGGCGGTGTAACCGAAACCAACGATATCAGTGATGCTATCAAAGGTACAGAATTTGGCGGTGTGGCAGCACTTGGGCTCGATTTCAATCTTGGATTGACAAAACTGAATGCAACAGCGCGATACAGCTACGGTTTCACATCTGTTTGGGATGATAGCGATATGGACAGTGATCGCAATGCTGTGTTTTCGATTGCAGTTGGTATCATGTTTTAAATGACATACAAATCATTTATATAAGGGCCTCGGAATTTACTTCGGGGCTTTTTTGTCTCCATATCAGCTTAAATAAAAAGTCTATTTAAATTTTCATGATGCCCTGAACAGTCTATGATCAGCAAGCTGTTATATCTGAACTGGAAACTCTTTTTGTCGAAACTGACAACGTTTCAGACCATTTTGTTGATTGGGTACAGCCTCTTTTTATTGGTAATGCTGGTCAATCTGATGGGATCGGCGCTGGTTGTCGTTTTTCTGGACTCCACATCAGAAATTGCTGTTGAACTCCCCTGGCTCACCCCGGAAATCCATCAGCTGATTATTCTTGTTTTTGCCAATCTGTTTTGGATCATGCACTTTTCGTTTACAAGTACACGCCTCCTCAATATGGAAGAAAACAGGAAGCTGCTTGCGATCGGATATCCTGCAGGTAAACTCTCCTGGCATCTCAACCTGATGGCCCTTTACCATCCGGTAAATATGATTTACAATATCACCTGGCTGGTTTTTCTGTCGCTTCAGATCAACAGTGGCTGGAATATTCCCATTCTTGTTACGGCTGTACTGCTCAATTATGGTATGATCTTTTCCATTAAACATCGTTTTTTAAGAATGGTGGAGAAGCGGTTCAGGATTATCGTTTTCAGTTTTATCTTTGTTGTATTTGGTGTGATTTCGCTGCTCACCATTTTTACCCGTAGGCCGGAATCGGTGATTGGTCAATTTGCTGAACAGTTTACCGGATTTACGGAGTTCTTCTACTGGCTGCCGGGCGGACTGCTGCTTCAGTCCGCTTCATATACACACCGGCCTCTCTTAACCGGGGTTCTGTTTGCTTTTATGTTTCTCCTAACATTTCTGATTTTCCGCGATCACTTCTACAAAACCAAAGAAGGTCTGATGAAGCCGTCTGCCATCAAGTTTAGGAAAGAGGCAGGCTCACTTCTCAGATTTCTCAAAAAATGGCTTGGCTTCAATGCAGGTAAGTATTACTACTATGTAATGACTCATCCCTATAATAAATTGCAGGTTTTTGCAATTGCCTTGATTCCGCTGGTCTACATTCCGCTGCTCCTGCTGGTCGATTTTGGAGTAATCTCAACAATCCTGATTACAACGATGCTTGCAGCTATACCGGTAGCTTTGCTGGGTATGGTAATGGCCAATATGTTTGGGTACGAGCACCGCGAATTTCTGCTGCACCTGCAGATGCCGGTCTCTTTCGAGAAGCAGCTCAAAGAGCGTTTTCTTGGAATCATCACAGTACCACTCTTTATTTTTTACGGCATTACAATTTTTGAGTTGATCTATCTGCCGCAACTGGGAACAGTATTTTCGATCTATATTGCGAATACATTCTTTTTTCTCTGTTTTATGATCATTTTTCTCTGGAGTTCATTTTATCAGTATCAGCAGGCGAGCTACAGCACATTCAGTTTCAAGCACCCGGTTATTCCACAAAAAGTGACTTTTACAATGTCATCCGCGATATTCATCCTTGGCTACTCGGTTTTCGTACCCCTGGGAGAGTGGCAGCCCTATCGGTTATGGGTTATGTTTGCCTTAATCGGGGCTATTACAATCTACTTATGGCGTAATTTTGATCTGTTATCTAAGGCGTTTAAGAGTAAAATTTTACAACAGCTCTGGAACGACTATTGATAAAACTTGGCGTTTATATCTATTCGTGATCGTATATGACGAAACTCTTTTTTGAATTGAACAGTAAATTGTGGTGGCGCTCGCTTCGTGGAGTTGAGGTGGGAGCTATAGTATTCTATTCCCTGTTTCTGCTCCTCATTTTTGGGCAGATTGTTGGAGTGGCGTTTACGCTTATTTTTGTATCCGACCATGCCCTGGTACAGCAGGAGTATCCGTGGTTTACTGAAGAGGTTCAATTTTTGGTGCATCTGGCTTTTATCAATCTTGTGTGGTTCTCACAGCTATTCTATACCAAAATCAGCCGGTTGCGTCTTAATGATAATCGAAAGCTATTGGCTCTCGGCATGCCCCTCCATCGGCTGATAAACTATATGAACATAGCCGGGTTCCTCCATCCTGTAAATTTAATGTTCAACCTTTTTTGGTTTGTTTATCTGGGGCTGATGGCTTCTACTCTGTTTCAGGCTGTAATGGTATCCGTACTGATTGTATTGAACTACGGGTTAATCAACGCCATTAAGTGGAGATTTAAAAGGTTTACATCAGAAAGCTCCAAATGGCTAAATGGTTTACTTGGGCTGATAGTGATGATTTTAATCCTGTTTTTGGTTCAGATGGATTTAAAAGAATATATCGCACAGCCTGATGTATGGGCAGCAACTGTCAACGAGTGGCTTATCTATTCGCCGGGTATGATTTTCTACTCTGCAGCGGTATGGATCCCCGGAGAGATCGTCTTTCTGGTAGTTTTTATTACGTTTATGATCTGCGGATTTGTTCTCCAAAGAGATCTCTATCTGCAAACCCGGGCGGCCCTTCTTACCCCGGTTGCGAGCGACTCTTCCGAAGATCATACAAATGGAATCCGATTTTTTACGAAGTGGCTGGGAAGCCAGGGTGGAAAGTTTTTCTACTACGTATGGAAACATCCATTCAGTAAAACTCAAATACTGCTCACATACTTTTTTGTTATCCCGTATATCGTTTTTATCTCGGTTGGAAATGAATCCGGCGGATTTATGACATCAGTCTTTCTGGCACTAATCCCGGTCATATTTCTGATGGTGATGATGGCTAATATGTATGGGTTCGAGAACCGAGAGTTACTGCTCTCACTTCAGGCACCGATAAAAAGAAACAAGATTATTATTGGACGGTTTTTGGCTTCATTTAAAATTACGTTCATTGGACTTATTTCAGTACTCATCTTTATTCCGTTTCTCTATCAATCGGTGGTAACCATGGTTCAGGTTTTTTTAGGTGTAATGTTCATCACGCTGGCATTTTCGCATTATGTATTTAAAAGCTCTCTGAATAACTATAAAAAGATCGAAGACGTTAGCCTGATGTCGGTTTCCAATCCGGTTGTGCCGGCTTCGATTAATTTTACCGGCATGTTCATTGTGCTTATCCTTGGAGCGTTCACGTTTCCGGTATATGAAAACGCTCAGATCTATCATATAGCTGCACTTGCTGTTGGAAACGGAGTACTTTTGTTTATGTATATTAAAAAAATGAAGAGCGTATCAGTCGCCTTTAATAAAAAAGTGATACCCCATTTATGGAACGAGCTGTAATTATCGAAAAGTTGACAAAATCGTATGATAAGGAACCGGTTTTAATTGACCTGGATCTTGAGGTGCCAACCGGAACAATATTTGGATTGATTGGCCCGAATGGGGCGGGTAAGAGCACGTTGATTGGAATTCTGACAGGATTGCTGGATTACAATCAGGGATCCATTATCATCAACGGGTTGAGATATAACACGTCCAACGAGATTGAAATTAAAAAAGATGTAGCATCGGTGCTACAGCCGCCGCTGCTGTTCGAAAATTTTACTTCACACGAGTTCGTAACGTATGTTTGTGAAATGTACAGCATGCCTTCTCACGGATTAAATGAAAAAATTGATTCACTCTTCGACTATTTCGAAATCACGGAGTTTAAGCACGTAAAAGCAAAACAGCTCTCTTCAGGCAGCCGTAAAAAATTGGCGTTTTGTGCTGCAATTTTAACGGAACCAAAACTTCTGTTTCTTGATGAGCCGTTTGAAAGTGTGGATGTGATATCCATTGGGAGAATGAAAAACGTAATTCGAAAACTAAAGGAGAAAGGCACTACAATTTTTATTACCAGCCACATCCTGGAGGTGGTTGAAAATCTCTGTGATGATATTGCAATTCTGCACAAAGGGAAGATTCTGGCCTATCTCGATTCAGCAACGAGAAAAGAGCTTGAGAAAAACTCAAACCTGAGTGAAATTTTTGAACAGTATGTAGAATCGGGCAGCAGGGGTGATGAGTTACTTAGCTGGCTTTGATATCTGTTAAATCCACTTTTCTCTTGCCGGTACGTATAAGTGTCAGGCTATTCAGAACAAACAGAGCACCGGCAATTGCAGTAACGTAAAATGTGCCCTCAAGGCTGATGTGGAGATAAACCAGTCCCAAAACGTAAGGGCCTAAAGCCTGACCCACCCGCATTACCATCCAGTTAACGGAAAGGAATGCCGCGCGAAATTCTTTTGGGGCATAACCGGTAAGCAAATTTAAAATGCTTGGAATGTTCATTCCCTGGGCAACACCAAAAAGTGAAATTGGCAGGATGAAATACCAGATATTGTCAATAGACGGTATCATCAGAAAAATTACAGTGTAGAGAATAGCAGCCGCTGTTATAAGATTTTTCTCACTAAAGCGAAGTGTTAATTTCCCCAGCTGAGCCGAGGTAACCGCTGTTACCAGTGATGAACCTGAAAGGATTATTCCAATAGCCAGCGAGCTTTTTTCAAACTTTTCATCCAGTAAAATGGTGAAGAAGGTAATGTAGCCTCCGTAGAGTATGATGAAGGTGAGGAACATACCAATGAAGAGCCCGAGCACCATTTTCGACATCAGTGCCGATTTAATCTCTTTCAGATAGAGATTGATTCCCAGTCCGTTTTTCTCTGTTTTTTGATTCAAGAAGAAAAGTGCAAACAGCCCAACGGGAATGGCAAGTAGCGTTAGAAAAAATGGGTAGTGCCATCCAAGAATTGCCAGAGCACCGCCAATGGCAGGGTACATTGCCGTGCCAATACTCAGCACACTGCCATTATACCCCATAACTGATGCACGACGATTGCCTGAGTAGAGATCTCCGATCAGGGTTAAATTGAGCACGCCAAGAGCTGCACTCCCCACACCCTGAAATGCTCGAAAGAGCAGCAGCTGGTCGAATGATGTAGCAAATGCACAGGCCGTTCCGGCAATTCCAAAAAGGAATAGAGACGGAATAAGAATCACTTTACGATTGTAGCGGTCTGCCAAGATTCCGAAAATTGGAGTAAAAATAATTCCCGGAAGTGTGAAAAAGGTAATCAGCAGTCCAATCTGATCGGAGGTTACATCCAGTGAGCGTGCTATAGATGGGAATGCAGGCGCAATACTGGATACACCCATCACCGAAGTGAGCGTCACACCAAAGATGATGTAGAGATTTACATCGCTAAACAGGTCCCGGTTTGATTCTTTTGTGCTCAAAAAAAGTTGTTAGTTTATAAATTCGCTTGTCTACCTGAATTTAACTACGAGATATTAGATTTTTAATCCCCCCTTAACAAAGGGGGATTGAGGGGTATCGATGTCTAAATGGAAAAAATCGTTTAGGCACTCTTCTAACTCTCCACTTATTAAGGGAGAATTCCTCAAATCCGTGTTGGGTTGTCTTACACCGAATACAGGCTACATAATAATATTACTCAGGCATTCGTCTGACTGAAATTCAGAAAGGGTAAAAATACCTTATTTATCAGAGAATAGAAGAAAACGTTTGTAATCATTTTCGTTCATAAAGAGATAGTTTTTAATTTGTAATACAATTATTTGGTAAAATTGTTACCATCCATTGGTCAGAATTGAAAATCATTAATTCGAAGTGTTTTGCTGATAAAAGACAGAGTCCTAAAGGAAGTAGAAAGTAAACAGTACACCATAAAGTTTGCTAAAACAGAGGCAGAGGTAGACGCTGCCCTGCGACTCAGACATCGGGTCTTTAATAAAGAGTTGTCCAGGGATTTTGATTTTGATGCCGGCAAAGAGAAGGATCGGTATGATGATCAATGCCATCATTTAATTGTTGTGGACAACGAAAGCGAAGAGATAGTCGGTACCTATCGTATGCAAACGTATGAGCAGGCCAGACAGGGAAATGGATTTACCAGCACTGTGCGATTTAATTTGGACGGGCTGCCTGATGAAGTACTTGAAAATGTAGTTGAAGTTGGCCGCGCCTGTATAAGTAAGGAGCATCGCAGCGGAAGAGTGCTCTTTTTGTTGTGGAAAGGTTTTGCCGGATATCTCGAACATTTCAATAAACGATATCTGTTTGGATATGCTGCATTAGACACCAGTGATATGGCTGTGGCAATGAATACTTACGATCATTTTAAAAAGGAAGGGCACCTTCATGAAAAGTATTCAATTGAGCCGAATGAAGACTTTAAACCGAAATCCGGTGACATTTCCTCTAAAACAGATGAAATTGAAATACCGCCGCTTTTAAAGAACTACATTGATGTAGGGTCTAAAGTAATTGGCGGTCCATCGTACGACAAAAAGCTCGATCTGATTCATTTTATGATCCTTCTGGATATTGAAAAAATATCCGACCGAACCAGAAAAATGTTTTTTGGATAATTTTGATCAGACAGTTAATAATCTGAAATAGTATGATGAGAACTTTTATAGCATCGCTGAAAATATTTTTTCTCATTGCTTACACGCTCTCACTCTACCTGATTTATTTATTGGTTTACGCGGTTTTGTGGCTTTTTAAATTGCCTTACGAGCCCCTGCGAAATTTATACATGTATTTATGGTCGAAAGGGATGTGTGTGGTACTGAACATCCACGTGAAGACAGAAGGTAACCCGCCGCAGGCTCCTTTTTTTCTGGTATCCAATCACCTGAGCTATATCGATATCATACCGCTCTATTTGAACCTGAAATGTACATTTGTGGCAAAAAAAGAGGTGCGATCGTGGCCACTTCTGGGCTTTATGGTGAAAACAATGGGGGTGATATTTGTTGATCGCTCCAGAAAACGGGATGTGACCCGTGTGAATGAAATTCTCTCTAAAAGCCTGAATAAACATCAGGGAATGATTCTTTTTCCTGAAGGTACCACATCGGGAGGAGACCGTTTACTGCCTTTCCGACCTTCTCTTCTCGACTATCCCGCGAGTGAAGGAATACCTGTCTACTATGCTACCATAAGTTACAGAACTGCAGAGGAGAGAGGGGACCCGCCGGCTGAAGAGAGTGTCTGCTTCTATGGCGCGCGCGACCCTTTTCAAAAACATGTGCTTAAACTTGCAAAAAACCGTCGTGTTGATTGTACAATACATTTTTGCAGTGAACCGGTTCAATGCGAAGATCGCAAGGCGCTGGCTCAAAAACTTCATTCCGGGATGAGTAAAATTTTTGAGCCAACAAGCTAAATGTAAGTTTTAAGCAGATAAAGATTTTTTGATCAGTTTTCTGCGCTTTTTGGAGATCCCGATTACAACAGTTGGCACTACAAAGAGAGTTAAAACTGTAGCAAATGCTAATCCGCCAATCACAGATCTTGCCAGTGGACTCCAGGTTTCAGAACCGGCTCCAAATTCGAGAGCAAGCGGAATCATTGAGAAAATGGTTGTCATGGCGGTAAGAAGTATCGGCCGCATTCTTCGCTTACACGCTTCCAGGAAAAGTGCCGAGTAGTCTTTGGAGTCTTCCTTTCCGGCTGTTTTTAGGTGAATATAGTCGAGCAGTACAATACCATTGTTTACTACAATTCCAATCAAAATTACAATACCGATATAGGCGGGCACGCTAAGCGGAGTTCCTGTGATGTAGAGAAACAGCAGTGATCCAAAGAATGCAAGCGGTACTGAAAACATCACGATAAACGGATCTCTCAGGTTTTCGAATACCGATGCCATTACCATGTATGTAAGTAACAGAGCAAGAAAAAGAGCAATCATTATTTCCGCTGAACTTTGCTGCTGCGAAAATACGGATCCTGAAAACTCATACCGGTAGCCATCCGGCAGGAAGATCTCATTTTCCAGAAGATCAACAATTTTCTGCTGGTACTCCTCCATATCGCCGCGAACCATAACGGAAACATCAAGCAGTGTTTCGCGGTCGCGACGAGTGATGGTACTCAGGCCTTCCACAGGCACGAAATCACCCAATCCAAGAACCGGAATGCGCTGATCTTCGAATTGAGCCAGTTCCAGTGCAAACAGATCGTCTCTGTTTTGAAACTGATCCCGGTTATTCCTCACCTGTATTGCAATTTCCCGGCCCTCATCACGGAAGAAACCGGCGCGGTTGCCCCGTGCTTGTGCTCCAAGTGCACTGGCTACGCTTTGAGAGGTGATGCCGGTTCTGCTAATACGATTTCGATCGAGTTGATACTGAAGTTCGGGCATTGGTCTTGATCGCGGGTTGTTAACCGACATGACCATTGGGTCATCGATTAACGCGTTTTCCATCTCCAGGGTTAATCGTTGGAGCACTTCTACATCAGGACCGATCAAACTGATTCGTATGCCTCGCCCGCTCCAGCCGCGGCCGGTAGGGATTCCACCGCTGCCGCCGAGGTTTGCAATGTCTACATTAATATCCGGTTCTTGCAAACGGTTCTGAAGTTCGGATGCGATATCTGATGTTGTTTGCTCACGTAATCTATCGTCAACCAGTGTAATGCTCAGGGTACCACCGTTGGTTAAGGTGCTTCTTCCGCGGCGCCCGATATTTGTAATAACCGTTTTCACTTCAGGAGTATCAACTAAAATGTCGGTGTACTCTCTCAGTTTCTCGGCTGTTGTTGCCAGGTTGGTTCCTGCAGGCAGCTCGATTCGAAGATCAAACTGACCTTCATCCGTTTCGGGGAAAAACTCTTTTTGAATATCCTGGAAAAGGTAACCTGCTCCGGCAATGATCAGTACAATACTTATTGCAATGACGTACTTGCGGGCTAAAATCCACTCCAGGATTTTTATGTAGTTATTCTCCAATGACTTGATCCATGCAAATGTGTAGCTCTTTTTAATAAACTCCTCCCGCTTAAGCAGAAGAGAAGCCAGGACGGGTATTAACACAATGGATGCGATAAATGAACTGGTAATGGAGATGGAAATAGTCAGTGCCAAATCTTTCGCAACCGTACCCTGAAAACCACTCAAACCCATAATTGGAATGAAAACGGCCAGAGTTGTCAAAGTGGATCCTAGCAGTGCACCCGCTACCTCATTGGTTCCATTCAGTGCAGCTTTAAACCTGCTTTCTCCTTTTTCGAGCTGATTCGCGATACTTTCGGAAACCACAATGGAGTTGTCAACCAGCAGACCAATAGCCAGTGCAAGGCCGGTAATGGAGATAATATTCAGGGTAATATCAAGAAAATACATGAAGGCAAAGGTGGCCGTAAGTGACACGGGAATACTCATGGCTACCACAAACGCAATCCGCCAGCCGCCCATAAACAGAAGCAGTATTAATATCACAACAACCAAAGCAATTAGAGCTGACTGTGCCAGGTTGGAGATGGAGTCTTCAATAAACTGACCTTCGTTACTTAAAACCTGCATGGTAACACTGGCAGGCAGGTTCGGTGCAAACTCATCCATCGTTCTGATCACCTGCTGGGCAACATCCAGTGTGTTAGCGTCAGACTGTTTCTGTACTTCGATGGTTACACTGTTTCGGCCGTTAATTTCAACAATGTTGGTAATGTCTTCGTAATCATCCCGAACAACGGCTACATCCCTAACGCGTATTGGAACTTCTCCTCTCATCGCGATGATGGTTTGGGCGATCTGTTCCACGTTATCGTACATGGCACTTGCACGGATACTGTAGCTGGTTCTGTCTGCTACAAGGCTTCCAACCGGCTGTTGTACGTTATTACTTTGGATGGCTCCGGAAACCTCACCCGGAAGTATCCTGTGTCTCGACATCGCCTCCGGAATAAGATCTACGTAGATATTTCGATTTAGTCCGCCACGTGTATCGGCAGAGGCCACTCCGGGGATACGTTCAAACCGGGGCTCAATAAATTCCAGGGCCAGGGTTCGGAGTTCATCAAGGCCTAAAACGTCAGACTCGACACTAAGCTGCATAATTGGAGCCCTGTCGGGATCGAACTGAAATATGAACGGTTCATTAGCTTCGGCCGGTAATTGAGGTCGTATTCTGTCTACAGCTTCCCGTACTTTCTGCTCGGTTACCATAGTATCGGTTCCCGGTTTGAGACGAAGTATCAAAAACGCGCCTCCGCGCCTCACATTGGAGTCCAGCGACTCAACGCCTTCAACTCCCATAATCACACTCTCTATAGGCTCCACAACGAGCCTGAGCATGTCATCCGGCGCCACGTTAGAGTAGTTGACAGACACAGCCATGACGGGAATGTTGAAGGTTGGATAGAGGGTAACCTTCAGGTTCATGAGAGAGAAAATTCCAAATCCGATAACCAGAAGCGACATCATGATAGCCGTAACCGGTCTCTTCAGAATTTTTTCAGTGATTGTGATTTTTTTCATGGCAAAATGCCTTCCTACAGGAAGGAGTTTCAGGTTAAAAGTTTAAGGTTTCAGGTTTACCTCAACAAACATTGTCTTACCTGTTTAGTTACTGTTTATATTTTGGACCTTTTATACCAGATTTTTTAAGATAATTCATTTTTCACCGCATGACCTGACCCTTTGGCTATACTTAGAAACTGGATGAATTCTTTATTACCTCCACGCTCAAAACCTTCAGCGATATTATCCATTATAGAACCGTTTGATCTTTAAGTTTAAAGTCTCTTGAAAATGGCTCAAGGTTGGTTATTTGATATACATCTTTATAAAGCTCTCTGGAGAGCTGCCATATTTCTAAATCTTCAAATTTTTCAACTTTCATAATACCTCCAACCTTAAACCTTAACCCTTCAAAGGATCTTCCTTATGCACGGCATCAAATCCGGCTTTTTCTACAAGTGTATTGATCAGATTATACATACATGGAACGGCGAAGAGCATCAGTATGGTACTCATGGTTAAGCCGCCAATTACAGCACGGGCCATCGGACTCCACGTTTCGGCACCCGCTCCAAGCTGAAGAGCAAGGGGAACCATCGCTAAAATAGTTGTGAATGCAGTCATTAATATTGGCCGCAACCTTCTGCCTGCACCGTTAACGATTGCATCGTGCCGGACCTGGCCACGTGATTGTAAAATTTTGATGTAGTCGATCATCACAATTCCATTGTTTACCACAATACCGGTTAACAGCACAAGACCAACCATCGCTGTAACACTGATAGGTGTGGACGTGAGCCAGAGCATCAGCAGTACACCGGTAAGTGCCAGCGGAATTGTTACGATAATGATGAAAGGTTCAACAAGACTTTCAAACTGAGAGGCCATAACCATATAAGTGAGGATACCGGCTATAATAAATGCAATCACCAAAAAGAAGAACGACTCCCGCTGTTCCTCTGCCGATCCGCCCAGCTCATATCTGTACCCTTCCGGAAAAGTGATATTACCGATTGCGGCGTTGGCAAGGTCGGTAGCGGTTCGGAGATCGATACTGCCTAAATCACCTTCCACTTCCACCATCCTTTCCTGGTTTACACGTAGGATATTAGACGGCCCCGTGTAGCGTTCAATACGGGCTAAATTCTTTAATGGCATCCAGTCGCCGGCCGGAGTGCGAATTTGCAGTTCATCGAGCGAAGTGGACTGAGCTTTGTCGATCGGATCAATTTCTACCAATACCTGAAACTCAATTCCCTGGTCGACAAACGTCGTGGCCGTTGCCCCTTGAACGGCATTACTTAAAGAGGTGGCAACTTGCGATGTGGTCATACCCACCCGGGCAATTCGTTCCCGGTCCATCTCCACACGAAGCTCAGGGCGTCCCTGATCAGCAGAACTGAAAACATTTACAATGCCGTTGATTTCGTTCAGCTCAGCCATCACCTGAGAAGCGAGAACACGTTTGATATCCTGGTCAAATCCGTAGATCTGAACAATCAGTCCGGTTTCGCCGTCAGGGCTGAGCGGATCTTCGCGTACTTCACGGATGTTTGCTCCCGGAACTGCATTTAGTGAAGTTAAAATGGATGAAGCTATCTCCATCTGGCTTCGATCCCGTTCGTTCACTTTTGAGAGTTCAATTCGAATTCTTCCCTGATTTCCGCCCGGATTATCTGCACCTTCAATCCCGATCTTATCGCCGTAGTCAGAAACGATGAGCCTGGCTTCGGGTACCTCTTCGCGGATAATATTTTCGGCCTGAATAATGGTTCGTTCCAGCTCCAGAAGACTCACTCCCGGTTCGCGCTGAACCTCCAGTATGATAAAGTTTTCATCAACCTGTGGGAAAAATTCACCGCCCAGTAAATAATAAATTGGCAGTGAAGCCAGGAGGAGTGCGAAAGCTCCAAAGACTACAAGTCCGCTGCGTTTCAAACTTTTATCCAGGGCATTTTTATATCCGCTCTCCATTCGGTCGAACAGACGGCCCAGTGCAGGTCCCAAACGGCCGGAAAAGAACGATTTAGATTTAGAGGCAACCCAGGCATAAATTTTCAGAAACGGCCAAAGCAGGAAGTAACCGATGAAAAGAGGAATGGCGAGGATCCGGGTAAACAGGTTCTGTCTGCGCCAAACGAGAAGTTTGTTCATCACATTTCTGGCAGGATCTTTCTTATCGGCGTCAATCAGCTCTCTGTCAAACAGCCGGGAACTTAATACGGGGATAAGTGTAATCGCAATCAGAACAGAAACAATCAGGGCAAACGATATGGTAAGGGCCAGGTCTCGGAATAGCAGTCCTGCGATACCGGGCACAAACAGAATCGGGAGAAATACAACCAGGGTTGTAAGGGTAGAGACCACCACCGGAGCGGCAACTTCCTGAGCACCCGAAACCGAAGCAACTTTACTGTTTTCTCCATCTTCTTTAAACCGAAAGATATTTTCAAGAACCACAACGGCATTATCCACTACCATGCCCACGGCCAGAGTAAGCCCTGAAAGCGATATGATATTCATACTTACATTCGAAAAATCCATTATGCTGAAAGTGGCAATAATAGAGATCGGAATCGTGATTGCTACCACCAAGGCAGACCTCCCGTTTCGAAGAAACAGTAAGAGCATGATGATAACCAGGATTACCGCTTGCAGCCCGGTCATGATCAGATTATTAATCGAAAGGCTGATGAAGTCTGCTTTATTAGTGAGCACCTCAAGGCTCACATCTCCGGGGAGTACATTCCGGATTTCATCCAGTGTGTTTACAACACCGTTTGCAGCACTTACAATGTTGCTGTCACTCTGTTTGTAGATGTTCATGATTACGCCATCATTTCCCTGAACCCGTACATTTCCAATGGGCTGGGCGATGCCGTCTTCAACCCGGGCAATATCTTTCAGGTAGACGGGGCTGCCTTCGTCGGTGACAGAAACGATACTGTTTCGAATCTCCTCGATATTTTTGAAGTCGCCGATGGTTCGGAGAGAGAAAACGGTTTCACCCTCGGTAAGTTCACCGGCAGGAACCTGCACGTTCTCCTGCCTGAGCCGGTTGGAAATATTGCCGACATCGAGATTGTAGGTGAGCATCTGTGCATTACTGATTCGCACATTGATTTGACGGTCAAATCCACCGGCGGTTTCTGCAGAGGCAATTCCCTCAATACGTTCTATTCGCTGCTCAATCTGGCGTGTTGCCAGTGTCCGTAATTCTCTCGGACTGCGATTTTCTGAGGTTAATGCGAGAACCAAAACCGGCTCGTCGTTTGGATCGTATGAGAAAACAATGGGCTGATCTACCTCATCAGGGAGGGCGCGACGAATCATGTCGAGCCTTTTTCGAACCTCGGTTTCGGCAATGAAAAGATCTGTTCCCCAGTTAAAATTCAGTTTCACAACAGACGAGCCCTGACTGGATAGCGACCGTACACGGCGCACACCCGATATACTTCCAACCTGTTCCTCAATGGGGCGTGTGATAAGTGCTTCAATATCTTCCGGAGCTACACCTTCGAACGTGGTGTAGACGGTGATGGTGGGAAAGGAGACGTCAGGATAAAGATTTAACCTGAGATTATTCAATCCATATAAGCCAAACCCGATCAGTATGATGCTGATCATCATAAAGGTGATGGGCCTGTTTACAGCAATTTTGGGTAAATTTTTCATGAATCCCGACTCTTAATTATTACCACTTGATTGCTGGCGGCCACCCGAGCGTTGGCTATTATTTTGCTGCATGCGCTCGCGCATCTGCTGCCGCTCTTCGGGCGACATGTTCTGGAGCCGTTCTCTGCGCTCTTCGGGGCTTAAATTCATCAACTCCTGAGCCTGTCCCGTGTCGGATACGGCCTGCTCCGGCTGTTCTGTTTGGATTGATCCTGCTACACGGATTCTGGCACCGTCATTTAAGTTCCGATGTCCAGTAACTATTAAGCCGTCGCCCGGCTGCAATCCGCTTAAAATTTCAATTCGATCACCCTGCTGAATGCCCAGTTCCAGTTCGCGTCTTACAGCTATGGAGTCTCCCTGGCTCACAAAAGCGGAGTAGGTTCGCTCCAGTTCTATAGTGCCGGTTTCCGGTTCAATGTATGTATCCACTTTTTCTACCATCGCCGATCGTGGAATAACAACCGCATTCTCTCTTGTCTGAAGATTGATACGAGTTTGAACCAAGGCTCCCTGGTAGACGGAAGTAGCGGTTTCTGTAAGTGTGATAACCACTTCGCCCAAACCGGTGGTTGGGTTTAATTGAGGGCTGATTCTGGAAACAACTCCCTCTGCAATAGCCTCCGATCGGCTTGAGAGAGATAATGAAACCGTTTGGCCCTGTTGAATAAGCTCCCAGTCCTGAAGCGGTAAAAATACTCGCGTTTCAAAACCAACGAGGTTAGCTACTTCAAATGCAACCTGTCCTGAAGAGGCTACATCACCTTCGGCTATAGACCGGCTCAAAACAACACCGTTTACAGGTGACTTTATTCTGGTATTCTCAAGATTCTCGACACTCTGGGTAAGGTTGGCGCGCGCGGCTTCCATTTGTGCACGGCTGTTCAGGTATGTGGCTCTTGAATTGTCGAGTTCAGAACGGCTGATCAGGTTCCTTTCAAAAAGCTGCTGCTGACGGACAAATTCAGTGCTGTCGCGCTCAAACGCTACTTCCTGCTGGCGAATTTGAGCTCGTGCCTGCTCAACGGCATCTCTGAAGGGTACATCATGAATTTCTGCCATTACCTGGCCCTGAGATACGTTATCACCCAGGTCTACCAAAATTCGTGTAACGCGGTTTGAGACCTGAGGAGTAACGGAGACAACGTCCTGTGCTCGAATGGTGCCGTATGATCGTACCTGATCAGAAATAGTTTCAGATTGTACGGGTACAACTTCAACGCTGGCAGCCGGGCCGCCGCCAAAACCGCCCGGGCGATTTGGCCTGTTGTTGTCTTCGTCAGATGATCCGCACGATGTTAAGGTAAAGATTAAAAATACAGCGACGGATAGGGAAAGTAGCTTTTTCAACCGATTAATTTTTTAGTTAAAATTTTGGATTTAAAAATGTAAGAAGTCGTACGGGAGAATCTCGCAAGAGATACAATTTATCACAGATAAAACCCTATTTTTTATAAATTATTACAACTGTCACTGTTTCTGTAAAAACTAAAAACCAGTTCAGAAAACAGGATGTCCCGCAACAGAAAATAGAGCTTTCTCTATGCGTGCTATTAGACGCAATAAAACTCTATCGGTTTGGTCGATGAGCAAAAAACCACCCGGCTCTCTCTTTCGTTCAGATGGTTGTTTAAGTGGAGATTCTTAAAAGATGGCTGACAGTTCTTTGCAGATATCTTCGCAAAGTGATTGAAGTTCGGGGGTTATGGCGTCTTTGGTGTGAGAATCGATATCAAGCTCTCCAACGAAGCGATCTTCTTTCATGATGGGAACCACAATTTCAGATTTTACATGAATACTGCAGGCCAGGTAGTTTTCGGCTTTATTTACATCCTGTACAACAAATGTTTTGAGGGTATCTGCTGCTTGTCCGCAAATCCCCTTACCGAATGGAATGCGAGTGTGATCGGTCTCTTCACCCACATAAGGTCCCAGCTCCAGCATGTTCTCTTCATCTTCGGCCACCAGGTAGAATCCTGTCCAGTCGAACACCTTGACGTCGCGGTCTAAAAGCTCACAGATTTCCTGCAGCTTCTCATTTTTACTCTTATCGCTATGGATAATCGATTTTGCTTCTTTTAAAGTTTCGGAGTACGCCATGATGAATTGTAAATTTATGATTCTGTAAAGTGGATGGGTAAAGGTAAGAATTATTTCAAATTCTCTGAAGAATCAGGTGAATTTTTGGTTCGCAATGGAATAAATCATTTTTATCTTTGAGGCTATGTTTGAATGGATACCTGATACAGTTACCGATGGCACAGCGTCGCATTTTTTAACATGGGGTGGACTCCTTTTTGCGAGTTTCACATCCCTGTTTTCCGTTGTGAATCCACTTGCGGCCATGCCGCTATTCCTGTCACTTACAGATCGCTTTAGTGATGCAGAGCGCGAGCAGACTGCACTCTGGGCATCGTTCTATATGTTTGGCGTTCTAATCGTATTTCTGCTGATCGGTACGTTCATTCTCAGCTTTTTTGGAATTTCTCTTCCCGGTATCCGGATTGCCGGTGGTTTAATTATCATGCGTGCGGCCTATTCGATGTTGAATCCGGAAAAATCGGGACGAAAACTTACCGAAGAGGATGAAAAAGCAGCGATGGAAAAGGAGGATATCTCATTTAGTCCGCTTGCGCTGCCGCTGCTGTCGGGCCCCGGCAGTATTGCTGTTGTAATCGGTTTTGCAACACAGGCCGAAAGTGTGTTTGATTATGTTATAAACGGCATTTCTATTTTACTTGTGGTACTGGCCACCTACGGCTTGCTTAGACTCGCGCCAATCTCTGCCAGGTATATTGGCCATACAGGTTTAAATGTTATGACACGACTGATGGGCTTTATCGCACTGGCCATAAGCGTACAGTTTATTTTGAGTGGAATCAGCAGATATTTTGGGATGGCATAATTAATGGATCAGCGTCAGCCGTTACAGCTACTTTTTACTTATGATTTATGGTGCACACGTAAACTGCTGGACCACATAAACACCCACTCACCCTTTAAAAAAGATGTGGCCTGCCTCGCATTTCTGGCCCACATTGTTAACGTTCAGGAGATCTGGTTTAGCAGGGTTGTTCAAACATCCGATACTGAAACCGAAAAGTGGGATGAGTATAAAATTGATCAGCTGCGCAGAAAAGCCAAAAAAATGAATAAGAAATGGCTGGACCTGATTGGTGATCACGAAGTGGATCTGAATTCTGAAATAACGTTTTTTACTGAAAAGAGAGTTAAAAAATCGGTTCATCTAAAAAATATTTGCAGGCATCTTGTAATACATGGCGAATTTCATCGCGGTCAAATTTTACTTTTTCTCAGAAATTGTGATATTAAGCCGCCTATGATTGATTATTCTCTGTATCGATCCGGAAGCTGAAAGCCGGTGCTTTCATTCAAACCATAAATAAACCCGATGTGAGGTACTGCTCTGGAATTTTTAGAACAACTGTTTGTCGATTTTGCTAACTACGCCTGGGGGACACCTCTTCTGGTTCTGCTTGTCGGCGGGGGGATATTTTTCCTCGTATTCAGTCGATTTATGCCCTACAGAAACTTCAAACACGGTATTGAAGTACTCTCAGGGAAATACGAAGACCCTGATGCTCCAGGGGATATTAATCACTTTCAGGCTCTGTCCAGTACGCTTGCCGCTACCGTAGGAATGGGAAATATCAGTGGTGTTGCCATTGCTTTGGGGGTAGGTGGACCCGGTGCAATTTTCTGGATGTGGGTAACAGCCATTGTGGGTATGGCTACAAAATTCTTTACCTGTACGCTCTCAATTATGTACCGCGGAGAAGATTCCAGCGGTAAAATTCAGGGTGGCCCGATGTACTACATCACCGAGGGTTTAGGTAAAAAGTGGAAGCCGCTCGCTATCTTTTTCAGTATTGCGGGTTTAATTGGCTGTACGCCTATGTTTCAGTCTAATCAGCTCACACAGATCGTCCGCGACACTATGCTGGCTGAAAACGGATTGATGGGATATGAGACGATGATACTGGCCGGTTCATTTCTTACAGAAACAGGTTTTCGTCTCTCCGATATTATTATGGGGCTGATTTTAGTAGGATTGGTATCACTGGTTATTTTTGGCGGAATTAAACGGATTGGTCATGTAGCAGCCCGACTCGTACCGCTGATGGTACTTGTCTACATCCTAACTGTTGTCTACATCATCATCAACAATATTGTTGATGTTCCATACTACTTCTGGCTGATCGTAACGGACGCATTTACCGGAGAAGCTGCTGCCGGCGGTGCGCTGGGAGTTGTTATCTCAAACGGTATCCGAAGAGGGGCATTCTCTAACGAAGCCGGTATCGGTACGGAAGCGATGGCTCACGGAGCTGCTAAAACAAGAGAACCGGTACGTGAAGGCCTCGTGGGAATGCTGGAGCCGGCTATCGATACTCTGCTGGTTTGTACAATGACTGCTTTTGCACTGCTAATGACCGGCGCCTGGACCGATACCACCGTAGACGGAATTACAATGACGGCTGTTGCCTTCGATACGGGAATTCCGGTGTTTGGAACCTATCTGCTGCTCATCTGTGTGTTCATCTTCAGTATTACCACAATGTTTACCTATTCGTACTACGGCACTAAATGTCTCAACTTCTTAGGTGGCGCTCATAGAAAGCACTACTATAATTACTTCTACATCTTCTCTATCTTTGTAGGGTCAATCACAACCATCGACATGGTGATTAATCTGATCGACGGGATGTTTGCGATGATGGCAATCCCAACCATGATCGGTACACTGCTGCTTGCACCAAAAGTGGTAGAGGCCTCAAAAGATTACTTCAAGAGAAAAGACAGAGGGGATTTTGATCACTACTAGATCACGAAGGTTTTTGTGGCTAGAATTGTAGATAAGAAAAAGTAACGTCCTGTTTGAATGAGTTCGGATCTCATTTAAGCAGGACGTTTTTTATTGATGAAGAAATTAATTTTTTTCCTGATACTCCTTCAGTGCCTGGATGTACTCATAACGGGCTTTAATTCCTGCGCGGTTTCCGTATATCATCCCCAACACACAGGATAGCCCCAGAACCACCAGAATCAATATTTCTGTAGTAGTAATGGCGTCAGAAAATACAATGATCCAGCCTGCCGGTGGCAGAAAAACAAGAGCTGCCAAGAGCATGTGCAGATTCGTAGGAAAGGGTACTTTGCGGATGTAGCGTTTTACGGCTGCGTACGTGAGATTGAGGTATAAAAAACCAAAAGCAAGAAGTACCAATGTGCCAATGAGGCCGGGTTCGGTAATAAATTCTAAAAAACGATTGGTAAACAGAATGATAGCCAGTGATATCATCACCGTCCAGGTGGCGTAGGCAAAAAAACGAGCGCCGTCTTTCATAAAAATGATCTGATTAGATTTTAAAATATTGCTGAGTGTAAGGTAAGACTGTTCTTACTGAAGTTAAAAGCCGGGATTTTGAGTCTTTTATGCCGATCTATTTTTTTGACTGACAAAGTTCAACCAATACGCCGTGATTTTCTTTTGGATGCAGAAATGCCACTAATTTATTATCAGCCCCATCTTTAGGCGATTCGTTTAAAAGAGTAAAACCCTCAGACTTTAAACGAGCCAATTCAGCTTCAATATCGTCAACTTCAAAAGCCACATGGTGTATGCCCTCGCCACGTTTCTCTATATAGGTGTTGATCACAGAGTCGGGTGCAGTGCCTCCCAAAAGCTCTACTTTTGATTCACCCGTTTGAAAAAAAGCGGTGTCCACTTTTTCACTTTCAACCACTTCACGCTTAGTGCATTTGGTGTTCAGGATTTTTTCATACGTTTTAACGGCTTCATCAATATTTTTTACGGCTATACCGATATGATCTATATGCATGATGCGAATTTCATTATAAATTTCTGAACCTTCTTTTAAAGTTGTGGTTAAAATATAACTTTGCGAATAATCTTACATAAACTGATTTGAAAGGATAAAATTATGAAGATCCGTTTTACGTATTCGTTACTTTTTCTGATAAGTATCAGCCTGACCCAGGTATTGGCTCAGCAAACAGACTCCACAGCTGTTCCGGAAACGTTTATTTATGAATGGGCCGGAGAAGAGATGACCATGCAGAAGTACTTTATTGTTTTCCTGAAAACAGGAGAGAACCGGTTACAGAATCAGGAGGAGACCTTGCGCCTGCAGGAGCAACATCTTGAGTATCTGGGAATTCTTTACGAGGAGGGAATTATTGTACTCAATGGCCCGACCGGAGATGGCGGGGATATTCGTGGATTTTCTGTCTACAGCACGGCAACATTGGAAGAGGCGGAGAGTCTTGCATCTGCTGATCCCATGGTGATAGCAGGAATGCTGCAGGTAGAAGTGAAGCCGTGGTGGCTGGCAAAAGGATCGGTGGTGAAGTGAAGAATAAATTGGAATATAAAAAACGCTGTGCGTGGGCTGAAGGGACATTTCAGCAGTATATCGACTATCACGACAACGAGTGGGGTGTTCCGGTCCATGATGACCGTATACATTTCGAATTTATAATTCTGGAGAGCGCTCAGGCCGGACTCAGCTGGAGTACAATTTTAAAGAAGAGAGAAGCGTATCGCGAAGCATTTGCCGGCTTTGACCCTGAAAAGGTGGCTCGGTTTGATGATTCTGACGTGAGCCGACTGATGAAAAATGAGGGTATTGTTCGTTACGATAAAAAAATCAGATCAGCTATCGATAATGCAAAAAGTTTTTTGGAGGTACAAAAGGAGTTCGGGTCATTCGATCGTTACATCTGGAATTTTGTGGATCACAAGCCGATTGTCAATGCTCCTGAATCACTGGAAGAGGTACCCGCTAAAACAGAGCTTTCTGATAAAATATCTAAGGATTTAAAAAGAAGAGGTTTTTCATTTCTGGGAAGTACAACGGTCTATGCCTATCTGCAGGCGTGCGGTCTGATAAATGATCATACAACCGACTGTTTTCGGTATCTGGAGCTGAAACACTGATTTTAAGATAAATAAAGGCCATATTCGTCCCCCTTCGAAGGGGGCAAGGGGGATGATTTTCTGAGTTTTGATTTGAAAATTATAGGATTTCGAATGGAGTTCTATTTTGTTAATGGGTTCTACTTTGAGTCGAACTCCGGTTAATATTGAACCCCTTCAGGGTTCTAAACAA